>Ga0065711_1036131_pt1 | contig 21405 bp, 15 predicted proteins | sample Hoacrofraction12_FD_59098 | JGI IMG/M metagenome (GOLD analysis project Ga0065711, IMG submission 59098) | Hoatzin crop microbial communities from Cojedes, Venezuela - Epithelial fraction 12 v2 (version 2) | ecosystem: Host-associated > Birds > Digestive system > Esophagus > Crop | place... | reverse complement strand
GAACAGGCTGCCCAGGGAGGTTGTGGAGTCTCCTTCTCTGGAGATATTCAAGACCCACCTGGACAAGGTCCTCTACAGCCTACTGTAGGTGACCCTGCTTTGGCAGGAGCGTTGGACTAGATGACCCACAGAGGTCCCTTCCAACCCCTGCCATTCTGTGATTCTGTGATTCTGTGACTCTGCAGACTCAGAACCTGTGCGAGACCCTGATTTTTCTCCCTGTTGGGAGAGAGTTTCCCAGTGGTGAAGTTCTGCTGTCCTGAAGAGGGTTATGGTGTAACTTTATCCATCTCCATGGAGTCTCTCCTGGCTCTTGGTGTGCGAGAGGACGGTCCCTTGGCTGGTGTCACCTATCAGAGCACTGCAGGAGTTGATGGAGATGGGGACCAGCTTGTCTGACGATGTTTGTATGCTAGGTCTCAGTGGCTCAGAAGCAGCTGTAACCATTTAATGGGGCTCACACATATTATGGGTAGCAGCAGAGTGTGCTTGCGTGTCATATGACTTGTTAGGCTTGGGGAAAGAGCTGCTGGGGACACAAAGGCGGTGAATCTTCCTCCCTGCATCTCTTTACACTTAGACTTGTGGGGGGAAGATCTTCAGACGCTCCAGTACTCACTTCTGTATGGCCTTAGTCCCAAACCTGGTGTCCAGCACTTTTCTATGATGCCAAGGTCGACTTCAGTTTCTTCTGGAGGAAATAGTGCAGGATGGCACGGAGCTATCTAATGAATCATTTAAGCTTTGAATTCTCTTTCTGTTTTCCAAGTTTGCTGAGCTATATTGCATCCCAGAGCCCAGTTAACCACTTTACTTTTTGCTTTTTCATTTCTTTTACTGTCTTAAAAATAACATCGCTTTCTATTTTTTGATTTAACTCCTCAAAGAAATACTTTCCCTGCAGTGCCATGCTGTGGGTTTTTTTTGAATTTTTGTTTTTCCAAATCAAGAGCCTATATTGCTCCCTCTTAACACAAGTAAATGTTGTGCTTCTCATATTCAGTCAACCCAGGGAGTGCGCCAGCCAAAAAGAGAACAAAGCTAACAGAAAGGACTGGCTTTGGGGACCAAGCAGCACACATTAGTCGGTGTCAATGGGCTGTGCGTCTTGGGGCAGGAGGGTGCCAGTCAGGCCCCAGTGGTGAGAGAATATAAATGTTTTACATCAACTTCTTGTCTGGGATTAGTCCCCAGTTTAAGTGACCAGGTACCATTAGGGTAAAAAACCCCACCGTTGGATGGTAGGCCTAGGAACTGACCATTTTTTGGGAAGTTAGTTATGCAGCATTCCATCGTGCGGAAAGTTCCACAGCTTGTCTGTCTTTTGGCATTTAAAACAACTTTCCCTGCCTTTCTCTCCATTAGCAAACCCAACGGGACTGTGTTTGGGAGGCAAGAGACAAGTGTTGCCCTGGCTTGCACGGAGGAGTTGTGCAGGAGCCCGTGCCCGACAGCTGATAATTTTATTTACAAAAGTGGCGCCGTGATTCGCTGTTCTGTTTGAAAGCAGCATTGGTATGACAAGAGAGAACTATGTTTGGGTTGGAAAAGAGGTAAATGCTGGTCTAAAAATAGTTCCTCAGCCTAGCTCCTAAACAGTGCTCAGCAAAGCCAGGGAGACAGAGATGCAACGGCTGCTTTGTTTTCCCAACCACGGTATCATTTTCTTCTGCTGCCCTGATTTTATTGCTGTTATTCACCATGGCCCTCAGAGCCTAGATGCAGAAAGTCATTGGATATAATCCATACTATTAATCAATAATGTTGTTTATTGGATCTTACAGTAAAGATGGGGTTTATTCTGTTGCAGGATATAATGGTCTAGGTGACGGGAGCTGAATTTGAGTGCTGGGACCTGAGTGGTGAGTAGCAGCGTGCTCCTGGAGAAACCGCTTTGGTGGTGGTTCCTCTGTGTCTCTGTTTCCGTGGTGGTGGCTAGTGATTAACAACGTCTGCTGCTTTTATACAACACACTTGGAGATTTTCAATTCCAAAAGCCGAGTGTGTTACTAATATTTTCCATCTGATGGGCAGCCTGGAGCTAGCACTTCAAATTTTAGCTGCCCAGATCTCATGATAGAAAACCCGTTGTTCTGATAAATGAACTAATTAACAATGAAGCATCACATCTGGTCGAAAAAATCTCTGCTGTAGTTTCTATGGAGATTTTGGTAAATAAATAAAATCCTTTCCAAAACAGTGTTTTGATCAGCAGTTGTTTCCAAACAATGGAACTTCTATCTGGGTCCCAAATCTGAAGTCTCCAGATGAGATCTAGTCCCACTGGAATCTGGGATATAGGGGCTGGAGGATTTGCTGGCGACTTAACTCTTTAATGTAGGTGACGCACAAGAAGTCCCCCTACCAAGCAGAAACCTGAGTTGAGCTGGTTTGGCGGTTTTTGCATTACCTGTGACAAGCAGTGTAGGAGCTGTCTCTGTTTGTAGTGCAATGGGACCTCTAAACCAAGAAGCACAGTAAACATCATTGGTTTATAATCAGAAAAACATGCTACTTCTAAGTGAAAATGGAAACAGCCCCACGTTTTCTGTAAAACGAGGGCTTTTAAGGAGTCTGTGAGTGGTGGCTGGTGTTAGGAACCCGAGCGGTCAGTGCCAGGAGTGAGGCAGAAGCATCTCGCAGTCATCCCTGAGGACCGGCCATCATGGAGCCCGCAGCAGCTGGTGCCTTATCGCACACCATTTATTTAGCTGTCACGGACAAATCCATTGCTCAAACTCGTGACATTTTGGTACTTGGAGTGACTCAACACAAGCACTGAGTGTTATTAACCTCTTTCTGGTGCCCGAGGTCCTTCCAGCGACAATTGTGCAAGGCGGAGCGTGGAGTCAGTTTGTCTGCCAGGGATCTGTAATTCATTCCTCCGAGCGCTGCTCTCGGCTTTTACCATAAATCCCATCTGAGGAGCCCTGGGAAGGTGTTTGTGCCTTTGGCTTAGGTAACAACAGAGTGCAGAGGCCAAAGGAGGATGCTGGTGGTGACACCAGCTGGTAACACCAGACAAGGTGGCTGAGAAATGTGACTCATCAATAGCTGGACCAGGTGTGAATGTACTGTGAAATGTCCTTGGCTGCTTCTGTGGGGACTGAGAATGCTATGTCTCTCCAGACTGCACGTAAAAATGTTAGGAAGTATCTGCATATACTTGAGAGTAAACTTTGGTGGTGTTTGGCTGGCTCCTGCAAGGGAGAGTGTCCCATCTGGAAGGAAATGACCCTCCCATTGCCCTTTGGAGTCAGAGTTACCTACTCTTACTTTCCAGGATTAGGTCTAATCTGAGCATCTGTGCTAATCTGAGCGGCAAAAGAACCGCAAATGGAAATGTTGGCAGCATATTTGTCTTTTTCTGTTTATGTAGTAAACATATGTCTGTATGTATATGTACATCTCTGTAAGTGTCACTCCCAGCTTTCCGATCAAAGCTTCCAAGGACATCAGCAGCAGATGATGTGTGCGTGTGTCTGTAGGGAAGCACAGCTAAGGGCTGTTTTTAACGTCTATCTACTCATTTTAATCCCAGCACTGGCTGGGCAAGCTGCCGCTTGTTGTGGCAAGTGTTCTGCAGATCTGGACCTGGTGGTCCCCGGTATCTTTGCTGGGGGGTCTGTGAGGATGTGGCTGGCTTTGGGGAATGGACTATTCACCATTGCACAAGAAGATGAAGTCGCTGGAAATAAGCATGCAACTTTTATAGCTTTGCAGTTAGAGTCAGCGTCCAACTATCTTCTGACAGTTCTTGACCGGTGGCCAAGCTACCCAGCCCTAGAGGCGATAGCCCAAAATCTTTGTGTGCTGAAAGCCACCATCCTTGAGCCATGTGTCATGGAGAAGAGGAGGATGGTTCACAGGCAGGCGATGGCAAGTTTATCTCAGAGGTCCCACTGCAAATCGAGTGGTCCTCTCACTAAGCCTACCTGGGCTCCCAGTGCCCTGCACCGCTGGGGATGTGGAGTGGCCTTGCAGCCCCCCTGGGTCTTACCAGCTTGGAGAAGTCCTGCCGTAGCTAAATGAGAGTCCCAGTCCACTGACAGGAAAGCACTTTGCGTGGCTGCCAGGTGTTCTTCAGCTGATTTGCTTGGATGGACAGGGAGCAAAGCAGCTTTATTGCTGTAGACAAGGAACTAGGCTACCTGTACTGCCTGTCCAGGTGTGAAACTGCTGTGCACTTAATGACTTACTTTGCTTGCAGTGATATTCGGTTTCTCAGCATTGTAAGCAATATTATTTATGGGAACTTTATCCTCCTGGCAACCAACAAAGTAATTACTGCAGACTGCATCTTTCAGCAGGATTTTGCTGTGATTTGTGGCAGTGAAATCCAGAGGTTGTTAAAGAAATGGATGAAAGGGATTTATATTTACGTTCTTGCAAGTAAAATGAACTTCAGCCTGGGTTTTAGTTTGATTAACAATGAGTAAAGTATAAAGGCAAGGGCTGTAACCCAGAGATTGCAGAAGAAACTAACTGGATGGGCCAATTTGAGTTCCAGGTCTTGTGGTATGGCTCAGGTGGGGTTGTGGGTCCCTGGGCTAGAAGCGAGCCCGTCTCCAGGTCCATACAAGCTTGCCGAAAGGGGCATGAGCCATGAATTCGTGGTAGACAATGGTGATAGACCCCAGCGGTCAGGAAAGGCCATTGGCAGCATGCTATCTGTTGGACACAGGGCAGAATGAGCTGGAATGATTTTCAGCCTGTAGCTTGTGAAAGGTTGGGGCTCCATGAGTGGTAAGTAAAAGATGCAAGCCTGTTTGGATTCTGCATTTACTGGTTCATGCCTGTTTTGGTGTGCTGGTGGAGGTCTGAAAATAAGAAAAGGTGGAACCAAGATTGCTTCTTCCTCCTCCCTTGGAACAATCGAGGCAAGAGAGACCAAACTGCAAGGCAGAGTACCCATACCTTCTGCAGCAAGATGCAGGATGGAGTTAGGTTTTCACCTTGACTGGAAAACTATATGCTCTCAACTTGCTTTATTCCCACTGCGAAACTTATAGGACTGGGTTAGCACCAACAGAAACCAGCATCATCTCAATAATGACAAATAGATCCAAGGCATGTTTCAGCGCTACTTTCATGCACTGGAAGCTAGAAATAATCTGGTACTATAAGGCCAGATCCTCAAAGAGGTTTAGACATGTTATTCTCATGTGTTTTTATGGGAAGAGGCGCCTACTCATGATGAAGACTTGAGCCCTATTCCTCCTCCAGATGCTGTGCTTTGCCTGTGGGGAGGTGGCAGAGCTGAGGTGAACCCCTGACCCTAAGCTGCAGTCTGCTGCAATTTCTGTGTGCTGAAATACATTTTAACATAACTTGTGATTCTAAAGGTATCTTTAAAAATCTATACCTGAAGCAAGCTGGTGTCACTGCAGTGGAATCATCCGTTTCTTCTGGCCGGGAGTTAACCTGCCTCCCAGCCGTCTCCCCCAGCACAAATTGCACTTCTCCAGGGCAGGAGGCTGGTGTCACAGCAAATTGCCTTTCCCTTCCTTTTCATCTCCCTCCTCACAGCTCTGCAGATGGATTAATAGGTGACTTCCAACTCCCAGCTTTCTTTTTAGGCCGGTGGAGAGATGATCTCTCCTTTGCACAGAGAATGAGGGAGGCGGTACAAGAAATCCTGCTGGGTTAGAGCTGCTGATGGGTCACTGCAGGAGCGGAGAATGAATTGCTGGGAGGAATCAGTAGGTTTGAAGGACTGTGACTTTCAGAGACTGGCAGCTTGGGGCGTGTTACAGGTCTGCAGAACACACCCAGGACTTTTGACTCCAAATGGTCTACCTGACTGAAGGTCTGACACGTGAGCCATGAGCTCCATGGGACAAACTCCCAGTTCATTCCCTCCATCTTATTCCAAGCATCCCTGGGCAGAGGCAGTTTCGGGCAGGTGGGTCCCAGCCCGGGCAGGCTGGCTGCGTCTTCTCTCCACAGGCAGCAGCCACAAGACCTGATGCAGCCGGGCTGGCTGAGCCTGGGTGGAGCAAAGGTGGGCAAGGTGGTCTAGCGAGGAAGGCAGAATCCAGGCATTTCCTGAGCCCAAAAAATGCTTGCAAATGACCTGAATTTTAACGAGACTTGGAATTATCAAGCTTCTTAAATGAGTTTTAAGAGGCTCTGTCTGACCAAAACTTTCTGAGTGAGAGAGTGAAGCAAAACTGGGATTTTATTTCCTCCCTAATTTCCTTTTTTCAGCCACTGGTGAGGAAACAAGAAGCTTTTATTTTTAGCCCTTTTTTTGCTGTCAGACTTTTCTGCTGGGAGAGAGGGTGGGTTGTTTTCTTACGCTTATTGTGACTCGGGACTGTGTACACCAGCAAGTGACTGACTCTGCATAATAAATTGGAGGCGACCTGAAAAAAATGGATAAACTGCATTTTCTTGGGAATTCTAAAAACATGTGCTCCAAAACCTGTTTTTCTGTATATTGACTGTTACTTCCAATTGCCAAGGAACTGCGTGTACGCTTCTGCTTTTTCAAAAGTACATTGTGTGTGTTGTTGACAGGAGGCACTTTGGCTCCAAGGCGCTGCCAAATAGCTTTGTCCAGCAAGGAGACATTTCCCTCTCCATTTCACTTCTGCTTCTCTCCCCTCCCTGTGTCCCTCTCCCCCTTTCTCCCTCTCCTTCTCCCTCTCTCCTGTCCTCTCTGCACCTCTCTCCCCCTGATATGGGATATGGGGCGAGAGGCTTCTCTGTGCAAAGAGATGAATTTCAGACTGTGCATTCAGGGATGCGGTTTTATGTTTCTGACTTTTTAACCATTAAGGGCCCCGAGCAATGGCAGTGACTTCAACAAGGTGACAAGGTCCTCAGTGTCACGCGCGAGCAATGCTTGCCTGTGGAATGGTGTGAGAAGGTGGCAGCCCTGATGCAGAAACGCCAAAGGTCAGGAGATCAATGCATGCACCTGAAGGCAGGCATTGTTGATGGCAGCCTTAATCTTCAGTTAATATAAAATCCTTAATTAATATAAAATCCTTAATTAATATAATTGTGCTTAAATAATTTAAATACAATATCGTTTAGAGTCATGGTTAGGAACAACAAACATTTCTGAGACAGGCAAACATCTAAATTGTTATTTTGGCTCAGGAAGTCTAATATGAAAGTCAAAGGTAGATAGCTTTTTTTCCCTGGATTTTGTGCCTCTGGTTCTAACATTGTGTTTCAGGAATGTCTATTAATATTAAATAATACACTTGGATGACTTTCGTAGGTGGAAACCAGAACAGATTTCAAAGGAGTCCAAAGGAGGTCCTTCATAAAGGAAATAAATCATTACATGTTGGTTTTTATTTTGTTATGTTTTTGCCTTATTTGCATCCAAGAAACTTTAAATAGGCTTTCTTTGTTTGTCCACACTGGAGCAACATAACCAGGGAATTTGGCAGAGTCCCAGATCCTGGCAGCAGCTGCCAATAAAACCTTGTTGAGCAAGTACAGAAAATAAAATCACACAGTATCATTTTTAACTTTGATTAAGTCGTGCTGAATTGCTCCAAGGGAGGTAAGGGCGAGCGCCGAGGGGTTAGGACCAGCACGGGATGTGAAGGATGTTTATCTTGCAAGGGTTTGCTTTGTGCTGTATATGTGGTTCCCACTGCTGGGGAAACACTTTGCCAAAAGCCCACTATTAAAAGAGTTTGGGGAATAAACATTGCAACAAGAGGAACAAATAAAAACCTTTATATCGTAATGTGCATAGCAAGCCACCGTCAAACAACAAAGCTGAATATGCTTTAAAATGCTCCCTGCCATCCAGCGACGGGGCTGCCTTAGATTTGCCAGCAACTGGCTGAGCGGTGCTGGGGACTGTCGCCCTCAGTCTGACGTGCCATGGCTGATGTGCCACGAGGAGCAAGTGGGTGAAGGGCACGGCTACACTTTTGTTTTGTGATGACCACAGTACCGCTACTGCTCCTCTGTGGCGTGATGCTATTTAGCGCGGGATGCTAGGGAAATTGGCACCTGTGTTTAGGCCTCGTGTGCTGTGAAATGTAGGGGTTTGGGAGGAGTCCTGGAGCAGGCAGATCTCAGAAGGGAAGGAGGCAACCAATTGAGTGATGGGAACCACCACCAGCTCCTTAGGTGGTTATCTGTGGGTACCTGAGGAGCAGCACCTGGGACTTTCATGTGTTCGTGTCAGCCAGGCTCATGTCTCATGACTGGTGTGGTGGAGCGTTAACATGGGTTCACTCTCATGAAACCCATTCATGGGGACATCCCCCATCCTTGCCTGAGGCCCTGGAGGCTGCTGGCTGTGCACTGAGCTGTCCTTATGCCTCTGCCCCACTCTGGTCCTTGGTTGCTCTGCACAGTTGCAGTAGTTTAGGGCTGGTCTCTTGCTTAGGACATCCTTTGCTGGTTCCTAACAGTCTCTGTGACACCTCTTTGGGAGTTATCTCTGAGTGTATGTTTAGAGAGCTGTTGACCTTCAGATGCTTCACATTTACGTTGTCTTTAGGGTACGGGCTCTTCCCTCAGTGCCCAGGATGCCAGGGGACATCAGGTCATCCTGTCCCACTCCATGGGGGAGGCAGCATAGCTTCAGAACCCCAGTTTGGGATTGCCTCTCCCTTGACTCATCCTTGTCCTGGAGTGAAAACGTCTTTATAAGGAGGGGAGAGGCCTGGAGGGGAAAATCCTCTAATCCCACCTAATTCCAGGCAGCCTTGAAACTTACCTGGACAGCTGCCTTTACACTGGAGAGCCCCAAATCTTCAGTCACCAAAACCGCTTTTTTTTGTCTGACTTCTGGCAAGGAAGGACTAGCTGGGGACGCAAACTAGGCCTCTTTCCCCCTCCACTGTTGTCCAGAATTTAGGTGCTTTTTTCTTTTCTACATCACTGCACTGCCCTGTTGTAGATGATTTCCCCGTTCATCTCTCCGTCCTGATGCCCAGCCTCCCTTTGCTTGAAGCTGCGTACTTGCTCAGCTTGAGTGCTTACCGATCGCATCCTTTCCCTGGACATTTCTGCTGGCGTTGCTGTGTGGAGGTTTAGCTCTGCTGCCCTCAGTAATCCCTTCTGAAAATCTTGGGTCCTGCGCAGAGCTCTCTCTCAAGCCAGGAAGTGTTTGTGCTTCCCTGTTCATATGCAGATGCCAAAGTTCTCAGCTGTGGAGCAGAAGTCTCTACTCTGTCCTCCATTCCACAGTGTCAAGTGGAAAAAAATTAGCCCCAAACAATTGTATTTCTTTTAATTCTTCTAGTTGCTGGAGTCTCAGCATTCATTAAATGACTCCGCAGCCTTTGCATTCCTTTGGACATCATTCTCCAATGCCCCACTCAATTCACATCCTTTTCACCACAGTGAGACAGTAGAATTGGTTGTGTTTTTGTTTCCTTCACTTCATCCTGTCATCAGCCCATTATATACACCATGCTTACTTCCACATTGGTCTGAACATTTTTTTTTTCTCTAGAAATCCATCACTCCCAGGAGTCCTGGCAGTGGTTTACTTCATTTCCACATAGTTTGCCTGCTAATACACTGCTCCAGAGCATCTCTGCCCCGACCTCCGTCGTCACGTCTCACAGACACATAGGCTGATGTAACTTACATGCCTTACAGTGGAGATTTTTCTTTTTAAACTCAAAGAAAGAGAGTAAAAACTGCGGTGAAGATGCAGATTTTAACTGTGGTTATTTTTCACCTTTCTGCGTGTGTCCCAGGCACAGTAGGACCACTCCCTGTGGGGCTGCAGACCAGGCCTTGCACCAGGATCTTCCCTGGTGGTTGTTAACTCCCTGCTGACAGCAAGGGGGTGATCCCATTCCCAAAGGTGGAGATCTTGTGCTGGTGAGACAAACTGGCGTACCAGCCAGGTCCTGAGCAACCTGGTCCGACTGACCTGGCTTGAGCGAGGGATTGGACGAGGAGGTCTCCAGAGGTCCCTTCCCACCACCGCTGCACTGTGACTCTGTGATAAGCAGAGGTTAAGGACTGTCTCACCTGCCAGTGGGTCAGGACTAAGCCTTGCCCAAGCCTCAGAGATCCAGCTGTGAGGAGATGGGGTCCAGCTATGGCATGGAGTCAGAGGGTCAGTGGGAAGGATGCTGGTCAGGGCAGAGCTCACCCACATCAGCTCATCATTCACGTAAACCTGTGTTATTCTAAATAGGGAATGGCTGTACTTAGCCCTCTGTTTCTGGACAGACTCCTCTCTGATTTTACCTTAATTTTGTGTCTTAGGCTACCTGAACTGACCTGACCTTGTTTTGTGGTCTTTTCTAGCTGCGAAGGTGGAAAGCTCATTTCTTTTCCCTCTGCCTGTACCCGTTTCCTTGACACTTCACCCCTTGCCCTCTCCGTTTTCACCTAACTTAAAAAGTAGGTCTATAAAATTTTCTCACCGTTGCTACATCCTTCTACAGCCCCTGCATTCACTTCCTCCTTATTCCCTGTATTAGGCGCAAAAAATTTTACTCTGATGTTGCAGCATTTTGTCTCATCATGTTCAGGACAGAAAAGGAGGGAGCTGTGTGTGGTTGCACCACGTTCCTCAGGTTTGGGGTGGTTTGTCACGCAGAGGAGTCATGGCGCAGAGCCAGATGGCCACCTCCGAGCCGGCCCTGTGGCTGAGTGGGTTGGGCTCCAGGGCTCTGCAGTGATACAGTCAGCCTGTGACTGACTGTAGGCAATACCCTCGAAGGGCTCAGAGCTGTGAAAAACAGTGCCAAATCATTATAAGGGGAATTAATTGTCAAAGTGTGGGTTGTAGCTACAACACAAAGCATGGACACGCTGGATTCCTGCTCCTTTTTCTGAGCTCTTCCCTTGGGAAATCTGAGGTTCTCATGTCATTCCTGGGCAGACAGCTGCTGTTTGCAGGATCTGACCATCCATTCATTACCCAAAGCTGCTGCAGCAGCCATTTGGAGACACCTTTTTACTTTTCCAGTAATGTCCCAGTTCCGTCAGATCATCTTTCCTGGTTATCTCCAAAACCCACCACTTGCAGGGCAGGAAGGAGGCTGTTTTAGGGAAAGATCCCTCCTTACAGACCTGTTGCAGCAGGGTCACTTCTCCATACTTCTCCCCTCACTTATCTATAACAATGTCACGCCAGAGAAGAAGCTGCTGCCACACTGGTGACCTCTGACTGTGGTCTGTCTGCGGTGCAGTGAGGGCACAGCTTTCAAGCCCTTGCATGGTGTGCCACCAGCTGCACCCGGGGTGGTTCTCCCCCGGCTTTCTTCTCCGTCACTCACTGGGTTTTGCTCCCAGACTTTAAATCTCTCATATTGTTGTCTGGATTTGGCCCTCTTCCATACCAGGTCAACAGCAACACATCTAGTCAGGCAGCCCACAGGATCAGACTCTGTCAAGATGCATTTCTGTGTCATTTATGGCATCTACTAGGCCATCAAAAAGCAGAGAGCCAGATCTTCGTGTGTCGTAGCTAACGGGATTCCTCTGGAGATGCAGTGGTGTCTCTGTTGCTGTAAGCCCACGCTGTGAATGCAGCTTGCAGATATGGTCAAGGAGATTCGATCAGTGTCTGGGTGCCCAGAGAATGGACCCAACCAGGGGAAAAGCAGTGAGTACCCAGTGTCCATGCATGTTGAGTGAGAGCCACCAAAGTGATCAGTGGCCGCACGGCTCCAGGATAGCCCTTGAAGCCTCTTGTCCATTGAACCTGGCCAGGAGAACAGAGGAACTGGGGCTAGTAGCTGATGGTTCAGCAGACTCCCATTATTCCTGTGCTTGAGTAGCAGCATCTTTAAACCTTTGATAGAACTTGTTTAGACAAGACGGGGCACGAATGTCTGGACAGTCTGAAGTCTCTGTGGGCAGCCTGGCTGGACATCTGCCAGCCAAAGGGAGAAGGAGGCACCTGAGTGAAAAATTTATCATGAGGCTCCAAATGTGAAATTCTTCTCATGTGAGAGCACCAAGGAGAGGAGAAGTGTTTGCTCTCACTGGTTTTCTTTATGAAAACCCACAGATTTTCTTTGGCTGCTTCTGTAGCACGTTTGAAAACAGAAGAATCCATTTCTTAGGGAGCAGCCAATGTTGGGCAACAAGCCCTTCAACTCCCAACACATTTCCATTGACTTTCACATATTTTTGTCATATTTCTTTTGGCCTATCCTATAATTTAGGCTCTTGCTTCTATACCTCTTTGGTAAAGGTTTAAAAGGAACTAAAATTCCATGGTGCTTTGCTGTGTAGCCTTGGTCTTGGCTAATTTTTTTAGGAGCTTTAACTCTGCTGACTTTTTGTTGCACGTTGCACAGTGCCATTGGTTAAAAGCTCTGCTTTTGCAGTAAATGGGAGCCTGTTTGTATTTGTTGTGTTCCCTCTTGCACAAATGCCAGTAGTCATGAGAAAAGCTTCACCAGCAAAGGTTTGTGTGACTGGTACTTTTCTGTATTGGTGTTGGGTTGACAGTTGGACTTGATGATCTTAGAGGTCTTTTCCAATGTTAATGATTCTATGATTCTATGATTCTATGATTCTGCTTTCAGTAGTGGTGGATAGGATGTGTGTGTATTTGAATAGCATAATTCCTGTGACCCCTCCAGTGTATCTGTGGTAAAACGACAGCAGTGTGAAAATCTCAGAGGGAAGTCCTGATTTATATCACAGAGATCGTCACCGCAGGGGACAGACATGCAAACAGATAGAAATTAAACTGACTTTCGTTTAAAGAGATATAATATTCTGCAGTACCATATATTGAGCTTGGGTGTTTATGTTGTTAAACATTATAAACAGCACCTGGTCAGGTCTGTGGCTTTGATGAATCCCAAATCGCCAAGCCATTAATATCTAAAACCGCAACCAAAGGAAAAAGTGCCCTCCTCCCATGCGTGCAATTCTCAGCGCTGCAACCAGGATGCAACCAGCATCTGCTGCACATGACTTGGTCCCTCTCTCAGCCTCTCCCCAAAGGGTACACCTAAAAACTCCTGAAGTCTAAAGAAATAATCACTCTGGGGTTCTTACTGTGTATTTTTTTGAGCCTTTCTGCCCCACTGTGATGTCCTGAGGCTTTTGCTTCTCGTCATGAGCTGAGTGTGTCACCTGCGTCCTTGACTGCAGGGGTTGCAGTTTGAGGGGCAGAGCCTTGTGTCAAAGTGCATGTTGAACGAGTGAGAGCTGGAATCAGTGCGTGGCTGTGAACTGAACATAAATCTGCAAGCTTGAAACCTGTCGTGTTAACCCACCTTGCCACCCCCTTTGATAACAGTGACTGACAAAGCCTGAGAGGATGTTTATACTGGAGCCAGCTCCCACTGTGCAAATTGACCTTCTCCTCCCCCCTTTCCTCCTGAATCTGACATCAAAACACTTCAGCAGAATAAATAGGACAATTATATAAAAACTATTATTTACTTTTGACCCACTTATTTGCTACTTCACAGCATGGCAGCCCAGTTGAATCATTGGCCACTCGCTCGGGGAGCTCAGCAGCGCTTTGCTGGTGGAGTGCTCGGGTACGTCCATGTTGTGAACAGGTCCTGAGCTGCTGAGGCTGGGGAAGCAGTGGGCTGAGTGCAGGACTGAGCCCGCTCTCAAGCTGTGCCTGTGGCAGGGTGAGCTTTTGAAGCCATGCTTGAAGTTGAGGTCTTTATGATCAATTTTTTTTGAAGTTTTTCTTTGGTGAGATGTTAGGAAACAGGCGCTTTTCAGCCCATGTTGATGCTGAAGCATGGAGAAACCTGCTAATGTCCAGCAGGAGTCAAGTGATGCGTACATCTTCCCATCGCAGTGTATGTAGGGTCTGCTGGACCTGGGGCTTACTGCTAAAGACCTCTCTTGGTGCTAAAGCCTCTGTGGGCTTGTGTCCTCACACAGGATTTGATACATTCTCCCTCCTTTGACATCTCTCTTAGAGGGACCTTCCACACTCGCGGAGAATGAGGGGTGGGTTTTAATCTTGGTGGATGTAGCTTTTTAAATGTGGGGCATGTGCTTGACATGAGTTAGTTGTCTTGCCCCTTGCCTGGTCACTGTGGAGGGAAAGACAGTTCCAGAGTGGGATTTACCCTGCTCAGCATCGTTGTTTAGGATGGGATGAATTGCAGCCCCAGAAGGGCTGAGGGGAAACTCAAAAATTGGTTTTTGCAATCCCATCCTCCAAGGCGGGGCTGACTCCCCTAATCATCTGAAACACGCCCGCAAATAGTTCTTGGAGGAGGTTAGGCTGGTCGTGGGGAATCCAGAGCCATCCCAGCACTCTACTTGCCCTCTAGCCTTTCCCTTCCCATGTCCCTGCGGGGCTGTGTCCCTTGTACCCGCACCAGTGTCGCTGAGGAGCGCTGTCCTGGGGCTCCACTCTGGTCCCACCTGCATGTTTCAGCCAGATATAAGGTTTCTGCCAAAGAAACAAAACTAGACTCTGCATTTACCTACGTAGCACAAAACTGAAGAGCAAGTTTTCCTATGCATGTATATCTAATGTACCAGAAAATAAGTATTTTCGTACACTGACATCAGCATTGCTATAACTTCCCACCCTGCCTCTACAGGGGAGAAGGCCTGCAGAGAAGCGACTTGGCTGATTCAAGTGCACAAGCCTGTTCATACCCCAGTGCTATCACAGCTCCCCTTAAAAAAGAAGATTAGAGCTCCATTTAACAGCTTTTTATACGACAACACGCCATAAATTTAATTCAGTACAGAAGGAAGTATGTGCACGCCTGGACCTAGACTCTGAGCTGTCTATTAAGAGTAGAGCACTATCGCAACCTACGATGCTGTAAGGGCTCTGGGCTTTGCCACAATTAAATCATCTTCAGGTTTGAGTTGTGGCCCAAGATAGAAGCCCCTGGACCTTTTTTCAGGGGTCTTCTCTGGAAGAACTGAGGCTAGGCTATAATGGGGAAACTTGCCACATTGCTTACTTTTCAGACAAATGTTTCTGGGTGGGTGAAAGTATGCAGAGTCTGGGACAAATACAGAAAGCCGTGAAGAAAAGACTGGGTGTGGGTGGGGGGCGGAGGGATTTGCAACAGCCTCTTGCCAGTGGCATTTGGGAGAAATTGGAGGGAGCTGCTCTTGTGCTGGTGAGACCAGTGTCTGGCCTTGGGACTAAGACCTCAGGCAGCCAACAGGTGAAGAGCACCCGAGTGAAGTGCTTCTGGGACCTACAGAGGACTGAATGGAAATACAGTAGAAAAGGAAGAGACCACATGATTAATTAAAATGATTTCCTGAGGGCTATCACAGCTTCTCTGTCACTGGAAATATCTCAAGCTCAAGAAATACTTAGTCAATGTAATTTTTGATATGATGCATTGACAGATGAAACTCAGGTGGCTTGACTCATTTCTAGTGGGGTACACCCTCACTCTTTCAAGAATGGTGACCGTAACCAATACAGGGGGACAAAAAACGACAGGTAGGAGGATGGCTTAACAAAAGAAGGCAAATTGGACACTTAGACTACACTAAACAACCAAAGCCTGGGGTAATTCATACAAAGTAGTGGACGGAGTGAGGTGTCCCGATATGACCTGTGGAACTCATTGCTGCAAGGCACCACGAGGGCTGGAACCTTGGCCTGAAGAAGCAAATGACCTGAACATGGAAGGAGGTGGGGAAGATCCAGAACTTGGTTTCTCACCTCTCCTCTTGCCTACAAAAGAGTCCTGTAAGAGACATTAACCTTCATAACTGTGGCTGTAGGTCATCCCCTTCTGAGACAGGCTCCTGTGAGGGAGAGATCCTTGATACTAGTTTGCTCATGCTGTCCTCGGTGGTAGCAGATGCATGACAAGGATCTGGGCTGTCTATAGTTCTGGGCCACTGTGGGAGTGAGAGAACATTTCAGTTCTTTTAGACTTCCTTCATCAAGTTCCCTAAAAAGAAAAGAAGACGCTAAAGGTGTTTGAACACCATTGTGTAGCCCTTCTGGGCTGGGGAAATTGGAATGAGAAAACTGGTAACCCCCCTGACTGCTCTGTGCAGGGAGGAGTGGTAAAAAAGCAGCATATATATGTATCTATATACACACTGGTATGTATAGCTCGTCGTGACAGACACTTCCTAGGACTGTGCTCTCTCAGGAATGTGGTCACTGCACACAGGCATTGAAATGCCGATTACTTATCACTGCCACATTGTTCAGCCAGGGAGAAATGGGAACAGAAGTATATTTCTGCCTGTTATTAAAAAGGCACACTTTCAAATACAGGGTCCTATCCTAGATACGCTGTGATACAGAGACTGGGATCTATTATTCACCTCTGTATGTTAATCTAAATATCAAAACCATTGAAAAAAATGGTTGACTTTAAAATACTAGTTGTTCTCATTAATTGTTCCAAGGCTGGTTCAAATTGGACTGTAAAATTCATAACTAAAAGCAATGTTCAGATTTTAGTCCATCCCAGATTCAGCTGCAATTAGTACGCCCATTAATATGCTGGTTTATTCCCACACAGTCCCTTGTTACTCAGAGAGACACACTGAACAAGATCAAAGACGTGTGGTCCTGCCACTTCAGCATCTCCTGGGAAATCTCTGCTCCCTCCTGCCAGGAACTTCTGCTTTGCAACTGCAAATAGTTGTGGCGCTGGGACTTGGTTGTTGCTGCTCCTGGGTATCCGAGACCTACTACACATAGCAGCTTTCCCCAAAGTGTTTAAAGCAATTCCTCAGGAGCGGCAGAGGCTTCCATCCAAACTACCTACTGGGAAAGCAGTTCCCGGCCCATGTTGCTTTGTCATGCCCCAGCATCTTGTGGGAGGCTACGGACACCCATGGCACTGTGGACTGTGTCTTGGTCCCATCTAGGTTACTGGTATGGATGTAGCCACAAGGTACAACCCATGCTCCGGAGAGCTTTGTCTGACGAGTGCCGGTGGAGTCTGGCTCAGCTGCTTCCAGTACAGCAGATCCTGCCTTCTGCGGAGGAGAGGAAAGAAGAGGAGACGAGGGAGAAATCTATCTGTTCCCTTGGGCTTGCTGGTCCATGGCTCCTGTAACAGCAACGCAAAACATGGATTTGTTGCAAAACCAGACAGGATAGATTAGGACATTTTGTTTTATTTTTTTTGGTGCACCCAGCTCTTCCTCCCACGTTTCTGTGTGTATCATGAGGCAGATGTACACAGCTGCTGCAACGGCCTCAGCGGTTGTGTGAAGCACCGGGGCCGTGACGGACTGTCCTTTCCTGTATAAACCATAGGGCCTTGGGCACCCTGTTTTTCAGGATATGGCATCTCCAGATCATTCTGGGAAAGGCAGCATGATACCACATGCTCATTTCTGGGGTACTGGGTCTCCTATCCAGCTGAGTCCTTCAAAGGCCAGCCTAGTGAGTTTAAAGTGATGGGTAGCAAGCAAGGTTTCTCCCCTGGACCAGAAGACAGAGGGAAGTAGGTATTTTTCACTTTTGCTCTCCTCTGTGAGCATGGAGCACGTTCTGCTTGCCAGTGTTATCTCAGAGCTTTATCTTACAAATTCCCTTCTATTGCAAGAGAGCTGCAAGAGGCTATGCCTTGCATTTTTCCCACTCTCTTCCAGTAGCATGCTGCAGATTTCACATGGTTTTATGCTGCAGGTTATAAGTTTGCCCCATAAGCAGCCCTTGGAAACACTGCACAGCACCACTGCATGTCAAGGTGCATGGAGGGGCTGTGCCATGGGTCCTTGCTCTGAACTGGGTGGATGTTTTTAGGACGCTGAAGGCAGTGACCCTCTTCGTTTGCTTCCGGAAAAACAGCAATGACCCTGCCGTTGGCTGGGAAATTGTTAGCAGCGGCCACAGGCTCTGGTCCTGGCTCTGTCACCAGCTGCTTTTATAACTCTGCTGAAGTTGTTTCCTCTGTTCTACATCACCGAAGCAGTATACAAGGCTCATATACCCCCTGGCTGAAGAGCTTTCTTCTCCAAATACATGCAGCGCTACCTGAGATAACAGCAGTCGTGTTTAGCTACAAATCATGTCCCTGTTGCCTCTGACTGTACAGAGCCTACCTCTCTTCTTTTAGCACAATACACCAGCTGTATATGACTGTATATTAGCTTTCCTAGCTTCAGAAGTGCTGTTCAGTCTGCCACCTTCTCTTTTGCACCAGAACATGTGCAAATTATTTTTGCCTTTTTTTTTCTCAGCTGCGATGGAAGGAAGAGGTACGGCAGAAGCGGAGTGCACATGTCGGAGCAGGCTGTAGATGGTGCTGCTGGCCCAGGAAAGCAAAGCTGGGCTTTTTATTCCTCGATAATAAAAGCTCCAATAAAAGCAGCGTTAAATGAGCAATTCAGAGGGACGGAGAAGACAAGGGTGGCTCAGAGCTGTGGGACCACCTTAACGGCTAGATCCTGAGCTCCGGTGCCAAACGCCGAGGAGTCAAAAATGGGATGCAGAGAGATGGCATCGAGTGATTGAGAACCACCGTGGGATTCGTGGGGACAAGGTGTCCTCCTTCAGCTGTCCTCTGCAGACCCACGCCTGCCTACGGTGAAGCAGGATAGTGCTTTGTCTAGGCCAGCACTTCTTGGGCAGAGGAGAGAGGGTCTGGCAGGAGATGTAACAAGCTGCAAGAGATTAGGAATAAGTGAACCTCTGAGAAGTTTCTTCCTAATCCCCATTCACTGCTTTAAACCCTGGGGATTTTTATTTCTTCAAAACCTCTTATTTTTCATATGTTTAATAATGGCTCTTATGACCAGCTAATCTTGTTAGCCGTAAATGCAAGCAATTCTGTTTTGGATTTCTGCTAGATTTGTTGGTTATGGGAAGAAAATCACAAGAAATTGAATTATCATGGCATAATGAATTACCACTTCTCCAATGAACTGCGGCCACTGGCAGTTTGTGAGCTCTTAGTCCTTTACCATTGCACAGTGGACCTCAGCAGCGGTTTTGACTGAGATTTGACCTGCATTTACAAAAGAGTAGGACTTCTCCCAGCACCAGACACTGTTTCAACATTATCCGATGTGCTAGAGAACAAGCCATGATCTGCTTAGACCCAGAGTCTTGGTAACGCCTTGTAGCAGTGAGTTTCGTAGGTCACTTGCACAGTATTTAAAGTATTTCCTAATGCTGGTAACACTCCTACCGCTGGCCAGGTGCCTCTAGCTTTCCTGTACCCTTCTAGCCTATGCAAGCAAAAGCCAAGATGAACACATGGAAGCTTGGACTTGACTGCTGTGACCTGCCAGGATGTTTTCTGCCCCAAAACACTTACGTAGCACTGCACACCCTCACCCCCTTCTGTGTGGAGGTGCTTATGGAGCAGCTTGCTGAGCCCTTCATTTGCCCTGTGCACAGCACTGGTATTTGTGCCACTACAGCAACAGTTTGGGATGGTTCAGTTTGAGCATTTTTTGTCACATGGCTCAAGGGATGCTAGGTAAAGCTGCAGCTTCAGGGCTGAGTCTTTATTTAAGGGCTGGCAGGACTCCACAGATCCTGAATAAACACCTTCATCAGTCCCTTCAAGTAAATCAAGAAAGCCAGCCCTCCTCGACTCCACTCCAGGCTTGCAAAGACTTTTTCTTCTTTGCCTTCCCTCTCTCAGAGGAAGTTTATATCAGAATACTGCTGAAATTCAAGATCCTTCATCTGCCTCCTCCTACAAAAAACAGAGGCACAAAAGAGGCATTAAAGACACCGAACATGCAAATAATCAAATGTTTTCATATGCAGAAGAACGGTTGCTTTTAGTAACTCATCCTAGAACACGACGGCATTAGAGGTTTTGGAATGAGGGCCTCCCAACAGCATCAATAAAGGGAAAAGGTCCAAAAAGTAAGCTAAACAGTGCCACTGCCTGAATATAGCCTTTCATTCAGCCGTCCCCACACTGTTTCAGGCTCATTTTGGAGTTTTTTTGATAAATGATGGAATTTGTAGTTTTTGGCTCCCATTCAAGAGTTTATATTTTCATTCTATAATTTCCTTAAACATTTAATTTCCTACATTAGTTGACAGTCTCTTGCATCTGCCGGAAAATTAGTTCTGGTGCTTCTGTGCCTGAAGCTGGTGACAGAGCGAACCCACCTGCAGGTAGATCCTGTTGTATACAGACTCGTAGCTTTGCAGATGATCTGGGAAGACATGACAGATAAAAAGATATTTGAGTCAAAGGGCTCCGCTTTTAAAGTTGTTGGAGGATGTTCTGTTCTTTTTAGCTGTAATACTGTGGCTATCTCCAACATGTCTGAACTCAGAAGTGACACATACATGGGAAACAGAGTTTTCTCACAAATGCTGCCACTGACCTGAGGAAGTTGCTGCTGCAAGGTATTGATGCCACCTTCAACCATGGGGCAACGGTTCTGCAAGGCATCCCCGTTCCTCCTCCATCTATGCTGCTCTTGCTTCCCAGCACTAGCTCTGCAGATGAAGTGTTCCTCATTTCAGGCTGACCCTCCCTACGATGGTGGAGCCAGCACATCTGAGAAGTGGCAATGCCAAAAACCAATATGAGAAAATAGTTTTTCTAGTGTCATTTAGGACTCTGGGGAAAGAATTAGTTTAGCATGGAGCATCCAAGAAGGGACTTAGCGTCATTGGAAGAGTGGCTATGATAAGGTCTAGGAGCAGAAGTAGAAAACAACTGTGTAGATAACAAATTAGTTATGGAGAAAGTAAAAAAGGCGAAAGGTAGAGCTATGCTGGAAAAGTGCAGTTAGGGAGCAGATCATAAGAGTGATTTTACCTTATTTGTCAGGCAAAATTGTACCCTTCTCTGCATGACTGGGTACCAAAGGAGATGCCCACCTAAAGGTCAGGCCAGCAGTCAGCAGACATGGTCGCTCAGGCTGCTGTGGCCCCTGTGTATAAGTGTGTTTGGACATTTTTTCCTGGAGTTTGTGAGGGGACATTGCATCCAGAAATCCCAGTTCCTACAGTTCTGAGGAATCAGGTACTTTCAAAAGCATCCTTTGACTCTCTGGTGTCTTCACGCGCTCCCAGTGTCTCAAGCAAACTGAGATAAGAGTTTTTTGGAACCAAACCCCCTGAACCCAATTCCACAAATACATATTTTCATTCTCCTGCAGGAGTCGGAAGTAATCAGTTTTATTGCACTGACACCAGCCAATTACTCCCCACATGGAGTGACTCCTCATCAGTTCCTACTGGACAGCTGTAGGCCGAACTTGCAGTGATGCAAAATGACAGGATCTGTCCCAACTTAGATAAGCTGTGCATTCTTTAAAGGTTACTGAAAGGTTGAGAATTTGTGATTTCCTTGATGCTTGGCTAGAAAGATACGTGCTTCAGCCTTTTGCAGCGTGGAGGACTGAGTGTTCTTGGCACTATGGCAAGGAAAAAGAGGTGAAGTCCTGGCCCGACATAGAATCATAGAAATCATAGAATCATAGAAAGTTTTGGGTCGGAAGGGACCCCTAGAGGTCATCTAGTCCAACCCCCCTGCAGCGAGCAGGGACACCACTAACTAGATCAGGTTGCTCAGA
>Ga0065711_1036130_pt1 | contig 21405 bp, 4 predicted proteins | sample Hoacrofraction12_FD_59098 | JGI IMG/M metagenome (GOLD analysis project Ga0065711, IMG submission 59098) | Hoatzin crop microbial communities from Cojedes, Venezuela - Epithelial fraction 12 v2 (version 2) | ecosystem: Host-associated > Birds > Digestive system > Esophagus > Crop | place... | reverse complement strand
ATTAATGATTACCTAGGGACTAAACCCTCTGTTCCCAGACCTAATGTCCAGATGGGCAGGGCTGTACAAGGGACATAGCAGCATTGTTCGTGCTTTATGATTAACTAATTCCATCACCGTGGTTACACTTTTGCTTGACTGTGTACTCTAATTTCTTTTCTGACTCTTCTAGAAATATTCATTTTGCCATTTTAGCTACTGTTGTCGTGAACTGGAACTCTAAAAAAAAAAACGTAGAAAGTATGGATAAAGAAAAAATACAGTATTTGCTTATTCCTCTGGAATCTTGAGAGAAAGGGATCTTTTTATATGAAATTAAACTGCTATGCTTCAAATTACTTATTCCAGCTTCCTACACTAATCTAGAAAACACAGTCTGCAATCCAGTAAAACAATAAAACCAATCAATAGTCTAAACAGTGAATCAAATAGTTCACTAAAAATGAAAAACAATCAAAGCTAGGTACCCATCAGAGTTGATGCTCACAATGAAGTAATAGCTGTTCCTGCTGTTATAAGCTTCACAGATATTAGTGTTGCCATGTCCTATGAACAACTTTCAGATCCAAAGCTCTGGTGACTTAATCTCACCATAATTTTAATAATACAAGATTTTTTCAGAGTTTCCCATTTTTATGGTTATGTGACCTAGTTATGACTGAAAGTTAAAAACCTGCTGTTCATGAAGAAGTTAGAAATCTCTGTTATAAGAATTAATGGAACTCTTGGATTTTTCCCTAAGTTTATTTGCTGCAGTAGACCATAACTACCACCTAATGCTATATCTACTTATCCAACTTACTACCTTGGGAGGATGCTTATAACTGCAACCATAACATGGCAATTGATGTCCTTGGAGGTTGCTTTTGATTTGAGGTTCTTTTGGTGGGTTAATTCAGCCCACCTGGAAGCAAATTTTCTAGTGCTTCTATCAGTTTTTGACATATTTGACATGTGCTTCTGTATACTAATCCCAGAAAGAAAAGGTTTCCTCCACCATGAAACAAGAAATGAGTTTACTTTCCTTCTTGACTCAGTCAGCTTTCTCATACACTTCACAGTGAAAGTACACTACAGAGTTTTTCTTATCAGCCTTTTCTGCTTCAATGAGGTCATTATTTATATGCATTTCCTGTTCATTCGTTATAGACAGCCATGTAGTAATCATGTCCTGTTCTTTTTCAGCTTTCTTCAAGTTCTAATACTATCATGAATGTGCTTGTACCTTAAACTCATGATAAAATTATGCTTTCATGCATGCTCCTTCCATGTACTGATTAACCCTTTTGCAGTGCTTCTCTGACTCTTGTTTAACGATAATTATTCCTCTAAGAAACTTTTACTGAGGTGCCACAAAGGCAGGAGAGGCAGGAGAAAAGTCTGAAGTTAACAGAGTGCTAGAAAACTTCTCAAAGTCACGTTTTGGTCACTTTTAAGAACAGGCCATAGAGATACCAGTTTAGGAGAGAAACATTTTCACCACTGCTTTTAAACAGCTTGAAAATGAGCACCGATGCATACATAGACATAGAGTTTTCTATTATTGCTATGATATCTTTACTTTAAATGCATTCCAAGATATATTTCTCTTTCTATGATTCAGTTTCTTGGAGAACAGTCTCAAAGCTTAGATTCAAAGGGGCATTTTTTGTTTGGTTTTGTGTTGAGTTTTCTGGGTTTTATTTTTTTTAAGAATTCAAAGCTGTCCATTTTCATTTGATGGTTAATCCATTTCTCCCTTCAGAAGCAGAAGCTAATATCTTTGCTGTGATATGGACCTTGTTGTTAGAAAAAGAAAAGCCAACGAAATCATGTAAAGAAATCAACTTCACTCTTTCTTAAACTGATCTTTCAGTTAAATAGCTTCATATGCAATGTAAACAAAGCTTTGTGACCAATCTACCATCTGTTATAACGCATTATTCAGGTCAAAGTACTGTAAGTGTAAGCTATGTGGGAATAGTTGGGTAGTAGTTATTTTTCTCTGCAGAAATTACATTTACAGAGGTTAAAATAAACAAATTTCTAAGAGAGGAATTTCTTCCTAATGACTTGTATTCATTGATAAATATCAAATGTCAAAATGCCCGATATTGTTACTCAAACAGAACAATAGTAATTTCTCATGCACAAGAAGAACCTAAATTTCTAGCCTGTCCTCCATGAAAATGCATCATAACAAAAGATTTAGATTTGTGATGCAGTTTCGGTTAAAAACAAAATTTTTGAAAAGATTCCAGACTTCAAGCCTGGAAGACCTTATTTGAAAGAGCAGGGGGAAGTTGAAATAAATCAAAGTAAATAAAGAAAATGAGATAGTAAGGTGTGAAAAGTATAAAATAAACTTCATCAGTATCCCCTCTTTAATATTAAAATTAGACACTAAGATCCTTCAAACTTTATTTAATTTGCATATCATTCATTGTCCATCTGTTGTATTACCAATTTCTTCTTTGCCATTTGGTTTTCTAATGCTGACTGCACCACAAATTTTTCTAAGGCCTCTAAATTGCAACTGATTGATTAAAATGTATTATAAAATAAATATGCTTAGGCTTTTCTGAAGACCTGTGTCACTGCTTACAACTAATTACACACCCTAAATCACCCAGTGTAGCTGATAAGGTGAATAATGACTGTGAAGTTGGCTTCTGAGAAGAATGGAAGAAAAGAAGGAGCTAGAACAAAAGAGTTAACTAGAGAAATCAAAGGAGGTGTCTCAGAAAGATCATGAAAAGACAAATCCCAAAGCAATTCAGTAGAATGGAGATATTGACAAGAACACACATCTGAGAGGTAATCTGATGGTCCCAGGATGTGTCATGCCATAGGGGAAGCAGTAGCAGGTGATGAATGTTAAACAGCACTTTACTCTGCAATTGGTCCTAATAGTTTTAACAGGGTAGATTTCTATTCATTGGTGTCTCGTAATCTGTCCCTTGTAATGTATCCAGCAATTTTGCCTTTTCACACACCCCATGACTCTTAGACTGCTCTAGTTGTTGGTCTCAGCTGTTCTGATTTTTGTCTCTCGAACTGTTGCATGCTTTTCCCAACAGGCACTCCAACTCATTCAATTCAACAGCTGCTACAAACACTTCTGGTTTTGGCACAGCATCCCAACAGTTTCAAGAGGTTTACTTGAAGAGTAGGTAGGTCAGAATCTACATTTCTGTAAAATATGATACACATCTGGTCTTACATGATCTTTATGGGTGGGGTCCAAGAAATTGTTCTGTATTCCACGGGTTCTGTATGGGGATATGTTTTTCCTTAGCAAAGTGTAATGCTTTAATAAATGCTTAATATGTACTAATACATCAGGCACATTGCCTAACCAGCTTAGAATAAAATAGCACTGCAAGTTAGTCAATACGTAGACAACAGCATTGGTTTTCTCTGCTTCCTCCCTTTCTTTTTCAGTACAATATCTCTCAGTTTCTGTCTGAAGGAATAGGAGTGATATATCTTCTTAAATTTCAAGAACAGAATTTTGTATAGGATATCTGTGGTTTGCACTGTGATGCAGATGTGCAAGTTCCACACAGATTCTGACCGAAGGTCTTTATTAAACAAATTAACCTAGTCAAATTCCCTGCTTAGAGGACTCCCAGTCCAATGCAACTCAAGTGGACACAAATCCGGAGCAGTATCAGATTCCAGATTTAAGCAAAGACATGGTTCTATGAAGTTCTTAATGAAAACACTCCCTGTTTCTTAAATTATATACTCTTCCCAGGGACTTGTCACAACACAAAGCAAAAAGCTTCAAAATGCTCTGGAAGGACATATCCTTATCTCTAACTTCTACCTCTATCACTTGAAAAGTACTAAGAAAAAAAGCCTTTTCCTGTTGCTCCTTGTAATATCTCACTAAGCAATGCCACTTAACTGTCTTAAAAATGAAGTTAACACTGCTCATTTAAAACAATTTCCACTCCTAAAGAAAGTCATCTTGACATGTAATGCTAATTATGAAGAGACTACATTTAGCTACCTTTTCTTGTGTTACTTAGCACTTTGTCAGTAATCCCTACTTGAAGCAGGAAGTTAGTCCATATAAACTAGAGTATGAAGACTCTGTTTTCAAGAGCTTTACTTTCACCCTAATTTCTTTTGTGAAAAAAATACGTATAGCTTACAGCAACAAGAGAGTCCACACAAAACACTAAAACACAGATTTAACAGTCAAGTGTTTCAACACTTAAAAAGTTTTAGATATTTTCTTATTTGCAGATTGCAAATAAGAAAAGGAGATAACATTCTGAATAGCTGCAGGAAAACAAATACTGTATGTCACCTAATGTACTCAACTGTTTTTTCTAAAGTAATCCTCTCGTGCAAGGACACTGACATCAGAGGAGATACTCCTTTACACAGGAACAGCAGTCCACGGTAGATACACTAGATGCACACTAATTCTATTTTGCAATGACAATATTGATCAAAAATGAAGAAAATATGTTGATATTTCTGTTCATTGAGGGTATGAATTTGAATCATAACACAACAGAGTTTTCTCACTAACTGAAACTGAGTATTTCTGGTGTCAACTGATCTAGCCAAAACATGCACTGAAGAACTTCCCATTTCAGGGAGTGAAAAAGAAAAGGAGAAACTGAAACGCCTCAGTGATGCTAAAATGCATCATTCAATCAGAATTACAACTGGCACTGGGAGAGTTTTCCAAAACTTTAATTATAATGAAATATGTTTTCACAAACATATACACTCAGCTGAAAGATTCTTCTGCTGAACTGCCTAGAAAAGCTCAAAAATGCTATTGTGTGCTTCATTCGCCTTTTTAACTCAAGTATTTAATTCCAATGTAACTTTGCATGTAAACCACACTAAAATATTTCAAGCAAAACAGCATATGACAGTTATCATACTACTCCATAGTCTGTGGATGAAAAAACAGCAACATACTCTTATCTTTACCTGCACTTAAAAATTTTTCTTGCAGATGTACTATTTACACCCTCTTATTAAATTCTTCTTTTGAATTCAAAGCAAATTTTAAAGTCATATTTTAGAATGCAATTACAATATTAAGTACACAACACAGTTTATTCTTGGGTTGGAGGGAGACTGATTCCTTTTTTTGCAAAGGTTGATGTGAATAAAATTTAACTTTACTTTAATGATTTGGCATTTGCCAAACATTCACCAAACATTTTCAGAAGTGGAAGTAATAAACCTGAAAATTCAGAGAAAAACATAGTTGTAAAAAGATGCATGATTCTATAAGAATGTATGCCTTAGAGACTTGTGGCGAACAGACTCCCAGATTATATTATTGAATGAATAAACAAAATATCCATCTTTATATAGGTATATATGAAAAGGATAGGTGGACATATATAATTTAAAAACAACAGACTTTGCCTTCATGCATTCATTTTCTTATGCAGAATTATTTGCCTTATTACCCTGCAAAACAGGACCTCTCAGTTCATGTTCACCATCATGTAATTCACACACAAATTAAGATTCATAGTCAAAATAATTAGGTTTACCTCCACCCAACTTTGATTAGGAGTTTGTTCCAGAACCTCTCTGTCCTGATTAATTGATAGAAAAAAATAACAAAAGAGGAGTAAGATACCAAAATTAGAATATTACATATTACTACGGACTTCTACCACCATTTTCATAAACACGTTCTTTCAGAAATTCCTTTTACTTTTTCATTTTTTATAATAAAATAGAAAGGTACAGAATGGAAAACTGAAATTACCCTTCCCACCAATTCACAGTACAAAATAAGAGGTTCCTGGAACACTTTCATTCTCAGCAGAATCTGATGAGTGCAGACTCATGGTAGCCAGCTACTGGACTGCAGGCCTCTCTTTTGTACATGTTAGAATTGGAAGCAGGAAATAGTGGATGGTGGAACAAAAAACAGTCTTTGATTTCTGCTTCATTGAAAGATATGAGTATGTCATACAGAACATTCAATTCGTAAGTAAGTAACTCAACTCTTCTAACACCTTGATAGAAATCTACCATGACTTTTACATGTTAGTGATTTGTGAGTTCACTTTTAAATAATAAATTGTGTTAAAATGAGTTCTGTGAGTAAATGCACATGTCTACACAGAAAACATCTGCTGTAAAAAATTAAAAGCTAGCAGTAAAATTGCATTTTCCTTTTCTTTAGGAATATCTGGATCAAAGAAACTGTATATCATGACCAAGCTTCTGATTTTGAGGGTTAGGATAGTTTTGACACTAAAGGCCACTGGCACTTGGCACTTTTCATAATGAAATTCAGACCTCAGGATGATTAAATCAAAATGATATCAGCAGCAATTTATAATCCCTGTCTAGTGTCTTTTTAAATCTCTTTAACACATTGCAGTCTCTGTTGGCTACTTCGATTCAGCATTCGCCACTGGTTCATTTCTATCAAAAGTGTCACCAAAGCCATTGGTTAATATATGACGGTGTTTGGTGTCAGCTCAGGGGGAAGAATGCTGTATCACAAAAGTACTTCTTTTCCCGGGGTGGAGGGGGAAATGCTTAAATGCTCTAAATTCACTGCTAGAAACTTCGTCACTATTACAGTAAGTGACAGCAACTTGTTTCTAGTTTGTGATGGTCAAAAAGCTCTCAACTATTATTCTTCTCCTCCTCATGGTATTTATGAGATTTTTTCCCCACAATATTTTCATGTTTGTCCCTTCTTTATCCCATTCTCACAAAAGGCTATTAAAACTTTTCTTCTACCCTAAAATCTGGGTGATTTTTTGCATGGCCAATTTACTTTGAAGGGGATCAAAATTTCACTCCTATCATCCAGACACAGGAAACAGCTTTTTGACCCCCTTGTACTGTCCGTAAATTCACTGTTATTGATTAGTAAGCATCTTCATGGCAAAGTGTAATGTCATAAGGATACAAAGACAGCAGAACTCCAGCTTCATTGTCTAGACTAGAAAATAATGGAATTTTTCTGGTTTTGTGTAATTGAATCTCACTGACAGAGGTTTCCTTAAACTAGCTTTAGTCTCAGAAGAGAAAGAAGTAGGGATAATGATACTATGAAAACAGAGGAGAAAAATCAAAATGTGGCTGAACTCAGTACAAACAGACAATACAGTTCAGAGCAATTCCCTGGCTAGAGGTGCTGAGGGACAGATGTCTGAATTTGTCTGATCAGAATGAAGGAAATTGGCACAAAGAGCAACATGTCTAAAAGTAGAACAGATCTAAAACTGGAATTCTTTCTGTTGATAAAAAGCAAGTGGTACTATTAAAAAATAATTTGACTAATTTATTCAGAACATATTCCTTCTTTCATCTTTGTTTTTCATTTTCCTATTGAAAGCTTTAGCATACCTTTTCATTTGACATTAAGCTTCCTTTTCTTTCCTACAGAGTTATGGTAGTTTCCTATGTGATGAACAGATATGTTCAAGTTAGTACACATTTTTGAACTGTGAATCACAGAATGCAATGCTTTTAGCACATACTTTCCTTGACACTTTGTTCTTGCATGTTAATCAGCAAGTTCCCAGGGGCCATTTTTGCCATTGAATACTGAAAAGGTTACTGCTACAAGGACAAAAAAATGCAAATTATTAAATTAAAGACAACATACAACACAGTGTCACACGCCATGGAATAATGATCATAGCTGTCAAAACAAAGAAATTAATGAACATTTCAATACAGTTCAAATTAACATCAAACTTCATGCAATATTTTTATTAGAAAAAGACATTAAAATGGAAAGCTTTCATTAGAAATAAAGGAAAATTATACAGTTTTTACTGAATACTGACTTTCCTTGGGTGGATTTCTCTATACTTTTAGATTTTTTTTTTAATATCCATTAAAATGATATTTATAAAAACCCTTAAACATCTCTGAAATCCAGTATCTAAAAATTTTAATACACCTGTGCTTTCCCACACAACAAACATGTTAAAATTCACTTGCTACCATAATTGAGTTACACTGTGTTTCATAAAATGCTGTGATCGCTTCAATAACGTTTTCATTTTATTCTAGAAGCATTGAAACAGAATCCTTATTGTACAAAAATTTGGGTTCCATTTCATGCCGAGTACCCAATACGAAGACAGAAAATTAGACAATCAGCATATTAACAAATTAGCCACTTTCCAGAATGATTGTACAAAACCCTAGAGGATTAAGTTCCATTCAACAATTCATTATCAATTTAGTGATAAATCATGATATACTATAATTCCCTTTATATTACATTTTGATTTCTGTCTAGCTATATACAGGAAGAAATATTATTCTTGTTGCTAGGAATATATAGGATCAAGGTGTAGATTTGCAAATTGTATAGGAATAACTTGAGACATAACTTTATTAGAGAAAAAATACATATGTTTGCAATACTGATTGCAAAAGATGTGCTCTTGTGGAAAATTCTAGCCATCTGGAATGGTGCTAAATGAACTCTTTGCTAGGTTAGTGTTGTGTTTTGTTGATAGCCAAAGCACTTGATTTCTATCTTTGGTGTTTATTGTTCTTTGCAAATTGCTTTCCTCAGCCACTATAACATTATTATAGCAACACATTTTAACCCTACTTAAAATATATTATCACTTGTGACTGGAAAACTTTGACAAAAAAACTGAATAAATTAATCATTACAAATTTCTCAAAGTCGTCAGGTTTGCATTTACTCTCATTTATCAGGCTTCCGTTGTCAGCTAGAAATACAGCAAGCAAAATTTAGCATAAAGAAAACAACTTTAAATGTTTATCTTTGGCTTAATAATTATCTTCAGGCTGGATGACAAACTGTTAAAATGGTAAACGGGTTAAGCTAATCGTATTTACTTGATTACAAAAAGAACAGAAGAGAAATAGAAACACTTACCTATATTTAACCTTCATTTACACTCACAATTGAATGTTTTCTGTGGGCAAGAAGAAACTATTAGGAGAAAAAATCCTATTAAGGAAAAATTGATAAACTATATCAAAACCAAATGATGATAGATGTGATATATACCCAGTTATTTTACATGGACAGATCTATTACTCAGCACTCGAGACCATATTAAAAACTCTTGGACACCAGTGGAAAACATACAAATGATGCCAACAGAATCAAGAAAATGTTTTCCGCTAACACGAGCTCAGTGGTAGGAATAGGAGGAGGTTCAGAGTCTGGTCTTAACAGAGGTTGACCTTGACATGTGTTCCATATGCTTCACTAGAGAGTATATATTGAGATGATTATCCACACAGTCTCTGAATGTGAATTTTGATCTAACAAAGCTGGATAAAACGCCAAGCAAAGCTTGATATCTCAAGCCAAAGGACAAATGGTTCTAGCAATAGGACAAGAAGAAATGGCCTCAGGTTGTGTCAGGGGAGGTTTAGATTGGACATTAGGAAAAATTTCTTTACTGAAAAAGTGGTCAAGCGTTGGAATATGCTGCCCAGGGAAGTGGTGGAGTCACCATCCCTGAAGGTGTTCAAAAAACGTGTAGATATGGCACTTAGGGACCTGTTTTAGCAGGCACAGTGGTGACACGTTGACGGTCAGACTTCACGATCTTAGAGGTCTTTTCCAACCTTAGTGATTCTATGATTCTATGATGCTGTCCTATATTCATTCTTTACTTTCTATACGCAGTACACAAACTATACTGCTTGTTTTTTCCTTCATGAATGTGCACGAATGTTTATTTTTGGTTGTTTTGCTCTTTGCTGAGTGGTACAACTTTAATGGCAGCATCTCACCTAAGCACTTAATTTTAAGCACACCATTAATCTCATTGGAACCAAATGAATATCAGCACATTTCATCTTAAATGTTTTATTAAATCTTTTGTGACTGAGCAGACAGTTCCTCCAATGCAGTGGGCTACCAGGTAAGGAAAAGTAAATTAACATCCAGTTATCTCCAGTTTGGGTGCAAGATGAGTTGCAAGAGTTAGATTTCTTTTTTTCCACCCCTGCTGCTGCCTTTTTTACTCTATTACACAATGAATTCTGATGTCTCAAATTTTGCTGCAAGAAAATGTAATAAAACAAACTTGTAGTTTGATTACAATAAGTAAATAGCTTTGAACACAATAAATTGTTTCACAGTTAACAGAACTAATGAAACCTGGTATAGATTTAATGTAAATGTATGTACCTATGACAAGGGCATCTTCATCTCAGGGATACACACTAGCATCATGATGTAACCACCTAACATATTATTCATTGCTTTAACAAATCAGATTTAAAACACGCATACTGTTTAGAGTTGCAGCTTATGTAGTGTTAGGATTTTCCATAGATGATGCTCACCTTCAGTAGTTTGGCCATATTTTTAGGAAATTTGCTATAGATTACCCTTATTAAAAGTTGTAATTTTCCTATTTTTCTTCATTTACAGGGTAATCTTAGCAAAACTGAGATTCGAAAACAGCTGACAGCTCACCTGAAATGGAAGGAGTTTGACTTAACACGTTCTTTCAGGGTATTTTTCAGCAATATAAAGCATAAGAGCCATTTTGGTCTGTATTTGCATTACTGTATTTCTATTACTATCAGTAGAAAATGCAGCTAATATGGAATATATGTCTCTGCCAAGCGAGACAGTCAAGTGAGATACAAACTTTGTCACTAAAGGTGGAATCATTTGTTTTAACATGGGCATCTGAATTTGATTTAGTCTTCCTAGGTTTCCTTTACAGTCACTGGAACCTCATCACTTTAGCCAGTGGTATTTAAGACACAGCTCATCATGCCTACAATTAAATGTTTAAGAGACACCAGACACGAAAAGTACATATTTCTCCACATCAGCTGTAAAAGTAACGTAAAGTGATTAGATCTGTAAAGACAAAAAACATTCCCACTAAAGGTCTGAAATTCATTGAGCTCTGTAGAATGAAGGTTTCATATCTGTTCTAAATTCCTGAAAAATTTCATGAAGTGTGGGAGAAAAGCTTCATGTCTTAATATTTCTATCTTGATCTGACAAAATAAAGAATATATATGTGAAAAAAATTAGAACTAATAAAAGTAACCATTGGACTAGTACTATTTCCCACTTCAGTCAAGCTCTAAACTACAACAGGACCGATAAAATCCAATGATACTGCAGGTTTCCAGGTGAAGAGTGGCCTATGTAATGTCTAGAGTAAAAATATGTATAATTCTACTATATAATACAATTACATGTATATTATGTGAATATATAAATATGTATTCTGTCATACTTACCTTTTCAAAATAAGACCAGACTTGTCATATGTTACAAAAAATTACTGCCAACCCCCCAAAAGGGTTTTTCCATAACATTACTTCATGTATTATTTTAATTATCTTCTGAAATTATATAGTACTTACTTTGGGAAATACTATCACCTCCAATGCAGCTACAGTAATTTTATTTCTGTCACTAGATGTAAGATGTAGTATTCAAATCTGTCTGGAAAAAAATCCTTCTTGGGAAGGTAGTCCCTCTGCTGTGTTCCTATGCATGCCATGAAATACCTGTGGAAATAGAGAAGAACAAGAAAAGAAAAACATCACAATTTTGATTCTTTAACTTCTTGGTCACTTTCGTATTTTTACAATTTGTAACTTGGATTGATCAAAAAACTACCTCAAAATACTTGTAACAGACAGTTGAAGACAACGAAACAAATATTTACTCCCCTAAAATAAATTTCAAACCATTGTCTGGGGAGATTAATAGTTCTTTAAAAAATGAAAAACCCCACTGGCTTAAACTACTTGCTAGTATGAGTTTAAGGAGCTAAAAAATGTCTCTATTAATAGTCTGTCATTCTTCAATATAAAATACATTTGAGGCTACAGTGTTTCCCAAAATAGATTAACTTGTCCAAATCTTATTCCTATTATCCAAATACTGTGCAGATAAATATTAACTGTTGAATATGGAATTAGTTGGCTGGCCCAAGATAATAAACATTTACTACCCAACACTATTTGGCATACCTTATTTTTTCTATCTTTAGACATGCAAAATGGTTTTCACAGTTTTCCGCGTTTCCAGGTTGAATACTGAACATGCAGCAATACAACTGAAAGCCTGGCCATTTAAAAATGGACCGTATTTTAGTCCATGAGGAAATTGATATGGCTGTATTTATATGAAAGAAAAAAGCTCTAGCAGCAAGGACTGAGGAAGAGAACAACCTGTGCATATTCACGAGAATGGAGGACACGGTTTCAAGTCACTGGGATGAAATATCTATCCAGAAACTGAAATCTATTTGATGCATCCCAAGTAAATGCACATCACCATAAGACTGTTAGTAATCTGATTTTTTATCATCTTTGTCTATTTTGGACCACAGATTCCAACCTGGAGTGACACACTCAAAGTTATATTTTCTTATTGAATTTCCTTATGGTTTTGATGTCATGAATTTGCATGTTTCCCATGCAAAGACATAAGAATGAACGTTTTCTGTCAAAGCTGTAGGGTAAATCCATTGCAGGACAATTTCACTAACTCTTAAAAACTGAAACCATGAAATTTAAGAAAGTTCATTTAGCTAGAAAAATGGCTATGAACTTGATTATTAAGGAGCCAAATTCTAGCTAGATTCCCAGTAAATCAGCACCGATGCAATGGTTTCAATTTTTATATGCTATATTAGAATAGTCGAAGCTCTCTCCCGAGATTTTGCAAGATGACGGAAGTTATCATTGCATTAGGAACATACTAGAGATTTACATAACTGGGTTGCTGAAAAGTGTCTCTCATTTAAAGCAAAGACTGTTGGGTTTTCCTCTCCTGTTAAAAATGAATTTTTGGTCCTTAAAAGTCAATGGCAAAAGTTTTATTTATATTAGATAATTGAGGAATTGATATTTGAGTATGAAGGTGATGCACTCCCCTGAGCTTCTCTGGACAAAAACTCCTCTTGACATTTCAGAAGAGTGTCTACACAGCATTTGAACATATTTGAGTCTTACTCCAATCTTTTTATTTTAGCTCCAAAGCTGCTTATAGCAAAATGTAGGATGAAGGACAGGGTTTCTGTAGCAGAGAGAAGTACCTTAATCAAGGTGACTAACAAAAAACATTAAGAAAGATTTTCCCTCTCTTTCTTGATCAAACTCCCCATTGCCTGTAAAAGCATCTGGAACACCCTGTTATCAGTCCAGATCTCTGGGCCAGGCCCTCCCTGCTGTCCCCAGCTGGGGGAGGCTGGCTGAACCTCAACTCAGCACCCAGCAGGCAAACTGCATGTCGAGGGGTGAGGGCAGAGTCTTGTGGAAAGCGCTGTGAGAAACCAGGACTCATCCCCCTGCCCTGGGGACTGCCTTTCAGCCCCAAACATTGCCCCCTGCCCAGCCCTGGGCCCTCATGAGCCAGGCCTAACCCCAATGACAGCCTGTCTCGGGGGCTGCGTTCCTGGCTGGGCCCAGGGCCCACGGCTGCAGATGGGGACGGCCAGGCTGTGGCCAGCACCATTTACAGCCCCTGGCCGGCCTCACTGGTGGCTGTGGGACAGGGCTGGTAGTTGGGGGGAGAGGGCAGGGCCGCGGGCCTCACTGGGCTGCCCTTGGCCCTGCAGTGCCCTGGCACATCCTTCTGTTTAGTCCTGTATCTCCCACTGTGGCTGACACCACACATTTTAGATACTTGATTAGAAAATTGTTTGTTTGTGTATTTTTGTTTTCATTCATTTCTTAAATGCCAGTAGCATTTATTTCATCGGTGGTTACAATTACATTTTAATGCCACAGGTATGAAAAACTCCAATCACTCATTCCCACTAGCATTTCCTTACACCTGTTAGGAACGAATCACATTACCTACTCGTCTAATCTTATTATTTACTTCAAAATATTTTCAGGCTTCATTATACTTGACTAGCCTCAATAATTTAGTGTCAACTATAAATTTTGCTTCTCTGCAGTCCTTTCTTCCCTTTTTACACGCCATATAATTATCTGTAGAAAATTTGACATGCAAAATATCATAACAACTATTGGCCTTTGGACAAACGAAAAATTTGATTTACACTCACATTGTATGGCTTCTGCTTTTCATTCCTGTTTTTTAATCATTACCACTAATTTACTTCTTACTCTTTGACAATCTTCCCCAAATAGTTGCATGTTAAGAATTAACTCTCAAACAGTTAGAAAAATCAAATAAATTATTTTTTAAAGACAAACATTATTATACCAATAGATTTTTAAAAAGTATATCTATGTCTAATGCACGAATACAAGCCACATTTTTAATGCTTTAAAGACAGGTACCTTTATGTTTTCTTCTTCAGAAGCTGCTGCCTATTCATTCATGCATGTGTGCAAGTACATGTATATACAGACACAAAAAAATCCAGCTCTATATACTTCAGATCTCAAGATCAAGTAGTATTTTTGTGCTTGTGAGATGAAGTATGCAAGTCTCATACTCCTCCCAATTTTTGTTTTTTAAGATGAGCCAAAATCATAGGCACTACTCAATGGAAACACTTGACCATTCCCAAACTAAAGTCATGTTCAATTTATCCATATTTATATGGATTAAAATATGACCGATGAGCAATAAACAACATAGTTTTATCTATTACATCCATACAGTAGAGTGAGACACAAAGTATGGGGATAATGTTCATATCTTCATCAAGTGCTCAGAATTACATTGACCAAGAAAGAGTAAGAGGTCTCTCCCGGTTCTCTCAAAATTGACTTCTGGGCAAAAAGGAACACAGCGTATACATGGAGTTATGAATTTACTGATAGTCCAGTTGATGCTTTAACAGTTTACTAGTCTTGACAAGCTAATTAATACAGAAGAGTCTCATTGATATGACAGGCAAAACTGCTATATGAAAACTTCCTAGTACCCACCCCTTCTCTCCGTTGTTAGGCTTGCCCTTCCCATGTGCTTCTAGCTCCTAAAGGCAACAGCCTCGATAGCTCCAGTCTTTCTCAAAAAGACTGGGATTTGTTAGGGTAAGGCAGCAGCTACCAGAGCACTTTGCTAGGAGGAGAAAGGTATGCACAGTAGCTGATTCTTCCTTGCCAGCCTTTGATATACTTATGTCTATTTCTCTATGGTTTCTCATCTTAGGCTGCTCTCTCCTCACTGCTTCCAGCCATAGCTGAAGGCTGTCCTGCACCCCTCCTGTGTTCACAGGCAGATGTTTGTCATGCAAGGTCTTCCTGGGGTTGTCAGGCCCTTCCCCATGGTGACACTCACCCAGACTCACACAGGTGGGGCAGCAGCGACTCAGCCCCTAACATCTGTTGAATTTTTATAAAACCAGTGGAGGCCATAGCCAGTCTGGGCAAGGCCTGAGATCCTGCACTGTCAGGCCCAGTCAAAGCCTACAGCCTGGTACTACTGACAGCGAAAGCCATAGTTACCAGACTATATTCACTAACCAACTGTTGCCTTTCCTTGCAGATAGTTCTTAATAGTAGAGGAGTCAGGAGGAAGTTTACACTGTTTTCCCTAATTGTAATACAAGGGATGCATTTGGCGAGAGGGTGTTCCAGAACTGAAGCTGAAGTTACTGTGGGCATTCAAAGAGTGATCAGTACTAGAGCATGCCTAGTCCTTGATGTTCCAATTGCAAATGGTTATTCTCAAATCATTAATTTGTGACTGGTTTGCAGATGTAAAATAATAATGTGGACATTAATTAGTTAGTCTGAATCAACATCTGCACTTCACACATATCTCTTCCACCAGGTATCACAAACCTATGTCTCAAAATGACTAGTGTTATTTTATGCAAGGGAAAAGATACAACTCAGGCCGATTCAAGAACTTCAGTAGCAACTGGAATTTATCCTGCAAGAGATACTTTTAGATAGGTGATCAAATTTCAAGTGAATATTAAATGCTCCATCTGAGTCAGGTGTGATATCTGAATATTCACCTGTAGAACCAAACATCTAGTAACCGCCCTCAGAAGTTCAGTAACTGCCATACCTTTTAATCACTTTCTTAAGCAAGGAAGCAATCAAACTCTTCCTTTAGATGAACTATGACAAATGTAAAGATTTATCTGAAGACTCTTGATGTCATGAGGAAACAAATGTCTTTCACTGTGAGATAGATGTGGTCTTTCACATAGATGTGATAGATGCATGGGAGACAAGTTGTTCAGTCCATTTCCTCCAGGTGTTCCATGGCCAATACTGGAAAAATACCCCAAGTCCTCCTGGCTGCAGGAGTTGATCAAACAGACATGTGCATGGTCAAAACAGCAGATCGCTGTCCTGTTGCACTGTAGTGAGTGGGCTGCTTGGCAAAGACCCCTCAACTCACTCTTTTCTACATTATTTGTTATCCTTCTATTCTCTTTTTCCCCTCCTAAGTCCTTCCTGTGTGCCACACTCACCACCCAGCACTCTTTTCCCCTTGGCTGATTTTACATACTTATTCAGTATTTGCAAGATGGTTGCCTCATTAATTTATATTTTAGTTAGCAATTCTGTCAAGCTACTGTCCCCTTTAGTTAAATGTGTAATTTCCCATTTCTTGTGCTGTTATCTCATCTTACCACATAAAAAGCATTTCTTCCTTATCTTATTGGGTTGAGTAGACAGATTTCAACACATCAGCTGAGACTTCCACAACATTTTTACCCTTCTTAATATTTTAATTTACTTTCTTCGACTCACTTTCAGTTTTCTTGAATTTTTCTTCATCCAGTGTGCCATAGCATGCCAAAGTTTATTTTATATGTCTCAGTATTTCCTGCTCAAGTTTTCTCATAATGGAAATACAGTTTTTGCCCAATACTTTGTTAGATATTATTTATAGAACATTACTGAAGGAAGTTATCTTTTGAAACTTGCCATTTAACCACATTATATATATATTTAGTCTTTCTCCAGTTTTGATCAAATCTGTATATCTTCTCTGGCAGACACGATAAGCTTACCTTCCCACATATAGGGATTTGTAGTTTTACACTTTTCAGTTTAAAGCCTATTTATTAAGGGTCTGTTGGAGGTTAGATATATTAGGTTAGATGTAACCTGTTAAGGTTAGATATATTTACTTATTTTTCTTCTTGAACATGCAGTGTCATATTGCTAGGTTGTTTTTATACACACACATTTTATCTCCCAGGATGCTAAACTTAATTATATCATGGCAGTCTAAACTGCTACAGCCTAGTGGTGTTGGAACTTTCATGAGTATTTCTTTACAATGCTGTATAGCTTCAGTGGTTCTTTTCTTCCTACATCACTTGATAAGAAAACAGTGGACATTTTTTCTTTCATCTGAGCATCCCATGAACAACAATGAAGTTACATTAGGAGCACTTTTTTAATGCTTTTACAAGTTTCCTTTCCTTATCAGCCTGCAAATCCAGTAGCTCAAGTGATCTCCAGTACAGGATTTCTATACAGGTTTAAAGTTTATTATCCTGCTTCTTCTCACTTTTTCCACTCCAAATTGTACCATGGGATCAAGGGGCAACAGTTTTAAACTGAAAGAGGGTAGGTTTAGATTGAATACAGGGAAGAAATTTTTTGCTATGATGGTGGTGATACATTGAACAGGTTTCCCAGAGAAGCTGTGGAAGCCCCATCATTAGATGTGTTCAAGGTCAGATTGATTAGAGCTCTGAGAACCCTGATCTAGTGAAAGATGTTCCTGCTCAAAGCAGGGGAATTGGCTAGTTGATCTTCAAAGGTCCCTTCCAACCCAAACCATTCTATGATTCTATGATCAAGAAAGCAAGATGCTATAATGTCTGGGTCTCTGGAAATGACAGATAAGATTATTTTAGGAAGCAAACCATTCTCATGCTCTACATGTAAAGGAAAACTGTCTGTGGTCAGCTTCCTCCCCAGATTTCCTGGAACAAAATTCAACATTCAGTGTAACAATATGGAGCAAGTAGACACCCAGACAGGAGCCTCTGCTATCTGAATGTTTTCAAAACATTGGAAACTACATGATACACAGTACACCAAGGGAAATACTTCAGAGAAAATTTGACACACAATGCTCTATACCAAAGAGTTTAAGTCATACAGACTACAGACTACAATATGACTACAGTCATACAGACTACAGTGGAAAAAGCAAAACTTGAAACATCTAGTTTTGTTTACACTGCTTGTGCATTGGCTAAAGTGATGAAAGTCTACCTTTGTTTACAATCATCTTAGGCCCAGAAAGAGGAAAAATTTACTGTTTTGACCAATTACATAATACGGTCAAATGAGATTTGTCATTGGCATGTGAAGAGCAATGTACGCCACCCTATACTTAGACCTTGACAAGAACGACCCCAGTTTCACACATATAACACTAAATCCTGATTGATCTCTGAGATCATCCAACAAAATATATACACACAAGTACATACACACTTCCACTGTAGAATTTTTCAAGCAAAAATATCTGTAGGTATCACAGAATTTTGTTTTCATTACAAAAGGAAGTTCTTTGGAGTATTTTACTGTGGCTGCATTAAGGGAGTACTTCAGAGCCAATTTGAAAATAGCGGGGGTCACAGTAAATTATCAAAGATCAGCCCCATGAGATTATTATTTTTTTTGCACCACAGCCTAACAAGACACACATGAAGCTCAGATAATATTTCATAATGAAATAACAAGGTTGTGTTATTGCGGCTCAGAGGGAACACTTTAAATCTGATCAAACTGCTAATTCTACTATAACTGTCCAAAGTGCCTTAGGGGCCATTTATGAAAAATAAAAAATAAATTGCTTCTGCCACTGTATAAATCACTAAATATATAAGGTCTTGAGGGCAACATTTTGAAAGAGAAATATTTAAATGTTAGAATAAAAATTTGCTTGGTAGGAGAATTTGGATTTTCATTTAGTTACAACAGAGGTACATGTGCCTGTCTCAAATTATGATAATATGCAGTTGAAGTCAAAACTGAAAATCATAAAAGATAATGCCTACATTATATCAAAACACAGTGCATAGACACACTCCATTTGAAAATCACTTTATTTATTGCAGCCAGTGAGAATCCAAATTGCCAAAGAACAGTGCACATTCTTTATGGAAAAATTTTGTTTAAACTATAAATTAAAGTTCAGTTACCTTTCTTTTTTCTTTGTTTTAATTGAAAGCTGAATACCTACAGGACCTCCTAGTGGTCATTCTACTGCTGTTGGCCGACATAATTTGTTATATTAACAGACAACTCCGTGCAGAACCAGTGCGGGACAGACTCTGCTTTGTTTTAAAGTGAATGCGATTTTAAACACTTCTATGTAATTAATTTAACATGTACAATCTTTGTTCTAAAAAATTGTAGAACTGGGCTTTTAAAATTAATTCTTGTCCTTCTCTGAGGTTGTGCTGACATCTATAAAGTATGTAGTATTGAAATGTTAAAAAGACAACCTGATGATAAACATCTTACAGAAGTCTATAAAGAAAGCAGTAAATAAAAGGAACATTTAAAAATGGAACAGTATTACTATTCTCATGAGCTATGCAGGTCTGAGCACACAAAAGTGCTCAGCCTTGCTTCTTACTACCAGTGTTATAGCTACTATACAGTAGTATTATATTAAAGTAGCACTGTCTGTCAATTTCTGACAAAGGAGACCCATTGCACTATGTGCTGTAAACACACATATGGAGAGACAACACCCATTCCAAAGTTATCTCAAGTATTAATAGACAGGCCACTTGGGAAGAATACAGGAATGTGGTCAGAGCATGCAGGGATGCGATAAGGAAGGCCAAGGCCCACCGGGAATTGTAGCTGGCAAGGGATGCTTCTTCAACTATATCAGCAGCAAAAGGAAGGCTAGGGACTATGTGGGGCTGCTGCTGAATGAGGCGGGTGTCGTGGTGACGGAGGATGCGGAGAAGGCAGAGCTACTGAATGACTTCCTTGCTTCCGTCTTCATTGCCAAGGCAGGCCCTCAGGAATCCCAGGCCTCGGAGGTAAGAGAAGAAGCCTACAAAGAGGATGACTTTCCCTTGGTCGAGGAGCACTGCATGAGGGATCGCTTAAGCAATCTGAACACCCACAAATCCATGGGCCCCAATGAAATGCACCCACGAGTGCTGAGGGAGCTGGCGGATGTCATTGCTGAGCCACTCTCCATCATCTCTGAAAGGTCCTGGAGGACAGGAGAGGTGCCCGAGGACAGGAGAAAGGCCAGTGTCACTCCAATCTTCAAAAAGGGCAAGAAGGAGGACCCAGGGAACTACAGGCCGGTCAGCCTCACCTCCACCTCGGGAAAGGTGATGAAGCAGCTTATCCTGGAGGTCATCATCAAGCAAGTGGAGGAAAAGAAGGTTATCAGGAGTAGTCAGCATGGATTCACCAAGGGGAAATCATACTTGACCAATCTGATAGCTTTCTATGATGACATGACTGGCTGGGTAGATGAGGGGAGAGCCGTGGATGTTGTTTACATCGACTTCAGCAAGGCTTTAGACACTGTCTCCCATAACATCCTCCTAGGGAAGCTCAGGAAGTGTGGGCTGGATGAGTGGTCTGTGCGTTGGATTGAGAACTGGATAAATGGCAGAACTCAGACGATTGTCGTCAGCGGCGCTGAGTCTAGTTGGAGGCCTGTAACTAGTGGTGTACCTCAATGGTCAGTACTGGGCCCAGTCTTGTTTAACTTCTTCATCAACGACCTGGATGAAGAGTTAGAATGTACCCTCAGCAAGCTTGCTGATGACACGAAACTGGGAGGAGAGGTAGATACACCAGAAGGCTGTGCTGCCATTCAGCGTGACCTGGACAGGCTGGAGAGCTGGGCAGAGAGGAACCTGATGAAGTTCAACAAGGGCAAGTGCAGAGTCCTGCACCTGGGGAGGAACAACCTCATGCATAAGTACAGGCTTGGTGCAGACCTGCCGAAGAGCAGCTCTGTGAGGACGACCTGGGTGTGCAGGTGGAGGACAGGTTAACCATGAGCCAGCAAGTGTGCCCTGGCTGTCAAGAAAGCCAATGGGATCCTGGGATGCATCAAGAAGAGTGTGGCCAGCAGGACGAGGGAGGTTCTCCTTCCCCTCTGCCCTGCCCTAGTGAGGCCCCATCTGGAGTACTCTGTCCAGTTCTGGGCTCCCCAGTTCAAGAAAGATGAAGAGCTACTGGAGAGAGTCCAGCAGAGGGCTACGAGGATGATGACGGGAATGGAGCATCTCTCCTACAAGGAGAGGCTGAGGGAGCTGGGCATGTTCAGCCTGAAGAAGAGAAGGCTGAGAGGGGACCTAATATATGCTTATAAATATCTCAAGGGTGGGTGTCAAGAGGATGGGGCCAAACTCTTTTCAGTGGTGCCCAGTGACAGGACAAGGAGCAATGGGCACAAACTGAAGCACAGGAAGTTCTGTCTGAACATGAGGAAGAACTTCTTCCCTCTGAGGGTGACGGAGCACTGGAACAGGCTGCCCAGGGAGGTTGTGGAGTCTCCTTCTCTGGAGATAT
>Ga0065711_1005072_pt1 | contig 21405 bp, 14 predicted proteins | sample Hoacrofraction12_FD_59098 | JGI IMG/M metagenome (GOLD analysis project Ga0065711, IMG submission 59098) | Hoatzin crop microbial communities from Cojedes, Venezuela - Epithelial fraction 12 v2 (version 2) | ecosystem: Host-associated > Birds > Digestive system > Esophagus > Crop | place... | reverse complement strand
CCCCCAGTACTGCAATTTTTATGTTGTCACAAAATTGACTTTATCTTGAATCACAAATCTTATGGCTCCCTTACAGGTCATTAAATTTTGAGTGAAAATAGTTCTGATTACGAGTGGTGGAAAGTATTTATATCTTGTATCCATTGTAGAAATCGGATCAGATTTAGAAATGGCAGAAGTTCCAGCATCTTGCTAGGGAGTGCTTTGGGTTGCTCCTGCGGAGCTACTTCTGGACACGATGGGTTTTATGGTGTACGATTTCTGCATGCCACCAGGTGACCTTCATTAGCATGTGCAAGCGTTATGGTGGTTACAAGTGGTTCCCAGAGACTGAGATTAGCAATGCCATGGTCTGGGGCCTCGAGGAGACGTCCCTGGGCTCCTGGCATTGAGTGTCGGGTTTGCACAGGGCTTTGTCAGTGACTGGGCGCCTTCCCCAGAGCCACTATTCTTCACAAGCAGGAGGAGATGAAGAGCTGGGGAAAAGCAGCTCAGCGCCAAAGGCTTTTAATGAAAGCTGTAAAAACGAAGGTAAGATATGCTTCTGTTCCTTGGCTTTCAGTACACAAACAGAAAGCGGTAACTTTGTGGACATGGAAGTAGGTTGTGTACCTTGCTTTGTGTCCTTCCCCTTCTATTTGGAGTAGGTCGAAATGCTCTCCAGCGTAACGCCGAGTGCCTCGTTCAGCTCCTGCAGCAGGAGGGGCAGGAGAAAGGCTGCTGCCTTCACGATGTCACGTAGCTCAGAGGTAGCAGAGTGAGCGTGATCACACGTGGGGGAAGTCAGGCTAGAAGCGAGGCAGCGCTGCTCTCGGCCTTCACAGTCAGCCGTGCTGCCGCTGGCTTGCTGCACGTTTGCTTTTCAGTGTGCTCCATGGGGAAAGCTGGCTGGCGCGTCAGCTGGGCAGGGAGCATGTCTGGGTGTAAAACAGGCCCTTTGCAGAACGTGTGTTCATGGGGTGAGCAGCCACAGCCTGTGTGGGTGCTTTTCTTTCATCAGCTGAAATAAATACACAGCGTGTGTGTATTTTTGATGCAACTGTGTCAAGAAACCAAGAGATAGCACTTACAAACTACGATGCTGGTTTGGGCTTAATACTGGCATCAGCTGCTGCGTCTGGAGTAAACTCACAATATTGATGTCTGACCTTATAAATTGATTGAAGTCTCATTGCCATGGTGCCAGTTTATTTGTCTCCAAAGCACAATCCGTACATTATTGTGTACTTAGGGTAACCTTGGAAGGGCTGTATTGTACAAATGAACATGGCAAACTCCCGAAAACCAAAGCAGTTTATGTTAGCGGTCCTGCGGCAGAGCTGAGACAGTAAATGTTTGCATCTCCTCTGTTCCAGCCCATGCTGCAAGCCCAAGGCATCCCTCTGCTTTCCTACACCATTTTCCCCCTCTAAACTCCCAGAGCAATATTTTCCTCATTTTGTAGTTACAATTTTTCTCTCATGAGAAACAAAAATTAGTAATAAGTACAATGAGTGGAGCCTGAGATTCCTCGGTTCTGGGCTTTTTGTTTTGTTGTTGTGGTTTTTTTGGGGTTTTTTTACACATCACTGACATAGATCGTGAAAGCACTTAAGTCTTCTTCACACCATTAAATGCTTGCTGGTGGCTACTGACACTTTCTCTTGAGGCATTGGTACGGTTCCATTGCAGGCTCTGAAAGTTCATTTTAATCCTTGACTGATTAGGTTTCTGGAGCTGAGGCTGGTTTTCTTGGGTAATGGTATTAGTTCAGCCTTGAAAATATTACTTGCCCGAGGTGAGTAATAGGTTTTGATGGATAAGTAAAGTATCGTCAGTCGTCATCATAGCAAAGGACAGGCAAATGATTTTTGTGTCTGAACTGGTAGGTGTTCAAAGCAGTTCCTGAGGCTGGACGAGTTGAGCCCTTCAAGAAGTCATAAATTTTTTTTTGTTTGTTTCTGTTTAAATTGCAGTTTGTTTCTCCACTAACATGATGAGAGTGACTGGCAGATCTAATGCGCTGGGTATGAGACTGCTGCCAAACCTTACAAGAATCTGGGGTTGCATGGAGCTCTGAATGCCAGCTCACTTTGAGTGCATATATATTACACTGCATTAAATGACCAGCTTTGTGAGGTTTCCCATTCAGTTTCGGGGAAGAAAGGTGATTTGTAAGTCAGTTATTCTCAGAATAGCACAGTATCAGATGGTTTTCTTGATGCCAGCTGCTTCTCAAATGGAATTTTGCTTCCTGGTATGTGGAGGCTTAGCAGGAGGGACTGCAAACTTCAGTGTTGTTACTTGATTTATAGTCTTTGGGTTTATTGCACCATCGTGTTTCTCACATTTGCCCTCATATAAATACACTGAAATCCTCATGTCATTGGAAATCAAGCTGGCAGCATCTAAATGGGATCTCTGTTGAAATATTTCTCTTCCCATTAGGTCTGATGGTGTACAGAGAAATACAGTGAACCCCCATCCACCCATTTAGCCTTCATGCTTTTATTTGTTTGTATGAACTTGTGCCTTTTTTCTTTCTCATTTTTTTTTTTGTTTCCTAACTAAGGCAAGATGGATGTTAAAAGCCAAAGCTGCTGTTCTGCAGTAACGGTGAAGCAGTTTCCCAAGGCTTCAGTTGCAGAAATGAGATGAAAACCAGAGTATTTCTGACCTCCTCTGCCTATGGATTCCCTGTCTAAAGATAAAGCACGGAGGTCTGCATGGCAGCATATTAATTATGAACCATTATCTCTGCCGGCATGGTAGTCATTTATCATTTCATAAATCTCAGTCTGCGATTTGGGACTGAATGACTCATCTTAGTTTTGCTATATCTTCTGTTGCGTTAATGTTTCTGAGTCTGACAATGTTAAAGATGAAAAGCAATCACAAGCAGGGACAAATGGGAAACGTTCGTGCCTGACTACGGCTCTTCACAATATTTCAAGTTAGTTTCTGATGTCTTTTTAATTGCACAGTTTGCTTCCTTTTATTGGGCTATCTTGGTTTTACTGTAGATTTTACTGATAGGGAGCATTAAAGAAAAGTAATTTCTTTATTATATTTTTCTAGCGGTTTTGCTGGATTTAGAAAATACAGAGATGAAAAAGGCCCATTATTGTATCAGGTCATCTCTGGTTAGTACAAGATTATTTTCTACATTGTGATTTTTGACAGTTTTCCTGGCCCAGTTTTAAATAAATTCTACAACTTAATTACTTCTGTCGAAGTATCTTCCAAACCCCTTGTCCCAGAGGGAGCTCTGTAAATAGTCTTGGTGTTTGAGCTTCTTTATTTTTAAAGCCTGAATGCAAAGAATAACATCTAAAAAGGGATGGGTTTGCCCTTGCTGAAACTGGCATCAAAATGTTGGCTACAAACAAGTGTTTATAGGCTACATCGAATATTAATGTGTGGCGAGCCTGCGGCTGCAGTCGTGCAATACCCCCTTACATAAGGCTTATCTAGTCCGATTCATGAATCGTGTGTGCGGTGCTGATGCGGACCTGTTCTGTGTACGTCGCCACGGACACCAGCTGCGGATGTTCCGCACCTGCAGTTCAGTTAGAACCAGTAGCCAGTAGAAGCTGAGCTGGCCTCTGCGGCTTGGCAGCTGGCTGTGCCGCTTTGCTCCCGTTTTCACCCTCCTGACTCGTTCTGGCTAGCCTATACGCCGCTAATCTTCACAGTTATGCAGGATTGTAAGTAGCTGGAGTTTTATATTTTGGGGAAGAAAAGGAGGAGGAACCGCTGTTACAGGGATTAGATTGTGATACCGAAAGGTATTTGGTGTTGCAGTTTACAAATATCTGTCCTGCTTTTGACCTAGTTAAGGTCACTAAAGAGCTGTGATGCTTGAATTAGAGTTGCAGGAATGCTCAGACATCATTAATTATCCTACATCAGATCTGTGGGTTTGCCTTTGGCTGAATTAAACTTACACTCTCAACCTGTAGGTAGAAGGTCTGGCATGTGCAAGGCTTCAGATCAGGAGGGGGAATTTGCCCGCCTTAATTTAAGCGCTCGGCAGTTATAAACCTGCCCTGGCCATAGGTCGTAAGGTGCTTTCCAGTGCTCAAGGACAGAAACCGTCTGCCCAGGGCAGATCAAGGACATGGGCCTTGGATGATGCCCCCTCTTGCTCAGCGTTAGGAGTTCAGATTGACCTTGTTCAACTCAAGCATTCGAATGTCAGAGCGAAGACGCCCACAGTGGGCAGTTTTTTTTCCCCATTCCCATAGGAATGCAGTTAGACTTGTCAGTTGGGCTGTGCTTTTTCGAACTTAACATCAGTAGCTTTGCTGACACTGGAAAAATGTGTAGGGCTGCCAGCTCAAGGGAAGGTTTTGAATCTGTTTTTCTTTCTTTTTTCAAGCAAGCAGTTGTGTTCATAGATTGAAAATATTCAGGTTACACTTAAAGGGCAGGAACATACAGTTAATTTATGGTCAGTGTTTGGTTAATGTCTGCCACAAAAATAGTTGAGTGACTGGATGGGGAGCCCATATAGCAGTATGGCTTTTAGTCAAGTCTGCTAATGGAGCCCATTAGTTTATTTGCTGGGACACGAAAGCAATAAGTGGAGCTTAAGCATTTTAAGAGCTTTCTAACATTTCTAGCCTAGAGCCTTGGCATTACAGCAGTAGAGGGACCTGGAAACAGCCATTAGATGCTGCTGCTCCCCCCAAGTTGTACAGACTTGTCACTTGTATGAAGTGAATGAGTTTGTGCTTACACCTGCATATTTGTGTTTCTGTCATTTTAAATCCTGGTAATATCTGCTCCAAAGGTCCTGCTGAATCCAGAGACCCCAGGATCTTGCCAGTGAACCGTAATTGGCAAAAACGTTATACAAATTAAGTAACTGTTAAAACTTACTGGTTTGTCTTTTTGTCCTCAAATTGCACATATGCTTAACGCTTTTGACTTTCCATTCACGCTTACTTAAGTGTCATGGTCAAAATGCAAGTTTGACATTTTTTTCCCCGTCTTTTGAAACTAGTATTGCTTTGAAAACCATTTGTGAAATGTATACAACAGGCCTGTTTATTCTGTGCCTCTTTTGTTTTGTTTTCACACCCTAGTTTTCTTTCTTAAAATTAAATAAAGAGCCCAAAGACTAAGCAGAAAGATGGAACAGAATATATCGGAGAGAATCATCACCGTCCCGACAGCAGCCCGCGTCACGCTGAATGACTTATACTGGAACAACAGCATTGGTACCTTGCCTGGTAGCAGCATAAATGTAAGACACCAAGGAACACAATACAGGAGTGGCCACCGTGCATTGGGCAGTGCAAAATATTTGCAATATATTCTGCAGTTTGCAAATAAAAGTTGTGCAGAGAAAACACTTTGTTTTAACCAACGGGGCTGGCATTACCAAGGAAGTGGTGAATTTTTAGTGTGTTTCTGAAAGCCTGGTGATACTCCCTCTCCCCTTCTAATTTTTTGCTCAATTGATTTCTAAAGGCAGGAAGTATTTTAAGTAATTGTTTTCTGCTAATAGAAGTTAGGAGCCAGATCTTCCTAATTCTCAGTAATGTCCATACCACATGCTCAGGCAAGAAATCCTGTTAATTTCAACCCAGCATTAGAAAGACATTTCCTCTGAAAGACAAATTTTCTCAATTTGTGGGGTTGAGTCTTCAGGTTCTTTTCGCATCAGTGGTGGTTTTTTTGCAGCTTTTGACAGCTGTCTATATCTTAAGTATTCATGATAGTGACAAATCTAGCTCTTGTGTAAATCGGAACCAAGATGTGATAGCCACAAACATGGTGTTCTACATTAGAGAAGGGAGGAGGGTAGGTGGCCGTTGACTGTTTCACAAATTACCTTCAAACTGTTATTTCAGTTCGATTGCACTTCTGATGGCTGAAAATGGATACATAGAATTGCCCTCATGGCTGCAAGTTCTGAATCTTGGGGTTGGGGAAAGATCAATTTCAAGTGAAATAGATTAGAGCTGAAGGGACTTGAGAGCTCTGAAAAATCAAGTTGTTGGTATCACATCAGGCATTCAGAATCAGGACCTCCACCTTCTGCAAGTGTTGACAGTGTTCCCCTTCCTCCCCTCCTCCTTCTCCCTTTGTGCAGAAGAGTCTTCTGCCTGGGCTGTCAGACCTCGCTTAGGCTACGAGGAAAACGCTTCTGCTGGCCGGTGTCGAGAGAATGTGGATGAACTTGCATGCTTGGAGTATTTTGAGATCAGTGGTTTATACTCCCATAAAACTGACGTGGAATTGAGTCCACTGGCTTTCTGGGCAGTGCTTTGGATGATAATTTTGCAGTGGCCTAGCTTTTGTCCTGTATTTAATGAAAGTTGTTATACTTCTGCTTCTTAAAAGGGCTTAACAGTGTATTGCCACAGGTTTGCTCGTAAACGGCAGGAACGTTCCTTTGCAGAAACAGCTTCACTTTTGTCGATTCCTCGTAATAGTAGAGAATCAACAAAGCACCTCATTGTTTATGAGACTGAAAGGCACCAAATAATATTATATTTTTTTATATTAGATGATCCAGTATAAGAGCACCGAGTACCACAGTTAGTGAGTCTGGTAGAAATGTTTAACAGGAACATGATAACTAGCTGCATGGGAAGCCACTTCATTCCTAAGATGCCAAACACTTTTTTTTTTCTTCTCTTCCCCCTGAAGAAATGCCAAACACTTACTCGTTTTGCTTTTGCTGTTAATCTTTTTTCCTCCCTCCTCCTGCTGTCTTCCAGTTCTTGCAAGCACAATGGAATATATTTTTCCTTAATTCCCTTCAAAAAATTCTCAGGAAGTACAGATTATTTCTGGAGGATTTGTGTGGATTTCATATTAGCAAACATGTTACATTGAACTTGTTGGTGTAAAGGAAGATTCATTCCTCATAGTAACACAGTAATGCATTCCCAGAACTTAGGAATGAGGGATGTTGCCTTGAAGAGTTTTGGGATGAAACTGGAGGTTGCCTCCATGGATCAGCCAGTCCTCAGCATCAGACCAGAGACTGTTAATAAAGATGCTCATTATTTTTCTGTCACAAACTTGTATTTTGTGGGGCCTAGATGGGCTTCACCAGTTCATATGGCTGCAGGTACACCATCAGATTATTAAAGGAGGAAATAACGGTCTGCTGTCTTCACTGATTTGGGCTGAGTTAGAACTGTTAATTTGTATGCAGGAGTGTCTCTACCCCAGAGACTAAGCTAATAATACAAAATGACATTGGCACCCTTCCCCACCTCCAGCTGCGAGCTCTGCTTTGCGCTCGCTCTGCTGCTTAATGGTACGTAGAGCTCTGGAGATGCTCCTTCCACTGACCTTCTGCTCTTGATGCGGAGCTGTCCTTATTGGCCATGGAAAGGAACCCCTGGGATCTGCACCGTTGTGCTGCTGCTCTTCTGGTATTTGGGGAAAGTGATAGGTTTCTTCTCTAAACCAGACAGTCTCCCGCAGAAAACTTAGTCCACCTAGAATTATTATTTCTTTGAAATGGGTTGCTTCTCTTCCTGCTGAAATAAAACCGATGCTCTGCCTCTTCAGGGCTGCAAAGGAAGAAGTGAGCTCTTTAGAAGCAAGTCTAGCATCATTGAAGCTTTAAGAAATACGGGTTTCGGATCAGAAGGAGGCAGGAGGGAGAAGAACATTTGGGGTGAGGTTCGATAGGGTGCTGGAGGCAGGATCCTGAGCCCAGGAAGCGTGCAAAGTAGAGGAAGAAGGGTGCTTCTCAATGCAGTGAGGAGCCCTGCTTCAGAGGTGAAGCAAAAGCTTTTAAACTGGAGTTAGCAGGTTAGAGCAAAGAGTGGATGGCTGAGAAAAGATCACAGACTAATAAAGCACTATAAATAAAAGCTTTGGAGTGGAGCTTGCAAGTGCAACCCACCTTTGCCTTGTCTCTTTCATTCTGGAGTTCAGTAGCTCCGTATTGCAGACGGAAGATCAAGGAGTGGGTAATCTTTAGAGCTATTTGCTCATAAGAAAGGTAATTTGTTGTTGTTGTGCTTGGTTGCCTTTGGAGGGCAGGATTAATAAAAGATGCACATTGACACTATTGGGCACTCTTTAATAATTTTATGTGGACCAATGAAGTGTCCTTCATAGCCTAAGAAGTATTTTAATCTAAAAAGGATAAGAGTCTCTGAAATCTGCCATATATCATTCCTCTTCCATAGCTACCCCATAGTGTGAGCATTTCTCTGTGTGTCCAGTGGGGTTTTCTTGTTCTGCCTCTGAACTTACTCTTGGCCTGTAGTAGGACAGGCAGTGTGTGTGGAGGGTTGGTAGGCAGGTGCTGTGTGGGAGCAGGGGATGGGTGTGCTAGTGCAGCCTCTGTGGGAGGCTCACCTGCCCCAGCAGCTGATGGAGGGTTTCTTAAGGGTCGAAACTTGAGGGAGCCAGGACTTGGAGGTTGGATACTGACTCCTGACCGTACTGGCATGTGTTACCGACCCACCTGCGCTGCCTGTGGCTTCTGTTAGGTGTATTTCTAGGTCATTCGGAAACAGTTGGTTTGGACTCAAGACTCTCCCCTCTGTCTTTGGGTCAGGGCCCCCACCATGGCCTGCACTAATAAGTGCTACTGTGCAAGGAGCAGCTTACCAAACGAAGAAAGGCTCGTTATTTCTCAGTGTCTGCTGTTCTTCAACTGTATCACCTCTGCCTGTCCCCGCATTCCTCTGCTTCTCTGGGAAGTTCGTTTCCCACCAGACTGTCAAGTGTCATTGAAGAAGGGTTGAGAACTGCTTGGCCTCTTGCAGCTCCAGATGCTCNCTGAGTTTGTGCAGTCCCGGCTGTCGCGGTGCTCTGAGGTCCTTAAAGCCCGGCTAGCACCAGCTGGAGGACACGCTGGACGAGTGCTCCACTGGAACGTGAACTTTCTGTCAACAGCTGGGTGATTCCTGCTTGCACTGAGATTGTAGGGAAGTTGCTCTGTGTGATAACTGCAATAAATGTAATTGTGCTTTGTTAGATGAATTTGAACAATCAGGGCAGAGTTTTGGGTTAAACTGCCTTTCTGAGGGTATTTATTCTGATGCGTTTGTTAGAGGTCTGGGTTTTAGAAGGGGAGCACATCCAGAGCGGGTAGAATTAATGTTGCTTTTCTTCCTTGACAACAGAATGCATCATTGGGGTTTTTGGGGGGCCTGTTGGTGGCATTTTGAGGAAGAGTTGTGTTGGGTTTCGCCCTGTTACTTATATTTAATGCTTTTTAATGTACATACAGCTATGTCTTTTTGTCCCATACCAAGTTGCTCCTCAGGGAATCCTATTCCTTCCTGTCCCCCTTCCTAGCCTTTTAACTACTACTTATTAGCTTGCTTTTTTCTCTTACCTGCAGTTCTATTTTGAGTTTGGACTGCTAGAAATGGTTATTGAAGCAGAAACAGAAGCCGTAGAAGCACTTTTAGCCTCAGCAGTAAATGCCAGCGCAGCCAGCTTTGCTCCTTCTGCTTTCAACACTTCCGCTGCCTCTAGCACTGGTTTGGAAGGTGAGCTTTTTGCTGTGGAAGAGAATGTACAATTTCTGAAAAGGCTTCTAGAAACAGGTCTAACTGAAATGTGTGTTTCAGTAGCATGGTGCTCCCTGGCACAGCAAGTGGAGTGAGTCACTGTCTTATTTCAAATATTTTAGGAGTATTTAGAGTGAATGTAATTACTGCATAGTCATAACAGTACCTGGTGCACGCATTGTGCTCGCCTTTGTGGAGGGTAAGTGTGCTTGTATAAATGATCTGGGCTAGATTCGCCGATGTAGTCAAACACCCCTCTCACGCTGAGTTTTAACTTACTTCCTGGGATCTCTGTAAGTGGTGATTCTGAGAAGAACGAGCCCCTTCTTTCCAGGGTAGTGGATCAGCAATGACATCAATGTTTATCCCTAACACACGTAATGCACTTGTCATGACAGCAATTAAGTCTGTGCCTGTATTAAACTAAACTGCCTGTGTTGGAGCTTTGAGACCAGAATGCTCTGGTCTTATATACAGTATTAAACACTCTCAGCCTCCAGAACAGAGTGATTGCACCCAGTGGGCAGGGTCTCGGCTCCATGCTAACTCCTGAGCCGAGCCATGCTTGGGAATCGCTTGGGATGGTGCTAGGGGCCCTAGGCCAGAAGTGCCCCAGGGCTGTGCTAAAGATGCACGTGGCTGAGTTGCGGGCAGTGGCACTATGTGATTTACTGGTATAGCTGTGCCTTAGCTGACCACTCTTAAGGACGATGGGAACTTCCAGTGTGATTTCTTTCTCTGGTTGCATGCATTATGCAGTGTGGAGCAGAAGTGGATGGCACAGTGCTGTGCTAACGTGGCATTCCTGGGTCGGGATGAATCCCCAGTAGTGTTAATTATCTGTACAAGAGCAGCCTTGAGAGCCTTCTCTAACCTGGCTCATGCCAAGAGAACACTATTAGCTATAAAAGTTTTGCGGTTTCTAAGGCTACTATAATTGGAATTAGGAGAAAATCTAGTTTTAACAGGATAATACAAGCATGTTACTGGGCATGCACATCAATGTGATGGACAAGAAATATCTCAGTTCTTTGCAGACCTGTTCTTACTCTGTTTATCCAGAAAGCAGTAGCTCAAAACAGAATATTTATGTTAACCTCTGAGCTCTTTCATTCCAGACTGCTTGGTTGGTTAAGCTGGCCAGCCTCACTCACTTTGGTAAATCACTAGTTTCCTTTGATTAAATTACTCATTGTTTTAGTGGAGCTCCATTGCAGATGTGCCTGAGTGTCTTCCAGAGGGTACAGTTGGAGACCGATTCTAGGGAGTGAGAGATGATTAAAAGCTCTCATCCCTTGAGTACTATTAGCCAGCCAGCGTAAGGTCATATTTTAAAGATGCTCTTGGTTAAACGTGACAGTGTGTGGTTGTGGCATGGGGAGCCCTTGGTAGGTTTGCCAGATGCCTTGTACCGAAACAGATCTTCTACGGTGGTGGCGGGAGACTTGAGAATTAGCTTGGGGCACAGAGGCACCGCAGGACTGTGGCTGGAGCCTGTTCAGTGTCTCATTGTCTTTGACATCACCGGTGCGTCCTGGTGCCGTAATTGAAAGGACGTTAACTCTTTGTGTGAGGTCTGTGTTAGCGCTGCCAGATCCCTAGTCAAGGCAGGGCTACGTCACTGAAGTCATACATCCCTATGGAGGGAATTTCTCCTGTGAAGAGAGAACGATCTCTCCTCATGTTGCCTGCCTGGTCAAGCATCTGCCAGTTGGCTTTCCCCAGAATTGTGGTGGAACTATTTCTGATTTCGGTTAAGAAGGCTTTGTACCTGTCTTCCCTGCTGGCTTTTCTCATCTCGAATTTCTTTGCAAGCTCTGCAGATTCACTTACACTTACAGGCATTCACTTATGCTCCTGCGGATTGTGGGTCATTGTCCTCATCTGCGGTAGCTGAGGTGATGTCAGTCCAGCAGGTGAAGAACTGGCCCTTATGTGGACACCTCAGCACTAAGAATTTTTCACACCCTTTTAGTCCAAGTGTATTCCATAGATCAGTGTGACTTCTGATTGAGCAGAGCTCTTCAAGCGCACTTGGTCTTGCAAGTTTTCCCTGTTTTGTCTTTCCCTGCCTGGAATCATTGGTCCCCAACGGCACAGGGAGAGGCTTTACGCTGTGATACAAACAGGCATGCGTGCGCTTTGCGCGTAGGCAGTCTGCCTGCCCAGTTCCAGCCAGGACCATCTGACATCTGTATTGGGCTACAGGGACCAATCAAACAGAAATGAAAAATGTCAGTCGTCTTAGCAGAGTGAGTACAAGTACTGCTAAGGAGGCTACGGAAATGGCTTTAAACAAAGAGCAAAGTGACTCATATCTCAGCGTTCTGGATGGTGTGGTGTGATGGGTTTTTTCTTCTTTTAAAGTGTTTAATGGTGCATCTGAGAATGGATTGATCAAGCCGGTGCACACAAATGGTGCCACTAAATGCAGAATAGGAACAATGTATACGTAAGGGCCCCCATGCACAGTTTGCACATCAAATTACTTGAGCAAAGTGTGCATCGGGATAGTGCCAGTGCCTGGTAGTGGGTATCACTGTAGTTACGTTTTGTTAAATTATTAAACATGAATTGATTTGCATTAGAAAGAAACTGAAATCATAGGAGAAAGTAAGCATAAATGATATATTGGAGTTATTCCTTACATTTTCATGCTTTCACTCAGATGAAAGATTGATATATATCCCTTGCTAGATATAGAAATAATTGTTTCTGTTCTCCCATCAATAATGTGTTATTTTTAGAGGCTGCCTATGAAGGATTTTCATATCTACAAAATGGATATAAATGCTGAAGTTTTTAAACTTAACCAACTGCATTAAAAGTATCCAGACAAAAAGGACTTGTTTGACATTTACCTTACAAGTTAGAGGGTTATTAGGAATAAAGAAATACAAGAAGATTTGTAACTGTGTCCTGGTTATAGCCTTGAGATTATACCCTCCTTTATCACTTTTACAGGGGGCAGGGTTTCTCCAAAATTAAAATACCACAGATAAAACGGGTTTTTTCTGTAATGAGGTGGTACGCTCTTTCTATGTGACCACAAACAGATAATTACTTCCCTTACAATGGGATACTGAGGGTCGCTTAATGAAAGTTTGTAAAGGACTTTGACAGAACTAATTGCATGGAAGGTGTTTTAACATTGTAATTTAATAGTTGTCCTTTTCTTCTGCAGTGCCCGGAGAATACGTGCCCTGCTCCGATTTCCAAACCTGTGAGCCAATGGATTGCTCTGAGAATGGGAAGTTTTGTACTCAAACAGGCTCCCAGCAGCACAGGGACAGGTAAAGAAAGCCCACATTTTTCCTGTTCTGTGTTTAAAAATGTTTAAAGAGAACATTGTGTTAGACAAAAGCATTGCTGGGAGTAGAATGAAATCCTCAGAGCATAGCTACTGTGGCACGGCTGAAGCAGAGCTCCCTGCGCAGCTCTGCCGGTGACCTTCCTGTTACGCTTCAGGCTCCCATGCGTGACGGAGGAAAGCTCCCCTCTAGAGCTCCGTCTTCATTTCTCTTCCCAGCCTGCGGAAGTGCTGGTTGTGTGCTTGGTGCCTCAGTTCCTCCTCCTGCAGATACAGATGATGTCTTAACTTCCTGTAGGGTTGTAAAAAGGCAAAGTTAAAAACCTTCTCGAGCTGCTCTGGTAGTGAGAGCTGTGGCAGTACTTTGGAGTGCTTTTAAAAGATATATATCTGGCAAATCCTGCAATCATGATCCACTTCTTTAGGTTCTCAGCCCAGACATCCTCATTCCTCCGAAGATGTACAGAGACACTGGGAATACTGCAGAAGTATTGTTGCACTTTTAATTTGATTTTGTTTTCAATTTTGGATGTTTAGTGATACCAGAGACATTCCAGATGATTGCAGAAACAGGGAAAATGCTAGAAATTTTAATACCAGCAGTGGCTGTCAGGTGAATGAGGCGGAGAGACCTGTCAAACGTCTCCGAAGGAAGAGAAGACTGCTTCTGGAGTCTGACGATGACGAGGAAAATGCAGATGAGGATGAGGTAAATGAGGCTGCATGTATTTTCTTTAAAGAGAACTGTGAAGAGCAGGGACCATTCTGTGTGTCAGATTTCACTGTGCAATGCAAACTGAACTGGGGGAGGTTGTTCTGTACCCATGAGAATGGTCTGGGTCTGATCCTGGTTTACATCAGTAAGGAGAATATCTGTTCTGAAGTCTGAGGAGTCATAAGGGTGAATAGCTCGTGTGAAGTCCAGGGCAGGATTTCAGACTGTATCTTCATGGGAGTAGTAACCCTGCGCACCAAGTGTGTTTCACGGTAGTAAAAACACATGCCTCTAAAAATACTATATCTAACTGCAGTCAAGTACTATTATGTGATATTGAAGATTATTGTCAAGCTGCAGAGTTTGATTGCTTTTTATTAGGTACTTGCACTACACTACTAGAAACCTGTAGTAATGGCAGATGAATAGAAGTACCTCAGTCCTGACATGATCTTTTCTTAACTGTCATTAAGCATCTTACTCCCATTAGGGGCCCTTCTTTGTGCACGCCTGCACTCTGCTACCGTGTGCATAGCATCTCAGGCCTGAACCAGTTTATGTATATGCACGTGTTGCAAGTGCTTTTATAATGCAGAGACGCTGGGGTGCGTGTTTGTTAGTAGGGCAAGCTGAAACTTCTGATGCCATGAACAGTTTTACTCATCTTGTTGCTCAGCTTTTCTCTGTGGTGTGTATAAGATGTTGTTAAGTACATATGGTTTCAGAAGTACTTGCCTTCTTTCTTGTCCTCCTTCTCATTTGAAACTGCCCCCCTGTCTCTTCTGGGGCATGTCCGACAGGCAGCTTTGCATTTCAGATATTGCCCTTTTTTGTTTGCTTTGAGAAATGACAACCCTGGGTGAATTAACAGGAGTTTGAAAACCACGTAGAAGAAATGTGAATGGCAGTCTGGCTCGGAGTGTGGCACAGGGAGGCCCCATTTTCTGGGGTGTTCATCTGTGACAGTAGTTACTTGAGGCTTCCTCCAGGGCTTCATAAATTTATTAAATTTTTTTTCTGTATCCATTCTCTGGCGTAGATGGACATAGAACATCTGAAAGGAAAAGGGAAGTGGAGCTTTACAGTAGGGTTTCTTATGTGAGCAGTAAATCCTGCATTGCAGAAAGCAAATCCTGTGTGTTGTAATGGAGGTTTTGGGCCCATGTTGCTCTTCAGTAGCCGTATTTAAATGAACTTTAGTAGCATATATTAAATAATTTTTAAAGCACTTTGGGATACTGCAGGATCAAAGTTCTATATGTAACATACCCTACTAAGGTTCTTGCAGGGTTATTCAAAAGAAAATAATGCTAGCTAATAGTCCTGTTAGTTACATGTTACATCCTTATTGTACCTGCATTGTGAGATGATCAAAGAGAGAGGAAAAAACAATATTGCTAAACTTTTTTTTAACATATCTGTGTCTAGGAGAAGAATAAATCAAATAATATGAAAAGCCGCAGAAACACTAAACCAATAAAACAAGGTGAGCTAAGCTCATAGTCTCTTTTCTTTAATGTTTATAGATTTTTTTACTAGCTATTATAAAATGAATCATAGTAAACAGAAGAGGAAAGGACAGTAGAGCTCATTTCACATTCAGAAGAGCTTATTAGGTACATAACCCTCTTACCACAGTCAGTCTTCTGAAATGTATTAGCAAGAATATAGTAGATTTGCCTGCATGGTGGGCACAGTGTAGAGGATCTACAAGGAGACAGCCTGATCCAAAGCTCACTGAAGTCAGTAAGAGTATTTTTTCCATTGACTTTGGAGAGCTGCATAGCCACAGACTACAAATGCTAAATAGAAAATAAGATGTAAACAACATGCGATTGATTATAGACTTCGGGTTAAATGTATTATATATCTTAAAGGAGTTAACATATGTAAACTGGGGGGAGACTTTTAATATGTGTTTAAAACATAATTTTCTATGTGCATGACTGTGGTCCTGCTAGAATGAATCCAAGCACCTGCCCAAGTTGTTCTCATCATCTGTGTACTGGTGGCTGCCTCTCTAGTAGATGCATTGTGGTATTAGCAGATTATAAATATATGTGTGTGTAAATACATTAAAAAACCACTTGTGAACTGAACAAAAATTCACTTGGTTTTTCATTTGTTTTCTTTTAGGTTTATTTCAGCTTCAATTATATGCTGTTTGTGCTGTCTTTTAGTTTATATCTAACCCCTTATTCCTCGGTGAAATATCAGGAGAAGGATTTCTTTTCCACGATTTTAAGTTATGATATCTTGTCCAAACTTTGCAGTGGCAGCTTTCCATGGGCAGCTTGCCAGCAATCCGGGTGCCACAATTCATTTGACCTGTAATATAATAAATTTTTTTTTTATGAGAAATGAGCATGGTTTTTCTACCGTTGGAATTCATACCTTTCCTTAAAAGTTGGGTAACACTGCCTCCTTTGGGGTACAACAGCAAAACAGCATTGGCGTGTACGTGGGAAGAGAGAGTAGAGTGGGAAGCATCTGAGAGAAACATTCATTTTTCTCTTTGCTTTTAATTGCTTAGTTGTTCCTGGAAAGAAGAAGAAGGGATGGAACTGGGTTTCCTACTTAGAAGAGGAACAGATGCCAGCTGCTCCCCTAAAACTGTTCAGAGAGGTTGGCAGCTTTTTCAGCTCTTTTGCTATGGTTTTCTCGGGCAACATCATAGAATTACTAACTCAGTGGAGGTCGGGTTGGAGACTACCCTTAAACCAGCAGTTACATTTATGAGTTGTTTCAGGCAAGCAGGCAGTAAAACCCCCACATGTTTGTTTCCAGCCCTGAAGCACTGTGAAAACAAGCATCTGCCCTGTGAGTCTCATCCCAGACCAGGGTGTAAAAAATGCTGGTTGAATCTCTCTTACAAGTAAACAATGACTGTTTCGATCTGCTTTGGGTAACTCTGGATAAATGGGCTGTTAGACAAGCTCCAAGTAGCTTTGGAGTGGGACAGCTTAATGTCTTTCATACGTCCTATGCTTCCTCTGTGGTTGTACAACACCCCTCCCAGCCTTCCTCCGTAGAGAACTGCAAGTCGTTTAGCTCTGTGAGTGTAGTGGATGGCCTCAGTGAGAAGTGACTGTTACGAGGGAGGGTGGAAGTTGTGTTCATTCATAGTCTGATGCATTGAAGGTGGGAGAGCATGAGTTTAGCCTTGGTGAAGCTGCTTCTGCACTGCAGCACACCAGCCCACTTTAAGAGTTCAGCTCTCAGTGAGCTCCAAAAAGCCACGGGCTGTTGGCACCTTACAGAGTGAGATGAGAAGGCAAGTCGGGTAACTGCAGCGGATGCAATAAGCCATTTGTAGTTCCGGTTCAGATTTCTTTAAAGCCTTTACTATGCTTCATATGTTTAATTTGGATTAAGACTGCAAATAAATGAAAACCACAAATGTTTTCTGGAGCGACTGTGACAGTGGGCTCCAGATCCAACGTGCTTTGTCCATTTTGCCATTTGAAGATGACAAGTTACTTTTTGGGAAGTCTGGACTGCTGACCTCATGCTGACACAGGCAAAATGATTTTCGCTTTCCTGGCTCTTTGTTTCTGCCAGCCCTCCTACATTGGGCTATGAAGGGGATTCGTTTGTGTTTGAATAGACATCATTACTGCATCTGCTGAAAAATTTGTTCATAGCTAATTGCAACAGGCTCGTGGTTCAGTGTTTTTGAGAGATTAATTAGAGTAAGAAGTAAATCTGAAATGTGGTGATCATACCATGATTGATCTCTGTACCTGCTCCTGTCTATTAAGGCAGCAGTCATTTAGTGATAGAATTTTCTTCTCTGAGTTGAGATTTTGAAGCCTTAAGTATATCTGATGACTGCTCTGCAATAGATTTTGTGTTTAGGAATTAAAAACAAATGTTTCCTTCTTTCCCCGTCACAGTATCAGTCATTTCCTCAAGGCCGAAATGGATTTAAAGTTGGAATGAAATTGGAAGGGCTGGATCCTGAACATCCCTCTCGATTTTGTGTTCTCACAGTGGCTGAGGTAGTTGCTTTTCCTATATTTGATTCCAAAAGTCTCATGTGCATTTAGGATTTTTTTCAGTGAAATGTAGAAACATAAGAATAATAGTACTTTAATTAATTAATCATTAGGAGGAGTTCAAGGTGGCACTGAAGGAATAGTGTTATGTGATTAAGGATCTAAACCCAAAATCCTACTGTCAGATTTTTGCAGTTTTAACTCAGAATGGAAAACCTATTAGTTGCATGCAATGAACAAATATGAAAACGAACAATTCAGTTAGGCCCTAAGACTTAGTAAATATAGGCGAGTCAAAATGCTTTTATGCTTCTGCAGGATCTGTGTTGATCTGGTATAGACATAAAAGTTCTCAGGCTGCGTTTGTACGCCAGATATTGCCACACAGGAATATGTGTGTGAGTATGCAATAGGAGGCCTCTGAAGTTACACTGACCAGTTTTATTTTCTACTGTTTGAAATGAGGAAAGAGGAGCGTGGAAACTGGAAGACTTAAGTGAGGAAAAATGAAACTAGACTTTTGAGAAATCAAGGAGATCTTAAATTTACTTTAATCTATAAATCCAAATATGGAAGGAGTGTTTGATTAGTGTTTAACTTCTTTATGATTCTTTATGATAATCAGAACTCCCCTCGTTATAGGTACAAGGGTACAGAATGCGGTTACACTTTGATGGTTATCCTGAGTGCTATGACTTCTGGGTTAATGCTGATTCCTCAGACATCCATCCTGTTGGCTGGTGTGAAAAAACAAGTCATAAGCTGCTCCCTCCTAAAGGTATGAAAAAAAAAAAATAGAATGGCATACAAGAAACCATAAATTCTGCTAAGAACTAGTTGTCCTGGCTCTGCATGTTTCATTTTCAGTGTGATTTCATTGTGGAACTTGATCTGAGTGGCTTAAGGGGAAGAGGTGTAACTAAGACAGTGAATCACAAAAGAACAAAACAGCTTCCTTTTGATATTCCCAAAGATTGATGTCGTTAGTGAAATTAGAAACTCTTTATTGGATGAGCATGTAAAGCAAGGAGTCTCTTTGGAGTGCAGATCTTGCTGCTTTCCTGCATTCAATTTGCTATAAACATTTGAAGGTTGAGATTAATGATTGAACGTTTTACTGAAAAAGAGAGAGATGTTTTAGCTGAAATGCATAACCCCTGAAGATTGTAGAAGGGCAGTTAACATGCAAAGTTCATATTCTTCCCAGGTAATTTCCATTTCTGAAAAACCAATCTGAATGTAACGGGGCTGCGTAAAACAGTCTTTTTATCTCTCTTCCTAGGTTTCAAGGAGGGAGAATTTAATTGGACTTCCTATTTGAAGAATTGCAAAGCTCAAGCAGCTCCAAAAAGCCTTTTCAAGACCCTCAGCACTGTAAGTGGTGGTGTTGAATACAAGATGTTTCACATAGGTCTGGTGCTAAGTGAGTTTTGACCAGAATATTTTGCGTGGTTTTAATATGCTCATGTCAGAGGTACAACCATGGTACAATCAGATGCAAGCTATTTTCTGCTGTGATTTATTTTTAAGATGGGAAACTAGTACAATTTTTCTTCCTTCCCTCAGTCACTGACTTTCCAGAGGGACAATTTGTATTTCCCCTCCTCCTTAATACTAGTGGAGAAGATTTACTCTACCATTTATTAAATATATTACAATGGTCTGTTTTGCTGTGTCCCTACAGTCAAGATATTTGTGTCACTTTCCTCTAATTTAATGATTTCCAAAATAATTTCTGGTTTCCAGCAGCATACTCATGTGCGCCATGGGATTCATTATGAGGCTATGGATCTTGAGCATTTTTCATGCTTCACCTGCTGTTGCTTTCGTTTTGGTTGTTAGCCTCGGTTCCTGTATAACACTCACTCCCGTTTTGTGTCATTCAGATGATACAAAGTCCACGGTCTGGCGGATTTGACGCCACAGATGGGCAGAGCACTGACTTCAGTAGGATCAGGGCCTAAGGCTGCAGCTCTGCTCTGCTTCCCAGTCACCTGTTTTCCCTGAAGACTCTAACTTTTCCACTAATAAGACAGGACCTGCCATGCTCACGCTTACCCTTAGCCAGTACTCAGCACTGGAAGGCGTGTGCATCTTAGCCTTTGCATCTGTAGTGGTGGTGTGTACCTGCAGATTCTGTTATTCGAGCTACATCAGCTCTTTTTTAGAAACAGTAACAATCTTTGCCAGAACACATGGAAATCTTGTCTGTAGACCTCTTGCTAGTAACTATAGTGTGTTTTGGTCTGTGGGTTTTAGGATTACAACCTGGAATGAGTTTATAAGGGTAATTTAAATGGCCTGAGTGAGAACGTGACTCATTTCCCTTTCTTGATGTCCTGTTCCCTCAGCCTGTCACACCCTCTGGTTTTCGTCTGGGAATGAAACTAGAGGCAGTGGACAAGAAGAATCCGTCGCTGATGTGTGTTGCAACCATCAGAGACATGGTGGATAACCGCCTGCTAATTCATTTCGATAACTGGGATGAGAGTTATGACTACTGGTAAAGAGATTCTATTTCTAATGTATATCTGCAAGTAGACTGTGGTTTATTTTGCTCTTCCACCAAGGGTAATATCTAGTATTTTAAATGTAGTCCCCGAAGGTGGGATCTTAAATCTGTTTTCAAGCATCTAGATAGTTACTTTGGGTTTTTACAAAGTGCCAGTTGCCCAGTAGCTTTCTCTGCTGCGTAAGTGCTGCTTGTGAGTTGGCTCACTGCAAAACCAGCGAGCTGAGCTTGAGCTGCCTGTGAAGCGTTCGAGGTAAGGAAGCACTTGAGGTAATGCAGCTGACTGACGTGGGTCAGGTCAGGGAATGTTCTTGTTATCCCTTCCTCTGGCAGAGCTAAAGGAAGAGTAAGCTCCAGTAGTGACACCACCTGGAGCTAGTGACATGCTCTCCTCCAGGACTAGCAGTGGGTTTTGGCATGTCTCTCTGCAAACTTACATTTGGAAGCAGGCAGTACTGAAGTTGGTAAAAATCTTTTCCATGTGCTTCAGCAGAGTTTGGCTAAGGCCTTTTGAAAATAAAAATGATTACCAACATTTAGGCTTTTAAGTCCTGACCTACACTACAGTTGTTCTGCGTCTGACAGTCTTGGTCCCCTGCTCTCATGGTGGAATAGTAGTCAGAGAAATATTTTGCCTCTTCGGTCCATGTTTTCCAACCTACATGAATGGTGTAACTTTCTTTGACTCTGTCTGTGAAAGCAGCACAAGGCACTTGCTTAGCAGAATAGCACTGATTCGATCTGTGGTCTCTCCTGCATCTCTCTTTGTTTGTTTTGGTTTTTCTCCAGAACAGGCACCTGTTTGGTGGCAAGTTGGTCTTTTCTTTCTTTGCCATAAATATGTCTTGCAGAGCTTTGGAACACTGGAGTTTCCATTTGCAGGACTTTATATCTCATTTAGATCTCGTTCCTTTACCATTTTAGCCCATGAAGCTTTGTTTTCATGCCATGTTTTGTTTGGAACTTGAAAATTTTAATGGGAAACACAAACAAACAAAGCTTCAAAGTAGAGCTTGGCTGAAAACACACAGGTTTTTTTCTAGAACTGAATGACTGCGTTGGTCCCGTCCTCGGAGCAGAAGTGACAAAAGGGGCTGTCACAAATTGGCCCACTGCCTCCTTCAGGGACCCAGAAGATCTAAACATGCAATAAAATTGGAAGCCAGGCAAACTACCACTGGGTTTCAGCTAGAATGAATGGATAACGTGCAGCTCTTGGCAAAGACCTTAAATCTGCTTCCCCCTTCTTCCACGGCGATGGTGTTTCAGTTAGGGATGAGGGTTTGGTTTTCTGTTTGTTTGCTTCCTTTGCATTTTAGCTTGGATGATCTGTGGCCAGGCTGAGCTGTGGTTGGTATGGTCCATGGCGGGGGGGGGGGGGTTTT
>Ga0065711_1036129_pt1 | contig 21407 bp, 20 predicted proteins | sample Hoacrofraction12_FD_59098 | JGI IMG/M metagenome (GOLD analysis project Ga0065711, IMG submission 59098) | Hoatzin crop microbial communities from Cojedes, Venezuela - Epithelial fraction 12 v2 (version 2) | ecosystem: Host-associated > Birds > Digestive system > Esophagus > Crop | place... | reverse complement strand
CTTCTTGATGCACCCCAGGATCCCATTGGCCTTCTTGGCAGCCAGGGCACACTGCTGGCTCATAGTTAACCTGTCATCCACCAGGACACCCAGGTCCCTCTCCGCAGAGCTGCTCTCCAGCAGGTCCACCTTGGCAGTTCTTGAGTTTTCCACTTTTATAGAAATGGGAAGGGATTGAGATGGTCATGGAGCATCAGAGTTTGTCTCTGAGGCTTTTGAGAGCTGGTAGATCTTGTAAATGTCCAAGCTCAGCAGCATCAACTTTGAGGTGGATGACTAAGAGGTTGAGTCCGCTCACAGGACCCATTGTTTGCTGGGGACTCGGAGTGCAACTGTGGATCAGCTGAGGCATGGTTGTCTCTTACCGCATAGATCTTGGACAGGTCTGGGGCATGAAACTAGGGATATCGCTTGTAGAAATTCCTCCTAAGAAGTGAGCTGCAAAAAAAAAAAACCCGTGGAGTATTAAGAAGGTCAGACTCGGGATCTGTTTGTTGGCAAGAAAATTGCCATCAGAACGTTGAGTAACAGATGCTGGCTGTGCTTAGTTTCACAAGTACCCAACCTCCTTGATCATGCTGTACTCTTTTAGATGTAGCTGTGTCCTTCTAACCTGCTTGCACCAGAGGGACACTGCTGTGATCTGTGATTCTTAAAAATGAGGAGGTGCTGTGCAAGCAAGGACAGCAAGGGTTATGTACTGGCGGGGCTTTGTGAGCCCCTGAGAACTACGTCCCCAGCATGGTTGGGTCCGGCCTGGCGTATGTCCCATGGTTGTTCATGAAACCAACCATCTTGCTCCAGCACTAATGCTGTAGGAGATGTTCTCTCCGCTCCTTGTCATAAAGGTGTGATTTCTGCTTTGAAAGCAGAGGACAATGAAGACTTCCTTCACACCTTTTATTAGAGGGGCCTTTCACATCCCACTGCATAATTAGGTACCTTCTTTTGAAGCAACACCTTGGCTGCTTAGGGAAAGCAATAAGCCCTCAATAGCCTCTCACACTGCGCCACTGCAAGGGAGATCTTTATGGTCTCTGTTCAAGTTATTTACACCAGTCTATACCAGATGATATTTTTATGACCTCTTTTGTGAATTGGACCTTGAAATGCAGAGGTCTTCCCACTGCAGCTGGGCCAGCCAGTGGTGAAGGCTATGGCTAAAGGGACATGCACACATTGCAAAAACCAATCCTCCTGGTTTGCATGTAAAGACTTGACAACACGAAAGAACAGAAGCCATTCAAAGCTAAATTTCCTGTTTGCTTTCTGTGTCTGGAGAAATACAGTGTGCGTAGTCCCAACAGAGGCGTCTTGCAGCAAGAGCTGAATTTTGCTTTTGCGTCTCAAAAGCTGGAAATCATGCAGGCCTGGGAAGTAGCATAAAAAAAAAGCGAGAACCTGCCAGAAGGAGTTCACAATAAAGGGAGAGACCTTTTTTTCTTGTGACTAAAACACTTGCCATGGCTGCCAGGACTCTGCTAATTACACAATAATTTTATTATATCCCACTTGGAAGAACAAACAATACTTGAAGCTCCAAAAATGAGCAGCCTTTAGACTAGATTAATGCAGGCAGAATGACTGCATGGAGCTGGTGTTCGCTCTCTCCTCCCAGAAGCTTCGGAGAGTAAAATGGCTTGAAAATTCCCCTCTTTGTTGCTAGTGCTACATAGTAAAGTAATTGTGCAATTAGAAGTAGATTACTGATGGCAGAGAGGCTTTTGCTATGTGACATAGGTAAAAGGCAGGCCTCTGAATAGGTTTGAAGCCTCAATGCATCATCTCTGCTCATTTTTCTTGAGCTTCTGGTAGCCCCTGGTAGCATCCAGACAGGAGAAAAGGAGCATCTCTTGTTGAGTGTGGTTTTTCTTCTGATGTGAATATATAAGGGAGGTCCTCCTGGAAGGTTGCAGTGCAGTCTCCACATTGCCCAACTGCTCAGGATTCTGTGTTTACACAGCATGAATGGCTGCAGCACTGATCAGGTTTCACCTCACGATGGAGGTGTTTGTGATGTTGGTTTGCAGGTCGGACCCCAGGACAGGTGAGAATAGGTGGAAGTGGGGAATAATATATTAAGGACTGATGTCCTCTGAGGTTTCCAGCCTTGGCGGCTGATAGCAAAGGCTGAAGTTAGAAGATCTAAAAATAAAATAAAGCATAAACCAAAACTGAGGTACAGTTGGATATTGTAAAATAGCTCTGTGTGGGATGCCGGCCTTGGCTTTCAGGTATGGATGGTCTTTCCTTCACCACTTTATTTTACCTATGGGAACAAGCCTGCCATTGGTTAGGGCAAGATTAGAGTAGTGATGCTCTTGAGTTCAGTCACTTGGTTGTGAGGATTCATGGCTGGGGCAGGGGACTGAAGGAGCTGCAGCATGGCTGCTGGCTGGCTGGCTGCAGTAGGGAGATCAATGTGGGTGCATTTGGACATGCTGATGTTTTGGGGACCTGCTGGGGACCTTCAGGTTCTGGGGACCTGAAGGTAGACAAGGATGCATAAGTGGGTGCTGTGGGACTTAGGGCAGGCACGTGTACTGGCCCAGGAGGGCAGCGTTTGGCTGGGATGATGGTGGGTACTTCTTAGGTGGTGGGGAAAGTCTGTTGTGTGCATTCACCAAGGAGATGGATGCTGAGGGCTCCATGCTTGTGGAGCAGCAACTTCAGTACTTTTCATGGGGGTCAGTGCAGGCAGGACACCTTGAGATCCCCGCCGGGTCCCTTTCAGCCTCACGGGGATGGATAACAGATCCCATAAGCAAGCAGCAGATGGAGAACTGGGAATTAGAAGTACTTGGGATGGTGGTGGATGAATTATAGGTGGCAAGGAGGAGGGAATTTTTTGGGTTTGTCACAGCTCAGCCTAAAGCTTGTGGTGCTGCCTTTTCTGTATCTTGCTGGGGGCTCTTCTCTCTGCCAGCCTTGGGTGCCTGTAGCTCCCAAGAGGTGCAAGTGCCAGCATGGCACAGGGCTCCTCCTATGGGAAATTCCCTCCATGCCCTTGCTCAAATGAGAGCAATTAATGGACTTCAGACAGGCTGGGGATGGCTGGGAGACTCCCATTACTCCCATCCTGGGGGTCTGACTATTTTTTCTTGCTTGTCAGCAGGTCGCGTGGGTCCTCTTTCCCCTGTTGTGCCTGATGGATGTGTGTGGTGTTTGCAGGTCCCGTGGCAGTGATCAGCGGAGAGGAGGATTCAGCTAGTCCCCTCCACCACATCAACCACGGCATCACGACGCCCTCGTCCTTGGATGCTGGCCCAGACACGGTGGTGATCGGCATGACCCGCATTCCCGTCATCGAGAACCCACAGTACTTCCGACAAGGTCACAACTGCCACAAGCCAGACACGTGTGAGTGCCCGATTCGGCTGGAGACCCCTGCGAGGACCAGGAAATGGGTTGGGGGGATGGGGGAAGGAGGGTGAGGAGGAAGAAGTTAAGAGGATGAGGAAGAAGAAAAGGAGGTTTTTGAGTAGAGTGGGTCTTGGTATGGTCCAGAAACCAAAGTGAATCTCAGGTCTCAGAAATCACAACATACATGTAGGTGCTTCCAGAGAGGACTTTCCACCCTCACCTTCACCTCCCTTCACCCTCCCTCTGCCACCCACCAGTCACCTTCCCCACATGCCTGAAAATGCCATTTGAAGCTGGGCTCTGCCTTGTTGGCTGGGGAAAGGACCTGCCTCCCCTTCCTCCTCCAGCAGTTTCCCAGCCATGGGGCTGCCTCCTTGGCTCCCTGCCGGGCCAGGGAAAGCTCAGGACATGTGGCCACAGATAAGGCAGATGTGTGGAGATAAAGAACAGGAGGATTAGATGCTGGATGTCTCGTTTTCATGGGCTTCTGTAAAACTTCTGTACCTTCCCTCTATAAATCTGAGTTGTGAACTGAGCTCGTTAGAATAGCAGGTGGTGATCAAGTGGTCTTCTCTGTTTTGCACTCCTAAACTCTGAATGTAAAAGAAAAGCAATGGGTAAAAGGATGCTTTTCTGGGAGTGCCGCACCGCATCCCATGCCAGCGGTGAGATGCAGCCTCCCTGACACGTGGCTCGAAAACGGTAGTTGAGTTCTCCCAGGCCTCTTACCAGCTCTGCAATGCAAGCCAAGCAACGCAGGAGGTTCGGATAATGTTCCTCTCCTGCTATTGCTCATCTTTTTGGTGTGTCTTGGTTCCAGACAGAACTGGAAAATTTGAAAGCTTGTGAAAAAAAAGGGAAAAAAAAACCCCGCTTGAACTATCTATGTGGCCCAGCCAGAAGCAGGAAGTTTTGCACTGGAGTCGCCTCTGCTCTTGCCTTGGCTGCTGCTGACTCGTAAGTGCAGGAGACATAACTCAACCGCTGGAAACAGGGAGAGGCCAGTCCCCCAACCTGCAGAAACTCATTCAGCATTAAGTGCCCGGCAGCAGCATGGTGCTCCCTGGCCACCACTCCTCCTATCGGGATGTGGAGCTGCAGCCACTGCTTCCGTGGAGATGTCCCTGGGGCAGCCCCTCCCAGGTGCTATGAGCCAGTGCCCGAGCTGTTATCGCCATGCTTCACTTGCTGGAGCGATGGGATACACCAATGAACGTGCCTGGCTTTCCATTTGATTTTCATTTTAATGTGCTAAATTTGGTCTGTTTGTAGGGAGGGGAGGAGGAGGGTGGTGATTAGGCAGGAGCGGAGAAGTTGAATGTAGCGTGGTTTTTCAGTGCCGTTAATTATATATTTTACATTTCTTATAGCACGTCATCTCAAAATCATTTACCAACTCTGATGGCTTGGGAGGAGGGGCTCCCTCATGTTATTTTTTTTCTTTCCCCTCCTATGTTTTCTTGAAACTCTTTGATCTATGCGCCAATCATTTCAAGATGTGGGTGCTGTTGCAGCTGTGCAGTAGCAGAGCTTAAACCTCAAAGGAGGAAGTTGTGCTCTGAGCATGTGCCCTGTGGGGTTTGTCAGAGCTGGGTGGGTTGCAGGGGAAGCCACTCGTGGCAGGATTTGGCCTCAGAGTTTCGCGGGGCTATTTAGTTAGGACCTGAAGAGTTCACAGAGATGCTTAGGGATGGCATTTGGAGCCGCGTCTCCTGTGGATGGTGCCACGGGGGTGAAATGCAGCACTAGTGACAACTGCACATTTGGAAATTTGTGGCAAATTGCCACCTCTGAGCTCCAAGTTTCCTGGGGCTGCGAGGCTGTGGGGCGCAAACCACAGCTGGACGCTGGGAGGCTGAAAGCCCTTATATTTTTTTAGATTTGCTTGTCATTCACAAGGCAAAACTCGGGCTTTGAGACATCAGACAGGGCTGGATTTGGTGTATGTATTGTATTTTAGTCCCTAGGACTTGGGCAAAACTTCTGACTTCACTGGTGGCTTTGCTTGAGGCTGGAAAGTTTCATAATTCACCTTTTAAATTAACCATGCTTTGGGGAGATATCACTGTAAGGGGTTTGTTTCACCTGATGTGCTCTGCTCAACTTAAACCTGAGCTGGAGAATATTTATTTCTCCCGTGGTTTTCGTGCCAGGGAGTTTTTCTGTCCTCCTGTGCAGAACTTGGACACAAAACACTTCTTCATTTGCTGTCACTTGTAGAGAGGAGAAGTCCTCTGGGCTGGGGAGTGCCTTGATGCCCAGATAAGCCTGTACTGGTGCAAGCTGTCACCCCTCTCCCGCCACCCACCTCCCACAGAGCTACTGTCCAGCTGTGAGCAAAGGTGCTCTGGGGCACCCAGTGTCTCTCCTTTGCACTGAGGTGTTCCTAGAGCAACATCTTCAGCAAGCGATTTCTCTCTCCATCATGAAGATTTTCTGCTTCCTTCCTCCTGCAAGCATCCCTGTGCTCTTGGATGTTGTCTGGGTTGGGGACATGCCGATACCCATTACCGCGGTGCAATGAGGAGAGCAAACTCTATATGCTTAATGCAGTATTAATAGTACATTGATGTGATATAGATTTCTGTCACCCTCTATACTAGAAAACATCACTTATCACGCAGGGATGACGGATGTTTATTCCCAGCCACTTAGCTCTGCATAATAGAATTGCAGCTGAAATATGGAGAGAGGCTCCCTGCCCGCGGAGCTGCAGCCCCTCTCGCTCCCGCTGTGCAATGCTGTCCTGTGGGCTCTTCTCATTAATGTGTCCTCAAGGAGGTAGAGACGTGTTCCTCACTGGGGATGTGCTGTCCTTGCATCAATGGGATGAACAGTGCAGAAGCCAGCTCTCACCACTGGCTTTCTGGCATTTTTGCAGTTGTCTTACCCCTTTTCTGCTACTGCCTGATTTAGAGGAGCGGGAGGGACGAGCTACGCTTGGGCTCCTCTTTCACTTCCTGGCTGAGGACTTCTCAAAGAGCCATGGGAGAAACTGCACCACCCTGTTTTCTCATGATGAAGCACTGAGTCTTTGAGAAGATGCTGTCCCCATTTTGCAACCAGTCCTTGTTTCAGGAGTCCTCAGCCCTAACCGGAGGGTTAAGCAAAGAGCTTGGCAACGGGGATAGTCCCAACCGCAAATCAATTTCAGAAGAATAACCTAAACCAGTCTTTTTCTCCTGATCTTTTGCGCATAGAAGAGAACAAGTGGCATATTGGCTTCGCAGATGTCAGCAGGAGGAGCGACAGGTTGTGATGAGTTTTCACCTCTCTATATTTGGAAATAAACAGACAAGAGGAGAAGAATAGGACTTGTTGTGGCAAACACTGTGGACAGAATATGTGGTGAGGAGACAGGATGTAGCACAACGTGGCTTCAGCCTATGGTCAGGGGATTCGGTCATGCAAAACATGATCCTGTCTGCCCTCATTTGTGTCCAGAAGATGGCTATTTGTCCTTCCGGGCAGGCTTGGCAGTAACAGCAACTTCTTGTTTTAGCTCCATCTCCTGATGTTCAGGGTTTGAATATGCAAAATTCAAATTTTGTAATTATGAGCAGCTGGAAATTTCTGTGGTGAAAAATTGGTAATGTTTCAGAATAAATATTTTGGAAGATTGTTTTACTTTAATAGTAGTAATTAAGTAGTAATTAATTATAAGCAGAATGCCTCAGATGCAGATTAGTTCTTGGATCTGATCTCTCAAGCTTTACTCAGATGCCACAGCATGGTTTTGGAGTTGTTCTGTTCCTTCATATTTCTTGCCTGACAAAAGAAGTCTTCTTGAGAATGACACAAATCAGAGAAAAAAATCCAAACCTCGATGGAGAAAATGAATCTGGGGGGCAGATCCTTTGCAGATCCCTGTCTGCCTCCCAGCAGGCGTTGCTCGGTTCCCACCACAGCAGTGAAGCTAGACTTTTGGGGCAAGTGGTTTGATTTTGGTGGAGATTTTTACCAGGCATAACTGGAGCTGGCTGTGTTTTCCTCGTCCAGGACTGGCTCAGTCTGGGGACTGGGATGCATTCTCCATACGGGTGGAGCAGCCATCCTTCCGTAGAGTCCTAATGAGGGTTTTTTTCAACCTCATTTATTACAGGCTGCCCTGACATAATTACATATTTGAAGTTAGTAATTACACGTATTCATGCTAATTAAGTAATTAGATATAATTACACTAACTGTAAATACATGGTAATCGGCTAAAAAGAAGTACTTCAGAAAAAAACAAGGCAAATCACACAATAAAAGCGCCATCAGCCCTCTTTCACTCAGTACCCTGTCTTTATCTGGTATTTCAGTGCAGTTTAAAAGGAACATTGTGGTCATTTCAAAAATCCTATCTTTCAAACAAATAGCTTTCCTTACCTCTGTTTCTAACAGGTCTTGAAAACAGAAATGGGAAGGATATTTACCCTTACGCCTGTAAAGTCTTTTTGTTTGCCTAGTGTGTTTTGCTCATCCTGGGCATGGGAAGCTAAAAAGTATGCAGCATTTCTATTTTTGGTCAGTTCATGTTCCCATTTTTGCCAAAAACAACAGCAACATAAAAATAGACCCATAAATGCTTGCACTTTCATTTGGCTAAAACAGAAAACTGAACCTGCTGGTCGTGGAAAATAGAAACTTTTCCTTCCCCCTCATCCCCGGGATAAGAGGACTTGTCAAATGTTATTTTCATGCAATATAAACGTGGAGCCCAGCGTGAAGTGACAGCAGCACTCTGCTGCCCAGTGCCCAGCCTGGGGCCAGGCTTTCCAGGTCTCGGTTCCTCCCACAGGTCTCTGCTATTTCTCCAGTTTGTCCACACTTCTCTTTTCTTCTTCTCTCCTCTAACACGAAAGCCCCAGGCTCTTCTCCAGCAGGACCCAATGCTCATTACTTCTCTGAAGTACGCACTTGCGGATCGAGACTCTTCTGCACCAGTGCTCCTCACTGTCTTACAGTCTTCTTCTCAGTCAACCTGCATGAGATACTTTTACACAATTTAATGAAGACCTATGAATGGCTGTATTCTCATTTATGTGTGTTTTGCTACTCTACTCTGCGTCTCCTCAGGTGTCCTAGCAAAGCCTGGGGTTCTGGCTTGGTTTGTGGAAAAGCCCTGACCTCAAGACTCAGGTGCCAGCAGGTGGAAGGCATTGGGGATTGCTGCAATGACCTTTTGCCCTCCAAATTTCCCTTCCGTCTGGTTTGCATTGCCCCTCATACAAACTGCTCTGAGCTCCAAGTGCTGATGTGAAAGTCTTGCAAAAGATTCGGACGTTGAAGAAAGCTTGCAGGCTCTGGCTGGATGATTCCAGAGGAGATGTTGCAGGTACCTGAAGAAAAGTATGAGCAACAAAAATTACTGCTTCTGTCACCCCCTGGAGCAGGAATGAACTTCTGCCCCAAGCATTGCCTTCTCATCCCCTTCTCCAGACTGCAACAATCTGACTAACAGGAAAGATGCCACGGCCAGTGGGACTTGATCCACCCCGTTCAGGTCTTACCAGCCCTCTCCACTTGTTTTCCTTACCTGTGGCTGTTTTATGCTCTGTGTTGTTTCATCCTGCTCTGAATGAGCAAGTGGAAGAAATATCCACATTTTCCAGAACTCAGAAGTCCAACCTGTGTTTGCAGAGGTGGAGTGCCCATCCCACCTATTGCACCTGTATCTGTTGCAGCTTCATGCTCAGTGAGTCAGCCTTCAGACTTTCCTGCCATGATGGTGCTACAGAAATGAGAGATTTTCAGGCTGTTTTGGAAAGGCCAGCAAAATCCGTTGCATATACCTTGCTTCTCAGTCAGCTCTGCAGATATTGTCTGTATGGCTGTACCAAAAGAAAGAAAAACAGCATGGGAGGGTGGGAAACCTGGCATTGCCTAGCCCCTGCCTGCTTTAGAAGGAGCTGCTGTAGCCAGAAGCGCAGCCCTGCCTTGCTCCAGATGTGGTGTGCACCCGACTTGGTTTGCACACAAGCTGATCACTTCCTGCATCTGCTGGGGTTTTAGACCCCACTTCTGCTACTTTAGTGTGTGCTCAATGAAGATATTTGTAGCAACACCCAAGATCAAAGGGGTCTGAGCAGGCTCCAGCCATGGCATGGGGTAGCGACATTGGCAGAACAGCTGCAGTGGGTGACAACACATTGGGCAGGGACATTCCTGATGATGGGGATCCATTATGAAGAGAAACCCATAAATCAAGCAGGACATGGCTTAGAGTTGCTAATGTTGACCTGCCTTTAGTGAGGCTGCCCTGGTGATGGAAATACTCCTGGATACAGACATCAAGGAGTGGACAGGGAAGTATCTTCTCATACACAACTCTACCTGCTCCTCTGGCCTAAAAACATCTCTTCTGGACTGTTTAATCCTGATGTCTGTGGGGCCAGAAAGCAGAGTTGGCTTCCTTGGGGTGATTTTGGAAAGGAAGCCCATGATGTGTGAACTGTCAAGCACTTAACAAGCCAGATGAGGGGAAGTGCTGAACTGGTTTCCTTCTGGATTTGGAGTGGTTCTAGCAACGCAGGCTGCTCTCGCTGCTTGGCAGCCTCATCCCTGCATCAAGCAGGTGGGACTGGGCTGCCCAAGACATGCACCATCTCATGAAGGATGTGTACGTGCACTCCTGATACTCCATCTTGCATCCAACCCCCTGCTCATTTCACACAGGGGCTCACACACACTCCCACTGCTCTTGCAGCATCCCCTGGCCCCCACGCACACACCACCATCCCTGCGTACATGGGCATGTGTTCTCCACTCGCTCAGCCATGCACTGTGGGTGGTATAAAACTTCTGCTGAATCAGCTCTTCTTCATTCCCCATGGCACAACTTCCTGCATGGTGACACCTACGCACCGATCACCTCCACCTCACAACTGATGCTGCTGTAGCACAAGTGAATTTCTGCTGAGCACACTGGCAGTTCTGCCTTTGCTCAGCAAAGCCAAGGACACCACAATGCTCCTGACCAGGCAATTCCCTGCTAGGGATTGCCCGAAGCCATCAAAGATGGTTGCACCTCCAGTTTTTAGGGGATGTTCAAGGCTTGGCAGCACCACCATGTTTTTCACCTGTGGTCTGGCATGAGTCAAGACTCACTGTAGCAGAGTGAGAGAAAAGGAGTGGGTTGAAATGGGGATAAAGCAGGATTTCATTTCCTATGTTATTGGCTATGTGCCCAGGTATTGGTGCTTCTGTCTATCCAGTCATGCTTGTTCTCTTGACCGCATGGTGCTCCGAAACATGAAGGAGGGGTCTGTTCATCAGCCAGTGCTTCTCAAGCCCAGGGCTTCGTCCCTGCAAGACAAGAGCGAGCGACACAGTGCACGACCTGAGGCTGCTGCAAACTCTGGCAGCCCTAGCGTCAGGTGTAATGAAGGAGGGTTCAAGAGTATTCTCCTACTGGCTCATTGATTGTGTGAACTTTGCTGTGGGTCGCTTTAAAAATAGCTGGTGTGTGTATGTGCATGTGGGTAGAGTTCTGGTGCTGATTTCTTTTGGCTGTCAGTTAAGTCTTTGTCTTGCTTTTAATGAGTTTACTGGAGCTCATAATGCTTGGCTGTTGGGAAAGTATCTGGCAGCTGGGGTACCTCTGTGCTCCCAGGACAAGGGGGATGCACTCGTGGTACCTGGCCGTGAGGTACCCCTGAAGGCACTGGGAGCTCCCAGAGTTTTCAGTGACATTATGTTGTGACTTTTTAGTCTAACTGAGACTGTTTTCAGTTTTAAAATCTAGCTCTCAGAAGTGCGTGGAGGCTTATTGCGATCAGACAGGAGCTGTCTCTCTGGTTAGAAGATTGCGGGGTCTCGTTATTTGTTCATTGTCTGATTAAATTATGATTCCTAATTAAAAATAGCAGTTATTGTTTAGGAGTTGGAGCAGTTTTGCATGGCTGCACACACAGCGGGAACATTATTAGTAGCACTGCCCTGTGGGACAAGCAGTACAGCCCAGAATCCAGCAGTGAAGCTGTACGTCAATAGAGGTTAAAAACCCAAAAACCTACCTTGAGTGCTGCTTTCGGGCTGGACAGCCCAAAACACCCTGCTCAGTCCCGAAAGCTGAGGAAAGACCCATGTAAAAGCTATTCTGCCTATAGAGCTTCTCATGTCAAAGCAGGCTTCTGTTTCCCAGCCTAGCGTGGTGGCTGGCTCTGGGGAGATGGTGTGCTCAGGCAGGGATGGCTCGTGCCTCCTGGTAGCATGGGGCAGGCAGACAGTACCGCTCTCTGTAGAGCGGAGCTCGATTTCTTCACTTTAATCTAACGAAAAGGCAGAAATTGTCATTCTTAGTTGTGGAACATATCCAGCCTGCCTCAGCATCCTTCTGGCTGTCTTGCTCTCATCAGTAGTGGATGCGGACAGGGAGTGGGTTCACCATCGGTGGGGTTGGTGGGATGGAGGAAGGTGATGCTGCTAATGGAAGCACCATTACTGCTGGTGTGCTCCTGAAGCCCTGACCTGAAGCAGCTGTCTTGCAGTCCGGTTAAGCACAAAGCACTAGCCTTGTTGAACTTGGTGTGATTTACTAAAGTGAACAGACCCATCTGAGAACTCAGCAAACCCATTTCCACGTGTAGCTGATGTCAGATTCATATCCAAATATCTTGAGGTGAAAAGTACATTGAATTCACATCACGTAAGGATTGCTCTCGATGCCCGGGCTTGTCTCCCATTAAGGCAGGGTTTATTGCATAATCCATTTTTAGATTCCTGCATGCTCGTTTCTAAACAGACTGCAAGTTACCTAATGCTGAACCCTGCTTGAATCTGTTTTTTTGGGTTGTCTCTCCTTGTTTCTACCTGGATAAATCTGTTTAGGAGACAGGAACAGAGTTTCAGTGAAAGCATGAAAATTTCTGCATGTACATCAATGATTGGGCTGTCCTGCTATCTGCAGCTAATCGTGGTCAATATGGAATGCAGTATTTGAGCCAGTGATGACTTGCAGCTTTGTGTAGACTTGGCTTTTCCTGATGTTAGTTCAAAGTTCCTATTTCTGGCTGATGTTGCAGCAGTACCTGCCATTCTCTGACAGAGTCACGGGTCTGCAAAAATGTCACACCTTTCTTTTGGCCCTACTGACCTATTTTCCCCTCAATGAATTGGAGCACGGAGTCTGAAGCTTACTTTACTTACCTGGTTTTATATATATATATATATGTTTGATCTATTCGAAATGTATTGTTTTATAACATTTGGGCGTATGTTCTTTTCTTGCTAATACATTTGAACAGATTTTACATCATCCTTCCCTATCTCACCACCATACCTCCTTTTTCTCCCTTTGCGAGGGAAAAGGGATCTATCTAATTATTTTTTCTGTAAAAGCATCTCTTAAATTCAGGACGAGCAGTCTCTCTGGCTCCCATAAGTGTGACTAGGAGAGCAGGCAGTTAAGTCTCCTAAGTATATATGGCAAATTTGCAATTAGAAGAAAACACTGGAACAAAATTACTTCAGCCCTTGTCTCTCTTCTCCCAGCCCTTCCCACCCCTGTGCCTCCCTCTTGCAAGATTAAGCTGAGCTAATCCTCAGATGAGCAAGATCTTTGGGAAAGCAAAGACACAAAGTAACAGCAAGGGAGGAGAAAGAAAAATCTTTCACACTCAACACTAATAAGGAAATTACAGGCATCCTACATTATGAATTGGATGAATATTTAATGGTTAGAAATGCAGTTGATTTATAATGCATCTATCCTGGACTGCAGGGCCTGTTGCCAGCTAATAAATAAATGACAGGCCCTTTGTATTAAAATATCAGTCATTTTACATCTCTGCACTGTAACTGATGTGGAGCATTGAGCAAGTGGAGATGATGGCCATCAAGTATATACTGAAGCAAAGGACCTCATGCTTCAAGCCATACCTGAGGTCTTGATACACCAGAAAGCTGCAGCTCAGTCTTCAAGTCTTCTCTCAGATGAGACACAGCTTCTGCTCTATCTCATTTCTCACAATTCAAAACCAACAGGAAATAAAGAGCTTGGCAAAGGGCTCCATGATTCTGAAAGTTCATTTTAAATCTAGCTTAGGGCCCTGTTTGGAGTGTCTTATGCTCTAGGAAAAGTTAGTCACCCCCTGGACAGCAGGAGAATCTCCATCTGAGGTGGCTGCCCAAAGCTTCTTTCCTACATGTGGAAGGAGATGGGATGCTTTGTGTCCGCCCCATGTTAGACACCTTGTTCAGGATGGGGGATGTTGTATCATCTGTTCTCTCGACAGTCCTGGCTATCGGCGCAGCCAGGGGTGAGGCTAGCTCAGTGTCAGAGATCAGCAAGAATTCATACGAATCCCATCACAAATGTTCACACTGAGGGCTGTGTTAAAAATAAATCCTGGGCAAATTCCAGGGATGGGGTGGGGTGGGACTGTCCTGTTCTCATGCCAGATCCCAACAGAGACCAAATGTCAGGGGAACCTTACTGAAAGTATAGCAAGCAGCTGAATATTTGAGGGATGGGGTGTATTTTATCCTCCTCTCAATGAGGAGAAGTGACCCGGCACCTTGCACTTCCACTGTTTCCTGGAAAGAGGCATTTCTCCTTCCAGCCCATCAAGTGCCGGCCAAGCATCTTCATCTCTCCATTTTATGGATGAGGAGAGGCAGCCGGAAAGACATTGATTTGCTCAAGGTCGCACCAGGTTGCTGACAGCTAGCAGGTTGGCCCATGTTCAGCCCATTGGACTGTGTTGCATGTGTATGAGTTGTCACCTGAAGTCCTCTCACAGCCAGTCTTTTGGAGTCAGGGGTTTAGATGGACAAACAAGTTCTCAGAGCTGTCGGCTGTATATTATGATCCCACAAAACGGCAGTTCTGAGCTGTTTCTGCTCACTTCCAGATAAGTTACATCAAATTCTCCCTTTCCACCTTCATGGGGGCCATGCTACCTTCTAATATGTTTATGCTTTGCTCTCTCAACTAATTCTGAAAAGACCTTTCCTTGCTCACCTCCTAAGAGCTCTGCTGACCTCATTCCACCTAGACATTGCCTCCTGGCCCTCTTCTTTGGAGCTGGTTGGAGCCTGGGTGCTGGGCTTGGAGGAAGAGCAGTTATTTTTTAAAGTGGCTTTAGTTCCTGGCTGAAGGAATTGAGTGGCGAGCCTGGGATATGAGCCTTGCTGCCCAAGGAAAACGCCATGCTCAAAGATGTAGACTTTCATCTTGTCTTGGAGGAACGAAGCACTTATTGTCTTATTTATTACGCTTCCCCATAGCAGTGTAAATACTATATCCATGATAGATATGGATCTTATAAATAATATAGAGATTTGAACTAAGTAATTGCAGTGCTTTTTTAAAACAAAAGATCCTCAGTGTCAAGCAGTATTAATGATCTTTCTTGTCGCAGTCTCTGCAGAGGGCAATTGCAAACCACAGTTCCGTGAGAGTTTGAGAAATAGGGGGAGAAATCCTAATGTGCTGTTCATCCCCTCTGTTCCCTTTGGGACACTCTAGAAAGAGCATCCTGTCTGCTGATTTTTTCTCAGCTTTCCCTAGACCCTCCAAGGACGAGAAGGCTAAGTGAGTTTTGGGAAAACAAACCCCTTTCGTAGGCAGGCTGGGCTGGGCTGTCAGAGTAGGCAACTGTGTGGTGAGAAAATGTAATACAAAGATCCTAGCAGCTCCCTGTGGTCACTAACAGTTGTCCGGACATTTCTGGAAGAGTAAAATGATTAGTTACAGTGAAATGGCTAAATTCAGGAAGAGGTAATGATATTCTATGTCTCTGCTGATGTGAGTCTCGTCTCAGCTTTAATTTGAAGCTCTCCTTTCCACTTGCTCTCTGAAACCCTTGTGCAGCCGCACTTGCTGCATGCTATTAAACAGGTGGTGACACTATTATGAGAAATTCTCTATAAAGTCCACTCTTTAATGCCTTAGAATCTTTGGGGATGAATTTAAGATATAAATAAGTATTAAGATTCAGCACCTAATACTTCTTTGCTGTGACATCACAGTGGGGGAAGGGGTAACGGGACAGTAATTGCGGGGTGTGCTGTGGGTTGTTCCGTGCCTTGCATCGGTGTTTGCAGAGAGCTGGTAGCCTGGCCGGCTGGTCCTGCTTGCTCCCTGCTGTAGGTGTGCTAGACGCCAGCGTTACAGCTGCAGAGCTCTAAGGCCTCTTTAAATTAATGGAGCTGTCTGAGAAGGTTATGAAAGCCTTTTCAATTTATATTTTTTTTCCCCAAACATAACATCTCAGGCCTCGAATCAGGCTGTTAACCTTTTTCATTCCTCTCTTTCTATCCACATTCCTCATTAAGGTTATTTCTTCTTCTTCCACCATCGCCCTTTTAACAGGAATGAGGGCAGTGGAGGCCTGTGGACTCGGTGGCCCATGTTCTCGCATTGTCAATCCATGAGGAGCAGGTCTCCCTGACCTCTGTGGGCTGTGTTGAGTGGGGAACATGCGCTCAGGTGTTTCTTTGCTACAGGAATGGTAGCTCATTAACACTCTGTGCCCTGCAGATAACTTTTATTGATCATCAGCTGCTTAATCAAAAACTCTATCACAGTTTGCTTCGATTATTCTTTTCCATCTCTTCATCTCTGGAGAATCAGCTTAGATAAAGATAATGTACTCATTATGCAGTTGGAAAACCACTGCTTCAGACTGCTATGTAAATCATAGGTTTTAGGAAGGTCTGTGTCTTCCTTCCTGCATGTATCAGGATGAATATATTTGGTGCATATTCCTCCACTTGATGGGGTGAAACAGGCACTGGGGCAGTTGTGCTGAGCTGGGTTTTGACCCATCTGGTGTGGCAGTACTCACCTCGCAGCTCACGCAGACCCCAGGCTCCACAACTAGAACCTCACAGTACAGGTATCGTGAACAGTACTGCTGCTACACCTAGTGCTAACCCACCTTCGCATTTCCAGAAACACGTGGTGGCCTCCACATCACCATAAATACCTACCAACGTGTGCGCCTGGACTGCTGGAGACCTCCCTCCCTCTTGTAGTGGGGTGTTTGGGTTGAAACGGCTTCATGGATTTGTCTCTGCAGTTGGGTCATGAAGGCTTTCCTGTGGGAGACTGAATGCTCAGGAGAGGAGAGCAGAGAGCTGGGATGGGGGGGTGACCTGCACTGGGGTACACCAAGGAAGAGGGCATGGACAGGGGATGTTTGAGATATATGAGCTGGAGGAGGGAGATGGGAGGAGAGCTGAGTGCCAAACCACAATGGTGAAAGTCTTCCCAGCTGGACCATGCATTTAGTTTTTATTTTCTGATCATCTGTGTGCAATGTATATACAGACACAGAAGTGGTGACTTACAGCAAAACTAGGACATTAAGTCCCCTATCTAAACAGATCTCAGCACTCCTGAAATCAGCACCTTGGGTGTGTTGCTGTTGGGCGTTTTGCTGACTCCGTGAGGGCCACGGCTGGCAAACTGCTCTGTGAATAGTGGCTTTACACTTTCAGAAACTATCAGAGCTCTGGGACTGGGGAAGCAAGGAAGCTGTGCAGGAAGTGGCGAAGAGATTTCCCAGCACTTGCCAGGTTTTTAATGACCAACTCCAAGAAGTGGCAGGCCAGTTTGAATGGGGACACAGGGATCGAAGCCCTGAGACAGGAGTGCTGCTTGTTCCTGCTGCTCCAAACTTAGCTCACACTCTGGTTTTGCTTGGTGTCCTGATATGATTAATTTTCTTTTTGTCTTTTAATGTTTGCTGCATAAAATCACTCTCCTTGATCCTATATGCTATCAGGGCTACGTATTCTGTGCTGGTTATGATGTTGCAATGACCTAATTTGATTGTGGAGGGTCGTGTCCTGTATAATGTTGTCTTGTTTTCTCAATAGTCGATACAAACTTGATTTTATTTTCTTTGAAAAGAAAGAAAGTGGGGGCAGGAGCCCAGCATCCATGTCCAAGCTTATACCTGCAGCTTTTACCTTGTTGTCTGGCTCTGAGGCTGCAATGGCACAAGTAATTCAGCCTGAATAGGATCTGCAGGCTCTTTTTATGATTTTTTTTTCCCTGCTGGTACTGAAGGGGAGAAAGGATGGAAGCTACAGCAGAGAAAGGCCCTCATTTGTAGCTGCTGGCACCTCTGATTTGCCTCAAGGAGTCATTATTCCAACAGGCTGGACGCCCTCTTGATGGAGTTTATCTCCGGAGGGGAGGGTTAGCTGTGTCTCCCCAAGGGACCTGGGTGAGTGTTCAGCTTTCTCCTGTTGTCTCCAATTAGATGCTCAGTTCTTTGTACCCCTGTGTTTCACCTGCCTCAAAGACCCTTAGCCTGCTTCATGCCTCTGTTATTTATGAGTAGCTCGGAGGGGAAAAGGACAGTCTGGTCTCAATTTGTGTGGCTCATTTGCATGTGAAATAAGAGTGTCATTTCAGAAGTGGTAGCAGTGGCCCTGGTCTCCTGGCCCTGCTGGTCTTGTTCAGAGTGGCTTTGACACCTACAAGGCTGTGGCTTGGTGAGCGGTGGCAGGACTTGCTCGTAAACTGGAAGTGTCACTGTGTTTTTGCAGAGCTCCTTCAGAAGATGGTGTTTTTTCAGCAGCTCATAAAGGAGGTGTCAGCCCAGCATTTGGTCTGTGGGAAAAAGAACCCGCTTTTGCAAACTGAAGATTGCAGCAAGCCCTTAGCTCTGGCTCGTGGGCCATAGCTGCCAGCTGGGATTCCTAGTGTGGCAAATTATTCAGCTGATGATTTTATTGCTATTTTCCTTACGGGTCCTGGACTTTCTTCCTGGGTTCTCAGGGTATTCCTCCTTCTCAGCCCTGTCTCCTCCTGTCCTGTTGGGTGTTCAGTGGGCTTTCGGTTAAAAACGGATTCGTTGTGGTGACAGAGCAGGAGTCAGAGGCACTGCCAGGCAAAATGGACCATGATTTTGCAGCTTTAGCTGCAGGTAGAGTTGAATAGATGAGTCAAAAGATCTGTGTTCCTGGTGTGCCACCAAACAGGCTCCCTTGGCTTGGGTCGAGGGTTTAGTGGTGGCAGGAAGAGGCCAGGCAGCAGAATGGCAGTGATCTGTGTGGCCAACCAAGGACCAAGGGAATGGGATCGTAAGTCTTGAGGGCAGGAAGAGAGGGAGCAGGCTTGACATCAGCCACTCGTGTGACCCTCCTTGGCAGGGTACCAGGTCTCCATGGGCCAAGCACCTGGCACGGTTGAGCCAACGTCCCTGATTTGTTCTCGGTTTTGATGTATTTAATCAGAGAATCAAATATGAAGTCTCTTTAAGAAGAGACTGGCACACAGCAGCTGGCTGAATGTCGCAATCAATGTATCCGCTGTGGAATGTTTCCTGCAGAAATATTACATCCTCTCTCATTTACTTGATGATCTTTAGGGTGAATCAATCAAAAGATGCCACACACAAATAGTTCAGCTTGTGATCCTGTGGGTGTCCATTAGAGAGGCATTTGCTCCGTGTTAATGGACCTGTTGATTAACAAACAAACCATTGCTTTTTAGACAGAAAGCTGTTACTTAATGGCAATTGTTAGCATTTGCTTTTCTGCTGCCCCACCTCCCCTACTTACAGCTCTCACTCTGTGCCAGTGCAGGCAACTGCTGCAACAAAACCCAGGTCTGCACTGCTGCAGAGAAAAGCATTCACATCTCATCCAAGCAGTTATCAGAGGTGAACCTTCTCCTGGAGGTTGGAAAGGACAAAGGGAGACTTCTTTGTACTCAGCATGCAATTTCACCACTGTGTGTCTTGTTCTGATCACTGTGTTTTCTGCATCCATCTGCTTTGGCACGTAATGCCCTGTTGATCTCCAGCAATGTCCAAGGAAGATCTCCCCCTGACATCCCCCACAGGTCGAGGCTCAGCAGCTCCTTGAGAAGTCTGTCCTGGGTTTCACACCAGGCTGAGCACATAGAAGTTTTTTGTTTGGGTCTGTAAAGCCTGCAGGCTTTTGGAGCAATATTGTGTTTCCTTTCCCTACACCATGGACATTTTGCTTGTCTCCACTTTTTCTAGGTGAAAATTTACCCGTGTTGTAGTGTTAGTTCTTGCTTTTCTGATGCTAGCATGGCACAAACCCTAGCTGACATTTTAAGCAGTAGAAGATCAGGATGATGCCCACTGCACAGCAGATGTCCCTATCTTTGAAAGCCCCTGCACCAACCTGAGTGGAACCAACTCAGTGACGACCAAAGCTGTGTAGACAAGGAAGCAGTGTGTTCAGTGCTGCCAGAGCTCTGGTATGGCACTGGAAAAACACTCCCTGGACACAGCCCAGGACAGACCACTGTGCTGAGCCACCTCACACAGCTAATGGTCAAAGCAGTCACACAGCAGGGCTGACCAGGCTGAAAGGACCAGCATTGTGGCTGTGGGTTGTGTTTAGCCTCATGCTGTTAGCTGCCATCAGCTGTTCTGCTTCCTGGGCAGTGCATTTGGATCCTTGCTGCTAAGCCAGAGGCTGTGGGGGCATTTGGTCCCCCTCCAGGCTGCTGGTGTAAAGCAGCCATTTTCAGTGTGGCAGGCCAAGTGTCACTTCAGCCCACCACAAAGGAGACCAACCAACAAACCTCCTTCCCACCCCCATCACTTGTTTTGCTCCAAACCGACTCACCCAGAGCTGTCCTTCCCACAGCTGGTGGGAGTCAAAGTGATGAGGCAGTTAGTGGATTAGGGCAGCAGAGTGAATACCATTTGGCGTTTCTATCCTGATTCTTCTGGGTGCCTTTAATTAGCATGATTGCTCAGCACGCGATTTTGCCATGTTCTTTAGCTCCCCTGGTTAGAATAATTATTCCCCCAGCTCCTTTTGTTCCAATTCCTGATCGCTTACAAAGTCTCCTGTTAAAAGCCATTAAATCCGTAATGTAAAGTGAGAGTAAATGTTCAGCAGCGTTATGCTCTCAGCCCCACACGTGTGTGCTCGCACGCTCTCCGGCCCCTCTCTGGCAGTCCTCTGCTCCCTGCCACGTGCTCCGCGCTGCAGCATCCCTCTCTGCTTTTCTCTCACACGCTTTCCCCCTGGCCGTCCCACGTGTCCCGCATGCAGCAGGTTGTGTGCACACTCTCCCTGCTTTCTGCTGGCACTTTTGGTATCGCTTAGCTCGATTTCCTCTGTGCATAGGCTGTTTCCGACAGTGAGGTTGAATTCAGGGCTGTGGACTGTGATGTCTTACATTTAGTTACGTATGTAAACATGAGAGTGCCATTAGAAGTGTATGTTTTTGCATGCTTTCGTGCTGGTGTGGGCAGCTCTTGCTTTGAGGAGCAGCATATGTAGAGGAGGACATGCCCTGGCTGTGGTGGCAGGCAGGACTTCGGATGACAGATGATGCAGAAGAGGAAAGTATTTTTTAAGCAAAGCTGTTTTCCTTTTTCTCAAGCTTGAAAGCCTCTAGCAGAGGGAAAATCGGTTTTGAACAACCATGTTCCTATGAGTTTCCATGTTGCAGTGCCTCCCTGTTTGGGGGCCTGGGAGCTCAGGCCCTTCCATGTCCTTCATCGCTGCTGATATTTGATCAGCACACACCAATGACACAAGTGGGGTGGATACAAAGGCTTGCACAGAATTACATGGTGTGAAATAAGATTGGGCTGAAGTGCTTTAAAGGCATTGTGCGTTTGGGTGACTTGATGTGAGAGGGAGACTTATTTTCAGACCCATAATGAAACTGGGTCAGAGAAGGGTCTGGCAGTTACGTAGTTTGTTAAGCTTGGAGCTGACTGCTGGAGCAAAAATTCACAGCTAGACCACTTGCTGGAAAAATCTTGTAGGAGATAAACCCTGGTCCTTCCTCCCTCCTTTGAATGAAGACTTCTAATTGACAGTAGCCACTTGTTTTGGGCTTAGGTCTTCATTTGCTTCCCTGCTGTGATGTGCTAGAACTTCCCTGCTCTGCAAAGCTCACTATCTGTTGTGGTGTTTCTTCATCAACGACCTGGATGAAGAGTTAGAATGTACCCTCAGCAAGTTTGCTGACGACACCAAACTGGGAGATGTGGTAGACACACCGGAAGGCTGTGCTGCCATTCAGCATGACCTGGATAGGCTGGAAAGTTGGGCAGAGAGGAACCTGATGAGGTTCAACAAGGGCAAGTGCAGGGTCC
>Ga0065711_1036128_pt1 | contig 21407 bp, 13 predicted proteins | sample Hoacrofraction12_FD_59098 | JGI IMG/M metagenome (GOLD analysis project Ga0065711, IMG submission 59098) | Hoatzin crop microbial communities from Cojedes, Venezuela - Epithelial fraction 12 v2 (version 2) | ecosystem: Host-associated > Birds > Digestive system > Esophagus > Crop | place... | reverse complement strand
TTCTAACTCTTCATCCAGGTCGTTGATGAAGAAGTTAAACAATACTGGGCCCAGTACTGACCCCTGGGGGACACCACTAGTTGCAGGCCTCCAACTAGACTCAGCGCCGTTGATGACAACCCTCTGAGTTCTGCCATTCAGCCAGTTCTCAGTCCACCTCACGGACCACTCATCCAGCCCACACTTCCTGAGCTTCCCTAGGAGGATGTTATGGGAGACCGTGTCAAAAGCCTTGCTGAAGTTTAACCTGTTTCTACATTAATAGGGGAGGCTCAAATTGCCAGACCAGCTTCTTCATATATTCACACATGTTACATTAGATAGAGTAAATATCCGCTCTCTGAGGACCCACCTTCTGTAACTGAGGTGATATCTAAAATGTGTTTGGTATTCATGGAAGAAAGCACCTTCTTGTTAACACTTTTCTCAAGATCTTTTTCTCTAGGGCTCTAGACCAGCTACTCTCTATTGCCTTTTTTGTCTTCAGCTATTCTGCAAGGTTAATAATTTTAGAAATGATCCCAGAAAATATCTGTCTGGAATTCACATACACTTCATAGCATTTCATTAAAAACTGAAATAAATGTGCTGACTTCTTCACAGAAATCACCTGGGCCACTTTCTTTTTTTAGCAAATTATTGAAGAATGGAAGAATGGTCCTGTTATCACTGGAGACAAAAGACAAGGTGGGTACTCTGTTTTGTACAGAAACTATGGCATTAATAATTAGTGATAATGCATGAAAAAACACATATCAGTTTTAGAAGTCAGAGCACATAATGGTGCAAATGTTCCTAACTGGGCAAGTTTTGTACACTGCGGTGGTTGTGCTAATTACTGTGCATTGGCAAGTTATGAAGAATTTTTCCCATGATCAGTTCTATGTGAAGAACAAACACTTTGCTTCCTAAAATTAAACAAAAATATTCCTCTAATTGTGTTGCCTTTGAAAGAACAGTTCTGCAATTAAATGGCCAGGGAGAAAAAAGTCTCAATAACCATCCTTGGTAATCAAGGGATGTCTCTACATAAAGTGTTTCTGAAGAGGCTTTGTCCACGCCAGACAGGCACTCGCTATTACCTGTGGTGTTGCCAAGCAACACTTACCTTATATTCTTAAAATTAAAATGACTTCTCTTTCATTTTGCAGAGAAATGGGTTTGAAAAGGAGGGGACACACAAGCCCTTTAAGTGAAAAAAAGGAGCTGGAGCATTGCATGGTTACTTATTCTCTTGTAGTTGAGTAATGTATGAGCATCCCTGTTCTGTAGCACAAAGATTCATTCATCGTGGCCATCACTGTAACGTCTGAGCCAGTGTGTACATCAGATGTAGCACACCTGTATACCTGTGTTTCTGTATAGATTTACCTATGCCAAATTACAAATTCTGCTTTTTTTGTAATCACCAAACTGTTCTGTGCTAGAACAGTTATCTTTCTATCATATATCTGATGTTGGAAAGGGATTTAAAGTGGTGATAACCTGTGGCTAACAAAGCAAAGACAAGAGCAGCTGATCACATCTTATCAGCATCACAAGACACCAGTTGCAGTCCAGAAGACCTGCTCCTCAACAGTGTTACCCAAAGATATCAATTAATGAAGTCCTTGGATGAGGGATGTGAACTCGTAACCTAGGTAGAAGTCATCTAATACCCTGGAAAATAGGGGTGTAAGGAAAAGACTTTCCCACTAATGCTTGTGGAAGGAGAATGTAGAGCCCTGCAGGGTGAAAGCTCAGGCATGGAGCTGAGAGGTGCAACAGAAATATCTCTTAGGGATTCCCAGAAAGGGAGACTACTCTATATTCTTTTGCTGCCTTTCCATACTGGCTTTCTGTGGGTGAGAGGTACAGGTTTGCAGATTTCCCAGAGAAGGCTACATGACGCATTTAGTCCACTATTTCTGGAAAAGAAACATTTTCTTGGCTTTAGAGGAACATGAGTTGTACAAGAAATTTGGGAGAGATTTGGGAGAGCTGACATCTTATCCATTTCTAGTGGCAAGAAACTAGAAAGAGATCCCAGAACCCCCCCCCAAAACAGTGGGTCAGATTCAGCTCTGGATTGATAACACTGAATTCCAGGTACGATACGTGTCCATATGTGAGACAGATGCCTAAGCTCCCCGGATGGAGCACAGGAGATGGATTCTAGAGAGTTACCCACTTCATCCTCCAAGGATGGCTCAGATGCCAAGATTTCATCACCTGAAGAGATGTCTTTAGGCTTCTCTGTCTTTACTGATCAGTTCAGTGGCCTAATTATAGGTGACCAAGTGAAGATCTAGATCACCACTGATGACAATGAGAACCTAGACATGGAGTGTACAGGATGATATCTGTGACATAGACACCTCATAATGTCTGAATCTTAGTCCTAATGCTTCCCACAGGTGATAATTCAGTTGTCTAAACATTGGTACCTACACGTGTTCCAGCTCTTTGGAGTTATCCATCTGGCTGCTATCCATCTGGCACCTGCTCCAGGTGCCTTTCCTGGAGAATGCAGCCCTACACTTCCCCTCTGCCATTTCTGCCACCATCACCCACACATCTTGGACACTGCATGATTTCTGAAACAGTGCTAGGTGTTTTTGTTTGGGCAGAAGTCTCCATGGCACCCAGTGCTTTGCTCCATGTATACCCTGGTACTCAGTGTTTCCCCATCCCTGGAAACATTCAAGGTCAGGTTGAATGGGGCTCTGAGCAACCTGTTCTGATTGAAGATGTCCCTGCTCACAGCAGGGGCATTGGGCTAGATGACCTCTAAAGGTGCCTTCCAACCCACAGCATTCTAAGATTCCATGATTCTATGAGGCACTGCAACTGTAAAGCAAAGGGTGGGATTAATCTCCTCAAATTTCAGAGTGTAGGAGCAGCTTTCAGTTGCCAACCACAGCTGTCTAGGACCATTTCAGACACCAAATATCATCTGAGATTTCTGCACAGGCCAGTTAGGTGTGATACAGGACCTACAGAAGGACACCTAGGTAACCGAATTGCATCCTAGGTGTCTATAGCTAGGCACCCCATACTTTTATAGTCTAGAAAACAGTCCCTCGAGAAGCTTAATGTGCCTTATCCCAATACAAATGTCAGTTCCGCATAGCTTGAAAGCAGACATGAACGTTGTAATTGTCTAAAGCGAGACAAGACGAACTTGGCTGGGGTTTCCCACTTAGTTTCATCTTAACTGTAAAGCAAGATTGCCACTAGAAAGTGAAGTTCCATCTGTATCCTGTTTTCCTAGGAAATACTGCTTAAGATAAATGAACATGCACAGTGTATTTTTTCAACAATATCAGTACCTGTAGCTTGTTCAAACTAGGTATACTTCCACATGAAGGTTTTTTAACTGGTTTTGGTTCATGCAGGGCATAGACTAAGAACCTGCACAGGAAGTTTTTGAATGCAGCTCTAGATCTTTGGTAAAGAGGAATAAAGACATCTGAAGAGCTGGTAGCATGAGTCACCTATGGTTTTCATGACTATGTAAATATTACTTCAGTGCCAAATATACACTGGAGAGGTCAATAACCTCCAAAGCAGTGAGATAATAAAGCTTAATAGTCTAAGGTAGAGTGACATTTCTTATGCTGACATTATGTCAAGCTCTCTGATCCACTGTGTTGCTTGCACTGTTGGTAGGAGTGGAAATTATTGCTGATCTCATTCATCTAAAGTTTATTTCTGTGATGATGTTTAAGCAAGCCTCATTAGTGAGGCATGAGGTAAGAAGAACTGTAAAGCAGTGTGTTTTTACACAGTAGATGGCAGGATTTCTGTGTGTGAAAGGATTGTATTGACTGAATGTCACAGGATCATAAAATAGCTCAAGTTGGAAGGGACCCATAAGGGTCATTGAGTCCAACTCCCTGCTCCTCACAGGACTACCTAAAACTAAACCATGTGACTAAGAGCATCGTTCAGATGCTCCTTGAACTCTGACAGGCTTGCTGCCATGACCACTGCTCTGGGGAGCCTGTTCTAGTGACTGACCACCCTAATTTTTTTCTTAGACACAGATGACACAGTCATAACTGTATGAGCAGAGATGAGTTTCCACAATAATTTTTCAGTTGTGTCAGTTTTCTTCAGAGTTGTATGGAAAGTAATCTGAGGTTAACACTTTTTCATGTGTAAACCTAAGCAGAACATTTCTACCCTGTCGGAATATGTTGAAGTATATGGGGGACTTTCATGACCTTCTCTGATTATAAGCTGAAGATCATTTTGTTTCCCATAGAGCTAGCTGAGAGGGAAACTCCAGATACATCCAAAATGGCAACAGGGTCCTAAAAGTGAAAAATGGTGGGAAAGGAGTGTTACCTTTTGAGAGGTACCATTAAAATGCAGCTAATGTAGGTGCTAGTGAAATTAATATTTCTAAGAAAGCTTCCATTCAATAACAACAGAAAAATCTCTTGAAATTGTTTTTTGTTCCATGAAAAGAAGACATGTACATGGTTGGTTTTCTTGCAAATTACTTGAAATATCTTCTTAGTCTGATTAACAAAATGCACCATATACTTTGGGTTGGGATGGGACCCTGATCTTAATTAATGCCACTGCATATTGTTTAGAAAAATCCTGGAGAGGACAGTTTACTTATATATTACTTACATGTTTCTGTTTTTTCTCGTTGTCCTGTCTTGTTTCATGGCTTTAATGAAACACTTAGGTGCCCACTAGAGATAATAAAATGCATGACATTTGCAAATGCCAGTTTAATAAACATCTCTGGGGACCCTGTGTGTTGTCATTGGCTTCACTGAACATTAGAAGAGTGAAAAGCAACTATTTATTTCCAGTTACAGCTTATGAACAGGTATAACCTATGAAGAGTGGATATACTGTTCAGCTGACTGTCAGGAAATACAGAGTACCTAGCTAGACAGTCTCCTTCCTCACTGTAATTCCTGTTGACCAGTCTTACAGAAACACGCATTTGAAGTTCACCTCTCTTCGCCAATTACTTCTTCCAAGTACTGTAGGTTTTTTTCACTTGGCTTTCATGGATCTTAATTTTAAATACAGGGATGTTTTTAGCAGAATAGTTTTTATTTATTTTCATTAAAATGAAAACTGCTTTTTTCTTCTGTTCTATAATCTACTTTTTATTATTTTTCCTCGTATCTCTCTGACAGCACCAGAATAAGATTTATCTTCTCTATCCTGGGTTGCTCAGGAGTATACGTAAGCAGGACAATCACTTCTGTAGGCTGAAAGAAAGAGATCCACTTTCTCTGAGTGCATTAATTACATTCCTTGGGCTGCAAAGGTGATTCTAACTTTTTAGAGTAAAACACTACAGACTGAAAAGCTAAAGCCGCTAATCAGGATAAACACTATCACAGAATTGCAGAATCACAAAATGTTAGGGGTTGGAAGGGACCTCTGGGGATCACCTGGTCCAGCTCCCCTTGCCAAAGCAGCGTCACCTACAGCAGGCTTCACAGGACTGCGTCCAGGCGGGTTTTGTATATCTCCAGAGAAGGAGATTCCACAGCCTCTCTGGGCAACCTGTTCCAGTGCTCCATTACCCTCAGAGTGAAGAAGTTCTTCCTCGTGTTCAGAAGGAACTTCCCATGCTTCAGTTTGTGCCCGTTGCCCCTTGTCCTGTCACTGAGCACCACTGAAAAGAGTCTGGCCCCATGAGTCTCGCCCCATCCTCCTGACACCCACCCTTGAGATATTTATAGGCATTTATAATGTCCCCTCTCAGCCTTCTCTTCTTCAGGCTAAACAAGCCCAGCTCCCTCAGCTTTTCCTCAAAGGAGAGGTGCTCCAGTCCCCTCACCATCTTTGTAGCCGTCCGCTGGACTCTCTCCAGTAGCTCCTCAACTTTCTTGAAGTGGGGAGCCCACAACTGGACTCAGGACTCCAGACGGGGCCTTGCTAGGGCGGAGTAGAGGGGGAGGAGAACCTCCCTTGACCTGCCAGCCACACTCCTCTTAATGCACCCCAGGAGACCATTGGCCTTCTTGGCAACAAGGGCACACTTCTGGCTCATGGTCATCTTATCATCTACCAGGTCACCCAGGTCCCTCTCCACAGGGTTGCTTTCCAGTAGGTCCACCCCAAGCCTGTACTGGTCTGTGGGGTTATTCCTCACCAGGTGCATGTTGTATGTAAACTATGTTGTAGTATTTTCAAGAGACAATACTGCCAATCACAGATCTTTTACAAGACCTTTGCTGTTGATACCTGGAGAGGCAAGAAGAACTGATGGGAATGGTGAGGGAAAAGAAATTTCCATGGCTTACTTCTGATGGATATAATACAGTGTTGCTCTCAATGTGAATATGCTGTGAGAGAAATGTGAGATGTAACTTAGCTTTTACGGTTTGACATTCAGAAATGTCTGCCAGGTGGTGGAGAAATAAATGTGAACAAAACACTAGAGAGCAGGTAGCGTGAAGGAATATGCAGGAACCCGTCATTCGGCACGAGGGAGTAGTAAAAATCATCAGATACAGAACTAAAGTTGGAAGAAAAGCAGGTAAACTTGGGGAAATAATGCATATCTAAAGTGCCAATAAAAACAAGGATGATCTCAGATATCATTCCCCTTCATGCTGCTGTAAAAATATTATTCTAATCAAGCCCCTGACATATTTCTAAAACACAAAAGACAACTATCATTATTTATAATTCAGACAGAGAGGAACAGAGCAGAGGGATAAAGTAACCGAGGACAGCAGCAAAAGACATTGGCCAGGGGGCATAGGATTATAACTCATAATTCTTGGGTTCCAAACAGATCATACCCTCTTACGTCTGAAAAACAAAACAGAGGAAGACTTTAAAAGACTGACGAAGATAGTGATGGACATTTCCTAACAGCTGAATTCCTGTTTTAGAAGGCCTACTCGTGTTCTTTTTGCATAGTTTCCTGTTGACAGCTGTGTTTCTGTTCAACTTAACACTGTTTTTGAGAATATATCAGATAGATAATGAAGAACAGAGAAGCAAGAGGAAGACACAGACCTTTCTTTTGCTATTGTATTAATCATAGTCTGTTAGCTGCACAAAATTGCATCGTACCATTCAACTTCCCATGCACAAAATTGCATCGTACCATTAACTTCCCAAGTTTGACTGAGTCTTGCAACAAGCAGGTTCAATGCCTTTGACATCAAAGGGGTCACAGCTAATAAAACCTGGGGATTTTCCCTGTACATCTAGAAAAATAGTCCTTCGTGGAAGATCTGTTGGTGGAAATGGGGTTAAATTTTACTAAGAGGGCTCTAACTAAATCCAGAAAGGACAAAAAATATTATTGCTGTGTCATGTTAATTATATCAGACATTCTGTTTTTGAAACAGTCCAGCACCCCATTGCTGTGGTGCAAAGAAATTTTAGAAAATAATAACCTTTTCCAGGAACCTGCTGTGAGTATACTGCATCGAAATTGTAAATTCATGGAAAGAATATAAAATCTGTATTTAGGCTCCTGACTCTGATCTGTCCTGCGATATCCACTAATGAAAAGGGAAAACAGTAATACAGTGCTCTATAAGTTTTCCATATTAGCAAAATCCATCAGTTCATGGATAGCATGAAGAACTGTCTGGAACATATCACGTCTAAGCAGACTGATTTACTTCTATGTTTTGTAGCATTTTGCAGCATTTCTCTTTAGAAAAGAAAACAGCTTTCTTTTGCCTCTGGAATGAATGTAATGATTATGCTCAAGAGCTGAAAAGCCTGAATAATTAAATTGCATCCAATTTGAATGGTTTCTTACATGACAAGCTACACCTCACAGAGCTGGGACGGAGAAGCTGACAGCAAAGAAGGCTCAACTGCTTTCTTATTCAAAAAAAGAGGAAAAACTTTGCAAAGCAAGTTCCCCTTAAATTCAAAGGGGCAAAGAAATCTGGGTCTGTCCCCGGTATCCTTCCACAAAGATTATCTTGTGTGTAGATAACTCCTCAGGGCAGCAGAGGGTGCAGCAAACCAAAGCAGAATCATGATTAATAAGAGTAACTATTTGAGGCTTAAAAACAACAAGAGCCTTTGGTGTATCTAAAGGTTTGGTTCATGGGCAAAGAACCAGGAACCAGTGATACAGGTCTTGGAAAGACTGGAAAATAGGATGGCATTATGGAGAAAAGCTAAGTAGCCTGGTTGGAAATGTTGCAATTGCCTACTGCAATGGAGCTGATTCTGGCAATGCATCTCTCAGGATCCCAGTGAAGTGTCACTCAACCTCAAGACAATGGTGAATCAGAAGACAATAGAAGATGTTCTGCAAAGCTACTGGAAATCTCACCCCTCTGAAATAGATCCGCACACATGCTCCAGTGCCTACAAACAAACAGAAGGCAAAAAACTGCAAAAGATGAATAAGAACACAAAGTTCATCTCCAGTTTTATTTGACTGTCAAAGAAGCAGCTGTTCAAGACAGCTCTGTGCAAGGTGGTTGAGGCAGTTCTTCAGCTCAAAAGCTATGAAAACCATTCTTACATTTATGAGGCACATATTAAGCACCTTAATGAAGCACAAGGTATTCTTCAGCTGGGATGAGAACACAGCTTGTGAATAGTTAGCACCAAGGCAAGGGTAGGAAACACTCCCAAAAGCCATAGGACCTGTTCAGCACTGATAGAGTTAAAACCTGTTGATGCAAGCAATATACATCACAAATTACATCACAAATTACAGTCTGTAGCATGCATTGATTTGTATTTCTAGCTTCCCCACCAGATCAAATGAACTGTAATTAGGAAGTGTTTTTAGCTGCTCTCTGTTCTGCTAAGCAAACTTCAAACGATTTTATGCTTTTGTGTGAAGCTAGTGCTTGTGTGATCTCAAGGGCTAAGTAGAGATGGACCTGTGCTGGGAAAACCAAGTTACTCCCAAACACAGACATGCTCTGCATTTTGGATTAAAGTTCCAGCCTGTTTAAAATTTTGACACAAGCAACTGTTTCATTTTAATCTTTGTCTGTCACCCCCGAAACACAGCTGGAAAATAAGTTCCAATTACACTGCTGAGAACCTATGGAGCAGCTTAAGGGATTGTATAATTTGGTCAGTTTGGGATTTAGGAGTATCACCACATTCACATACTTTCTTAAAATTCTTTCCTAATTTTTACTAGTTCTCAATGGCTATGTTCAAATAAAACTGTAAGATCAATTCAAAATTACTATTCCGAAAGAGCAGCTGGCACACAAATCATCATTACATCATCAAACCATACTTTTCCTGTGGCTGAATATAGAATACTGTGTCCAGAGGAAATTTTGTCTATGATTCTGCTTCTCCCTAGTATTCATATTCAAAATAAAACAATTTTTCCAAAGGAGACAGTATGATATGAGAGGGACATGTATCATGACTTTATTATTTAAATGTATTATGAGCTTGTGAGGGGAAAGCTATTCAAATATGCTTTACTAAGACCTGGATGTTCAGTTTCAAATTTCAGCAGTGCAGTTATAGCTCCACAGTGGATGCCTAGATGAGAAGGAACTGGGGATGAAAATGGGATGATGCTGGTTTTACTCTTTTGCCCACAAGGGCACAAGACTCAGCAGGGTTTGCCCATAGTATCTCTGTAGTAGGCAAAAGCTGTAAGAAGCATTTATATTAGTTACTTTGTGCAGAATGTGCTTTTCAAGACAATCTCTAGATTGCTCCAATGTACCTTGATTTAGTTCATATCCTGAAAGAATGCAAGAGTGCAAACTGGATTCCTTTCAAGTGAAACTAAAGTTAAGGCTGCCCAACTGCGAATTATAAATGTCCCTTCAGCTCAGAGAAACAATTTAACCTAGTCTGAAGGACTCCCTTCTGAAATGGATATATAGGGTTGTCAAGTACTTGGTATCAACTGTTTCCCCAGACATCCTCTCCTACTGCATTGCATTGCTACCTAATGAAGCCATAGTTACAGGCCTTGTGAGGGAATGACCAAGGATGAGGAAGAACAAAAAGAAGCAAATACTGGAAGTTTCCCAAAGTTTCCTAGGATTTCAAAGTCCATAATGCACTAGGTACAATGAAATTCACCACAAAAAGTTAAAAGCATGAGATATTAAATAAAGTGAATCTTGTTTGATTGAGGTTGAAGGCTTGATAGCTGTTCAGTTTTGAAAGAGTAGAAAGGCATTTTGAGGTGACTGAAATCGTTAATGTTGGGGGTGTGAATTAAAAAGGAACCAAAGCAAATAACTACAAATAATTTCACAGTCAGGTTATAGAACAGGTTGTACATGTCAATAGGCTAAAAGTGTAACATAACTGAGCACGGTTTCTCCCTGCCGGATATGCCTGCTGGCCATCAAGAGGAAATCCCATTAAAAACTTTTATTTATATGAGGAACTGAGTTCCTCAGACAAAATAGAACTGAAGAAAGTTTTGCTGATATAGCAAAATACATGTTAGTTGGCATTTGTTTGAACTCAGAGACATCATACTATCTTTACCAAACACTGCCCACTCATAGGCAGCATCTGTCAGAGGGGGTCAAACATTGCCAGAGTAAGGTGCGCTTGGGCTGCCTTAGTAATCAACAACAAATTGAAAAGGGTGGAACAGTTAAGAGCTTGGGGTAAATGAGAGAGTGACTGATGCCTGGGCCTGAACTGTGTCTGATCTCCAGGGACAGAAGTTTACTACTTGTCCTTAAGAATACAAAATATTTCTGTGTGATTATCTTAAAGAAGAGGCTGATCAAAAGAAGTGCACTTCCATATGGGACTTTAAGAATTTAGTTCTCTATAGAACTTGCAACTGTTGTATAACACAGGCACTCCTGTAGGCATTGGGTAGCGTGGCTCATAAGTGCCCAAGGTGGCTCTACACAGAACCTGATCTCATTTGCTACCTTAGTTTTAGTATTTTTTGAATATAAATGCATTGCTTAACTTTGGACCTGAGTTGAGAACCAAATATGCCCTCTCTGCAGTCTACTAGCTCAAGCACAGCACTGCCCAAACACAGAGATGCATCTATTGGACCAGAAGCAGTACCACACCTCACTCTCTCTCCCTGAAAGATTTACCTTCATAAAAATCATTAGATAGTTGAAGGACGTTCCTTGTGGTCCCTTCCCCTCTTCTCAGGGCATAGTTTGAACCATCAATGAACCCAGGCCTTCTGTGGAAAAAGGCAGACGTCTCTACCTGATAGGACTTCTGTATCCCTCTTCCCTTCATCAGTGTCAGACTTCTAGTAAGAAACCTAAAGTCATTGTTTTCTAGCTCTTTACGAGTGCTATTCTTCACTTAATCTTAATGACCATGTAAGTTTGTACTGAATTCCTGTTGTGCAGAGGAAAGACACGATATAATTCAGTGGTGTCTTGATCTTCTAGGTCTCGTTTCATTTTCCTGAAACTTTCTCTCCACATCTCCCAAAGAAGGTGCTAATAATTCATACACTATTTTTGTTGGGTATTGTATATTTAATATTTTATGGGCTGAGACAGAAGGTATTAGCTCTTTGAATTTTTGCTCTTTATCTTGTGGAAGGAGACTTGCTTTGGCACTCTGACACTTGTCAGCTGCTTATGATTATCAGCATCAAGTCTCTGATTTGTAGTCATGCACTGGTCTTATCAAAGAGTCTTGTAAGGCTTCATACCCCATCTGTTGCTCCCACTTTGCCTTTCCCCTTCTTTTTCGTAACTGGGCACACAATTTTCCTTGTCTCCTTCCAGCCCACAAAATTCTTCCTCCTATCTGTACCACCACTTTTCCATTTTCCTCCTGCTCAGCTCCTCTGCTTACCTCTCACGGCCATCTTAGTTCACTCTCTCATTCCCTGTCACTGCTTATTGTCTGCTACATCTTCCCACTTACTAAAAAAGCTGTTTTGTGAGGAAGACAAAATGGCTGTAGGCTTAAATGTTGTCTTAAATGATGCTTTAATACTGTGATACTAGTTTTTGTTGACATGTGCAGTTTTCCTAGTCCCCCAAAGTAGCACACACCCTCCTCCCAATTCCTATATATGTTTAAGCTTTTCTTTACATATACACACCCTTATTTTTCACCTTTTTCCTTTCTGGAATACAACTTCACATATTCATTTATGTTCCCAACCAAAGGCAAGAAACATGCCAATAAAAAAAATTAGTAGATTCTCACTTAATCATTTAGCTGTAGGAATAGGACTTGAAGACAATGCTCACTATCACAAAAGTTTTTATAAGATTTTGAAATATGGCAATATAGCTAAAGTATTGAGAAAACATCAATATATATTCATTTTTTTTCTTTGCTGAGGGAAATAGGGTGAATATAATTGAAATAGATCACAAATTTAAGATGGAGAGAAATTTCATCTGAGACGTAAGGCTTAGCTCTGCATGCCCTGTGTGCATCTTGAAAATGTGTCTTGAATATGAAATGACCTCTGATCCTGTTGCCATGTTAATGTGACATGGAGATAGAGCACTTCCTAGTGACATGGCGACAACTTCTGTATTATCTCATACAAAGATTAAAAATATTTTTCTCGTGAAAGGGACTCTGATGTTTGGATGCTATTTTTATAACTATTCATCAGCTTCTTTTCATACTGATTACACTTTTCAGTTAATATATACAAAAATTGTTTCCAGGCAAGTACTAATTAAAGCTATCTTTATGGACAAATAGGAGAACAGAAAGAAAAACAGTTTTGAGTATAGAGTTTTGCCTTTAACCCTTTGCCTTTAACACGCTGGGGTAAAAGGATACAAAAAGAAAGGAGTTATTTGCCTCTTTGTGATCATGAATGACATGAAATTCAGGTTGGCAAGGCTTTTCTGCAAAGCTATGCAGGAGGGTGGCTTGTTACGGCAAGATTGACAAACCTGCTTTCAACAAGCTAATGTGGGCACTCCAAGTGATTTTAGCAATGGCAGCAGCCAGGTTTACAGTGTATACGCATGACCTGTTGATGCCATGACTGAGTTGCTTTGGACAAATTGGTCTGGACAATCAAATTTGCCTGGAACACACTGGTCATACTGGACTTGGGCAGTCTGGTTTTTGTTTATACACATTGCTATGGCTGACTGCAAGTTTGCCTTGATTTTGTACTGTTGCTTATGCTCAGATCAGTAAATAACCCACAGTGGGCAGAATGTTACTGCAAGTTCACAGAGAACACTGAAATGAGACACCTGAATTTAAATGTTGCCAGTGTCTCAAGGCTTGCGGGTATTCACTCGAGATAAAATGGAAATATGCATAAAATATAAAACCTTTGCAATTCCCCACTCTGGAGTTGAAAACAGTTATTATAATGAACAGCTTCATCTTTAATTCAGCTTTTAAACCTCAAATCTGGAAAAATCTTAAAAGAACCTAGCCTTGAACCAGAATATCTGAATTACAGATAGTCTGAATCAAGGCTACATTACTAAATATGAGTTTAAAGATTTTGTTATAATTGAACGACACAGCATGCAGCAGGATTCTGCCAATATTTCTCCAGATTACAAATGCAAGACTCATTTTGGCAAGGTCATGTTGTAAAAATGAAACCTCAACAAGATTTGCTAACCAAATGAGATGAAAGTGGAAAGAGAACTCAGCTATATTTAATAGGTGTCGACATGTTATGAGTCTGTGAGAAATTCAAGTACATGCTAGGACTCTGTGAGGCCACATGAAATAGGCCATGCACTTTGAATATTTATTTAATTTACAAAAGCTGATGAAATGGTGGATGATTATGATTTGACTATATTTTTTAGTTGATGTCTCGATCATTGCTTTAAATTATCGAAGAAATAAATGATCAGATGAAAGCCTTTTACTTGCTTAACACTACTTCTATATCTACCTCTTCTACTTCTTCCTCTGATATGGAAAATGAATCTTTTGACTTTCACTGGACACACTAAAAAAGTGAACTTTAAGATTTCTTTTATTTTTAGCCTTAAGATCACATTGTCCTTCTGCCAAATATAAGTTAAGATACGTATAATTCACTTATTACCATAGGCATAATTTTAAATATGTTCTTCCTCATCCAATAACCTTTTCCTTTCTATTTGGGTCTATGTGAACTACTTTTACCAATATTGAAAAGCAATTATAAATATGTTTGGGTCAACACAATTACCTTGAGAAAAACAAAAAATAAATACAATAAATATATCTGATGGTAATGGGCACGGGGCTAAATCCTTAGAGATATACAGAACTCTTGAATACTCCCATTTTGTCAATATACTCTTATTCTGAGTTAAATTCATCCTAACTCAGCCAAGGACTCAGCACTTCTGAAATGCCTCAGCTCTTCAAAATAGGGCTTTGATGAAACAGAATTCATATGCAGAGCTTGTGTTGGCTCTGTGTACATTAACATATCCTTATGGTAGGCTGAAGAACCTGTGTTACTTTAATGTTTTACTGCTTCAGGTTCACAGGGTCATGAGGACATGTATAGAAACACCGTTGTAGTAAACCATACTATCATTATTTATTATCCAGACCTTCAAGTAAAACATCTAATATTGTGATCTGGCCAATGAAGTCACAGCAGGAGAGTCCTGGGATTCCCTTCGATTTTATTATGTTTCTTCATACAGTCTATCAAATTTACAGTGACTAAACAAATAATTTACATTATTTCAGATGCAAATGCCTTCATTTGGATGTGTGATTGTAAATCTGAAGGAAGTCTATTTGCATGTTGACAGCTAATCTCATCTTTAAACACTTTAGTGAACTAAAGTAACTTAGACTTCTGTGTAACTAAATCTGCCAGTATTTCCTGTCCTCTGAATACATAGCTGTCCTATGCACATCCTGTACTTACTGAATGGACTGATACTGAATGATGGCGAATGTGTTATGTGGAATTGCACAACATCAATACAAACAATTCAAACTGGAAAGGTCATTTAATGATAATCTTTTGCTGAGGTGAATATGGACTTTTGTGTGGATGCTGATTTAATTATTTTCCTCATTTTCTGTAAAGACTACAGATCGACATAAATTGTTGCTGGTAGATTTTCACTTCCCTTCTGTGTATTTTTTTTTTTAAAAGCCTTTCCACATTAACCATTAGTTATTTGAGAAAATAAGTGCACCACTGATATACTCATATTAAAACACCGCCTCAGCAAGAGAGTTCTGATGGCCTGTTGTCTTTGTTAATTGTGTTCACCAGCACTGTGGCCTTAAAAATTTTCTAAAATGTCTAAAAATGACACAGGTCAATATCTGTCTGTCAGTAAGTGACTGAGATGTTTGAAAGAAATTATTTAATCCTTTTCAAAGTCATAGATGGCTGTAGGGTAAATAGCCTATGAATAAATAGGTCAAAGGGAAGAAGCAGAACCTACAAGAACAAATTAGTTCATTTCTTTCATGTAATGTGCCACTTATCTTCAGCTGAGATGTTAAGATGAGTAATAATTAGAATAGTTAAAAAAACTTAATTTTATTTGCAGGGCACATTAGCCTATCGTTTTGCTGGCATTTGTCCTCTGACACTTCCTATTCTGGGCTTTCCTGATTTTTAAGTGTTGCAGCACTGCATAGTTAGCTTGTAAAGAAGACATCCTATAACCCCTTTTACTGATGAGTTTGTTTAAATCTATTCCAAAGCTGTAGTGGAAACACGACTCATAGCTAGGTTGAACTTGTGATAATTTGAATAAAGTGGCAACAAGCTGAGCAAATACCAATGTAAAGTTAATTCTGGGACTAGATTAAATATTTTAATGTCAATTATAAGATATACGATTTGGAAAATGTCCCTTTATTAGCTTAAAGCTAAGACTTCAATGTATTTTTTCTCCAGATTTTCCCCACATAAATGATTTCTTAATTCAATAAATTTTTACATAAGTATGCCTGCCTGTCACCAGCCTGAATTCTGTTCAGGTTAGTTGAATTTTCATATGACCAATTATCTTCTTGATACTGGTAGCAGTAACGAAAAAACAAATGGCCCCTCATTGTATACAACACTTAATGGAAACAGAAGCCGTTCAAGCTAGTGAAAATGATGAGAACTACCAGGGTGCACAGAGAGTCTGAAAGCTGAATAGTTTATCCTTGCAAGGTAAAGAAGGTTACTACTGTGAGAAATTAAAGCTCTCCTTTCAGTCTCTCTACTGATCCAGCTCCTATTGAAATCAAAGGAAAGGCTCCTGTTAGTTTCAATGAGAGCAGGCTGGAGTTTTATAACACCTCTGAGTCTCTGAAACAGAATAAATCTTCCTCCCTCATTACTTTAGAGCTGGCTGATTCATAAGCGCTGAGTTCTGCTGTCATCTTCCATGCTGTGCAATCCAAAATATCACCCAAGCAATTGTACTAGCTCCTCCAAGCTCAGCCTCTCAAATGAAATTGGTGCTATGGGTGAGATGCCAGATGGGGATACAATGGATAGGACAAGATTTATGGTGCTTCTTAGTGTAATTCAGGGCACAACTACCAAGAACTGGAGTAAGCAGAGAGAGTGAACTGAGGTCAGGCTAAGTAACATCCTCATTTTTTGTGAAATTAAGGAGATGTATTAGAACAAAAATAAGAACCAGAGTGAGGATAGGTTATTGCTGATGATTAATAATTATACTAAAAAAAAAATGGTTAGTATGTGCTCATCTTTAAACGGAGAAACTACTCATTGCCCTTTCCACTTAAGAATACACACTGTATGTTCAATCAATTCCAGCTGGAGTAAATCAATTTATTCTCAGGTTTGCCAACCTAACCTGATGTTTAGTTCTTTGTTGAATCAAGTACTAAAAAGGAAACATTTTCAGGACAGTAAGACTCAAAATTGCATAGAAGAAAAATAGAACATTGCAAATTATCATCTAAAATCTAGTTATTTAGAAAAAGGAACAGTGACATGGACCACTGGGGGAGCAGCAATGATTACAACCCTCCAACTTATTGCAACAACACAATACTAATTCAGCACTGAATTTTAATTCACTGGAAGAAGATTTGTGGAGTGGGAAATACAACTTATTCAGTAGAATTTCTGCATGCATATTATTTCTGCATTACATTATCAACTACCTTATCGTGCTTACTGTAAAAAGTGGGCTTCATTTCATCCTCTCAAGTGTTGCTCGGAACACACACAGATCTGTAGTTTTTAACAAACATATCTGTTTTGATGGAAATATATTTTGTGCAAAGATGCATTCAGTCAGTGTTAGCTAGGCCGATATCCAGAGCCATATCACAAAGTACATGTCTAGTGTAATCAATGTATTGCAGTATAAGGAATATCAGTCAGTTTTTCCCCCACCTCTTCCCCAGTTGCTGTATCTCAGTCTTAACAGAACCTTATAAATGGGGACCTAATAAATGCCTATAAATACCTTAAGGGTGGGTGTCAGGAGGATGGGCCCAGACTCTTTTCAGTGGTGCCCAGCGACAGGACAAGGGGCAACGGGCACAAACTGAAGCACAGGAAGTTCCGTCTGAACATGCGGAAGAACTTCTTCACTCTGAGGGTGACGGAGCACTGGAACAGGCTGCCCAGGGAGGTTGTGGAATCTCCCTCTCTTGAGATATTCAAGACCGAACTGGACAAGGTCCTGTGCAGCCTGCTGTAAGTGACCCTGCTTTGGCAGGAGGGTTGGACTAGATGACCCACAGAGGTCCCTTCCAACCCCTAACATTCTGTGATTCTGTGATTCTGTAACAGAAGGAAACTCAAGCCCATTAGCTGCACAGAAACTCTGGTTTCCTAATTTGTCCATGTGTGGAGAAGTTCTGGGTTCATTTTTTATTTCCTGAGGGACAGAACTGTTCCTTCTTTTCTTTGCAAGGCTATGTGTGTATTTATGGGCAAGTTTGCATCAAGTACATTAAGATAATATCTTTTTATATAAAAGGAAATCAAGAAACATAATATTTGACAATTTGGTAAATCTTCTAAGACTTATTTAAATATGAAAGATGGTGACACTTGTCATGATCTATATCTCCTGAAGAAATGTCACCTTAGTTTTGCTTCTGTCCTAGGACACAATTGGCTCCAGTTACTAAGCATCGTCCCCAGCTGAGAAGAATTGAAGAACTTACCACAGAATCTCTGGTTATTCTCCATTTCATCTTTTCCTTCTAGCACTTCAAGAGAACAAGCAGAGGTTAATGTCACCTAAAGAATCAATTCATACAGGATCAGCCTTATGGCAAACATGTCTTGCAGAGCTTCTGCAACTGCAACTTCTCTCCTACAGGCTGATGAAGCCTGAGTGGAGCAAACCATCCCTTGCACAGACAGTCTCCATGCCGCTGACAGTCTGCTTGCCATGATTCAAGTTGCTGGAAAGCTGGTTCCCATAGGCATTGCACAGGGGATACCTGATATAGTAGTTCATTTGTAAAGGGGAAGATAAAACTATGACTCATGTCAGATACCTCCTCTGCAGATGCTGACACCTGAGGTGGTCACTCTGGGCTCTCTCCTTTGTCAACAGAGAACAAATTGCAGCTGTGGGCTTCGTCTGACCTAAAACATTCACGTGGTCCATTCTGGATGTTTTAACACAGATGAGTTTATTCAAATTCTAGCTATAAAGGACAATTAAGCTGACTTAGCCAGATACAGACATTGACGCTGAACATGTCTACACTTTTCAGACAAAAAAAATGCCAGTATGACTACAGTGTACACTAGTGATAAGATGGAGCTCACAGTTACTGTACTACCATCACGACTGGTATGATGGCTATTGTTTCTGGGAATGTTATGAAGTTAAATGTCCTCTCTAGACCCTTCCTATGTGTGGTCTGTATCATTGCATTCACTTCAGGTTATATCTCTGTATCCCCCAGAATGGAGTGGCTGGATTTGCTTTACTGTGATATATTTAAATATGTTTATATATACATATGTTTGAGTAAGTGTCTTCAGAATATGACAATGCTTCAATAATACTTTAAGGAAAGAAATTCAGCAACTCTTTTTTGGTGGAGAAGGAAATAGACACTGATCCAAATAAAGTGTTTTCTACTCACCATCCTGTCTAGCCTGAAGGTCACTAGGGAATTACACACGCACCACACAAATACATGCACACAGAGATGAGAGCAGGGTAACAGAGCAAATAGCTGGGAAAACAATTTTGTGAGATGACATGACAGACTACAGTGATAGGAGGCAAGGTTTGCCAGGCAATTATACTGACCAGCAGCTTGCTTGCATGCAGCTCACCCATTTTATGCCTCTTTCTCTCCACTTTCTTGTGCTTCTGAACCACATTTATCCCCTTCTTTCCTGCCTTTGGCCCTTCTGGAGTTTTGCATATTCCCAACATTTCTTTAAAAAAACCATAATAATTTTGCTCTTCCCCATGGGACCCATGATAATCTTCTCTCCCCTCTTCTCGGTTACACAGTTCTGGCTAAACCTCAAGGCAACCAGACTTTCTTCAAAAGCACTCCCTCGACCCAAAATAAATATTAGCATAGATGCATCTTAACTACCTAACAATTAAAGTTTGGAAAACCAACCTGGACAAATGGAACACTTCTATGTACACTTTTTATGAGAATAAATAAAAGAAGGCTTTTTAGTGTAAGTTTTTATCCTACTCCCTTATTTTAAATTTCATTACTTGAGGCAATGGAGCGATTTAATAAACTGGATTTCTTGTAAGAATAAGAGCTGCCAAGGTGGGCCTCTTGGGCTTGAAACTTGACATCTAGCTACCTCAGGGAGGTTTAATGTTGAATCCACTTTTCTATTCAGTATTTTCTACCAGGTAATGTGGGCATCTGGGAAGTTGCTGAATGATCTTCTTCCACTGTCTAGAAAACCTGGGCTCTTAAACTTGGTACTCAGGTTGCCACAAATGAGTGGGAGGCTCACAAACAGATTTTTCCACCTCTCTCCCTTTCATGAAGTCTTCTGTGGACATAGCCCTTTATAATTTAGTACTATAGTCCATTCTGTTCGTATTAAGACAATGCATACAGAACCTTAGAAAAGAAAACTGAACTTACGAGTCATTACATCTGTTTTCTGACTTTTATATTCATTTTATGAAATTCTGTAGTCTATAAATTGGAAATAATCCCAGAAAATGGATAAATGGATTACTCTGATTGCAGTTTCAATAAAAAAAAGAAAAGGAATTCATAGTGTAGTCAATCAGGAAATATTATGCTAATTACTGTAAAGATAACAGCTGTTCATACTCTTTAGATTATTAACACCTTCTACACTCCAGCAGGGAAGCATCCCATGCAATGCTAATCTTCCAAGTGCAAACAACTGCTGTTCCTTCACAGGAAAGTGGGTAATACATTCTTCTCTCTGACAGAACAATAGGCAAGCAACAGCAGGCAGAACAGAAGTTTTATGACTTTCAAGATTTTGTTAATGTCATTTGTGCTGCAAACTGTACAATACATATGCTACCAGCAGAAAACAAATGTGGTTCTTATGAAGCAAAAATCACATCCAGCCTTTTATACATAAATAAATTACTGGATTATGCCAGCTGTTAATTATTGTTTTCTCTTTTGACTTTTCCCTCACTTTTTTTCTTTATCCAATTAAAAATGTTGAACAGCCATCAGTAATTCTGAACTGTTTTTGTGAAAAGGTTGATTTTTTATTTTATGAATTAAATCTGTAGCCAAACTACTATGGTGCTGAATCCTTCTCATTCTGGATTACTGAAGTAACTTTCAGCATATTTCTACCTTAAATGTTCTGCTTATGTTATAGAGCATGGAAAAAAATTGTTGTTTTAAGGAAAAATCCTTTCCTACCAAGGAAAAATGGTTGTGATCTGGGAGGAGGTGGAACGATGTTTTAGCTACAAAAAATATGACTTGAATAGTGAAAAAATTCACTCAATCTCTGTAATGTAGGCTTTGAAAATGAAGTGGTAAGTCCAAGAAAAGAGTTGTAGAATTAGCAGGTTCAAGGACCCTCTGAGCTGTTAGGCCTAAAGAGAGTTTAATTAAAGTCAACTGAGAAATTTGAAAGTGTAAAAACTATGACAAAAAAGAAGGAAAACCCCCCAAAATATCTAACCCTGAAGGAAATGAAATAATTGCATCATAAAGCTATTCCTTAGTGCTGTGTTATGCTTGTCCTGTGAATGAATCACTGGGCAAGGTGGGCGCTCTGTGTGCTTGCTTTGGCAAAGATGTAGGTGGGTGCCTTTGTTCTTCTGATAACCAGACAGATGAAAACGTTGTCACCCCCAGCATCCTCCACTCCTCTTCATCCCTCCCACTAGACAGAACATACAAAATGGAGATTTCCCATGTATTTGTTACACAGGCAGTTCCCCCTCATACCTTCCTGTCAAAGTGCTCTGCATTTGCTGTTCTCCTCCCCTGCCTGTCTTAGAGCAATGTTGAGGTGTCTGAACTATCCTGGATCATTTTGCCTGCTGTAGGACACCGCAAGAGCAGCTGTGCCAGCTGAACTGAGGAGAGGTATCTCTTGA
>Ga0065711_1036127_pt1 | contig 21410 bp, 16 predicted proteins | sample Hoacrofraction12_FD_59098 | JGI IMG/M metagenome (GOLD analysis project Ga0065711, IMG submission 59098) | Hoatzin crop microbial communities from Cojedes, Venezuela - Epithelial fraction 12 v2 (version 2) | ecosystem: Host-associated > Birds > Digestive system > Esophagus > Crop | place... | reverse complement strand
CAACTAAATTAAAATAGTCCCAAAGTATTCTGAGATCTTTAAGGAAACCTTTTGCCTGGCTTTTGCCATTGCTCTCGTGGGGGAAAACTCTGTGTGTGTGTGTGTGTGTGTCTGTGTGTGTGTCTGTGTGTGTGTCTGTGTGTCTGTGTGTCTGTCTGTGTCTGTGTCTGTGTCTGTGTGTGTCTGTGTGTGTCTGTGTGTGTCTGTGTGTCTGTGTCTGTGTGTGTGTCTGTATCTCGAATATACACGTACTTTAAGTTCTAAAATTTGGAATAAGGGGTGGGGACTCTCTTGTCAATGCTGGAGTATTTGCCTTCAAAAATTCCTGGGAGTTTTGTTGTGGGTTTTCGATTAAATACTGATGATTCGCTGCACTCTAGTGGTTATTGAATAAAAGTCTTGCGCAGTGCCACTTCGTCAGCAGAGGCGGGGTTTGGACACAGCAGATGAGGAAAGGACTCACCAGCACAAGCTTTGCAGTGGGACGTTCCTCCCCTAAACACCGGCTCCTGTCTGCTCCATGGCTCAGGTTATCACCTCCAGGCTCCCTCCGGTGCCCATCGGTTGTCTCCACGGTAACGTTTTCCCCATGTCCTCTCCAAAACTGCTACTGTTGAGCTCAGTGATACAGTTCTGAGATTTCCTTTTTGGCTTTCTAAACATCTGGGAGAGGAACAGTAACTTCTCCCTGGTGCTCGTTGTCTTGCCTGGAGCCAAGCCCAACTCATCCCTTGGCCCATGGCTCCTTGTCAGTCTGACATGTGGTCTGCAAGACAGTTGCCACTGCAGACCCATGGAGCTTCACTGGCCAAGTGACCTCTCTGTTGTGTGAAAGGAGCGACAGACAATAAAAGCACACCCAGAGTCTATTCTGCATTGAGAACGTTGTTTGGACCTGCATCTGCTGATGCAAAACATCATTCCTGATCGGAGTGCCAGATATTTTACAGCCCTGAGGTGTCTCTGTCGGTCTGACACACTTTCCATCAAGTCCAGTTGTCCTCTCAAGGGACCAGGATAGTTCTAGCATACCCTGGAACGCGAGCCAGGACTTTGCTGCGATGTTCTGGTCGTTGTCTCCAGCCGTATCTGTGTTTATGTACAGCTGTGGCAGCATGGCCCAGAGTGATGGTGCCTGGCAAGCCCTGCTTGCCTCTCCCAGTAAGGTCTTCCTTCCTCCAGTTCGCCCATATAAAACGGCTGCAGGGATGAACAGAGGCTGGCGGGGGGGGCTCATTGCTCCCCGAGAGAAGGGTTGCATTTTATCGCTCAGCACAAAGTGGTAGAAAGGCCTCTTCAGCACCGTGTACCCCACTTCTGAGTGTCGTGACATTGTGGTCCCTCCCGCAATAACGAAGCCAAGTGGAAGGATTTGTTTCTGCTGCTCCGTTGCCTGCTTCTGGGTTCAGAAGCAACAGGATGGTGTGGTGGGGAGATCTCTGGATGCTATCTCCTGCCTTTCAACCAACTAGCCAGCATCTCATTTCTCAAAGCTGCAAAGGGAAGCTCCAAGGTGCTATGAGGAATGCTTGAGCTCCAGCGCTGCTGGAGCCTTTTACAGCCACTGTTTTTTTCTTTGTAATTTGTTTAATCCTATTATTCTGACAGTTCCTGCTATGGAGTCATGCTGACAGAAGAACATGAAGCTGAAACTGTAGCAATACAAAGCGGAGGAGATAATGCTCATGGTCAACCACCCGCTGAAACATGAAGAGCAGATCACAAACAGAAGTTAATGCATTGGATTAAGATACTTCTGTGTGTGTTTCTTTGCACTTTTTAAATCCTTTTTTGGTTTTTATTTTGATGTAGGGGAAAGTTCTTGTTGGATCTTTACCCTTCAGCTGTATAGAAGCTGAGTGTCACCGAACCAAACTGAACTCTTTTCCACGTGCCTTCTCTGCAAGGTCTGTATTTACTGCTACAGCCGTGTCAGTTCAGTAAAAGCCGTGGTGTTGCACCACAGACCTGGCTGGGTTTGAGCACACCATGTGTTCTGACACCCCACAGCTGGTAGCAGATGCTGGTGCTTCAATCGCTTACATGTGTTGAAGTGGTGCCACTTTTAGATTCATACCCCGCAGTCACAGGGAGGCAAGCTGACAGGGGAGCTCTGTTTCACCCTTGAGCTCAGTAGCAGCAATGTTTGAGCTCATGTAATGATCATTCAGGTACTGACTGAGCAAACAGAGAAAGCTGGTGTCAGACTCATCAAAAAAAAGCTGAAGTCTGACCATGAAGGCTGTTGCGTTGATGGAGTGGATTTGGAAAGCATTCAAAGGGGAAAGGGAGTCACTCGCTGAAATCAGAAAGCCAGTGCCTTCATGAGACATTCAGTGACCTGGAAACGCTGTGTTAGCTTTAATGGCATAAATGGGTCCAGGGTTGTGTGGCTGTTGTGTGTGAGTGGGTTTTCTCTTTGGTGGTTGTTGTGTGGGTCCATGTCCTTGTTTATTTGTGGGGTTTTTTTAACAGCGGGAGAAGATTCAGTTCTGGGTATAGCCCTGGGTTTCAATAGCCCCGCAGCGTGCAGGCAGAAGGAGTGCTGTTCCTGGTGCCCCAGCAAGGCGTCAGAAACACATTCCATCTTTCTGTAGAGACCCCCATGAGAGGAACCTGCGTTTGACAGTCCCCTAGACGGCATCGACTGCTCACTTGCTCGTACGAGCAGGAGGCAGACCTGATGGGAAGGGCTGAGGTGGTCTGTACTCATTGCTGCGGTCACTGCTGAGAAGAGGAGAGTTAGACCTCAGGAGAGAAACCAAAGCTATGCAGGGGCCTGAAAAAGGCAGGCAAAGGTTGAGGGTACAGCTTCTTCTCATGGTGTTGATGCTCCACTGACAAAACCTGCAACAACCGGTGTCCTCTTTGCCAGGTATTTTGAGACCTGACAACTGTTCTAGCTTTGGGCGTTTCTGAAACACTGCTTTCTCTGCCAACGTGCTTGCAGCAATTGCAAAGTTCATAGCTGGGACGTGGTGGAGAAGGTTTTAAGGTGATGATGCAGGTGAAGCCATTTGTATTTATTTCCGCAGGAAAATATGTTGTTCTTTGAAATTGCTCACTATGAAAGGCCTGAAATTATAAGCTGTAGTGTGTGGAGTACCTTGGAGTATCTTGTACCTACAAAATTCATTGCTTATGTATGCATGTGATGAGTTGTTAGCTGTAAATTCAATTTTTCTGGGTTTTCTGGCTCATTTAATTCTTTGAGTCATAAACAAATGTGTTCTAGCCAGGGCGATTCAGAAAGCACCCACAGGTTGCTCCACTTTCTCACTCCAGTTGTACAGAATATGTCAATTAGATACAAGTCTCACCAGACTGAGGTCTCAGCAGACACGTTTGTTAGCTTATCCCCATTTTGCTGAAAGGACACCGCCTAATCAGCACAGGGGGACGACTGCACCTTGCACGTGGCTCCCTCTCTTCTGCACGTGGCTCCGTTCTGCGGCAGCTGGTGTTACAATGTGGGAAATAGCTCTCTGCTGGTCTTCCTCGGGGTGTGCTGGGGAACAGAGGCAGAAGGTAACAGAGGCTCTGCTAACGATGCCCATATTTTAGAGCTGGCTTACAGAGCTTTACAGTCAGACTGAAAAAAAAAACTTGTTAATACAACATTTTTATAAAACTCTTCAGTTTTATAAGTAGGTTCTGGATGCTGTATATTTGTACACAGAAATAAAGCCTTTCCTTTTTTCCAGGTGGAAAGGAAGGGTGAGTTAGTACCTGAATTGTTGCTGCCACGTATCAGGCCATGACAAGCACAAGGTTAGTCCCTGGATTTAACAACTTATGTTTGCTTAAAAAAAAATGAAAATTAATGTGACTTCATAACAGGTGTTTACCTTCTGGTATTACCTAACAGAACTGGCCAAAATCTTGCAGCAAAATCGTGTTTCTGTTGGAAAGTGCTGATAGTGAGGTCGAAACTAGCTGGGCTAGGATTTAAAAACATTTTAAAACCGCTGATAGCCTACCTCTGACATGCATCCTCTTCGCCCAGCACCTGCAGGCAGCTCTGTCAGGACGCGTGCTGCCGTACGCAGAACAGGCAGCGCTGCTTTCCCGGCTGTGCAGTGGACCCTGCCGTCCACGCGTGAATGTGGCAGCCACCTCTGTACTGCTTGTGCTTTACATGGCCTTGATCTTCCAAATAAAGCTCGTTAAATAAATTGGAGTAAGAGAGTACATGAATACCGCATTGGTATTACAGCCACTACTGTCACTCTACGACTGATACACATTCTGATACGCATAGGCTGGGAGAATAAAGACATTTTTATGTGCTCTGTGCGAATGAATATATTTAATAGACCTACGTGGGGAAAAAAAGGCTTGTTTTCATGTTTTGCAAATGCTAGTTCTGCAATTATTTCCTATTTGTCCTCAGGCTAATGTCATGGTAGCGTGCTGGAGGGGTGTTTTTTCAAGGTGGGGTTGTTCACTTGTTGCGTGGGGTTTTGAGTTGGTTTTGTTGTTTGATTGTTGAGGTTTGTTTTTTTAAATGCAATTGGTCTTTCATTGGGAAAAGAAGGTGGAAAAGAGGAAAAAGTCAGTAGGCTTTGGCTTGGATACTCACCTCGAACGCGTAAGCCCTGACGTGGCCTTGCTATGGCTGTCGCAACTGACTTGTGGTTTGGTCCCGTACCGCCCGTGCTCTGGGGGCAAGCTCCGGGCTGGCCTGTGGGCAGCCTCCTGGTCGCCGCCGGCAGTTCAAGAGTGCCTCTCTTCGGCCCTTTCTGTCCCGCAGTCTGGGAGGCCCAATGACTCTGAATTTTGGCAAACCCAGAAACTGCCTACACTGATGGTTTCTCTGCGACGTGGGATGTCGGCAGGAGGACTCCTTTGACGGCCATGCAGGTAGCGCACGAGCGAATAGCAAAGAGCGGGGACGCCGCGGCAGTGCGACCTGTTACATTAGCCAGAGACCCAGCTGCAGCAGCAGAATTGGTACAGATTTACACGGAATAAATTTAAAGTGGCAACAAAACAAACTCTTCCTAATATTTTCTGTGCATTGCAAGGATGAAGACGGGACAGAATTTCATGCTACATTTTTCTTCTCTGTCTTTCCTCTGGTTGAGAAACTCTCAGTAGTAGGCACTGAAAAAGTAATTGACTGTAACAAACAGTATGGGCCATATTTGAAGGAAAATTCCACAATTCCAGGCTCAATAGCTAGAAAACATGGCTAGATACCCTTTGAAAGACCATTAACAATGATTTAAATATATATATATTCTCTGACTGTTATAACAGACTGACTCCAATCAGTGCTGAATAGCAGAATGAAAAAAAAATTAAAAATACCTATCTTAGGGAGCCGAGTACAGAGGAATTGTAACTGTGATAGTTCAGTTAAGGCACCCAAAAGGCTGCTGTTCCTTTTTATGCTGCACTGGCAGTAAAAGAGAGTGAGCCATTATTTCTACATTTAACACTTGTACATTTTTATTTAGTTAAATCAGCCATTGTACACATTGCAGCTATGTATTGTTAGTGTTGTATTTTGTTTTTAATTTTTAACTAATACATGCCCTCATAGATATATTCAATTAGTGTTATCACCATGGGAACAAGATGCTGATTCATCAACTTAAAATTCACTTCTTCTCACAGTATTCAAGTTCTTTGATAACACAGCAAAAAACCAAAATAAGAGGTGAATAACCATTATGTTGTTACACAGAACATCATCTGCACCGCAAATAACACAACAGAAATGCATTTCTTTAGAGCCCCATCCTTGAAGATCATCCTCTGCTGTCTCTGACAAGAAGAAAGCCATGATTCGCTGTGAAATGTTTCATCATGGGTCTCGTTCGGTTTGGTTGCCAAAACACTTTTTGGGGGTTTCTTTTTTGGTTTTTTTTTTCCCTGCCTGCCAAAAACAGTGTTAGCATGGCACCTTGGGTTGCTTTGCCTGCAGGAAGCCAGAACTCCCCAGATGTTTTAATGCTTTTGGCATCGTTACCTTAACGAGGAAGTGCCCTTGTTCTGAGCACTGAGTGAGTCGTTAAAAAAACCAAACAACCCTATAATCGTAGCAGGCCAGATAAGCTTGGAAAAGTTTTACTCCCAGAGGAGAGGATTTGTTTTACTCTGGTTTTGAGTATACTATTAAAAAATCCAATAGCTGTTTAAAAACATTTTGGTAGTGTGTTTGTGTGTATGTTACATCTGCTAAAACACTACAGAGCTCCCTCCATTAAATGTTAAGCTACTGAACACCCAAAATGTCAGATCTCTGTGTTCCCTTTTTTGAAAATAAAAGTGCAGACATGCTATCATGGTTCCCAGAGGGTTGGTTTAGAAATATATATATTAGATAGATAGATAGATAGATAACAAAATATGAACAGAAACTGGCTTCCAAGGATTGTGAGCACTTTCTCTTTAAAAAACCCTTGATTGGAAGATAAAAACCGCTCGCTCAGTGCTAAGAGGGCTACCAAGTTGACATGATTCTAGGAGGGTTTGGTGACCTTCAAATGCCACATGCATGTATCGGATAAGAGGCAATCTTGATAAAACACGGTGAATTCATTATTCTCCTTGTATAGTGGGTAAGTCTTTCTCCCATACTTATCTACAGTGCAGTGGCCAGCAGGAATTACCACCAATAAGACAGTGTGGTTTGCTAAGCAGTGATGAAAACAGGAAACTACCGTAGTTATAATTGTTTAATACACCCTGCCACATGTCCAGATCTAGAAGATTTTAATACCTTATGCAAATGTGCCATAGATATAGCTGCTAGCAAGTTGGTTACCTAATTGGGTATTCTTTTTTTTATTTTTTTTCTTTTCTTTTTCTGGAAATCTTTAAGTGGCTGTCCGAAGGTCTTAGAAGTATTAACGGCCACAGTGAGCTGTTACTCCATGAGAACAGCTGAATTTCCAGGTTTTTAGCCTGACTCTTAGAGCCTTTAACTATAATAGATCTCTAAACTGGAAGTCTTATGGATGCAGTAGATCTGCAGTGCTTCCTCCTCAGTCAGTCTGTGTTTGCAGTCGATTGTGTTAACATTATTTTATTAATCGCTGTTCAGCAGTGTCAATAGACCTTGTAATCCATGATGCTAACTGTAGTCATAGGCAGTGCATTTTCTGCAGTCTTGTAAGTCCAAATACTCTTGCTATATACAGTTTACATGTTAACTCCCTTTTTTGCGATGCATGTACATAGTCACTTGAAGAGGCCTGTAGATGAAGTTGGCTTGACAAATGCAATTTCGTGAAGCTAGTGCAGAAGCGAAGGAAGAGCAAGAAGTGGCGATGCTGACAAATTCCCAGTACAGCACAAAGACGACGATTCGGTGGATAAATCATCCTGAATGAAGGATGCTATCTTTGGTCACAAATTAGCTTACGGGGTAAAAAAAAATCAAAAACCCAAAATCATATACGGAGACGGGGGAAGAAATGAATTCACTGCATCTGCACAGGTAGAAATGGCAGCGTCTTCCAGTGATTACGTAGGTAATAATGTCTACACCTAGAGAAGATGAATGCTGCATATGGGATGGATGGTTATGTGTTGTTGTTGAGGGGTGGCAGCTTCTCACTTTGACTCCTGTTTCCAGTCATCTTTGCAGAAGTGTCTAAGAAGCTGCTGGAGGTCATGTTGGAGGTCATCCTGTGGTAGTGCTTCTGGTGTGTCTTCCAGCTCTTCTGTGTGAACATGTTTTCCATACCGATCCTTCATCACAGTCCTCTTCTGTGTGCTGGCTTTACTCAGTGTTGTCCTGAAACAAAATAAAATGAGAAAACTGTCTTAAAAAGCTCACAGTTCCTGAAGATTTTAAAAAATGCTCCTTTTCAGCTGCAGTTTCAAGGCTTTTTCATTTAAAATAATGTGAGAAGAACTGTAGCTGGCAGTTTAAACCAGCTACTGAGGTCAGATATTCATTACACATTCTGAACACAACACACACCACTGCTTTAATTGACTTTCATAATGGAAACTAATTAATGTCTATATGCTGATTACACATATAGTTTGAGATGCCCAGCAAAACATGCTGTAACACACAGGCATGCAATATATGTTGAAATTCACACAAGACCTTCCTATTTGCTGTATTTTACTTCAACATACAGAGCTGTCCTGCACAATAGTAATTTAAGCTGATTAATTTCTTGAACACTTCCTACTGAACAAGTCTTACTTCTGACAGCCAGTAAAACTACCTTTGTGGTAATCTAGTGTCCTAAACTGTTCTGTTAAATACTTTCTTACCTCATTGGAACTGCCTTGCTCTACTAGTCAGAACCTTAAATCTCAGCACGTCCCTTCCAGATCTAGGCAGATAAATGTAGTTGTCATAGGACAGCTGGGTGTCTCTTCCTTAGCCTTACCCAGAAGCCCAATTTTTGGTCAGTGTCCTTGAGAGAGGACTATGGGAAGCCAAGCACACTGGGAAATTCCTGCATGCTCAGGAATAGCTCGATTTTTATCAGACAGCTGACACTTCTTAATTTGACCTGAATGACCAAAAATGAGATGGAGTACTTTGACAAGAATGAGTACCCTTCATTCAAAAGCAGATGCAGCAGGCCTAAGTCTGACACTGGTATGTGTTTTACAGCTTGTTACAATTACAGACACCGTTTGGTCAGGATGTTCTTTCAAATGCGAACGTTGGCTTTACCACCCCAATGGCCACTAGCAATTCAAATGGTCTGAAAGAAAAGGTGTATAAAAGATACCTAGCATGCAGCAGCCTTGGCTCAAGTTGTGTGGTAGGAATGAATACATTTGCTGTACTACAGTAGCTTTTCTTTCCTCCCAAATACTTTCCTATCTGCCCTGCCCATTATTCCTCATTATTCATAAGGCTCAAGTGTCACATGCATGTATCTATATATATCTATCTCCATATATCCTCTCATCTATTTTGATAATGTTCAAATTATCAAATGATCACAGAGTCAACTGGTATGAAAAAAAAATTTTTAAAGTAACCTTTATTAATGTTGTTAACTGTAAATCATACTGATATCCTTGTACTGCCTCCTATGACCAGGTAGGCAGTGCCACCCCTTTGTACTGGGTCTAGCCATGACACAGTTGGCTTTCTTCACAGCAGCCTGTGTGGTGCACCATTTTCCATTTGGGTCTAAACCAGTGTTGATACCAGACCAGTGCTCTGGCTACTGCTGAACAGTGCTTACACAGCATCGGTACTTTCTCTTTTTTTCCCCACTGGCCCCCTCAGCGAGTAGGCCGGGGAGGGCACACGGCCAGGACAGCCGACCTGAACTGGCGAGAGGGATATTCCATACTACACAGAACCATGCTCAACAACAAAAACAGGGGGTAGATGAAGAAGTTGGGAGGTTGGGGGTTCTATCCTCCAAGGTGTCCAGCAGCGACTGGCTGGGTATCGGTCTGCTTGTGGGAGGTGGTGAGTGATTGCTTCTAGGTCACTTGTTTGGTTGTTCTTCCCTCTTTCCTACACTTAGTAAACTGTCTTCATTCAACCCATGAATCTTCTCACTTTTGCTGTTCCTGTTCTCTCCCCTGTTCCATGGTGGGACAGGAGGGTTACGGATCAGCTGCGTGGTGCTTGGCTGCCAGCCAGGGTGAACCCAGCACACCCCTGTTCACCAAGTCTTTTCAAGCGAATAGAGACCTTTCCAGTGCATATACCCCTTCCTGTAACAGAATGTTAGTAGCAGTCTTTAGTACTTTTTCAAATAAAGCTTTAGATGCTGCCAGTGATTTCACTTCAAACACTCACTTAAATCCACTCATTTATTATGAGTTTGTTAATCCTTTTCTAGTCATAGTTCATTGACATGCCAAGCCAAACCTTTTAATAATTGATCCATCCTTTTTCGTGATTTCTTTCTCTACTAAAGCGGGGAGTTGGACTTTCATCTGGTTACCTGTGTAGCTCAAAGCCTCAAATTAAAACATAAACTTCAGATTAAAACAAACCCCCAAAACCTAGGACAGAAGATAATTGCTCTTCATACCTTAGTGCTTTATGTTAATGAAGCTGAATGCTGAGAAAATGATGACTAGACAAATAAGAGAAGCATCTGCCTGCCATTTGCATCTTTTCAAATATTCCTCAACTATACAGATTAGTTACTGTTTCTTGTAAAGGATAGTTTCATTTTACTAATAATTGTACTGAAGCATGTCTTGGTACTTTCTTTTCAAGTTTGAAGTAGCCCTACCACACTCGTCCTGTGTATCTGTATAGAGACGGGTATACGTAGAAATGATGGTTGATACTTCTGAGCCTTGACTGTACTGAAATGGAAGAAGCAGGGAATGGAGCCTGGCAAACTTTTCCACAGAATATCTGCTGTTACTAATAATTCACAGAAAACAGAAATATCGGGGAAAAAAAAAAAGGTAGCATTTTCATCTTCCTTTTGGCTGGATGTGGGTTTGGCTGTGGTATCTTCTGCAGGCCTCCTGATTTACTAAACTAGAAGCTGCAAGCTGGGAAAGCAGTGTTATTTCCCAAGCCATTCCTCTACATGACAGTTTTTGCTGCTTGTGTTGTTACTGTCAGGAGACAGGGATCTGGGCCTCTATTCACAACGGAAAATTTGGCATCTCAATCTAACAGCTTAGCACTTGTTGTCTTCACGCACGCTGTAATACCATCATAGGGCAGAGAAGAGCCAGACCGTGACATTGTTGCATTTATGTTTTTATATGGTATTTTGTCAAATTGAAAAAACAAACCAAGTACATATGTTGCATCGATGACACAAAACTTTTATCCATATGAACCTTTAAGACGTGTTTTACACATGTTATTCAAAGGGACAATGAAATGTTTAAGAATGAAGCTTATAGAATAAGCTACATTAATTCAGTATCACATTTCTATTACTGAAATGTCTACACTGATCAGAAAAAGCATAAAACTAGGAAAGGTGCTAATTAGCTTGGTAACTATTTCTTCCTTTCAAGGACAAATGCATCAGCTTACCCAGAGAGTAGACTTAACTGTATGAACTTCTAAAATTAGTCCACGCGTGCTAACAAATGAATGAAGGTTTTTTTAACAGTAACCACATCCATGATTTCTAACGTTGGCTTTAGGGTTTACTTAAACCCTCTATGGGTTTTTTTAGAATCCTAAAACATTTCATAGCTAATTCTGTAACAACAGCTTCCCTCCCCGTCCCCGTCCGGCCCCCCCCCCCGGCTTTATATACTAATCCTTTTATAGCATGGCTGAGTATAACAACAGAGGTTTATACTCAGTAGCTGAGTATGATGCTCTGCCAACAAAACTTTCAATAGAGTAGAATTTGTCCCCAGGTATGTTGTAACACTTGTTTTAATATTTATATTTAATAGGGTTTTTTACCTCTTCAAAGTCCTCTTTGGCTGATGGAAGATCAGTAGCTAAGCTAGCATCCCCCAGGTGTTTCTCCATTCTCTCTCCCTGCACTACAGTGGTCTTTATGACTTTGCTGACCTTCCGGCCTTCCACTGGTTCAGACTGGAAGTTGGAGGCACTAGGCAAAACAGCAGGTTCAGACAGGGTCACCTGTAAGGTCAGAAAACAGAAGTATACTGGATATGAATTACATAATGGATACTAGCAAAGCTGTATCATTCTTTCTTAATCATTGCCATAGAGAATAAGAATATAAGAAGTGTCTTCTTATGCATCAAAATAGTGAGCGTACTTTTTATTACCTGCTTTTCAGCTCCAGAACAAGATACTGTAAGATATGCGCCAGTTCAGACAGCAGGAATAGCCCTGGATAATTTATTCTCCTGAGAAGCTTTATGCTGGCAGGGTGAAAAATGCTGCTGGAACCTGAGCTAGCCCGAGGGCAGCAGGGATATTGCTGCCCTCACCACACCACAAGCTGCCGTGCTGGCTTATCTGGCAAGGCCACTGGAGTTACACCAAGTAACAAGTGGGCCTGTTGCTGTGAATCCTTGCTGTATTCACACAGGTAGCAAGAATTGGTGGTATCGGTCCCATATCTTAAGATATTCTTCTGAGAGATGAGTCACACTTGTAAAACCAAGGAATTCTACAGGAGCAACAGATCAGAACATTAGAGTACGATGGGAAAGTCACAAACATGATTTTATTTGGCAAAATATGCATTTAATGTATATGGGTTCCATGTGATAAAGAGGAGCTCTGGTATGGTCAGCTAACTGAAAAAAAATTACTTTTTTTTTTGTTACCTTACTCCTAGAGACTTAATTCTGGTGATTAATTCTGGCAAAAGAGCATGGCAATTACATTCTTAGTATTTCTAATGACCATTTGTTAAATGTTGCTTTCAACTGCAGTACTGCTGAAAGCAAGCCCTATTACTAGCTTCCGGCCCTCTGTCAGAACCTTAATTTTGCTGATACAAATGTCTGTAGGGCTGCACGGTGAACTAAGGCAGGAAAAGATAAACTGAAAAGTACTTACCTTTTCAAGTTGTTTTCTCTTTTTAACTACCTGGCTCTACAAACAGTTTGCATGAAAGTAATACTTTTTTTAGCTTCTTCAAAGCAAAGAACCTAACATAACTGTATAGTTTTAGAAGGGCTTAGTTGTAGAAACCTAGAGAACGTCAGATCATTTCATTACAACACTCACTAATTTTCTTATTAGAGTAAGAGGTATAACAAAAAATACAGATTTGCCATTTATCTATATGTCATCTTAGGACAAAGCTACTTTCTTTACTAATTTGATACTCCGCATAAATCACAAAATGTGTATCCTGACTTATCTTCAGAGAAAACTGCCCTGCTTCCCTGCCCTCCTTTCCACCCCCCGCCTTTTCCCGATCTTTATTCTGAGGCCTTTCCATCTGCAAGAAAACTTTTTAAAGCATCATTCAGAACTGAGTCTTGTTGGCGTGAGTGAGATGCAGTTACTAAGTACACTGTGGTGTACTGCAGCTTTGTACCATCACAAGGAAAACAGAAGATCTGACCTCTGACTGTTCACTGTCACTCTTCAGCACAACTCGTTTTACAACTTTGGAATAGCCATCTCCTTCTTCAACAGTGACAGGTTTTTGTGGTGTTCCTTGCATTAGGACTTCCTCTTTTTCTGTGCCATCTGGAGAAACGTATCGCCGGATGATCTTTCTAGTGACCTGAAGGAATGAAATAGAACTTTGTCCCAAAAGAATTACAAATAACACATTCCTCATTATTCTCTATACAGTATTTTCAGCTCAAAGGGCATTTTTTCCTACACAGCAAAACCTACATTGATGGCTCAGTGTTTCAGTCTGTAACACATATACTCACAAATACCTGTAGTAAAGCTGCAAGATGATGCATTCACCCTACTTAGGCTACCACACAGCAAAGTTTCCATAAACTTACTTCACAAGTGGGCACAATATAGATACTGGAATGACTCTCTAAAGCAGTAATTATTATTAGGAAAAGAGGTACAGTATTTTAGAGAGAAAACATACTTAAAACCACACAACTGCTAGAAAACATTTTCAGACTGGCATTTTCAAAAAGGTTTCCGAATGTAACAGGTTAGCAGCTTGGCTGTCAAATACTTAGAACTAGCTTCACAGAGAGACTTGGACATCACATTGTAACACCACTGCTGAACTAGTGAGCCAGAATTGCCCTACTTTAGAGTCTAATCTGATGCTTAAGCTTTCTAGGCATTGGCAGCCCAAAGAGGAGCAGAGGAGAATTAGAGGGTTCAAGATGAGATTTCTCAGGAAGATGGGCATGCATCCCTCTGTGGATGACCTGAAGCTCTACGTTTTCGTATGCCTTCCCAGCCCCTCTTGACAAGGTAACACTAAGCAGTTACCTCTTGCTTTGCCCAAAAGCTTATTTGCTGGAATGCTCAGTCAGACCATGTCACCTATATTTAAGAATCACAGAGGTGGGGGTAATGCCCTCCCAGTTACGGACCTACCCAGAAGAATACAGTGATACTCTTGCACAACATGCCCAGGAATATTTGGCTGGGGTTGTTTATTTTAAGATTAATTCAAACAGCTTCCAGAGATGTGCTATCTAGCTGAGGGACTATGATGTTTTCTTGGGAGACAGAAGATGGCGTTTGCCATCAGCAGAATTCAGCCGAGTCCTACACTAATCCTCTAAGCACTGAGTTGTCAGATAAAGTAAGGAGCACCGAAGCTCCTCTTCCACTTCCATGTTGTGCAGAATTCGCTTTTATAAGCAGGGTCTGAAAATGCTTATTTTATAAGGACATCACAAAAACAAGTACTTTCTATATTCTTTGTGCCGTAAAAACTTAACTGTATTTACAGATACAGAAATTAAGTAACCTGGTCAGGCACAGCTGAGTGGAGATTTTGAGGATCTAAAGTCTGGGTTTAGATGACTCTTGCAGATCCAGCCCTCCATTAGTTTCATTAAGAGTGTGGTGTGGTTTCACTAAGATGAGTGGTGGTGTGTTTTTTTAAAAAAAGCCTCCTTTTGCTCAGAAATATGGATCTATGCAGAATTCTCATTGTCTTTAAATGGGAAAATTAACAAAATACATCATGTTTCATTATAGACTGTAACACAGAACAATCTTGTGAATCAAAATAATTATTCAAACTTTGGAATGTCTCATAAACAGAAATTCTGGTTCCACGCTTTACTCTTAAAAATCACGCACCTTCACAAAAGAAAATTTGGCATGTATGTGCATGTATTTATCCTCCCTTTTATAGGACATTAATAAGGTAGCAAGGGGCATAACTGATAATACCTTCTTTACCACTGTGTGGCCATGTTCATCTGTATATTGCTCTTCTGTGACTGTTTCTGGTGGCATTTCAGGCATACTATCAGCCTGTACAACAAAGAAGAAAGTTTTATGAAGCAAGGCCTAGAGGCAGGTAACTTTAAATAAGCAAGTTTAAAATTGGTTAATTGGTTAAAGAATGAAAAATAAAAAGAGAAATGTTAGAAAAAAATTGTTCTGCAAATAAATACTTAGAAAGGCATGCAAAGAAAAGTTATGCCACAATGGACGGGCAAATATATGTTAGTTGACTGTGCTGTGTATGGGGCTGAGAAGTCTTCGTCCTCCTCCTACTGAAGCATCTAACGGAATTTAGAGTTGGGTTAGCAGTATTACTATAATCCTCCCTTCAAGAAAAGGTATTGGAATGGCTTATCCAGTGCCCATGCATTATTCAGAAGCGCTCCAGCTTCAGGTGCAATACCAGCCAAGTGGCTGTCTCAGCAGCATGCCTAAAGGAGTTTCCAGGGCCTAGTCACTATAGGCTCATGCAATCGTTCAACACTCAGTACCTGAATAATCACCCGGCGACGAACGACCCTGGTAGTGACCATCTCGTCCTCGTCCGAGCTGGTCTCCAGCCCGCCTAACTCCTCTGCTAACTCCTAGTGGAAGCATGGAAGGAGTGCTCTGTTGTATATGGTACTAGCAGTACTTACAGGTTCTGTCTTGTTTTTATCCAAAACCATCTTCATCTCTGAAAATTTTTGCTTTTAGGATTTTGGCCTCTTACTTGACTTTCATCTGTGAAACACTGATGCGGGTTGGTAGGCTTTGGCTACTTGACTATACATTAGCTGTTTATTAGCATACTGAAAACAGGATGAACCTTTGTGTTACTAATTCTATAGGATATTCTTAGTCGTCTTAGTGCTCTTAAAGTTGCCAGGGACAAGCCTGAAATTTGTGGCATGATGTCATTGCAGGTGGACTAGAAGGTATTACTAACACCAACTCTGGAATTCATACATATTGCATATGGTTTCTGTATTGATTACGCAGAAAATTATATTAAATCCTTCATACTGAGAAGTACATAGCGCAGCACATAGAGAGTAGGACTAAACAGTTTTAACTAGAGGACAATGTGTCAATAGCCTTGGCACTGGAAAGATCAAGAAAAATTAGTAACAAACAAGTGTTGAAGTTCTCTCTCCTGCACAGGGAAGAATTCAAAATTTAAATGAAGAGGTCAGAAGGCAAATAGAAGGTGAAACGAACTACTTGGGAAATATCAACAGTGTACAAGCATAAAGGGGAAAATAAATAAGGGTGCGTTTCTTTTTGGTGGTGCTGGTTGTTGTTTATTTACTTTAATAAAAGAACTAGAGGGAAAAAGAAGTATATTATCTTTGAGGGCAGCCTTTCCTACATCAGCCACTGTATTGAGTTCTATTGTAGCTAATCTCTCATCATCTGAGTTATCATACACATTTTACATTCAAACTTATTCTGAGATCCCAGAGGCAGAGCTCCGAAACTCCTCATTCTAGAGGTGGTGCATTTGGCAACATAAACAGTAAAGGAGGAAGAGCCTGTTTCTAGGTGAATGTCAAAACAGGAAACAATTTCTGCTTAAGTAGAACTGTACTTTCTCTGCTCTAACTTCACTGATAAAACTAATTTCCTGCCCAATTATACCTTCTCCTTTTTTTCCACTTAGAACAGGCAAAGAACGCTGTTTATTCTTGAACCTTTATCTGCCACGTAATTTAAATTCCCCACTAAAAGCGATGTAGTTGCTTTCTTTCATTGCCTCTTGATGTCTTCCCCTTTCAAACACTGCAAGAAGGTTCCTTTATTGTACACAACCAGTAACCTACCTCACATAGTTTTTGTTCTTCCCATCCATCTCCTGTCTCCATTTCTCTTTATTGCCTGCACGCTACATAAACACCATTCTCAAGTTCTTTTCTTCCAGTACATCCTTAGTATTCTGCAACATACATCCTGCTGCCTCCTTTCCATCTCACTAACTTTACAGTAATTTGCATGTCATTCTTCATGCTGCTCTGGGATAGTCTTGACATTCTTCATAAGCCTTAACTTTATTACTTTGTCTTTCATGACAACTGTTTTTCAGCTTTCAATTGTACATGGTTTGTTTCCGCACCTGTTATTTACACCGATTCTCACATGCATGAATATAACTGTCACAGACCAAAGGACAAATAAGGGTAGCAGAACCAGAATTACAGTCTAGACTTTTGGATCTGGGTTTTGCTTCAGCTTTGAAAACCTCTATATAAATGATATGGCTAACCCTTATAAACATAGACGAAAGGATAAAAGACTCAGTTGCAGATGGGGATTAATTCGGCTGATTAAAAATATTCTCTTCTTAAGGAATGAGCGAGACATAAAACTTGTTTCTTTGCGTCAGTCACTTCGAGGCAAAGTTGTTATTTACCTTTTCTAAAGACTCCTCTTCATAGCCTCTTCCAAACTTTTCTGTCTGCTCATCAGTTGACTCCACTATCACTAGACTAGTTCTCCTTGGAGAGAGGTCATCCTGGTGGAGTTGGGGGTCTTCGGGCTCTTGGATGATGGGAGAGTCACCTCTCTGAGCAGATGATGGGGGCTGTGGGGATGGTTTTTCTCTCTCTTCCTTTGCCGCACTGAAGTGTGCAGATTTTTCGCTTGCTGCTTTTCCAGTTACTGGGGTCATAGGCTGCTCTGTTCTTGGAGTTGTGACACTGTGAATTACAGGTTCAAGGGAAGTTACTACCATGGAGTGCTTTCCAGTTTCCATAAATGGAACATTATGCACTGATCAAATATTGTTATGTCGTCTGTCACCTAGCAAAGTCTAGAAATAACTGATACTTCTTGACAATAACTACAGAGCAATCTGGCTAGGAATCCCTCTCATCTTCCCGACCCAAGAAAACCTCCAAATGGATGTCGAAACATTGCACCCAATTCTGCAAAACTTGATCTTTGTAAAGGATTTATGTGAGCTTTGCTGTCACTTCTGCCCTCACAAATCTACATATTACCCATTATTTTTTGGGGGAAAGAGACTGGATCACTACGCATGGACATGAAGCAATTACTACATTAATTGCAAGCTATACAGCTGCAGATGAGGAGAGACCAACTTTTATGTAGAATTCTGAAGCCTTATTCAACAGAGATACAGTAGAGAATCTTATTTTGCTTGTAATGTTACTTTCACTGTTGAACATTGCTATGATTTAATTGCTGCTGCAAGTTATTTAAACACATTATTACACACGTTACTACGTAACATATATAAAGGTAACTGTCCTGGTTTTGGTTAAAACAGAACCAATTCTCTTTTAGTGAATTTTCCTTACAGCTAAGTTCTTCTAAGTAACTGCATTTTTCTGAAGCTGGCTGCGTATTTTACAGACAGTGTCCACTCCAAAGCTGATAACACCTGATGTTTATAGTTATACTGAGCTAACAACAGCAAGGGAATGCAGAAAAAGGCCCCTGTTTATAATTATCACTATAACAGCCAAGGTCACTGACAGATCTCTTGGATCCCGCAAGTGAGAATTTGGAAGGGGTCGTACTTGCGGAGAGGGGCGAACAGGAAGGTGACCCGATATTGACCAGCGAGGTATTCCATGCCATGCATGTCATAGTCATTTTAAAGCTCGGGGATCATGGGGATCTCGCTCTCTTCGTCCATGGCTGCCTGCTGGAGAGGACCCTGCTCGTTGTTCTGCCTGCAGTCCTGATCCAGATTCCGATCTGTGCATCCCTGAGTCCAGTGCTTGTTTGCTGTCAAAGCCAGTCCGGGATTTCCTGGTGCTGCCCGGCAGCTGCTGGCAGGACACCAGCGTCCAGCGCCCAACTCCGGGAAATTCAGTATCCATTTTGTGCATTTTGCATTATTTCTCTTATTATTAATATTATTAGTATTATTAGTGTTATTAGTAAAACTTTTTCTATTCAATTTCTAAGTCTCTCTCCCTTTTCCTCCTTTTCCCTTCCTCTGGTGGGAGGGTGGGGGTTAATAGAGAGCATCTGTCACTCAGTTTATTGATGCCCTGCTTTAAACCGTGACAGTAACACATATATTAAAGCACATGCAATATTTTTCTGTTGCATATGGCTGAATAATAGTGACTTCAGATATTAAGCTAACTCTCATCTGAGTTTTGTCGAGCAACCTTATAACTCTGATGCTAGCTTGAAAAGGTCACTTCTGATTTGTCCCAGTTGTGAAAACATTACCCGCTTTACCACCTAGAATCTTCTTTTGAGGGTGGCTTTTCTCTTCTCATGTATATCAAAGAAAAAAAAGATACTATATCAAAACTGGTGGAATTACAGCCTGAAAAATAGTGAGCCTGCAATAAATAAATAAAAAAAAAAAGAATCCACTTCTAAGACTTCTAAGATGCTTGGAGCTAGCATCTACATGCTTGCTTTTTTCCTCCTCTCATCCTAAAAATTAACTGAGGAAGTTGTTAAATTTTAATAGCTGGAGTCCAGATTCCCTTCTCCATAACCAATCCCATGAGCAGATAACAGTGATAATAACAGGAATAGAGTAACTTGCAAGTGTATGTTTTTTCCTGATACAAGCTGGATTTTGGCAATTTGTTGTGCTCCCCCAACTACTGCCCTTGAAATAATTGTGTTCGAAAGCAAGAAAAGATTTAATTGTAGTAGAAGTCAAATAGTATTGATCCAGCTTTTTTTCCCATTCAGCAGGCTATACATAGTATTGTATAATTCCTCTTAGTGTGTGTTCCTTGTGAGCTATTTAAATCTAGCCCAAGTTTCCTTCTAGTTAAAGCTAGACATGAAGTGTAGTGATACTCCCCTATCATCACTAATTTCACTTATTTTTGGCAATATTGTCTCAAACGTATTTTCTGTTCCTTAAAAATATTCATTTCCTCACACAAATCATGATGAAGTATTGGTATTTTTGCCTATCAGTGCAACAGAAGTCCTCTACTTTAGATGCTATTTTCTGTCTCCCACACTCTTCTGGGTGGGAAGCACATCTTGAGCCAAAGAATACCCAGAAGACCATTTGCTGGACTCAGCTGCACTTTGGCTGTTTGGAGCTGCATCTCCACATCAAAGCTAATCACTGCCAGGAAAATCACTTCTTTGGAAGTGGATCCTTGATGTCTTGTTAGCCTATGGATACCTGAATCAACACTGCATAGAGTTCTCAGCGTGGGCATGTGATTAGGGATGGTAGAAAGAAAGAAACATGATCCTTTTCAAGTTCCTTTCAAGTTCCTCTCCAAATGAAACCAACCCCACTGACAGCCCCAAATCAGAATTCAAGGCTTTGCTGTGCAGGTCTTCTAAATCTATACTTTATGATGTGTTGTTCTCTTAATTACTTTCTTCTTGTCTGTACGAAACGCCATTTCTGTTCCTTTGGCCATCTGAAATTTATTTTTAAAAATTTAGCTCCTAATATGTGGTTATGAGTTTTTTAAGTTATGATTAAGTCGGAAATTTTTTGCCTCCATTGAAAAAGCCATCCTGAAGTTGAAAAAAGGCCCGTCTAATGTTAATTCCATTAAGTTTAACATTACTTGCTATCTAACATATGAAAAATATACACAGTTTGCCAAAAACCTCCCATGTCTACTTTATCCCTCTTTTCTTTTGTATGTACTAGACTAGATTATTGCTTTGTGTTCACAGTGACAAACTGACTTTCTCTCCTAATCTTTAAGGCTTCCTCCACATGGATTAAAAAGTCAAACCTGCAGTAGGAACTAATGAACTGGCATGCACAACTGGAGGAAAATTCTAGTGAGTTCATACGTTTCAAAGAAAACTGTAAAATCCTCTTCTTACAGAGAGAAGAGATAGCCCGATCCACATAGGTTTCATTCTGGTCTTTTGACACTTACAAATATTCATGTTCTGAAGCAGATGTTTTTTCTGGCACATATTGGGGTTTCCCTGAGAATTCAGCTTCTACTTGTTCCTTATGTGTTTGTCTCAGGAGCTCAGCCATTGACACTTCGGCCTCACTCCTGGGAGTACTGTCCTGAAAAGGAGAATAACTGACAGACACATCTTCCTCAGAGACAATAGGAGGGTGTTCAGTTGCCTCACTGTCTTTAGATATTCTATGCTGTTCTTCTTGCTTATGTCTTGAACTGTACAGTTCTTCTTGCAGTGCAGAAAACCCTTTAAAAAAGAGAGAGATGAGAAATGTCATTACAAGTCTTACCAGAATGCAGGAAATCCTTCTCATTCTCCATGTGCATTTAAAATCCCTGGATGGAACACATCACCTGAAATTTTTAGACGTCTTGAGTGGGAGAGGACATAACCTCTCTAAGTAGCTGAAGGAACACTGGATTACCACTACTGTTGCCAAATAATGAATCTTGACAGTAACTTGACAAGGGCAAATGCAGGGTCCTGCACCTGGGGAGGAATAACCCCATGCACCAGTAGAGGCTCAGGGCAGACCTGCTGGAGAGCAGCTCTGTGGAGAGGGACCTGGGTGTCCTGGTGGACAACAGGTTGACCATGAGCCAGCAGTGTGCCCTGGCTGCCAAGAAAGCAAATGGGATCCTGCAATGCATTAGGAGGAGTGTGGCCAGCAGGTCGAGGGAGGTTCTCCTTCCCCTCTACACTGCCCTAGTGAGGCCCCATCTGGAGTACTGTGTCCAGTTCTGGGCTCCCCAATTCAAGAAAG
>Ga0065711_1036126_pt1 | contig 21410 bp, 27 predicted proteins | sample Hoacrofraction12_FD_59098 | JGI IMG/M metagenome (GOLD analysis project Ga0065711, IMG submission 59098) | Hoatzin crop microbial communities from Cojedes, Venezuela - Epithelial fraction 12 v2 (version 2) | ecosystem: Host-associated > Birds > Digestive system > Esophagus > Crop | place... | reverse complement strand
TCAGGAATATACCTTTGCTTCGTGCTGACAGAAAGGCTGCTGCTGATCTGCTGCTCTGCTAACTTTAGTCTGGCTGAGCCTGCTGTATTTTGCATACTCATCGGTTCTTACTGGCTGTGGTGTTTAAAAGGTCCTGAGCATTTATCGGTTTGCTCTGTGCCCTTTACGCCGGTAGCTCTGAATGGCAGCTGACAAGAAATTCCAATGGCTGACGCTCTGTGAGAAGTGTGTGTTTTGGTCATGTTTCTCTTTGGGTTCATGTGAAAAATCTCATTCTGCAGGCAACGAGACCTCCTGATTTCCCGTCTGCAGGATGTGAGTAACTTTCCGCAGAGGCTGATTGCTCATATCCTGCGGGGCAGTTGTGATCCAGCCTATGCGGATGGTAAGGTACAGCCTTGAAGGTGTTGCTTTCATAAGGCAGCAAAAACATAGCTATGGTACGCTTAGGGGAGTTTTCAGAGGCCGCCTGTCACCTCCCACCACACCCAGCTCCCGTATTGGTGGTGGTTGTTAAAACTTGACAGTGCTGAATTTATCAAATCAAGTACAATTTCTGTGGGAAAATGATGCAACCATGTGGCTGAAAAATTGCCATAATGTAGTGGGAGATAGGGCCCGGACAAGCCCGTTAGGAAGCGCCCAGTTAAAAAGAACCACAGCCAAGAAATATGTCATGCCTGTGTGCAGAAACTCAGTGAGAAAGACTTAGAAAGACCCAGACAACATTTGTCCTTCTTCCTCTCCCTCCAACAGTGATCGTCAACCCAAGCATAGCTCTGCACTTTTACTTGGCAAGCAAAGATTTCGTTTAGATTGGTACCAGCTTCGCCCACCGCCTTCCCTAGGGCCATCGCTTTGCCCATGAAAATACCCAGGTGCGAGGAGGGGAAGGGTTTGCTCAAGCCGGCTGAGGTGGTCAGCAGGAGATGGAGGTGCGAGCTCCTCGGCTCCAAGCCCCTGCTCTGGCCAGGAGATGGCACTGCCAGCTTTTCTGCCTGAAGCTGGCGAGATCTTTGCGCAACCCCACGGCACGGCCAGCAATCCCATCTCGACCCCTGCGTGCCAAGCACCACCCCACGAGAAGAAGGTGATCTACCTTGTTCTGTTCGCTAAGCTTTCGCCCTGATTGTCCCTGCTTCCAGTGAGGTTGCTCAGGTCAAAAGCCCTGAGAAGAAAACGCACACTGGCAGAACATTCTGCTGCGCTGAAAACACCCACCCAGCTGCCACTCCTCGCCCTGTTTACGTCAGCCCCCTCCCTGTCCCTGTTTTCCTCTGCCTCTCGTCTCAGACCCGTCAGGCGGAGGGCACGGATGCTCCAAACAAGTGCTGTGTCACAGCATTGCTGCCTGTTTTTAACCAGCAAGCTCAGCACTGCACTCGCGTGTCTGCTGTATCTGCAAGCACGCTGGCGTTTCCCCACCCTGCTCATCGACTGCTGTCGAGCTCTGCTTTCTCCACAGGGTGGAGAGGCCCAGAGCACACCAAGTCGTGTTTCTGGCTGCTGAAACAAGATTAGCCTCCAGTATGTCCCTCAGTCCAAAGCGGTCTGCGATGTTTTGTTCATTCCTACCACCTCGGCGTGCTTGGCAGCCATCTCTTTGTACCCACAGAGCACTGCTGGATGGGCATGAAAGAACTGCTTTGGATGGAGCATAGTGACAAAAAGACAAAGACTGCTGGGGGACAACAAGTGCTGAGCTGCACATTCTTGGAGTATATAGGCTAGAGTTTGTTTCCCTTCTCTGCCTCGCAGCTGCCTGCTCCCAATCCAGCTTGCAGTCATGATCCCATGAGTAAAAAGCAGGGTCTCCTACTGAGACACCCAACAGCTAGCTAGCACTACCTGGTAGCCACTCCACCTCACTTCATTCAGCTCCTCTCACAGCCACGCCGCTTTCAAGGATTGTCCCATATGAGGTCTTTTCAAGCATTTTTGCCATCAGAGACCTGACCACTCTTCACTGCGTACTTCTTCCCCCTCCTCGCCACACACAGCTTTCTCCTATCTCCGCCTTTAACTGCTGGACACACTGCCCGCAAGCGACACGCTCTGGGTACGTGATAATCCTCCTGGCTAGTTCACTGCAGCGACCACCTCCTGCCTGCTCTAGGACTACCTTCTGGAGTCGCTCCCTGTCTCTGCCAGGTCTTCTGCTGCATTGTCTTTCAGTGCTTTACTGCATTCCATCCCTCTTTGGCTTCCACTTGTTCTGTCCCCTGAACATCACCTTGAATTTCAGTTCAACCTTGCCCCTGACCCACCAGCTCGGCGCTGCCTCTCTGAGCCTGAAGTGTTCTTTTGACTGCGCGGAGACAGTGGGAAGCGCTCACTGGGGGTCAGGAATGCACTGTCCTTGTGCCCATATGCATGTAACACCAGGGAAGGAACACAGGCAACTGTTTGTGTCCCAGAAATCCATAGTTCCAGTTGTGCCGTTAGTCACCCTTCCACTGATTTGCAGCGAGTTGTAAAAAGACAGCGACACAGCATCAGCAGCTGTTTGCCCTGGCCTAACATCTTGGTGGGTATGGGGAGATGAGGAATGAAAGACAACGTCTTCAAACTGTTTTGTTCTGCAGAGAGCCTGGGAATTTTGGGCAAAATCGCTTCTGGATAAGGAAGGATTTTCACAATGAATTCACACGAAAAAGAGTGTATGCAAAAGGTGGAAAAAACAGATAGGCTATGGAGGAGGTGGATAGAAGGACTCCTTGGGTACTGAAGGACAAAATCAGAAAGGCCTCTCAGAGCCCAGGTGGCACAAAAACTTGCATGGGATGGGGTGGGTGACAAGAGAGATTCTGTAATTATCCTAGTAGCCAGGCCTGGGAAAACAGAGGTCTGCTGAGGAATGGGGGACAAACCAGTGATGGATGTCTCAGCCTTAGAAGAGGCCAAGGTACTCAAACCATTCCTTGCAGCAGTCTGTAGAAGCAAAGCCTGCCCCTAGACGTCCAAACGTATCATAATGGTTTGGGAAGTTGCAGGACAGCTGGGAGTGGGGCAGCAACAGGCTCGGTACTACTTAGGCTGGATATATCACAGTGCGTGGGATTGGACAGGATACACTTCAAGGGTGCTGGGATATATCCAAAGCTGCTGGAAGAATTGCCTGATGTGGTCATGAGACTGCAGTCTTTCATCTGTCATCCCTGACAGCTGGAAAAAGGGCAACACTGCGCCCAGCTGTATGGAAAGCAAGCAGGATGGCTCACGGAACTCCGGACCAGCCATCCTCACCCCAGTACTATGTCCTCTCAGCACCCAGTGCCAAATGTGCAAAGGACAAGGATGTGCTCAGCAAAGGTTGATACTGGTTTATCAAGGACAAACTGACTGCCTTGTAAAATGAAAGGACTGGCTATGCGGATTAGGGGAGAGTGGCTGATGTAATATACTTTGACGCGAGTTACGCTGTAGGTACTGTCTCGCACAGCTTACTCCTTTGGAAGGAGGGGGAGGCATGGCAGCAAACCACTGCTCAGCATACTGGGAAACGGGAAGACATAAAACATCCCAGTGAAGGTGAATAACACCACCAGCAGACTAGCTCTTCCTAGTTCCATGCTGGTGTCCTGGTAATGTGACATTGCCCAAAGAGTGCCCCGAGCAACCCATTACACTCTTCAACACCGTGATACAGGGTAGAATACATCAGAAAGACTGAGCGTACCACCTACACCAGATGATTGTCCATCAAAATACTCTGTAGCACTGAAGGTTGAACTGGAGGCAGAGGAAAAGTTAGACTATACAAAGCCATAACGAACTGACCAAATATTAGCAGATTTCCCCCATCCTTTGCATGAGCAACCTCTGGAAATGGAAGAAGCATCTATTGCCACCACACACTTCTGATATTCTGTTGATGTACATCCCCTAAATGTTGTTTTTCTTGAGCATGTAAGTTGTAGAGATGCATTTGTCCATGAAACACTTGGCAGCTCCATGAGGCCAGAGGACACATCTACGGAGAATTCATAACCAGGGAGACAGAGTGAGGAAGAAAGGCTTCACACCAGCTTCAGCTCATGCGTAATAAGGAAAATCCAACAGTGCATCTATCTAGGCACAAGGAGCTGGGCCCACTAGCCTGTTCTGGTACAGTGACGGATGTGGTGGGACAGCCAGCAGGCTGCTTCAGTGTAGAAGGCAGGAGCTAAGACAGCAGGCATACAGACTGACTAGCATTTTTCTGTGTACTGGGGTGAGGAACAGGCTAGAGCAATACTAGAAGAGGTGGGTCAAACACTGTAGAATGGCTAAGCGCAGCATGCCAATATCTGCAGGTTAGTATGGATTTGGAATGGCTGGAGATAGGACCGCATAGTAGCTACTAGTCCATTTTCTGACCCACTGACAGGGTTCTTCAGAGAACAAGGCATTGTTCTTTCCTTACAGCAAAGGAGCCCTATGTTCAGACTTCTGCCCCAATCCACTGAGAATGAGGAGCTGGCATTAAAGGCACAGCCAGGAGATATGCAGAGGAGGGAGATTATGGCTCCCAGTTCTCAGGTGACCAAGGGAGAATGAAAAATGCCAATTAGCAGAAATATATTGAAGAAACAGTTGATTTTAAAAGGCAAATAAGGAGGAGACAGAGCAGGGTGATAAAAAAGTCTTATCCAGTGTCAAGACATCCCCACAGTTCACTCGTAAAAACCCACCACCTGTCCCTCTAAAGCTTCCCTTCCAGAGACACCCTTTTTCTTTACGATCAGCACAGACCCAGCTGCTAAGAACTCACGTCCAGTCCCTCCTCACCCCGTGAGTCACTGCTCCCTCGCTGCACGTGAGACCGTGGTCACCCCACAGCCACCTACAGCGCTGAACCCTCACAGCGCAGTGTTGGCGCTGAGGCTGGGAGGGATGGTAATGGGCCACACGCAGCTGGTCTTTCTGTCTTTCAGTGTGACCAATTCCTCTCTTGTCTCATCTACCTCCTCCAAGAGGAGGTTGGCACCTCTCGGTATCTGGAATTATGTAGGAAAAGGGACAAAAAGAGTTCTGAGGGTTTCATACCTGTCTATCAAGGTTTCAGTGTGAACCAAATGGGGCAGACAGGGCAACATAACTTCAGATGATGTTATTTCAAAAACTGGAAGAGATAGAATGCCTGATTTAAACACAGAAATATCTCCTATCTCAACTACCTTGGCTTGCACTTTTAATGCCCTACCTTGAGCAAGTAATCAAGCACGATGTATGTGTGCAACCAAAGCATTCACACCCACAAACCACACACCAGATATTTTTTTATCTCAGAAGAAAGACCTGGCCTTTAACTGGAGTCTAAAGTGGGTTTTGAAATATTGCTGGGAACCCACTTCAAATGTGGTTTTCATGGCTGTGCTCCAAAACCTTCCCAGAAGCGCCCAGTTCCAGGAGCCAGGGAGCAGGGGACACTTCACCTTTGGCTCCCAGACCTTCCCACTCACCCGGCACCTCCTGCAGCCCCTTGCACTGGCACCAGCGACCACACAGCCCCCCTCTCTTGTGCCCCTCTTGCACCACCGTGCCCTTCCATGCCAGGCAGCTTCAGGGGATGACGAACCATGAGCCGTGCGGTGCCTCCACAGCCTCCTTGGTGTCAGGGCACCGAACAAAGCGAATGCACCCGGTGTTTGGGCACCCGGTGTGCATCACCCCTTTAAGGCTTCCCACGAGCTTTAGATTGTCTCGGTCTCTACTTTTAAAGTGTTGTTAATTCGTCCCAATCCTTCCCTCAGCAGAGGAAAATGTGCTCTCAGCTCAGTTTACTTAGCAAAAGGTGAAGTGCCAGTCAAGGAAAAAACACAGAACTGTCTTTTCATGAGCCACCACTGTGCACTAAATCTCTGCCGAAGTTTAATCTCTAGCCAGCTCTAACATCTGTGCTGTGGCTACTCTGTCCTCACACACACAGCCTGTCAGGAGGTGGGCTTTCCATACCCCATGAAAAATGCATCTCTCGCTTTACTTCTACGTTCTTTTTTCTCCTCGTCTTTTTTTTTGTCTTCAATTGCACTTGGTAAAAGAAATCAGACATGCTCACACAGCAAAATTGCCCCAGACGATGTGTTTGGTAACACTGAAGCCTTCCACTAATACAATGCTTTCAATTTGTTGTTGTTGTTGTGACCAAAACATTACGACACATATGGTTACGTATGAGCTATGTATGATCAGTGGGAATATTATTCTTGCGTCAGAATGAGAAAAAATGCCAAAGCGTAAAGGTGGTGCAGTTCTGCTCTGTCACTCCCAGGAAGTTTTGTCTGTGGCGTGAAATCAGGAAGCTGGAAAGCATTTCTTCCAGCGCTTCTGCACTGACAGTTGTTCTGAGGTGGACAGGCTCCTGCAGATGCCAGTGCAGTGGTGGTATCCGTCCAAACTGGGCTTTGCTGACATTTGCCTTGGCCGGTTCTGTTTGTCAGGACCTCGTCTTGCATCACCTACTGCCGTCAGGAATATACCTTTGCTTCGTGCTGACAGAAAGGCTGCTGCTGATCTGCTGCTCTGCTAACTTTAGTCTGGCCGAGTCAGCTGTCTCTTGCCTGCCTATCATTTGTTCCTGGTTGTGGCACTTAATAGGCATTTTTAATGCCATCATTCAAGCAAGCAGAACCCCAGCTTTGTGTACCAAGAGGTGAGGTCCCACTGCTAGGAAGGCTATAGCTCTGAAATAGCTATTTGTTTCAGCTGCAGATTTTCTCTTTGGCATTCATGGTGGAGAGGACACCCATATTTCCCTTTCCCTCAGCAACCGATGAACTCTCGCCTGTGAATTTTAAGCTACCAAAATCCTAGGAGGCTTCATGTTGTTTTGCATGCAGCTCAAGGGCCCATATTTCAGTGCTGTGGCTGTTGCCTTTCTACTGCATATTCTTATCTGTCTTTCTCTTCCTCTCTCACTTGCTTCTGTCAAAGTTCATACTCCTCTCTCTCAGGCCCTGTTCCACCTTCTCACACTCATGAATGCCTCACCTTCCTTCCAGATCTTGGGACTTTAGCTTGCATCTCATTTCTCCTTTCCTTGGAGATCAGCAAGCCACCATTCTCATTTTACGCATTGCTTCAGTACATCCTCATAATCTTCACTGTTTCCCTTCTGTATTCAGCCTTCTACGGGCTCTTCCATACATCGTAAACTTCTCCAGCCACACTGCTGCATCCGTATCCCTCCACACCTTCACCTCTGCTCCCAGCTTTCATCCTCTCCTGGCTCTGTATCCCTATGCCTTCCTCAGTGGAAAATTACTCTGGTGACTCTGTCTTAAATCTTGTGGACCCTTTAGGTCATCAACTGGCATCATAGACTAGACTCAAAGCAGAGCTATGAGGTTACAACATGTCACCAAGAGCTTTGATCCATACCAGGGAGACCACTTTGAAAGAAATCAGCAAAGCAGAGGGGAAAAAAGATAGTCCAGACCTCAAAGTATTTAATGTATGAATAGAAGTTCAAATCAGGTAATACGCAGTCTGAGTGACAATAGCAGTTGGTGACAGGAATATAAAGAAAGCAATAAACAGCTGAATGCTTGATGGCAAATCTGTTCCTGATGGAGAAGAGAGAAAAATGGGATGAAACAGAGACCAGAGCAGAGACTGGGTGATGAGGGTGACGCTTGATCAGATTGATCATTGCATGAATGACCCATTACTTGTTCAGTACATGATCTGCAGCAGTCCCACGCTGCATGCCACAGTGACTGGTGCACCAGTGTGACTGCTTGACACAAATCCATGTGACCGTTTGCTGAACAAAAAATGGTTGTGCAACCCAAGCAGAAAACAGACTTAGCAGTTCAGTCATGTGTCTATCAGACATGCTGAAGCTGTGTCTCATGGAGAACGAAAAAACAATTCTTGTAAGCACTATGTATTGTAGTGGGGTATAGCATAGAAACAAGGTTTACCACAGAGAGTTATTTAAAAAGTTACACAGCCTGCCTCTACTAGAGGTGGCATACTTTTAAGTAGCACCAATTATATTGTCTCAGCAATAGATATTTTAGGGAAAAACAAAACCAAAACCAAATCCAACACATTTTCTTTCCTTGTCTAAGCAAGCCTAATTTCCCTGAGCACTGTGTCCTGCCAGCAGCATACTATGAAGACAGCTGTCTCTTGGCTGTTATCTCACATTGTAAGGACAGGGCCAAGCTAAAGCGTAAGCATGGCAGACCACAGCCACGCACCTCAGGTTTCCCAGTGATCACCTCACGTGTCTTCAGAGAGACCTTCTCAAAATGAAGAAAACCTTGGAACTGTCTCCGCGGTCTGGTCTGCGGAAAGCCTGAAAAAAACAGGTGTAAATGCTCTGTGCAACTCAGCATTTGATCTGCCTCCTGGCAGGACCTTTCTCACTATGTGTACAGCAGGACAAAAGGTTGTAGAAAGTCACGTCCTGCTGTTGCTCCATCATGGTCCCACCGCAATGTCATCAGCAGGGTGTCCACACCTTCCTTCCTCACAAATGAAACCAATGATGGTGCAGCCAGCTACCAAACTAGCAAATGTCCCTTTGAGGGCTACATAGCTTTTCTTGAAGGTAAGACTCTCACCCGGGTACCTTCCCAAAGGAAAAGCAACTCCACGGTCTCCCCAGCTACTGAGATGTCTGGCATTTAAGAAGAGCACAAAATCAGATATAAAGATTTCTGCACAGGGCACACAGTGGTGAAATTTACCTCCAATAAACCATTTTTGTCACATTTCTTCTCACAGAAATGAACTGCTTTTCTGGTGCACAAATGTTCATCAGAAATAACACATGCAAAAAGCAGCTAATATTGGCAGTGACACCATGGCACTCCTTATCACGCTCCAGCTTGTGAAAAGGCACGGAAACCTTTGATGTGATTTATGTCACTTGTGACGCTTGGCGATCTTCTTTTGTCCACTCAGCAGTGGTTTCTCTCCTAGAAGGGTTCTCCAGTAACCTAGTTACACACATCCCAGAGTCTTCTGGTTCCATGGACATGGCAAGGCTTTCCATGCCACTTGGGATTTTTCCAGTAGTAACACCTCTGCCAACTACTGCTCAGATGGGGAATGCACTAAAACAGAGACGGAATCCAGAGTAGTCCTGACCTGGCATGAATGCCACCTCTGCCAGCAGCATGACATCTGAGAAGGTGTCGAGAAGCTCACAGGTTTTGTAATGTAAGCTGTTGCATAAAGAGATGGGAAGTGGCAAAGGGAGGGGGTTTCCTCCAAGCTTTATTCTCTGATTAAATTTTCACTTCCTTCCTTACCACATTCTCCTTTTGTGGTCCCTTGCTGCCTTGCTCCCTTCCATTTCAGGGCCAGTTAGGGATGGGATGCAGAGACTTGGGGCCTTCTGCTTCCCACCAGAGGTGATACCTCACCAGCTCTGAGTACACCCAAGAGGTAATGTGCAGATATTAGCAGGAAATACACCAGCTGCAGCTAAACCTGAACCTCACACATTGGTCTGAGGGCTAGCTTGGTTTTCAGAGGCTGATGCAATGCTTTGAAGGTCGCTGCAGTGCCCCCTGCACACAGCAAGCCAGACCAAAGTTCTGTGCATTGTCTCAGAGATGTACCTGTCCAAGCCAGCTCTGCCACCCCTCTCGGAGTTTAATGACATTTTTGCTTGGTATTGTGGTGCCCTAAGAACTGCCTACAGGCTCACTTGAAGGTGATGAACAGTTTCAACTGAAAACAACCTATCTTCAAACATTCAAATAATCTAACTGCAAACAATTTTTCCTTTTGAAGCTTCTTTACAATTTTCAGACATAAAATAACCACATCTAAAACACTAATTCCCAGACCAGAAGTTTACCACAAAAACTACACAAATCATTAATTGATAGCTCAGTGAATCATGCGCTTTGGCCCCAAATGATTTTGTTCTCTGGTTCCCGTTTTGACAGGAAAAAGGAAATATTAGAGTTAAATTTGACCTAGATATGCTTATGAGTTTGGATGGCTGGGGTTGATTTTCTTCAGCTCAGCTAGAGCTGAAAAACAATCCGACACAGCTGAGCCCAGAGCATTCCCCAGCTCTTAGGCTGGTTGCATAGCAAACTGCAAAGCACAGGCGCCAGCTAGGAACACGCAGCAGTCCCTAATGGCAGGTTTCATAAAGCCTGTGCTGGTTCTGCGTTACGCTCAGCTTTTTCAAGCTGTACATTATTATGCTGTACTGTTTCCTGGCTGTTTTGTGCAACCATGGAGTCCTATCAGCCCAATTCTTGACTTAGGGCATCTTGGGTGGTGTTGCCAGCTTCCTCTTTGCCACCTGGATCCTTTCAGGCAGCCAGTCTGCACAGGCAAGATTTCCGAGGACATTAAAGTCACTTGCCGGAGGGAGCAAAGCAGCAGTGGAAGGGCTCCCTCTTCACCTTCATGGCAGAGAAGTTGAGGACTACTCTGCAAAGAGGGCAGGGGCAGAAGTCTTTCAGCTCTGGGCAGGATTCCTGACCTCCAGCCACTTCCCTCTCCCCTCCTGTTACTGAGAAATACTGCAAAAGGACTTGGATGCAAACTAAAGAACCGGATACACATACCATCTTCGTTTAAAAACTTGTAAGGAAGAGTCATGAGGGAAATGCATGGTGGTTGAGAGAAATTGTCATTTCTGCTAAAATAAGCCAGCAAATCCAGGGTGCTAGGCTAGCCAGAACAGTTGCAGGGCAGAAGCTGGGGACATCCTAGGATGTAGGCCCAGGCTGTGACAAAGGAGCAGGAAACAGAAGACCTACAGGGTACAGGTAAAATCCAAACTAGATACTTGGTTCTATAGTTTTTATTTTAAAAACAGGAAACAACCACATTAATAAGCATATAAAATCCATCCAAAGTATTCACAATGCTGTTACAGAAAACAGAAAACAAAGAGATACCGTGTGAGAAAGACCTACACATCTCGGTCCAAGCCAACGCACATCTCTGATGCACAGTATGGAATGCTCTTATGCACAGCTGTAGGGGGAATTTCCTAACACAGAGATGCCCGCATAGAAATACCATGTCTGGGAGTGCCGGGGGCTCAAATGAAGGGCACAAAATCTGTATAACTGAGCCAAAATATGAAAGTTGATAAAGAAGTCATATACAGTACTTCTGAGAATAAATATCTGTCACGGAAGCCTGATAAAAAGCTAGGGAAAACTGGATGTAATAGGATTGCATTGTGCAAAACGGGAGTATTTCAAATGAAGTCACAGGAAGTATTTCACAGCAGCAGGTTTTACTGATCTTCGCAACTGTTTCTCACTAGGGAAGGCAAAAATGTTATCACTTTACTGAAAATGCCAGACACGCCCCCAGAATACACATCAACGGGAATTCCTCTGACCTGCTCTGAAGCTTGGGCTACCCATGCTACAACAATTTTGCTGTTATTCCTGTCTTTCTGAGCCTTTCTCCCTTTACCCACCTTGGAATCTGTGGGCCTGCCTCTCCTCTAGGATATCCAGTGACGAACTCCAGCGTGAGTTTGCAGGTAGACCAGAGTTTAATCAAGTCCAAAAACACAGATGATTTAGAGCAGGAGTTTAAGTTGTACCTACCTCTCTGCGCTACCTTTAGGCGACTTGTGCAGGTCTGGACAGACACAGGCAGCCTTAAGTCTCTCTCTCGAGAACGCTGCAGTTGAAGCAAGACTCCCAACCCTTGACTGCAACTATAATGTGCGCACTACTTCTTGCCTTCCTGAGCTGAGCTAGCCTGGCAGCAAGCATAGGCGTACACACACTCTCGGCTGCCTAGCAGTATGACGAGCAGGGAGACCAATATTGACCAAAGTACAATTAGTGTCTGCCATATCCCTTTTAACAGAGGCAGAATTAGAGCTGTACACATCTACACCGCATGCTGCACACTGGTGAGCATCACAACATCATGCAGATCCTCCAGAGAGGACACACGGGGCAAAAACATGCGGCCTACAACTGACCAGTGGACTAAGCACTGCAAATCTTTCACACTGCTAAGCTAGCAAGTTCCAGTGACTCTGGTCCCTAGTCCCGCATCCCTACCTTTATGAACTTACAGATGCCATAACGACCATGCCTGTGCCCAAAAGGGTCATGCTACATGTCTCTGTCTAATATTTCTAAGAACAATTGCTAAGAAAATACAGCTTTGGAAAATAATTTTTATCCTCACACACCTTTAAGTTAACAATCTGCAAACTTCAGACTTTGACCTACTAGAATACAGCAGAAAAGCCTAAAATATAAAATTAAGAGAAGGCAGGAAAAGTTACCTTCTGGTTTGCAATCACCACCCTCAATCATCCCGCACAATAGCTTAAACATGATTGAAAATACAAACACCACCCATTTGCTGCAATACCACACTTTCCAAACAACCCTTCAGGAAAATATTTAGAATTACTACCCAGAAAAATCCCAAGCAGAGATTCTGGTGGACAAACATACCTCTTCTCACTAGCACGCAACTCTTCAGATTTCCTTCCAGAGGACACAAACAATTTAAAGGTGATGTGCATAATTGGCCCTGTTGTACACACCATCCAAAACGCCCAGCCTCCTGTTTAGTACCACCTTTCTCCTTTACAGTCTTATTGCACCTCAAGTCTACAGCATCTTCTGTTAGAATAGCTATTTCTCTTAAACATCTTCAATTTTGTTATCTGTACATTTTTGTACACCATTAAAAAATAAATATTTACAAAGTGACATAAAAATAAATAAACTCAAGTAAAAGTATGCTTTCAGTCTGTCTATACAAAAAATTAAAAGAGCAGGAAAAAATATGCATGTAACTTGGTCCCCTTTTTCCTGAGGCTGAAAAAAGTGCACACTGGATTGGAAAAAGCAAGGAGATGGCTTTTTGGTAGGCCTGTTAAATTCCAGTGTAACACTGCACACACACACAGAGTAGACTAAAAGGGGCAGGGACTTATTTTGTGGGTCACTTCAACTCACTACAAAAATAGTAATTAGATTCAAATACGTAATGGTCACTGCGTGCATAAGTATGTTAACCCCAAACCGCAATTATAGGTGAGAAAAGCAAAAAAAATTGCCAGCTCTTCTCTGTTCTCCTGATGTTTGTGACAGGGAAGATGACATTATTTTTGCAAGTGCCAGGTGCCTTCCAGTACTTGAAAATGGGATTGCCCATATCAGATTTGCTCAATGCTGGTAAGCCTGGCAGAACGGGCTAGTATGTGGGTGCAAAGAAGAAAATAGCAGCAGTTGAAGAGGGGGGGAGAAGTGTCCCAGTTCTCATGGTTTTCTTTGTTCATTCTTTTAATGACTCTAGGTATTTAAGAGTTGAAGGGGTGCGTCGTGAATCTTAGGAAGCATCTTTGTCAGGTTGTATGCTGTTCAGCTCCATCATGGGGTTCTTTACAGATGTGAGGATAGCTTCTGCTCGTCCTTCAAAGCACCTGGAGATGTCCTCAAAAGTCCTGCCCTTGGTCTCTGGCACTTTGAAGAACGTGAAGACAAAGAAGATGACCAGGAAAACAAGAAAAATGAGGAAGACGTAGGGGCCACATAGTTTCTGCAGGGAAGAAAAAAGCAGGAGGGTTTTATTTTGAAAAGCTCATAATTGTAAAAGCAAGGCCATTTGCTGTTTATACATCAAAATTCTAACACCTTTCTGCAACAATGCCCTTACCAACTTTTCCTCAACCCAGTATTTTTTAAAATGAAATCAGGTTCCTGGGGGCTTCCAAAATGTTTTAATGGTCCTGGGGGTAAGCAAAATTGAGGCTTTTAAAAGGAAAGCCTTGATGTGCTAATTAAGATGGCTCTTCCAACTATTTGTAAGCTACAAGCAGTTAAGACAGCAGAACATAAGGTGAGCCACAACACTCTCAGCCTTCAGGAGCAGTGAGAACACAGAATCAGGCACCTCTGGAAGACTGAACAGCCCTCTGCTCAAAGCAGGGACAACTTCAAGGAGAGATCAGCTTGTTAAGGGTCATACAGTCACCTTTGGAAGTCTCCAAGGATGGAGATTCTACAACCACTCTGGACACCTATTCCAATTCTGCAGCACTCATAGTGCTTTGCAAACCAGGTCCTTACCTCTGCATAGGGGAAGAGCATTCCCACCAAGAAATTAGAGGTCCAGTTGGAACAACCAGCCACTGCCATGGCTGCAGGCCGTGGGCCCTGGCTGAAGAGTTCTGCCACAATGAACCAGGGGATAGGGCCAGGGCCAATCTCAAATAGAGCCACAAAGCCGAAAGTGGCAACAATGCTGATGTATCTGATCCATTCCACAGTGTTCTGCAAGGGAACAAAACATGATCAGCTACAATCTGAGCCAAACATGGCACAGCACAACGCCATCTCCAGTGTCACAACTTTCTCAGCTGCAGTGTGAACACTGTGGCAGTTTCCACAGTTAGGAAGTTGCGCTCTCCACCACAGACTCGGCTCTAGCCCCAGCTGTACCTGCCTGCAGGGTAGAATTGCAGGGCAAGGCAGATGTATAGTCTTATAGGTCCTCTGCTGGGGTCAGCCTGGACAAGAACACCAATTACTCACCTTCAGAGCTAAAGCGATGGTCATAAGGAGAGCACACACAGCCATGCCACCCAAACCAACTAAATGGAGGGTCCTGCGCCCCGCATGCTCCACCAGGAACAGCTGGAAACACGGCAGAAGGAGGAAAAAAGTGAATTCTGCAGCAAGAGCATAAGAGGCTTGCTTGCTCAGTGTGCCCTGCACCTTTCTCTTATCTGCCTGTAGCCCCCAGTTCCAGTGTTGATCTAGCTCAGTGCAGGTCACCAGGCTGCTCCATGCTTGGCACAAGTTTTTTCTCTCTGATTCTTGCTACTGCCTTCTCTCATCATTCTTTCCCCCCCCACGCACTCCTCTTCATCCTCCTTTTCTTCTAAAAGGATACCAACACCTCTTAAGCCCCTCCTCACCTCCCACAGCACTTTTACTGCATTATTTTCTTTGCTCTTATAAGGCCATTGTTTAGCCCAACACTTTGCCACAGCCTGGCTACTTGCCTTCAGTCACATCTCCCAAAAAAGCCCAAGTGGACAAGCCACCTCTGGCCATAAGGCCCTGTTCCGCTTACCGACACAACAGTGAAGACAGTGTTCACCACGCCAGCTCCAATGGTGGCATACACAGGTTGTGTGATACCAGCTCTTTCAAAAATCCCGGTAGAGTAATAGAATACCTGGGAAGAGAAGCAAAAGTTGGACACCATCACGATTCCAGTGTTTGAGAGCATCTCCCTTGTTCTCTGCCTAATGGTTTGCAGGCCCAACAGGGAGTTTCTAAGAAGCACTCAATAGTATAAAACAGCATGCTTCCAGTCAAGGTTCATTCACTCGGTGCAAGGCTGCAATGTCTTGCCAGGGTGCACGAGGGAAAAGTCAAAGCCAATATAATCTCTACCTTCTGTTTTAGCAATCTTTTCAGTATCACAAAACAGTGACCTCCATTCAAGGCACAAAGGTTTTTGGAAGCACAGTTCTCTCAATATTAGTGGCAAGTGCAAATGTAGCCAGAGATAAGGGAGATCTAGCAGAAGGGACAGGAAGATAACTCACAGCATTGATGCCCGAGAGCTGCTGGGAGAGCTGCAGCATGATGGCAATGATAATGGCTTGACGGTAGTTTGGAGAACGGAAAAGCTCTGGCACAGTTGCTTTCTTTTCCTGGGACATTTTAGCACTCTCTTCTTTCATCTCCAGGATGTCTTGAGACACATCCTGCATACCACGGAGCTTCTGGAGAACTGGAGGAAGGAATCAAAAAATACCAGATATAATATACCCACAGCCTAAGTAGGCTCCCCCCTCCTGCTCTGCTATTTCAGGGAGGGCTCACTGGGAAGACTGGACCACCTGCCAGTCAGTGCTGGGACCTGCTGTGTGGGAAGGACTGAGCCTCTACATGCAGCATCGCTCATCTTTTCCACCCAGAGGTCAGGGTGCTGTGATCAGCATGGAAGCCAGGCCCAGATCCTGCTCATGTTGCCTGATCTCCAGGCTTACATTGGCTCCCTAATTCTGTTCACACATTTGCCAGAGCTGACTCCAGCCGTCTGCAGTAGGAGAGGGAAACACCCTCCAAGCCCCCTCATAGGCTGACGCCTATTTCCTCCTTTATGACGAGCTGACAGAGCTGCAGGAGCTGGCCCTGCTACATCCCACTCCTCACATCTTAATCCCACCTGGAGTCTGTGTTGGGAAGCCAGGTTTCTCTCAGTTCCTGGCACTGGTGCAGCCTGAAGGATGGGAGGCAAGGCCTGGTGCCCTCTTGGAGTCACACCCTGATTCACCACATGCTCCAGAGTCAGTCCTGGCCTCCCACTCAAGTTCAGTGCAGGCTAGGAGCCAGAATACAGCTCTGTCCCTTCAGAGATGGGTTCTTACCTGCTTGCGCTTTCTCTTCCTCCATCTTGTTGATCAACAGGAAACGGGGGCTCTCAGGGCAGAAAAGAAGAGCCACACACTGCAGGACTGCTGGGAGCATCGTGAACCCCAAAAGCAGTGGCCAAAGTGCTTCAGTCCCCATGATGCCCTCCAGGCCAAAGATCTACACCAAGAATTGGAGAGAAACAGAGTGATTTAAACACTCCGACTCCTCACCCTCACACCAGTGAGTATGACAGGACAACATACTGCATCTGATGCCAAGTGCAGCCCACCTCACCCTCCCCGAGCCCCCCTTTCCCCCGAGGGCAGGAGCAGGTTGTGTCAAGCCTACCTGGGCCACCAAGATGCCCACAACAATGCCCAGCTGGTTGAGGGTGCCAAAGGCTCCACGGAGGCTGGTGGGCGAGACCTCGCTGATGTACATGGGTACAAAGCCAGTGCAGAGACCACAGAAGAGGCCAATAATGAAGCGGCCAATAATCAGCATCTCCACTGCCTTTGCAATCTTAGAGAAGGCCATGAGAATGCCACCAACAAAGGCCAAGATGTTCACCAGTAGCATGGAGTTCCTCCTGCCGGGTTAAAGATGTCAAGACTGAGGGTAAAATGGCAATACAGGGGGAACGTAACTAGGAGACGGGTAAACCCACCCATAACCACCCATCGCAGGAGTGGGAGAATAGAGGTCAGCTCTTGCCTTGGCCTGCAACCCTTTCTTTCTTTTTGCAGTCCACACATTGTTGCTTCCTCCCCAGCCTCCTCCTCCTCCCTCTCACCTCTCCCCTCTCCCTCTCAACACTCCATTTCAGAAGGAAAAAAAAAAATCCATAATTGCTTGCATCCCTCTTCCCAACTTACCTGCCAAATCTGTTGACAAACAGGCTGACTGAGAAGGAGCCAATCATTCCTCCTACTGAGAAGATGGCCACAGAAAGGGACCACAGAGAGGTGAGGAGCTGTGGGGAGACAGCCTTCCCGCTCCGTTCTGTAAGGGTTCTGTTGAAGAACCTCTGGATGATCTGCAAGAAAAACCAGGTGGGGACAGTTACAATCCAGTGAGAGGCACTTTGCACCAGTGAGAGGGGAGATTACTTCTGAGGTATTCCTTCCGTTTTCATGAAGGCAAGAAGCAAGGACAGACCTTAAAGACTCAGCAGGCAGCAACAGGTCATACAAGTGGAAGACGAGGGTGCAGAAAGAGGAACTTTCACTGAGTTCAGCAGACTGGTAGCAGTATGATGAGGGAGAGATGCCTCACTCAAAGTGGGGGACAGAGGCCAGTGTTTATTAAGGAAAGCAGCCTTACCTGTTGAGTGTTTCTGGATGATGTGAGTCACTGGCAGTGCTTGGGAGGGAGTGAGAGACAGCTGGGAGTGAGTGGGAGCAAGAAAACATGACCAGAGAATGGAATGGAACTTTATGGCAATACCAGAAAACTCTGGCAGCAGGGACAGACTTTCTGGGATGGAAACAGTTTAAGAGACCCAGAAAGTTTCACTGAGGTTAAGCCTGAAAGACTACAGCACTACATAAAGCAATCGTTCTTTGTCCCATGGGAGTGCGACAGGTCTGTGCTGCTGATTTCCGAGGCATCCTCTTTGATCGCGACAGAAATTCTGCGAGGGCTGAGGGGGACGCGGCCTCAGAGCATCTGCCCCCAGCAGATGGCAGCAGGACATTAGCTAGGGAGGACCACCCCCCCCCACCTCCCACCCCCAGTGATGTGACATCTATTCCCGGAGATGGGGTGGATGTGGTATTGGTGACTCAGTTCCTGAGAGAGAGGAACCATCTTGTAGTTAACAAGAAAACCACACTTCTTGTTTTCTTCATCTCTTTTCTTTTTTAGGTTATAGTCATGAGATGACTTGGTCAGAGGGCCCCAGTCACAATCCTTTAACAAGCACTGAATCTACACTGAACATAATGAATGAACAAACAAATAAAATAAAGAAGCCTGAGACAGTCTCTGAGATAAACTAAACTAGAGCAACTGTAATCCCTGCCAGCCCTCAACTGTTTTCTGCTTGCTGCTCTCTACATTCCTTCTGCCATGGTTGGTTTCTTCTGACTCAAAACTGAAGTGGCTCACATTCCTCCACACATCATATATAGACCTACCACAAAATGGCAGACAGAGCCCTCCTGCCCCCTCTGCACTCCTGATTAAGAGAATTAACCTCTCTGCTTGCCTCCTCTCCTCCCCCAAACTTTGCCCTTCCTGTCCACTGTTGTAGTTGAGAGAGGGTTTTGAATGTCTCCGTGACTTCATAAACCAGAACCACATTATTAGCTGCTTGGGAGACAGCTCCTCTCCTTTCTACGCCTTTGTTTTCCTACCAGCTCCTCACTCCTACCATCTCCCCAACTCATTCTCCCCCTCACCTTCTCGGGAGCATTGATGACACCAGTGTTGTACCCAAACTGGAGAGATCCAATGGCAGCAATCCCAACAGCATAGATAAGGGGTGCTGTGATTTTCTGTAGAAAGAGAGAAAACAATTCTTAAGTTAATTTGGTTATTCATGCTTTCTACACAACTTGAGTTTGTCTTCAGCATAAACAGCAGCTGCAGCTCATAGGTGCCACGGGCAGGGAATGGGCTTTTATCCAGCAAGGGTGGCTACCAGTAACAGAGAAAGGGAGATGCAACAGTACAGCAGGAAAAAGTTTTGTGACTAGAAGTAGGAGGGCCTGTCAGGACCTCCCCTTTATTATCTCCCGACCTTCATCAACTATTTTCAGCTCATCAGTAATAAATACACTGGCTGCATTAGCGGCTGTTATTTTGGGTTGATCTGCTTTACAGAAAAGCTTTTGCTGATCTCTGGTGTGTCATGAAACAAAGGCCTAACTCTTCCCCACGCCAATGACAAGTTCCCATAAATTGATTCTCAGATCTGCCCACGAGCTATACTGGCAGTCACTCCTAACACTTAAAACATGCACTCTTCAGCAACAGGCCTGCTTTTCCCAGGCTAGAGCTTCCCATCCCAACCCTGCCCCAGGGCCCCTGGCAGGGCAGCCTGCCTCACAGAGGCAGCAACAGTGCTGCCAGCCGTCCTGTTTATTTTTCTTGATGCTGTGGCAATGCTTAGTATTTTAAAATGAAGCACAGGCCCTGGAATTTGAGTGTGCACAAATCTCTATTTATTAAATTAAAACAAAAAAACTGCCAAGCCCTCAGGGCTGTAGAGGAAGCTTGAAGGTCCAACCTCAGAAGTCTCACAGACTTCTGAGGTTTTTAAAATTTAAGAAATTTAAGTGTCAGTGAAAAGCATCTGACATTTTCTGCATTTTTCAAGCTGGTGGCATTTAAGCCAGCTCTGTGTTAGGGAGGTGTGGGGGAGCAGGTGACTCAGGAGCTGGCACTTGGACGGCCAGTGCTTGAGTTGGCACAGTTTGGAAAGATCATGTTTCTGTCTCAGGAGGGATTGGAAGTTTTTCCAAAAATATTAACAGTCCCTTTTCCAGGGCTTTCCAATTATTGTCCTGAGGCTGGCAGGGGAGAGAAAAGTACTCCATGGGGCCTACTGCCACAGCTCTTCTAGTCTCTCATTTCCCAGCTCAGCTCCAGGAGCGAGGGCTCCCAAGGATGCCCTAAATTTACGCCAGTAACCATCTGCCAGTGCTCATACCGCCTTCACCAATCTTTCAAGCCAGGCATGTGGGTGCTTCTGGCCTGCATAACCCTCACACAGCTACCAGTTAGGCCCCAGTTAAACAGAAACTGGGGAAATTACTCTCAGGCGTGGTTTCCCCCTCCTACATCACACAAATGTCTCAGACCGAGCTCAGTGAAGGAGACACAGGGACAAGGTTCTTTTCTCGCAGGGGGCAGATGATTCCGGGGGTACCGTTCACACCTGAACACACCCTAGGCAGTCTAAGCCTTCTCCCTACCACCCTGAGACCACCCATTTTTGTCGCAAGGAAATTCGGCACAGAGCCACAAGGACACAGCTCTTTCAGAACGGCTGGACGCCTGTAAAAGGCCATTAAGACATTTAAGCAGTTTTAGGACTCCGGGCCAGGTCATCCCCAGTCCTCAGCTTCGGCACATCTGCTGACAAAACCCAGCTTTCCACACTTTCAACACAGTGACTCAACATGAGGGCATCTCCCCCCCCTCCCCCCCAGATCTGCTTTGTCATGGCTTGCAGTGGTTGCGGCTGGTCGTCTTCTGGGTGCAGCAGCGGCCACAGGGTACCTGCTTCGTGGGTACCCCTTACCTACGTGGCACACCCATAAGGTTAGTCCTTCTGCCGCCTTTCACACTCCCTTCTCCTGGCTCTTGTCTGCTATCCGTCTCCTACTCGGCCTCACACCACCGAGACATCACATGGCCTGACCCAGCCGCCCCAGCCAGCCAGACTCTGACCTAATGTATGGATCATTTGTTTGGGAAGCGTCTCGTTTCCCAAAAGGCAAACAGGGAGCTCAGAAATAGTACAGCTACACCCGCCCTACGCGGAGCTCTACACACCGGGCGAGGAATCCCAGCCACCAGCCCTCCCTCCGACCGCGGCCACCAACAGCGCGCGTTATCCAGGGGATGCTCCCCAGCAGCCCCCCTCTGCTCCCACGGCTGGAGCCTCAGAGCAGCGCGACTTGTGGAACCCAGCTAAGGCGGCCTCTCCGCCCTCCTCCGAGCGACCTTGACCAGATGATGCTCTCCATCCCCTCACGCCACCCGCATCTCCCACCAACATGGCGGTGCGGGCCCCGGGCTTCCCCGATTCCGCTGTTCCCGCCATCCCCCGGCACCCCGCACCAGGTTCAGCCTCCCCTCCCTGCAGACACCGGCGAGCATCAGCTCGCCCGCAGCCGCCGTGCCGGCACCGGCTCCGCCCGCCGCTCTCCGGCGAGGACGCGGGGCGAGGGATGCGCTTTGCGTGCTGCTCGAGATTTAAAGACAGAAACCAACGCTACCGGCCACGCCACCGCCTCCGGACAACACACCGCGCCGAGAGGCTTTGCCCCAGCCCCACGCCATAACGGGACACGGCGGCGAGAAGCCCGACCGGTCGCGACCGCATCCCCCCCCCCCAGCCGGGGG
>Ga0065711_1008759_pt1 | contig 21411 bp, 6 predicted proteins | sample Hoacrofraction12_FD_59098 | JGI IMG/M metagenome (GOLD analysis project Ga0065711, IMG submission 59098) | Hoatzin crop microbial communities from Cojedes, Venezuela - Epithelial fraction 12 v2 (version 2) | ecosystem: Host-associated > Birds > Digestive system > Esophagus > Crop | place... | reverse complement strand
TCATTTTTCTCTTTTTTTTTTTTTTTATTGCAGCAGTAGAGTTGGTTATTGGATGTTAGGATGTATTCAGTGGTCTCTTCATGAGGTGGCTTGTGGAACAGATCTGTCTGTACTACCCCCGTATAATCCGATTGCCTGTGATTGTAAAGGACTTGAATCATTGAAGAAATTAATGCTTCCAGTGTTTTGATTGTGCTTTTTAATTCAATCACTGTGTAGATCCAGTATTGTTTTTCAGTGTTCATTTCTCATTCAAGCAAAATGGTGTGAGGTTATGCACTGAATATATTTGATGCCCCTCATTCCGAGCATTGCCTGCTCAGGATTCAACACTTCCCTTTGACTGAAATTACCATTATAGGTGCTGTTGTCATAGTTCAAATTAATTTCCTGTTTAACAGGGATACTAACGAGCTGCAGTGACAAGAAGTGCAGCTGGAGTCTGCTTGGCTGAAAACTGAAAAGCAAATTGGTGGTCTTTTGAGTTCTCAGTATTACGATTGCCTTTCTTACAGGGGAGGCTCTATGATTCTCCCTTTATTTTTGTGATTTGCCTTTCTGTCAGAACACAGGTGTATATCCTTGAATGACATTTGGCATGCATTGTATGGTCTTCTGCTGCTCAGTTGTACCCATATGTGTTTCTATGCTGAGCATATGCATCCTGGAAGAAAATGGCTTAATTATTGCAAAATGTAACCTATCCATATTTCAAATATTTCAGTGGAAGAGGTGGTTGACCCACCTTAAAAAAAAAAAAAAAATAAAGAGCAGACTGCTTGGATCTGCTCCTAAATTTTAGGACCTACATGGCAGCTGTAGTGCTCTGTGCCATGTATGAGAATGAGCAGCTCTGGAAGAACTGAAGGACCTTTTGACCAGACATACGTGACCACAATTCTGAGCCCTTTGTCTAATGAGAACAATCACGAGAACATCATTTTCTTTCTTAGATGAACGCCCACCCCCATATTGATCAGAAGAGGAAAGATATTTCTCTTCATTATCACATCAGAGTTCAGAATCTGTAAATAATATTATTCTTCAGAAAGGTTTTAATATATGCCTATTGCTGTGTTAAGGATCTGGATTTGTACAAGTCTTCAGAAGCTTTCTGCCTTGGTTCAGGCTCTTGCATTTTAGTCGTATGTTCTTGCTATGCTTCATGCTGAGTAAGGATAATACTAAGGTCTCTGCATGAAGGAACATTCTGAAGATTCATTCTTAAAAGTTGATGGTTTTGGAAATTAATCTTGAAAGCAAATTGCTTTAGAAAGAGTATTTAGGCATTTAAAAAAATGCAATAGCACATAACAAAGACAATAAGACAATAACAGTAGTATATTTCTACATGTCAGGTATTATATTTTTAATAAAAATTTACTGTTACCTAAACCTTTTTCAAAGTAGCATTCCATAAACTCTGGCAATTATTTTGAGGCTGAATTGAATGTTCCAATTTGGTTTTGTTCCTTTCTTACATTGTATACCAAGTAGCTGCAACAAAATTTACTTTTCCTATTCCAGAGTACTTTAACAGCGTATTAGCTGCCAGCATTTAAGAAAAGAATTTAAAACACTGTTCCAGAAAGGAGCGAAGATCCCTGACTTGGAATCAGCAATCCCGAGGACTGTGTGTTGTTTTCTGTCCCTATGACCAGAGCTGGCTGAGGTCATCCAACCTTTGGATCAGATCCTGCAGCAACAGAGCATATTTGTGTGTTAATTTTTGCCTAAGTAACCTCATGACACTTTCTGTTTCCAAAATATGTCTCCTTTGAGACCATTGTGTTTCTGTAGGGCTAAATGGACTGATTTTGTGTCTGCTTGCTTTGTAACCGCTGGAGCCAATGCACATGGGTGGAGATGAGAGAGGAAATGTGCAAGTGAGAATTGCGCCAGTGTAGAACCCGCCGGTTCACGTTGGCGTCATTCAGCACATGTCAGACCATTTCCCAAAAGGCAGTTTATTACTTTACCACTACCCTCACACAAACAATAAATAATGTGAAATTAGTCAGACAACAAATATCTGAAAAGAAAAGCAAAACGTACTGAGCACCTGCAAAGGTGGACAGTCGTGCTTTGGCATACATTGAACACTCTCGGGTACACCAAGCAGGACTAGGCTTAATGAACAAATCGACTTGACAAATTTCACCTCCTTTTCTGCTCATCTGCAAGCTGTCATCATAAGGAATTTCCTGTTGTGAATTACCTGTTAAGTATTTCCTGCAGACAAATGTCAGCTTGTGAATTTCTCAGATGCTTGGTTTTGCTCATTACTAGTGTGGTCTGATTGGCCACTTAGTCAAACGCTCCGGGTTTCTTCCCCCCCAGGCAAAATACAGTTGCAAAGAGGTAAAGACCCCATACCAGAATTTAAGTTTGTATCCAGAATCTTTACTTCTGTTTGCATGGAGAAAGAAAAGTCCATGCCCAGAACGCTTGCCTTCAGGTTTACCACCGAGTAAAGGAATTAAGGAAGTGATGGCACAGTGCTTCACTGATCAGGCTGATCCTGACTTGAAGTAACACTTACACTCATGCTCACATAATGGCACAGAAGATACAGACATTTCATTCACATTACTGAATTTCACCCCAGGCATGTGAGTAGTATTAGGGTGCTGGTCCTGGCATGATGGAGTGTGGTAGTTGTGTTTCAGTTGTGATACTTACAGGGAAAATTTACAGGGCTTCAATTTCTATCCACCTCCTCTTATGAAGCTCATTTGTTGAAAGTAAAAAAAGAATGGACATGTGCTGACAGTTGTCCTGGTGAGTTCTAATAAGCTGGCTACAATGCCAGAAAAGTAGTGTCTCTGATGATGCTCCGTTGTTTGTGTTGCTATTAGAAGAAATAATAGATCATGAATGGAGATCTGATTGTATTTCTGGTTTCCAGCTTTCTATCAACCCTTTCATTATAGTTTATGACAGGTCCAGTGACATGTATTTCCTTTTGTATTAGCTCAAATATAATCTTTCCACGCTGTTTCTAAACGGTCATTGTAAGAAAGTCTGCGGGTTTGGAAAGATAACTGTCTTGTATTAGGTATCAACACATGCTGAAAGTTCAGAGTTGTGCCATCCACAAATGTGGATCTCATCCCAGTCCATTTTTCTGTAGCATAAGGAGGGTGTGACCCAGTGAGGGCATGCTGGGCTGGAGCGGCATTCGTGGCATTCGGGTATTGACTGGGAAAGAAGCAGATTTTTGTTCTTTCCATATCCTATACCCCTGTTGTTATCTCTGCACCCTCCTGCTGTTTTCCTACAAACACTGCTATTGTTCATAAAGCAAACTAAGTTTTCAAGCAGATTTACAACTTTTTTGGTATTGGGGTTAAGCACTATAGAAGGGAAAGTAATGAAAACCCTAGACACCCATGTGTATTTACTTATTGCAGAAACAAAGGAAATGAACTCAAGATTGCTCTGATGTGGTCTTACTCAAAAAGTTCAAAAGGTTGAAATGATTCCCCCTTGATTCCTGCACAAAGCTCTGGTGATGGAACTCCTGCGCTGCTGGAGTTTCATCTCATTAGTTGTACCACCTCTTTTGCTGTAGTCAGTCAGGAGAGCTTGAAAGGATATTGATTAAGGGCTTAACTCACTTTTTATCACAGCTAATTATATTTTTTGGCCATGTGCTAGATATCAAGACATTGGCTTTGGAGTAGCCTCTAACACATAGAGGGATGATTAGAACTTCAGTGAACTGTTCACTACAAGTTCTGACTGTCAGCTCTCAAAACAGGTATTCATAATGGAAATTTTCCAGTTTTCCAAGATACCTGTTAAAAATTGAGACTTTATCTTTGTAGTGAGTACGTGCTGCTTTTCGTCTTCCCTTACTTGCACTATTGCTTGTCAGAATTCTGCGGGGGCTTCTGAACAGTAAACCACAAGAATTTTGCTGCAGAATTGGCTCCGAGGGAGCCATTGGATTTCTAGAGAGATGTTAAGAGCACACCTTTGAAAACGAGAGACGAAGAATTAACTAGGGTCAAAGGTCCTGATGTACTAATTAAATATAATTATGTTTACCGAAGCATCAGCACAACGACTTTTGCTTGTTTTAATGGTGTTTACATGTTTATAGAGTATTCAGTGTAGTAAGATGCTAGTGTATAAAGTTTTCTTGTTATTGCATGCTCATTTTTTCTTTCTGAAGCTAAACAACTATTTATAATTGCGTTTTGTCATCTCAAGTGACATAATATTTTGGTTAATCTGAGAAGCATGCTGAAGCCAGGCTTTTAGGAAAAAGGGACAACACTAATTAACTTTGTAAAGAATGAGATCGATATTGTTCTTTTCCAGTTCCTCAGTTCAGTTTCTGCTTTCTGTTTTCTGAAAACAGAGTTGGTGTAGGTTGTGGTGAGAGGTTTAACGTGCCGGTTTTCATAGTCACTCAGGTTGGTAAGCGTCTGTCCCAGTTGCTTCCACATACATAGTTGTGTACATTGCTACCATTACTAGTTTGTTGCATCCAAATTACAGAGGAGATCCCTTGAATTCTGCATCATTTTGCAAGCAGAAGAAAACCCAGTTTCTGTGCAAAACCAAGAATTTTTGTTAGTCTAGTTGAAGTATTAGTAGTCTGTAGAATTATTATTAGTCCAGTTACAATGATACTTACACCTACAATTCAAATTATATACAGTTAAATTTAATACGTGCAAACTTTCTAGTATCTGCCTGTTTCTCGGGCGTTACGTTACTTTTCCACTTTCTTACTGCACAATAGCTTCGTTCTGGAGGGAGGTGAGAATACCTCAGTTGTGAGCATTTGTGTCCTTCTCCAGAAGTGTGGTCCTGATGTTGATGTTTTTGTCTTCCTTGGCCTTCAGTCCAGTTGGGGTCGTCTTTATGTGCTTACTAAGTCTACACCTTGCTCTTTCTTCATAGAACTGCTTAGGTCCAAATCTACAAAGTACAGTGTCTTTTACACATGTTGGATATTTGTTCTTTGTTCTTTCTGTTAACTATAAAACTAATTTTACCCAGCTCCCAGGGGTGCCTTCACCACCACTGAGGTGGTTTTTATAGCTCTTGGGCCTCCAGTATCACCCTGTGCCTGTACTTTTAAGGCCCCTACTGTCATCCCATGCCTGTTACTCCTCTATGCTGCGTATGATCTACAGTCATAGACAGTTCATTTTACCTAGAATAGCTGTACATATTGCTGTTTTATTAGTTTCATATACTTATATGTGCATCTATAAGACAATAGCTACTTCCCCATACAAGAAGCAGAGAAACAATTCCACCTGCATTTCTGAGAAATTGCTGTTACAAGCAAAGCAAAGAAACAAGCAAAGCAAAGCAGCCCAGCCACGGCAAGTCTGGGCAAAGCCGGAGAGCCCCTGGGGCCCCTGCTGCAGCTTTGCAGAAAGCCTCTGGTCTGTTCCAGGCGATGGCAACACCGTATTTCTTGGGTGGCAAGGCTACATAACAAAGCGAAGGTCCGACTTAGTTACAGTTTCATTCTTTACTAGCATATCACAAACTAAACCTTGCTCTTTTCTCTTTCACCACAGTAAGCTGAAACCCTTAGCTACCTTTTCCACGCTTACCTTTTTGCAAACTTAACCTCCATGCGCCCACGCTCCTTCCTCCCCGGGCTGGTGCCTACACCTGCTACACTTATTTCAGTCATGCCTTTCATGAGGGTTTCCTTTACCTGCGGATGACTCCTGAAAGGTACCAGTGAAAAATCTGAATGCTGATGATAGCTGATCCCTCTTAATAAGGAGTAATGAGGATGAAATGTAGGTCTGTGTACCTCCCTGCATTCCTAAGTGCTGAGTTGTGGGCAGAGACAACAGGGCCGTGTCTGGTGCAGGTGTTGAGCACCGAGCACACAAAGAGAAAAGTCTGGTCTCCAAGTAATCTGAAATAAGCATTTGTAAGTAATTCCAAGTATTAAGTTTAACAGTGCTCACGTTCCCGGTGATTTTCAGCACCCATTTTTTCCTCCTCGTCCCTGATTGCTAATCAAATCGCATATAGAAATTCTTTCCTGATGAAACTCACTCAATCTATGGGCAGTCTCTCATATGTACTTCACTACCAAAACATGTAATTTGGTCACTGTATGCCTATATAATATAATTCATCTTTTCAGAAGCATAGAAGAGTCTCCCTCTGTGTCAAAAGGCTAAATATCCCAGAAGGCTGTTAAGTGGACTTGCCCCTAAAGCCTCAAGAAATAAATGGAATGCTGATTTGATACAGTTTTGAGCACAGTTTAAATAACCACAGTATCCCATTTCATAAACTGTGTGCTGCTTTAAGGCTTCTCTGTATTGATTTTCACGTTTGGGAATGTTATTGCGGGTTTTTGTAATTTTGCTTGTTTGTTTTTACTGGGGGGAAAAAAAGCAGAGGATGAGTGAAGGAAGAAGAAAAGAATTCTTACTGTACTTCTCAAACATTTTCCTTTTCTTGTATGTTGTAGGCTTTCATGTATTTGTCCAAGCTCTCAAGGAATTTGCATCATAGATTAGACTGAATCACCGATTCTGCAAAAGTAAGATTGGAGGGAATAATGAGAATGTACACGTGAACAGGACAGGGGACAAAGAGCAGGCTGTTCTTGCATTGCCGTGCCTGTACACTGACAGCAATGCCTGTGATGGCAGTAATGGACCCAAATGAACAATAAGCCTTTTTTTGAGCAAGTTAAACTGTCAGCCAGTCCCTAAAATATTTCTCTGTCTGTCTGATTGAGTTAGCTGTAGCTCTTGAGAATCACCAGGTGCTATTTTTAAGCTTTTAGTGTGCTAGTAGAGATGTCACACCAGCTGGCTTTCTCCCCTGCTTGTAGCTCCTGTGCCTTGCCAAAGGTCAGTGGGGGGAGATTGCCGCTTACCTTTGGAGTCTGATGTCTGATGCTGTACTAAGTAAATTATCCGTTTAAGCACTGTCTGGAATGAGTTGTCTTTTTGTTCACGATGGTCTGATTTGAGTCATGGTATATAATAAATAATGAATGCAAAGAGAGGTTGCAGTTCAGTCACAAATTATTATTTGCAGAATTACTGCTGACCTCTCATTAGCACTTACAAGTGGCAAACCAGCTCTTGAAGGATTTAGGAGATTGTTTAATGAAGATTCATTTATTAAGACGTATGGCTGGCCAGTATACTGGTCATTACATTGATCTTAGGATTGGATCAGAGTGTGAGCAACCTTTGTGTAACTGAGGAATGAAAAGGAGAAGCAGCTAACTACTTTGAGCAACTTTGGAGTCATTATTTTTGAATTAGTCTACTGTCTGTATTAAGAGGTAGCTCATTCTTTCAGTCTTCTTTAAAAGCTTTCCTTTCTTCTTTAAAGAAAAGGTGTTTTGTTATATGACACTTTTAAAAGCAGGATTTTGTATAAAGTGCAGTATGCTAGTCCACAATTCAGTATTACATTTTCATTACCTGTTGTAAAGCCTACTGTAATTCCATCCACACGGGCATACATAGGCTGCTCCAAGCTTTGTGGTTTTGACAGATAAATTATATAGGTATGTCAAAAGTATAAACATGGTGTAAACACAGTAGAGAAACAGAATATCTAAAATATATTTTATTCATAGGCATGGACCATTGTGTCACCTAATCAGAGAAGATAAATATCTTTCTGAACTTAAGCAATTTATAGGTATAAATTAAGGTTGTCCTGTAGGCCACCCCTGCTTCTAAGTGTCATTTGATTTCTTACCAAAAATCATTTAATTGGTAAGAGATAAATAAGTACACATTGCTTAGGAATGACATCTTTTCTTTCTGCTAGTCATTCTTGGCGTGCAGTAACCTTCTTTCACACCCGTTCTCCTCCTGGGAGAGACAGAGGAATATGCTTGCTTTTCATGGAGCAACTTAAAAATATGTCCAGGTGTAACCCAGGTCTTGTAAACAAAGGAACCTGGGGTCTCCTGTGTAACCCACGAGGGCCTTAGTGCCCTCCTGATGCCCTGCAGAAGCCTCATGGCTTCTCTTTTATGGTACCTCTGCTTCTGCATAGCAGCATTTTTATTGTGCAGGGAAGAATCATTTTTCGTCGCAAAATACCCAGGGGTCAGGGAGTGTGCTTGTGTGGCAAATAGTGCTATGTGTGCCAGATTATGGCCACAATTCCAGTGTCAAAAGATTTTGTGTGATCTGTCTGCAGGGGTTTACTGGGTTTAGATACAAGTGAAACATTACTGGCGAAGTAGTGACTAAAAGCAGTGGGACTGTGTTTAGCTGTCAGCAGCTGGAACCCCACTTCAGAGGGATGGGCAGGAGTAGCAAGCTTTGGATTTATTCTGATGGTAGAATAATACTGTAGATAAATGGTAATGTGGATTAAATGTAGGGAAAGAGTGTCTTTGAGTTTTTGTTGTTTTGGGTTTTTTTTTAAACCACTCAAATGGAAAGATGTAAAGCCAAGGTAAAGTGTGGCTTGAATTGTGGATTTTCAGGATTTCTACTGTTCCAGAGTTTTGCAGAAGCTCAGTATTGTTGCTCAGTGGCTTTGGATCAGTTGTTTAGTTTCTTGCTAGGGCAGGAAAATTGGATTTTGCCTCAATCTCCATTCTGGTGAACTTAAAATGAAACAAACAATGAAACCCACAAACAAAACAAAGAAACAGCCCACCACCCAAAAAACCCCGGATGTCCAATGCTTGATTTTCATGGATGGGAAAACAGTCATTGATTGTTTTACTCAAGTTTTAAGCTAGCTGGGATAATGCAAATCATTACCCTCAAAATATAAGTTGCAATAATTGAACCTTCTGCCTTTGGTAGGGGTATCTCAGTGGGAACCATTGTCAGATGTTGACATGCACCGAGGAGACATCGACTGTTTTAACTTTCCATTTCTGAAGTTAATTGTCTGGTCCTCTCTCACCTCTGTACATTGATCAGGTTTTCAGCTTTTTCTGCAAGCACGCACCCTTACAGCACTGGTGGAGGGTAAGCCAGCACGTTGTAGAGTTTGTGCCGGGTTTCCGAGCTGCAAAACAGACTCATTAGAGAGAAAATCCACTTTACGCTTTCTCGTCAAGCAACAAGTATCACAAGTATTTTAGTTGGAGTCTTCTAATTCAACAGTGTCCCTTTGAAGGAAGCCAAAGCAGGGAGGCAAATGCCCGTTGTCCTTGCCTGGATGGTGTGGCATTCTGACTGTGGGAGAACAGTCTGGAGGCGATGGTCAGCCATCATGAATAGCAGAATTTGACATTTTTGGGTTTATTTTATGATTTTTAACGAGCTGAGCATTTTGCAAGTTAAAGCAAAGTAACTCTCCGAAATGACCTTTCTGCTGGTAAGAGAGCCTTTTAAAAGAGAAAAAGAAAAATCTATTTGCATGTTTGCATTAAGGTACGTGAGCTCTACCAACTGGGATGGAAAACGTGTCTAAAATCAATTTGTTTTTCAATATTTTTCAGTTGCTGAAACAGTCACAAAACCAAATTAATTAGTTTTTCTCACAGGAATTATCAGTAGTCTCCTCATAATAATTTAGAAGTCAAATTGCATACAATAATAGAATTATTTTGGATCAACAAAACAGTAAAGATCTGAGGGCATGATGTCTTCAGCTGTCTGAAAATTAGCTAGATCCTTTCTGGTTTCTGTTTTGGACTTAACCATAATATCAGTAAATGTTTCCAGAAGTTACCCCAGAACAAGTAATTGTAAACAAATTAAAAAAGATAAAATTGTTTGTTTTTTTTTCTCTTTGCGCTCTTGGGGGGGACTTGTTTTTCTTTTTTAAAGACTTTAAAATGGCAGAAGAACTGGTTAATCCCTGTGCCGCTTGGGGCGAGATGAAAAAGAGCACGGCGTAAACAACAGTGCTGGTGTGGGAGCTAATGTGGTTTTTGAGAGCCTGTGGAGTAAATCACACCCAGCAGCGTAGCTCTGCGGCGGCTTCACGCAGGCGTGGGAAGGGGGGGAACTGCTTCTTCGCCGCCGTCCTCTCGTCCGGGAGGCAGCACAGATGCTTGGCTGGCCTCTCGCTAAGGGAAGGTGAAGTGCAAGGTTTCACTAGAAGGTTTTGCACAGGTTGGTGTTTAAAATGAAGTAGAATGGTTGGGTACCTAGGCAATAATTCAACTTAAACATATAGTTGGTCTGTTAAGGCAGATTTGCTGTTACCGCTTTCACGATTGCTATTTTTTAATGTTTCAGTTGCTTATTTGAGGGTATTTGTGGCTGGAGCTGTAGCAGCTTGGACAAAATCAGACCTTTAGAGACGGATGCATTAGTTTGTGATATAATGCCTTTTGGCTGATTTTGATTTGTATCGATTTGCCTGTGGTTCTGTTTGATTGCCTCTAGGCTGGTATTGGACATGTGGGCTTTTCTGTTTGATCCTGCGTTAGGCTTTTGCCGAGATGCCCTATTGATACATGCCAGTCACTTCTCCTCTGGCCTCGCGCGGCGTGCGGCTCCCTTCCCGCCTGCCTTTGGAACTTGAAAAACTAAATGAAAAAAATGTGGAGTGGGCCTGGAGCTGAACAGAGCTCTGGCGTTCTGTTGGAGTTTCTCAAATGAATAAGAATAAAACATTTCAGCATTCATTTCATATGACATGAGACTTCACGAGACTTCTGTGCTAGCATTCCAGAGGCAGCTCTCTAATGCTGCTCTGTAGCAGGGCTTTGTTGCAGAGAGTCTTCTGGAAAAATATCATGGTGGTTTTCTGTAGAATGTTATTTCTTCTGATGTTTTGAGACAAGTTGTGTCAACGTTGAATTGCAAGATTGATGTAGGAAAATAACCGAGTATTTCTTTACTAATGTTTCCTTTGTGAAGGGAAAAAATTTTAAAGAACACCCACTTTTCCTCTGAGGGTGTCTGGTTTTGCCAGTGGTAACTTCTTGGGACTCTGGATTTAGCCCCGTCTTCAAACAGGTCACTATTACCACGTCTTAGAATATGAATCTGGATTTCACTGGGGCTGTTGTTACTCACATCACCCGGCAGTCGTTGGGGCGGAGGTCAGCTGGGGGAGAGGTACTGTGGGGAGCTCTGCCGTACACGGGGGTGTGTCGGTATGGGGGGTATGGTGGTACTGCCTCGAAGCGGTTTGAAAGTCTGAGCAGATTGTAAGGTTGACTGAAATGCTGAAAGGAACATCCATGCTTCTAATCTAAATTCTGCATTGTACTGCAGAGCTGGTAGGTTGTCGGACGTGACAGATTTCAGGCTCCGTGCTCGGAGCTCCTCCCAAAGCTCAGACTATTCTTGTGGAACGAGTGGCAAGCGCTGGCAGGAGCACTGCTGTCAACGCAACTTCAGAACTAGAAAAAGACATATTTAAAAGCGATAGCAGATAATTGCAATGACTCAATCTCAAGCCTTCTGAACCTGTAGAGCTTTTAAGCAGGAACTTTGCTTGTCAAGGCGGTCCTTTCTTAGCCATGGGTTTCTCGGCTCTAATTTGAAGATTTCCCTTAATGAACTGGTCTGTTACTCACAGATGGAATATCTGGCAGAATGCATCTTCTGCAGTCACCAGTTTTTTAGTCTTGTTAGAGCAGATAAGATCATTATTGTTCTCTCACTTGCTCACAGAGGTTTAGTGTTAGATGATGTTGCTAATGGCATTTTTTTAATCCATATGACTCCATCAAAACAGACTGCATTAGCGCTCGCTTCAGTGAATACCCGCTAGTATTAGCCAAACCAGCCAGAAAACAGTTTTTATTGGGTCACTTTCTTTAGGGTTTGTGGTGTATTGTCTGGCTTTGATATGGTTTTAAGTGATGCTGTATGTGCTTGTATTTATGTGCATTATTCTTAGAAAATACATGTTCATAATTCCCTATTTTGTCCAGTCTATGATCATTTATTGATACAGAAATACCTTTTTTTGGTATATTTTGAGAGACAAGAACTTTTTCTCTGGGGAGGCATGCTAGGTGGAGAACATGAAATGTAATGACAACTTCCCTAACAGTGTCCCTTCTGTCCAGGACTCCTGATTTATTTTTTGGATGCTGCCATTGACTTGGCCTAACCTTCGATCACGAGAATCAAGAGGGCATAGCCATTTGTGCTTTGGTTTGTTGATTTGTAAACTGTTTCACTAACTATCTTTTCTATTTTGCTGTTCTGAAATGTAATTAATCTTTCTAAAGCCCATTCGAGTAAAGAATGATATATATGCACAAAGTACTATTATGTACTATTTAGTACTGAAACTATAGCTGTTTTTCAAACTTCTAACATCTACTGTCAGTCTATGGTGATTATTGTACATTTGTGTTGCTGGGAGAAGGAGATTTACTGAAATGTAAAACCCATGGGATGCAAAAATTCCTAATGTCTGCCTCGCAAGCATAAGAGCGCATCACTGATAGGGAGCTTCGCAGAGTTATGCTGACAGGGCGATGCGCTTGTGGAGTGACAGGTAAATTACTGATTGGAGCTGGACAGTCATCTTCTCGTAGTTGTTGTTTGTCTTCTCTTTCTTCTCTGAGTCCCTGGGGAGTCACTTGGGAATTAGACTGTAGTCTGTACCAAGAGTGGATTTATAGTCTTTAACTGTGGGGGAAAAAAATGGGGTGTATCTTCTGAGGCAGGGATGTAAACAGTTACAGAAAATGAATTTGTTGGCTGGGGTTACAGTGAGCCAGCACAAGGGCATATAATACAAGAGGAAATTATTTCCTCCCATCTAGGGCAATGACTTCCATAGCTGCCTGATCTTTCATCAGAGGCTCTCGGCATTAGTCATTATTTCTGTTATGAAATAAATGAACATATCGTGGTCCTGAGTCTCAAAGGCGATTCTAGAGGTGTAGGTGAAAGGGACAAAGTGTTGCTCTGGATCCCTGTTGTTTCACTGCTCATGACGGCATTTAGTATCTTGCCACTTTGCTACACGAGCACTGACTGAAATCTGTGCTGATTTTGATTGTGTTCATTTGAGATGTGACAGTACATTTCTCTAGTAAATACATCCCTGTCTGTGCTTCAGCTACCTACGGCAGCACAGCCGAAGTCTTGAACTTCTGGGCAGAGTCAGCTGGTGTGCTTCAGGCTGCTGCTTCACTTCTGGTTTCCCAGCAAACTACTTGGAAACCAAAGCGATGCTGCCAGCCTTCTATCAAACAGTGAGCCTGCCTCAACAGTTTAATAATATTCCACTGAATCTCGGACAAGCATTGGTTTTTTAGAGAGGGGGTCGTTGTTTTCTGTAAGAAATTATATTTTTTTTTTGTTTTCAAAACACTAGAATGAGATCAAAGTCATTTTAGTTTGTGTTCTGTGCAAAGGTCTGAATCCAGAGTTCTGGAAGTGAAGCTTCATCTCCTTGTGATTTCCCCCTTGTAAATACCATGTTTATATGTTTTCTTTGTTATGTGTATCAAAATGTTTCAGTGCCTTACACTTTACAGGTAGTATTTCTACTGATAAATCGACTACATCGAGTTCTGCAGCCATTCCTCCCCTTCTCACCACCCCTCCTGCATTCACCCAGCTTCTGCATAAAGGGATTTTCAAACCGTGTGGGCAATTAACTATAACAGTAGCTACAGATATTTTTGATTCCACAACATCATATAAAATTACCAGCAGACTGTAGAATTTGCTCCATTAAAGGCGGTTGCTGAAGTTCATGACGTGCCTTGATTTCTGGCTACTAGTGAAAATACATTTTGAAGTCTGTTGAAATGGAAGCTGTTCAACAATAGGAGTTTACCTTCCTCTAATTTTTCACCAAGAACCAACACGACTTTAAATAAAATAGGGTTCTTTTCAAAATGATGATTAGTCCGTGTTGTAAAGAAGGGTCCCGAAAGTGTTTAATCAGGCCACAACAAAAAGCACGAAATGAGCAAAGCTGATGCCGTAGATATCTGATGATCATACTGAGCTATAATTGAAGTAGAGAAGCCTGTTGCTTCTAATAGTTTAAGTGCCCTGCACACCCACTGCATGCACTGAGTACAATAAAATGTTCTATCACACATTCTCTTCATCATACCCAATATATGATCCATACTCCTGCAATAATAGCAGGGATAATTAATTCTGGCTTAAGTATTTAGAAAATTATTAAGTGCTGCAATTACAGGCTTTCCAAATGGCAGCATTTAGAAGCAAGAAGCTATTCTCTACACTTCCCCCCTCCCCTGTCTGAGTGCACTGAAAAACTTCAATTCAGCAGCAGAAGGAAAAAGCCCCTGCAGGAGTGCATCTTAATGCAGTATTAATTGGCTAAAGGAAGAACAGAGCTCAGGAACACAGAGGGTGCATTTGGAACAGGACAAATAATCTGAAACACAAGTTTGATGAATTCCCTTCGTCTCTGTGCTGTGGTTGCTGCAGCACTTTTGTTTATATTGATCTGAACGGCATGGAAATTTTCTTTCATCTGTCATTTACATTCCTTTTACCTCTTGCAATTGCCTCTGCCAGCTTACATGCTTGTTTTCTGGTGAATCTATTAATAAGATTTCCAGTACATCAAAAGAATTTCTTTTGTGCAAAGGTGGAATATAATATGCCTAAGGTGTAGGAGGTTTTCTAGCTTCCATTTTACCTAGTAAAAGTTATTAATGAGTTCTGTGAACTAAAAAAAAATGAAAAGGATAATGCTAATTGCATGCTATAGATTTTCCTCCATTGCTTACTCATTTAGTTGGTGACTTGCAGAACAGAATATGTATACATTAACTTTCTTCTGATTGCAATATGCCTCCTGAATTGACAAAAATAGGAGCAAAGGTCAAATTAATTAAAAACAGTAAAAGAAAGAACATAATACTGCAGGTTTGTATTTACATGTTTTGCCTAGAAAATGTGTGAAATGCATTTTGTTTTGCGCAAAGTACAGACACTGTATGCCAGTGAAAAGAAGAAAACGCTAAGAAATACCTTAAAGAGCAGAATTAAATTGAATTCTTTGGTCGGGAAAATTTATGCATGACAGTGCATGGTTTCAGGGTGAGCAGCCGGGGCGGTTACCATGGGTATTCGACAGTGTAGCTGACACAGGAACGCAAGTCTCTGTGCACGTACGTGTGGCTGCGTGTGGAAGACACCCATGCCGCAATCTCTCCTGTTGCCCGCGTGACTTATGCCAGCTCTGCTGACAGTAACGTTACTGCCCTGCCACACACACATTTTTCCTGCTGATTTATTCCAAAGATCCTCCCTGGTTCTCGGATATCTACAGCAATCTGCTTCTCCTGAGCAGTAAGGATCCGGTGCAGACCCACAGCTTTGCATTTATTCTTGCATGACTGCATGTTACAAGGGATTTCTGCCCCGTCACGCTTTTCTGGATCACCTAGGGCAAGCAGACGCCTTTCCTGATCATCACTGTGGTGTCAGAGTGGCGAAAGCATGGCAGACTTATAGGTTGCCAGTTGATGGTGGCTTGTATGGAGAGTAATATTTACCTCTGCTTTAACTGAGCTTTACATTTGAATAGTCCTGAAGCAAAAGTGGTAGCAGCGTGAATCTTCTGCGTGGCAGACGAGGAAGCAGAAGTTGCCACCGGACGCCCTTGGGGAGCTGCAGAGCGGCAGTCCCTGGCCCTTCGCCCTTCCCGCCCCAGCCTTTGCGATCGCTCAGCTCTTTGGGGCACTTGGGCAGCTTTCCAAAGATGCGGGGACTTGGATGCAGGATTATGCTATTTAGAAGTGTGCAATAACATTATTTTTGGTTTTATACAGTAAATGGCTGGGCCTGTATTGCCCTTAGGCAAAGCATTGGTGTGCTCAGAGCTGCTGACAGGCGCTTGAGGGTCGGTGTGGGCTACGCAGCCGGCAGTCCCGTGAGGACGAGCCAGCCTTCATGGCTCGCTGGAGGTGCCCAGTCCTCGCGTCTGCCGACTTCGCTACTATTTCCCCTTGGTACTTTAGGTATTTTTGCATTTGTACCTTTCTCTTGACTCCTCGAGTCACGAAGTAAACAACTTCACTTCTGCCTCAGTTTCTGCTTACATGAGTTCACCTGTTTTCTCGCTCACCTCGGTAACTGTCTGTCAGGAAAGCAACCCAAGGTCACAGGGCTGCGCTTTGCAAACCCAGGTCCGCGGTGACAGCCGCTGGAACCTCCCAGAGCCGGACCTTGCCTTACAGCTCTGCTCCACCGCTGCGCTCCTGCCGTGATTCCGGAGCAGATCCGGTGGCTGCAAGGTCGTGGCTGGGCTGGCACCGCGGGTCGGGTCTGGCTGCGGCAGCTCGCCGGCTCCCAGCACCTCCCGGCTTGCTGGGAGAGTGGGCGACCCTCCGCAGAGTTCGGCTGGAGGCCCCTGGTTCCCCTTGCCCACAACTGCATCGGTTCTTTCTGCAAACTACCGCGTGCTGCAGTGCTTCCGTAATTTGTATCGAGTAGTTTTCTCCGTGTGGAAAGACGAGTAAGTAATCTTAATAGTCCTGAAGAATGGCTGCACTGAGTGTGGAAATGAGCTGGAAAGATTTGAGGAACAAGGGAAGGCTGATGGCTTTATATTTTGCTTCACTGAAATTACACAAGTGGTGAATTCTGAAAGACAGTTATGTATTCTGATTATCTGAAGGGATAATTGCAGAGACATCGCTCTGTGGGAGCGAAGGATGGTATCAGTGATACAATACAGCACTTCCATTTGTAAAATTTTTCTCATTTACAAATAGGTATTTCAGACATCCATTTAAGAATGCATTAGTAAACTGTACCTCAACTCACTTTAGTAATTTTGAATATTTCATGTTTTTTCCTGTAAATAACAGCTCAAAACTTATTCATTATCACCCTGATAGTATAAGCTGTTAAAATAGTGATGCAAATGGGAGATTTCTGACTTTAATCAAATAAAACACAATGCTGTTTCTTAAAATAACTTGGAAAAACGGATGTTTCAAATATTTGAAATAAAAATGAAGTATTGCAACAGTGTTCACTGTGGCATTTCTCACATAGCATCTTTCCTATTTACAGTAACAGAAGATTGAAATAAAGCAAATGTACCAGTCAAAAATTCCTTTATTTCAGTATATGGACTGACTTCTCAAACTGAGAATAAAACTTTTATCTGGCAATTGGAAAGGCAATTTCAGGATACACATTTTGACCCTGGAAGCTTTCTTGGATGCTTCTCAGTGATATCTCTTCTGGTGAAAGTTTTCTTGATCCAGGGAAGATTGTCCTGAACCCCTGGAGTGCACTAAAGAGTGTAATGCTGCTAAATGTCGCCGTACTTAGACGCTAGACTTTTGCTTTTTATGAAGCAAATACAGCAGGAACTGTAGCCCTGCTTGTAAATGTTGGTCTACAGCTTTATTTTACGCAGGCCAGCAGTTTGTATTCTCTTGCCTCTTAACCATTCCACCTGAAGGTGCACTAATTAGAATTGCCGTTGAGAATGTACTTTAGATAGGTGACCTCAGATGGCAAACGCACTGTACATGCAAAATAAAGAATGGGTAGGCTAGGTGGTTGAAGGGTATTTGCAAAAGGCCAGAAAGGTAAATGTTGCAAGCAAATTCTGGTACAGAGAGCAGAAAAAAAGAATGCTTTCACTGCATTCTAAGTAAGTCCTGAGTTTCCTGAGAGCCCATTTTGGGTGAAAAGGTAAATTTTTGTCTATTCTTTCTCTCCTCCAGAAAGACCAAGATACTATTTTTGACAGCAGCATAAACTATGTTAGTTTTATCCTTCCATTTTAATTATCATCAGTTCCTTTTCTAGCTTATCAAACATCATAGATCTGCTGTAAAAACAAATTAAATGTTGTTACAATAAAGGTGTGCTGCCATAAAAAAAAATGTAGTAACATAGTGACATGCCAAAGAGCTGTTTTCTACTCACTTTAAAAGGTCCTTTGCTTTTAATTTAATTTATTAAAATCGAGGTTGGATGGGACTTTGAGCAATCTGGTCTAGCAGAAGGTGTCCCTGCCCATAGCAGGGGGGTTGGAACTGGATGATCTTTAAGGTTCCTTCCAACCCAAACCACTCTATGATTCTATGACTTTAAATTTTTGTGTTGACTCTTCTTAGGGACAGATCACAGAAAACCTGCTTGTTCACTACATCAGGGTGCAGCAAGGGCTGGCTGCTCCCTGGGGACCGGGAGCAATGGGTGGTCTTCATGACTTTTGAGGGCTACTGTGAATGATACCAAAATTGGTGGAAACGTAGTCTAGAAACCTTTGGATCAAAAAATACGGGTCTTTTTTTCTAGAAGAAATTAAGGAGATCTGTTTGTCTGTCTGTATTCAAGAGGTACCTCAGTCTCTTCAGGTTCTAAGCTTACACTGCAGCCTTCCTCTTTGCCATAATTTGTGTACCTTTTTTTTTTAACCGTAGTATAATGAGTTCACATTCAACAACTACATATATGAGTGTCAAGCACAAGGTTATTTCATGGTCTGTATTACATACAAGCTGCTGGACAATCTTCCCAGTCACATGTCCTATCCACACCTGCAGGAAAAAAATCTGTGGAACCAAGATTATTTTGTAGGATGATAATCAAGTAGAGTGATACACACCTCCTTGTGGTAGAGTATTTAAGAATACTCCTTGAGCATGTCTTACTAAAAGTATGTGTCTGTAGTTTTCTTCTGACTTTGGTACACTTCCAACCCAAAGAACCAAAATTAGATAAAAGTCCCTTTTTCTGAGAAACACTAATAGGAATAGTTCCATTTATTGGTCAGAAATGATGAAGGCACATTTTCAAGCCTCTTTAAGTGAATAATTGTGATGGCTTGTGAATCTATACACATGTTTATTGCTTCAGAAAGTTTTGACCTTTAAATGAAAAACTGAATAGAAAAAAATTGCAAATGGAAATTGAATAAGGTTCTTGAGATTTCCTCCAGGTCTCTATAGCTCTAATAACCTCATCATGCTTGAACTTAATGGCTTAGCCTTGACTGCTGTGATGCAAAAGTAGGGGCTGGAGGTCAGCGAGTGCTTCACTGGAACAACATTTATTATTCCATAAATCTATACCTTACTCATGAAGACAGATGAAATTTATTTATCTTTGCTACAAGTGAAATGTATAAATTAACAGGATGAAATTAGAGCTAGAGTGCTATGTACATTTGTGAAAGTATAAATTCAGCTCTATTTCAGTATTAACACAAAGAAAATACTAGGTAAGCAAGAGTGTTGCTTTTAAAAGAAATATTTGCAACAGTAATAACATCCAATCAATATTTCTGCTAAAAAAGATCCATGTTGCTAGACCAGCAGTCAGAAGTGATGTCAAATATTAGCAAAACGTTTCTATATTATTGTTTATGATTGTGTTCTTTTAACTAGAATGGCTTTGCCTATCAGAAATCAAGCATTCGAGATAATACCGTCACAGATGATAACCTGGAAACCTGAAATTAAAAAAAAAAAAAAATCAGAGCTGAGACTTTCTGATTTCTCAACCTTAGCAACAGCACAGCCATAGTGCAACTTTCATGTTTAATTTTTATTTGATCACATGTCAAAATGAAGACTTACATGAATTAAACTTTAAAAAGCATGGTTTCAGCCATCATTTTGACATCTAGTTAGCATACAATAACTGCCTTTCAAAAGCTAAATAAAATGTTTGACATGCTTTAAATGTTATTTTCAGTTTTATTTGCTTTTTTATTTCAGTTCTTTGTTGTTATTTCAAGATGCTCAGAAAATACAATTTGATTGTTAAATGTTGCTGGAAAATGTCATATGAGATATCCTCTTTGGTACAACAAGGATTAGAGTCTGAAAATAAATACCCATTGAGGTTGTTAATCAGAAAGTTGTGAAGTTCCGGGTTTATAATTTTTTTGTTCAGCGATGATTTGGCTAATGAGGTGTTCCGTGACCTCTGTGCCGCAGGAGGAAGATGGGAGTATAGGCTTAGCTTCTAGATACTTCAGCGAAAAATGGCATCAGTGAAAATCTGCTGCTTAAAGCAGGTGATGTTAAAAAACCTGTTGCTTACCCCCATGAAAAAGGGTTCCACAAAATTATTCTTTTGTGATAGCTAATAGCTGAAATATCTGACACTTTCGCTTATCAGTTAGGTGCAGTTTTACATGCCTGCAAGAAATGCCTGTAGGGGCATGTAAGTATGACTTTAATAAGGCACCCTGAGTAAGTGAGTGTGGTAGACTTACAAGATAGTCTTGCAAGATTACTTCTCATCACTTGAGCCAACTCTTTGTGTGAGTGAATCCAGCTACAAGATCTGACAATTTTAAGTAATTTCCATTTCAGCAGGTAAAGAGGCACCGTCTGTTCTGATGTTTTGCTATGGAGGTAGTAATTCTTTCACTGAAAAACCACAGACCTGTCTAGGATAATCATCCACACTGAACTTGCATTCGTCTGCTTTTTCTTGCCTTGTTGAAATGAATAGATTATGCTTCCTGCATCTAAACAAATTAATAAAGTGGGAGGAGTTATTTAAATCAATAATAAGTGAAAGTGTAAAACTATTTACATATCTCGTACTACTATGGAACAGCTAAATAGTTAATCACAGTGAGGAAAGGTAGAAGTATATATATCAAAGCTTTTACTTCTTTAGAAGGAAGCCAGATGCTGTATTTTCCATTAGTAATTAGTGAGGATGTAAGATACTAGTTATTAATGTTAATGATATTAAATCAGGAGGACTACATAAATTTATAACAAGAACGTCATAAGGATTATGTTGGATTTCTGAAGTTTTAAATATCTGAAAATGTAATGTTTTGACAATATTTAAAAGGGTGAATATGGTAAACTGGGAAAGCAGTAAGTCTGTTTGATGTGACAAATGTATAGAAAATCAGAAGCTGAAAGGGATGTGATCAATAAAGATGGGACAGTAACAGACACAGGTGAATTTGTTCAATAAAAAGAAGTGCTTGTTCAACAAGCTTGATCTGTATGGGATGACAATGAAGGCTAATAGTATTTGCAATAGTTGGGGTGTTACTTTTTAAAGTGAGATGGGGAAAATACTGATTGTAATGTCCACTAAGCTTGGACTGGTCAAATCAGCTGGACTGCCTCTCCCCTTCCTCCTCCCCAGCAGACAGGCCCTGCATTTTGCTCTTTTAAAAAACCCAGTCCCGTGCAGGATCACCGCAGGCCATGTTGAAGAAATTAAAAGAACCTCAGCTGCTAAATCATAAAAGGTGATTACAATAGTGATTCGTTATTAGTGAGCTGTTTCTAGTTATGTGTAATAGCAGTGACCAAGAGCGTTCAGCATCTTTATAGATGCTTCAGAAGAAAATACACGTCATTGTTGGCAAAATTTAGAAGTTTGTCTAATTTGAATGAGAAATTATAATGAGCTATACTGTATCTTTTGTCCATTTCAAAGTAAGCTGAGGGTGACAGAGCCCTGGCCCAGGCTGACCAGGGAGGCTGTGGAGTCTCCTTCTCTGGAGATATTCAAGACCCGCCTGGACAAGGTCCTGTGCAGC
>Ga0065711_1036125_pt1 | contig 21412 bp, 11 predicted proteins | sample Hoacrofraction12_FD_59098 | JGI IMG/M metagenome (GOLD analysis project Ga0065711, IMG submission 59098) | Hoatzin crop microbial communities from Cojedes, Venezuela - Epithelial fraction 12 v2 (version 2) | ecosystem: Host-associated > Birds > Digestive system > Esophagus > Crop | place... | reverse complement strand
TTTTTTTTTTTTTTTTTTTTTTTTTTTTTTAATTTGCTCAGCATTATTAAATGCTCATACGAAAACCATAGGGTGAAATCTGAAAATTGCCTCCTACCACCTTCCCAAGCTACCAGTGGCTCAGTTTTTCTTCCGAACATAGTCTATGAAAGATTTAAGAGAGGACAGAAGAGCTCTGTAAAAGCTGAAAATGTGAGTATGGTTATGACATGTTGAACTGAATAGCAAAATGAATAATATATAGGTTATATATTTTTTTTCATATATTTTAATTAAGTGAAAGAGCCCAGATTTGTTTCTAGTTTACAGTATGTTTTCTAGGAATTTCTGTTCCTCTTTCAAAGTGTATACAGACCTACAGCTTTACCCACTGTGAGATATTTCACACACATTGCATGAACGGTGCAAACACTGGGTTATTTAAGAAAAAAAGTATTTCGACAAGGCATAGCTTTGTACGGAGAAAATGCGCATACTTGGAAAATAGCTCCATTTACAGTGCTAAAGCTTCACATACTCGACTATTTCCCACATTTTCTGCCATATGTTTTATTAAACCAGGAACTTTTGAACCTTTATCCCTATAGGGAATTTAATTTAATCAAGGCTCATTCAGAGGAGTGACAGATACTATATCTTGTCTTAAAAGTGCAGTCCAATTCTGCCTTGATGCTGCTGCATAATGGATGCATACTTTACACTTACATTCCAGAGTGTATTTTTCAGCTAATATACTGTTCCAGCACTGTAGAAAAATAATCTGAAAATTGAAATGTGTGTCAGTCTAATGGTAGAGATTATTAAAAATTGCTGCCTGTGTGAAAAAGCTAAACTAGGTTTCTAGCAAGAAGATATTTTATTAGCAGAAATAAGAAGTTCTTTTCTGAATTCATTCTCATATGATAAATTAACTTCTCTTACAGTACAGACATTAAATCATTCTAAGTTACCTTAACATGGTTCTCAACATCTGTGCCCTTGCTGAGATTCCTTCAGTGCCCAGCAGCAGGAGCATTCAGCTAGCTGGAAGTGAAAATGAGTTATTTATACGAAAATACTGAGCCACCTTTGAACTGATTATAAGTACAGTGACTGCATAAGGGTTCGTCTGAGATTCTTTGCTTTGTAAACCCCTCACCTCCTGTAGTTTCTATCTCCTAACCTTTAAGACCCATGACATTTTGCAGTGACACTTTTCAACCCAGATTCCTTACCTATGCATTTCTTTAAGCTTTTTTTTCTGAAAACAAAGCTTTTATACTTTGCCCAAGGCACTCATACCATTGAATTTTTCTGCATCCGTATAAATAAGACTATCCAGACAGAAGATAAGGTGATTAAGTTGATCTTGCCTGCTGCAGAAGTTTGATTTTCATCAAATGAGGAGGGCAGAGAGGGGGGCAGATGGATGGGACAGACACATTTACTCGTTTGTTGCCAGACACTGAACTTTGGGGTTGCTTCATTTGTCAGCAAATGATCTCAGAACATTGTGCTTCTGGTTTCTTTACATAATAATTGAGTAATCAAACTGTGATGATGCATCTTCAGAACCCCATTCATAAGACGCTAATTTTCTTTACATATTGCAAGTGGTTGATGTACATTATGATCTGACAATCTGTCAGAATTGTCTGATGCGTCAATTCTCATTCTCATTTCTCAATCTTCATCTTGGCTAAACTGCATTGTTTGTTAATAATACTGCTGTACTATGTCAGAAGCCGGTTGTATACGAAGAATGGTATGCAGTTTGATGAGGAAAGAACCAAAAAAAAGCATTTCCTTCCCCAGTCTCAGTATAAAAAATAAATTATAAATGTTTCTAAACGGCCGGACTAACAAGAGGAGAGAATGAGCATGAAGCTGGTCAGCATGATTACCAGTGATCTGATGCTTCAGGTCAAACAGATTTGACTGTTTACTTTGCAAAAACCTCATGCTTCTTCCTCTTAAAAGCTAGAGGAAAATTTCCTGTAACTGTAACCTTTATAGGTCCTCTCAGCAGGGGCTGCAAGTCAAGAGCATAAGACCTGTCACAGGAGGATCTTCCGTGTTACTTCCAGTTCTACCTGCCGTGGTTTGGAATAGTTCAGGTCCATTTTAGGAGCACATAAATTACTGGATGGGGGTCCCCAGAAAGCAAGTCCTCGCAACACAAAGTATGGAAGCAACGTGTTCAAACCATTTGATGCTTTTTTCACTTACTATGAGCAACTGAACTAGAACTGCCTGGTGAAGAAAGATTAAAACCAACTAAAACATACATGACTGCCCAAAATTGGCTTGTATATAGATATAATTATAGGGTGCAAGTATCAAGGAAAGACACTGTTTAGCATGGTCAAAGGGGCAATCTGAATAAAGAGGTGATGCGTGTTACTTAGGAATTCTGCGTTACCAATAAACTAACCTTTATCACTGTGTGATTTTGGCAAATGCTGTGATATAAAGCACTACATAATTTTAAGTATTACATTAATTATTGTGAAGTTTTACGTGCTTCATGTATTTTTATGAGTTTATGTGTCTGCTGGGATAAATAAGGTTTTGTTAACTCTTGGATACTAGATCAAATACATAAAGGATTTGCAAACGTTAAAAAAAAGGAAAGTCTGGAGAAGAATATATGTGTGAAGCAGTTCTGCACAGGTTAACCTCCTGCAGCTTATTTCTGTTTTAGAATTGTACTTCAGCAGTGTCTTGAAGACTGACTAATTACACCATTTCCACAAGTACCTTCTTGAGGCTTTTTGGTATTTTCAACTCCTATATGTGAGAGCCTAACGTTTAGACAATAATGTAAATTGATGAATTGTTTGCAGCTATGATGTTTCGTAGTTCATTTTGTAACTAGTGAGATCCAGTGCCCCCTCCACAGAGAAGGAGAACAAACTTCCCTTTTCAGGCCTAACCACAAGATTTCCCACCATGTCGCCAGCACCAGCACTCAGAACCTCACAGCTTGCGTGCATAAAGGAGGCTAATGCTCTGTGCTCTGCAAAGAACGCCCCTACAAACACACATATATGCAAGCGTGGTCTGTGCAAGACAGTGCAGTCAAACAGCATTAGCAATGCGTTTCGCAGATCAGCACAGTCCTGCGTGCATTTAGTACCATTGGTGTCATCGCGCCATTTGCTGCTGTTTGGTGTAAGGGTGCGTGGGGTTATTTTAGCTTCAGCTGATTCCTTACCAGTTTAAACAGAGTGATTGTGAAACCTCCTTAAATCTGTGTCTGCATCAGGGTGCTGCAGTGATTTAACAAAATCAATTTCTAACCCGGTTTCCTCATGGATCCAAAATCCAAGCTTGGAAATAGCCCGGTCTTCCAACAGGACCACCAACTGACATATTAAAAATTCTTCTAAACCATCATAAAGGTCTTAATCTGCTATCATTTATAATGTTGGGGCAAAAGAAAATTGACATTCACATAACGACTGAGACTTCTCACCAGAAGAGCCAGGATTCATTGCATGTGAACTGAGAGGACTACCTAGGACATGGTTACAGGCTGAAGGGTGTTACAGTCACACATTCCGCATGGTTACTTTCGAACATGTGATGTCTCTTGGAAGGCCTGATGCAGAACCCTCCAAAACTTGGACTGTGTGGTCTGGATGGCATCCATGACATAGGCTGTGCTTCTCAGAGTTCAGTGGTTGCTCATCCATGGACTAATACCGGGACTTCTGAAAGAAGGCAATGGCAACGCTAGCCTGTCCTGTTTCTGAGGAGAAAGCGGACTGCGACAGGAGTGATGAGAGGCACACAAGTGTTGTCAGCGAATCTCCCACCAAAGGTCAGTCCTACAAACAGTTCTCCTTGATACTGAAAATTGATTTTTCCCATTCTGGGCCTCAGTCTAGGCATGTTTGTGGAAAAGCTGTTATTCCAGGAGGTGATGGTGAGAACAATCGAATGGATAAAAACAGAGTGCAAGGGAATGGTTTCTGAATTGGTTGCCTCTGTGCTTCTAGTACATCAGCAGTCAAAGCTGGGATAGTGGTTATCCTTCACCCAGAGAAAACCTTACTAAGAAACTGAAAAATAAAAAGACCAGAAATCAGCTTTGCTGTCTCTGGATAACTCTGCTGTGTTTCTAATGCTTACTGTGACAATGCTGGATTCACAGCTTGCTCTCTCTTGTCGAAACCTTTGGCAGCATGTAACAAGCAGTCCCACAGCGCTAAATGCAGGCTTCACTTTGTACTGTAATCTAATTTACCTTCTTTTTAGTGGTCAGGTCTTCAGAGAATCCGTGTGAAAAGATCTCAAGTCTCTTAGAAGCACAGCACAATTATTCTTCACTAGGTTTAAAAAATTCAAGATAGATTTTCCACAATTTATTCAACGCATTTGAGATTTTTTTCCCTTTCTGCCAATGCAGTTTAGGTATACTTTCCATTCCTAACGAGATATTAAGCTGGGCATAAGCTTAGTAGGTTAAGCCAATGATGGGGCAATGAAATACTGCTGTTACTCCTACTTCGAATGGGGAGATGAGGCCTGCTAGAGTAAAGATAGTATTTATGGAAGTGCTTGAGGGACAGAAAACTCACGAATTAGAAATCCAGTGAGAAACCATGGGGGTGGTAGTGTACTTTGTTGCCAACTAAAAATTTATTTGAGAAGACTTGTGTAATTTAAGGTAGGTTTCTGTTTTGTCATTGGATGAGGTTAACCCTGATGAGAATTTTCATGACAACAAATGAGACTGAGCACAGGTTACTGCCAGAGTCCTGTGTCTCTGCACACCTACCCAGAGATGCCATCTGCTAGAATATAGGGAAAAAAAAAGAAAGGCTAAATATTAGGAATATAGTTGAAGAAAAATAATACAAATATTGTATTTATAATGTAATGGTTTTATCTTTGATGTTATTTAATCATCTTAATCTTTAGTAGAAAAATTCTGGTTTACACTTACTTTGTCTTTCCTTTTTCAGATATTTCTGCTCAAATGTGCAGTTACAAATAGGTAGCCTGGAAGGAAATGAAAGGGGAGGTAACACAGGTGTAATACTAGAAAGCAAACACATAGGAATGCTGTTGTAGATCATGTCTCCTAGTACTTCAGCATCTAAGGAGAGGAGAAAAAGAGAGTGCAATGAAGATCACAACTTCCCACCGCTTTTTTCTAACCAAACTGTGCCCTCCAACCACTAAAACATCCTCCGTGCTGCAACTCAGTCTTAGTTTACTCACAAAGCATTTGAATGTAATGAATAAGGAGAGACATTTTAGTAAGCGTGATTGACGCACACAGACAGATCTTGCTGCCTGCCAAATTCACTTTGTGCCCTGTAACTCAGAAGTGGCCATAGCTGCGTGGTGAAGAATCAACTCTCCAGATGAGAAATTTTCACAGGCACAGAACTGCCAGCTCCAGACATTCAGAAATCACAGCTCAGGCCTCAAAAGAGTGCCACTGGGCTTTAAAAAGTATGAAACTTACTCAGAGTAATACATTCTGTATTTTTGCATTTATGCTCTGGATTTGGAGACGACTTGGTTTTGTTTCTTTCTTATTTATCCTGACATTCTTTTGAAATTTTGTGGCCCAGCTGCTGGTTTCTGTGAATACTTCCAGAAATTGCAAGGCTTGAGATAAAGTCGCGAGAGTTGGCAGTATGTCTGGCAGAGTAACGGCTGCATGCTGCGCAGGAAATTCCCTGTCAGGTGTAAGATAGGCAGAAGACTGGTAACAGGAATATCAGACTGAGATGAAACATGTCCCAGGGAGGCTGTGGACTCTTCCTCTCTGGAGACATTCAAGACCCGCCTGGACAAGGTCCTGTGCAGCCTGCTGTAGGTGACCCTGCTTTGACAGGGGGGTTGGACTAGATGACCCACAGAGGGCCCTTCCAACCCCGAACATTCTGTGATTCTGTGATTCTATGCCAGAGGAAAATAGGGGGGGTAGATGGACTGAACTGCTTTGGTTCCTTTTAGTGACACAAGCACGAGTTCTGTCTCCTCAATCCTATAACTCACAGAGGGCTTGCACAGGGGAGAGCCTTCCTCCACCAGATCAGGCTTTTTCCATCTGTCCTGATCTCTCTTCTCTCTGTCTCTGTGCAGTCCAAACAGGGAGGGAGAATGTAAAATCCACTGACACGTTATTAAATGAAAAATGTTCAGGAGAGGTCAGGATGAAATCTCGGGGCTGTTCAAAGTTGCTTGATTGCTGCCTGTGTAGCAAATAAGGCAACCATACAAAGGTCACTGTGTCTCATCCCATTACATCAGCGCCCTTTCAAAGTACATTGTGTCCCTTCAAGTTGTGTCACAGCAGGAGCCGGTCGAGTGCTCCATTGTGGCTGATATTCATTGCTAATTTAACTTTCTGCTACGGGTACATTGTTTGTGAACCGATTCTTGCTCCTGGAAGCCCATTTGTTATTTGCAAGAGCATTTGAGCAATTTGCAGATGCTCCATTTGATCGTTCACGTTGTTAGGAGAGCCACGTAAAACAAGTGAATCCTTCTCCCGCTTGATCAGATGCCACTTTTTTTTTAATAGCAGAAGAATAAGGTTACTGATGCATGCATATATTTGTTTATTTCTAAATAGCCGTAATCTCCTTTAAAAAAACAAAAGCATGAGTAAAAAGAGCCAACCACTTTGTCAAACGTGATGCCAACGAGCATGAACTTGGAGGATTCGAAATGCTGGCTGTACTTTCAGTACATGTTTGTGAGCTGGGGTATTTTTGCGTTACAAAACCAGCTAGAAGTCAAATCCCTTCAAATGTTACCTTAGCAGCAAAACTCAGAAATATCCGCTAGAGGACTCTCTCTTCTTTTAAATGACGGGCTCAGCTCTCGGCTCGGGAACACAGGACCGTGTCGTTCGGTCCTGGCTATAGGAGTGGTGAGTTTATAAAAACCTGTGAAGGAGGTCAACGCTGAGAGACTTGTGGGAAGACTCAGATGTTCAGCCTTTAGCTGAAAACGGAAAAAGAATTTTAAAGCAGCATCCAAGTCAATTAGCCAAGCTGTGAGACTGAACCTAAGTGCATGGGAAATATCACTCTGTTTTGACACACGCGTAATATTTTATACATACTGTTGCACTCTCAAAAATATCTTCACTTTTTGCTATCACTCACACTCAAAGACTGATCAAACATGGTTCTCACCCATGAGCAGGACACATTGTTTTATTTTGACTTTAGTGAGTGTGGGAATAGGTTAGTGCTTAACATCATGGACTATTGAAACACCAGGGAAATAACGTGTCGCTTTCTCTTGGAATCCATTTTCATGTTACCCCCCTCCCATTTAAGGGGGGAAATGCTAACATAAGGGCTGATGTCCCCCATCAGTCTCCTTGTGCCCGGCTGTGTGCTCCCTTTGCCTTTCCTCTAGCAGACCCAGGGACCGCGCAGCCGCAAGGTGACCTGTATTTATCGGCTGGCTCAAGAGAAAACGAACCCACCAAGACCATCAGATGGGCAAAGGGAGGCAGAGCAGTAGGTCCCCTGCCATGGAGCCGGGGTCCCGCACGCTGGCCGATGGCTGCCTGTGAGCCGCCGGCGGGAGCAGGACTTGCTTTCAGCAGCCGCTTGCAGTTGCACCAGATTAGGTGCAACGGGATACCGCAGATTTTCAGGCCGCTAAAAATGTCGTGCAAACACCACTTTGGTTTTTGTTTGTTTTGTTTCTGAAACTGAAGTTGGGTCACATCCTGGCTTCTGATCTGTAACGTTAGATTCATGCACTTTCCTGGAGTTCACTGGGTTCACAGCTGCTCCGTTTTATGCAGCTGCAGAACAGGTGGCCCAAGAGAAATAGGCCAATAAAAGATGTGTAAGTAAACTTGGGCTTACTTTTTTTTTTTATTCCTTCTCCTGAACATTGCAGTCACACGGCTGTTCTGTATGACACTACAAACTACAGCACTCCAGGGATGCAGTCATTGAAAATAATGAAAGCAATATACCGTGAATCTGTTGATTTGTGAAAGCGGTCTCTATAGTGCTTATTGAATTGAATAAAGATGTACTTGGGCAATGTCTACTATATGTATTCAAGTTATAACACTTTCATACATATATGATACATTTATGTTAAAAGCCAGATCCTCTCTCACTACAAATATGTGTTGAAGACACAAATACGGTGTGATGATTTGATGTTTTTCCTGTGCCTAAGAGATTTGTTACCATGCCCTAACTGCAAGGAGTAAGAGAGGAATGATAATTAAGAAAGTAAAACATCAGAAACAAAAAAGCCCACATTGATGGTTTAGTATTCCTCTATATTTTCTGTCTCTCAGGGTTGATATTTCATATTAATATACTTGACAAATGTTTATACCTTTGATAGCATAACAAAATGTTAAAAATATTTTTTACCACTAAAAATTTTTTTCTGTTTTTTTTATACCTGCTTTTGAAACATCCTGGTAAAAAGCAAACAGACTTTCGATAGGCAGACCTAAACCCAGAGACAGCAAACTAGTACCTAGACCCTACTCTGCTCTTTAAGCATCTTGCCTTTCTGCCTGATGGACTTAAGAATGAGATCTCTTTCATTGTAAAAAGTTAGACTGTTTACCTTAGTGTTAGTTACTTGATGCTGGATGACAAGTGTGGTTTAAATATACAATAGCCCACAGCTTAGACATAGATGCCTGTATGGATAAATTCTGTGAAGTTACGGAGTAAGGGATTGCATGCTTCCACTGAACAATGCCATCTGATTGCAAGCCGCTTTGAGGTTAAAACCTAAGAACTACAGGTAAAAAAATACAATTCTGTTATCTACCTGCTTTCATATGAGCAGGTAGTTGTATTATCTGTATTTAACATTCTCCATTTCTTTTCAAGGCAGACATCTCAAGGACCTAGACTATGACATGGGCCGTGTTTCCATGCAAGGGAGTGGAAACCCTGTTATTTGTACTCGAGATGACTCTCATGAACTTTGATCCAGACTGACTGCCTGTTTGTCTACTGCATGGTGCTGGATGAGGAAGAAAAGGACAGGGGGAAATCTGGGCTGTAAACTTCCATTTGCTGGTAGGCACATCTAATACAAGCAGAGAAGGCACCATGGTGTACTGCTAATACAGGCCCACCGCAGGGGTATGTCTGAATCAATTATTGCTATGTGACTCAAGGCAAAGTTTAATTAATAATTTTTTACCTGGTGCCCTTCCTCTAGCTTTGAAGCTTCATATCTTGCTATGGTAACCGTAGGTAATGTCTATTCAATCCGTGATGAAAAATTCTGAAAATAAACCCCAACCAAAAAATTCTCGTGGTAATTTTAGCTGGACTACTGGTGGAAATAGCCAAAGTTCCTGAGTGTTAAATTAAGGCGGCAATAATCAGAATGAATTAATATAAAGCAAACTGTCAAGACATAACAAGACATTCAGTATTGTCAAAATACACTTTAAAATTAGCTGTATGGCATATACTCAGCATTGCAGAATCTTCTCAGGCAATGTCTGTCAGGTATGGATGATAAATTTGTTATGAAATAGAAACCAAAGGGTTCAGCAAGTATAAAGGAATGACTGAAGTCAGAGAAGCAAGAAGAACCATCAGGGGTTTAACAGGAACCTCAAAAACTAGGTATACTCACAAAAAATGTAAGTGGAGCTTAATGGCAGTATTTTCAAAGAAAGTACATATTTTCTTAGACAAACTGACAAAACTGGATAAAATGGACATGCTTTTGGTCTCGGCATCCCTTAGTGCCAAATCCAACAGCATCATCTTTTTCCCAGTATGTTAGCTGACTTAATAAATGATATATCCTCTCACTTGCTTCACTTGTATCCTTAGATCATCATGCTGGTAAACAACACTAGTCCCATTTTGGCAAAGTATTGCAAAGTAGAACAGAGATGTCTTCTACAGTGATAGGTATCAGAATGAAAATGAGAATACATATTCCTGCAGAGAGTAGTTCAGTCATGAAGATATTAATTCATCAAATGCATCTCTTTTCCTCTTAATTCTTGCGATGAAGGCATCTGTCTGCCATGCACGTGCTTAGGTAGCAGACAAAGTTTTTCCTGGTTATGGTAAGTGGAAAAGTCCTGGTTTCTAGGTGAAAATTTCAATCCTTCACTTTCCTTTGGAAGCAAAGGTTGGTATCTATTTTAACCTGTCTGAAGGACTACAAAAGCTAAACTAAAAACGACGGAAAAGCACAATTATGTCATCTAACAGTAGTTAGCTACACAGTGTCAACGTTATGCTGTTGGTGCAGACCTCTGGTAGAATTTTGGGTGTCACATTCAGAATCTTAGTCTTTCTCATTGATAGCCATCTCAGGCCTTGGCTTATGATATGTAAACAATAATCCAATATGCCAGGACTGGGGTTGGTGCAACAGTGATCAGAGCAAAGCTTTCCAGAAAAGCACACCAACCCACCCTGAGTGAAATTCCCCAGAGTCTGTGAACTGTCACACCCCTTCATCACCTTCTGCTCCAAGTGCATTGCTTTGACCACTCCCTCCCTGCCCCATATAAATTTACAGCAACATCTGCACTAATAAACCCTTGAAAAACAATCCTCCTTCCCTATCTTGCTTTCACAAAAAATCCCTCCACCAAAGGTTTTTCTCTACACAGGTTCCCCTCCCTGGGGGCAGGATGGAAGGAGAAAGGAGTGACAGATGTTAGCTGTTTTGGTTAATGCACGACTGGAAAGCACTCAGGCACCGTGGTGATGAGGGCATTATAAAAGTCTGTGTGGGAGAGAACAGAAAAGGCGCATCGCGTGTGACATCAGCAGCGCGATCGGTGTCACGACTGCGTGCGTCTCGTTGGCTGCACCTTGCTGAAGTGTCCCGTCCCCTTGCCAAGCCCCACCGTTTGTCCTGGCCCGCTGTTGACTGCGGGATGGAGAAACGTACAGGGTGAGCGCTCTTTCAGGCAATCTAGACTCCGTCTCGCATGTCCTAAAGCACTCAAGGGATTAAACAATAGGAATCACAGGCAGAATTAGCATTTTAATGGGGAACAACGAGTTTGAAAATTCCCATAATTTGGCCTTTGAGCACCATCTAAAAAAACTGCAGGCACAGGGGGATGGAGACAGAGAGACGGAGGACGTACTCTGACCAGACTTGGGAGAAATTCAGCCTGTGTTTTAATGAGGGATGGGTTAAAGTAAGTCAATGCGGCTGACCTTGCTGGAGACACATTTTCTTCACGCCAAATCCTGACATTTCAGACCTGCTTTCACACGTTCCGTGAATAGACGCCATTACTCATTATCACATTTATCATTACAAGTCTAAAACAATGAGGTGTCAACGAGGAGAAGGATTAAAATAGGCTTTAAAACTTCCCCCCCCTGCCACTGCCCCAGAAAGTACCTGGCATAGGTTTATTATGTGGCAACATGTTATAAGAGGGGGAAAAAGAAGCCAAGCTTCTGACACCAGAAAGTGTTCCTCAGAGATGTTATCCTACTGAGACCAAAACTATTCATTATCCTGTCCCTTTCCAGACCAGCATAAGACATTGAGCTGAGCGTGGAGAGATAATAGGCAGTTCTTCCCTGTACTGGGGGGGTTTATTCTCTACTTCACCGCAGGTAGCATCAAGCGCACAGTGCAGATCTTTCCTCCTGCTTTGGAGGAAAGTCAATGTAGTTTTCATGTATGGCAATAAAGTACGCTATAAAGAATGACCTGACAGTCAATTTCTGAATCTATTTGTGGCAAACTGTCATGGGACAGCTAGGGTGAATGGAAAATGACACAGTTACCAACGTGTGGAGAAGGGTGAATACCTGGCATGCAAAACTAGAGAGGCTGAAATGGTGTCTTTAAAGGCGTCACTCACTAAGCTTAAAGAGAGCCCAGCCACCCTGTTCCCAGGAGGAGGTGTTGCTCGGGGCAGACCACCGGATTCATGCCCCACGTGCTGTGCCAGACCGCTCCATCCATCGCCCCGCCAGCAACCAGATCCTGGAAAATGAGCTTCGAAAAGAGCTCTTCTTTTTTTTGGTAGGGTTTGTTTTTTGTTTGTCTGTTTGTTTTGGGGTAGGGGGGAGACTTAAGCCCTGTCAGTTCTCTGGGCTGCTTCACAACGTGGCCATATGCACAGTGGTGCCAGCAGACAGGGAGGAGGCAGAACACCATAGCACAAGGCAGAAATGAGTAGGAACTATGAAAAAAGAAGGTGGTTAAGAAAGTACAGGGAGGTAATGCTGTCATACAGCTTGTGCAGCGACTCCTAAACCTCTTTTACAATCATAAATTTGGTGCCAAGTGCCATGTGCTGGGAGTGGGAATCATGCCTTTAGATCTGCTTTAATAATTTTCTCTTTTTTAATAGAAAGAAAACTGGCATTTCACAAATAGTAAATCCTGCTATTTGCAAATGAACTTCTTTAAAAAAACTGCATCAGTTAATAGAAGTCTCTGTCATTTAGCCAAATGCAAACTCAAGTGAATAAGATTGCCAATTATCAGTATAATTTTGAAAGAAAGGTATTCAGAACTAATTGTATGCTTCACTTGGATAGCCATTCTCCATCACTTTGTGTTTGCAGTGCCATCTTCTATCGAATTGACAGTATTATGCCTTTTTTTATGGAATTTTATCACTTGAAAAAATTAAAGCCTCAAGAGAGGAAAACCTAGCCTCCCCAAATTAAATCTGTCAGTTACTTTTTGACGCCACTCCATCGTGACCAGCAGAACAGCCAGGAGGAGTGGAAAACTGAACAGAACCTTGTTGAGATGGTTGGAGAACGGCTAGTTCTGTACACATGTATAGTCCTGGTGGGGGGATTGCTTATCACTTGTTTCGGTGATGCGAAGAGCCTGATTGTGCTTACATCAGAGCGAGTGCTATGTGAGAGATGAAGAACCTTGCCTTTGCTCATGTACTACTTGAGAATCCACAGAGCACTGACGGATCTGTTTTGCTTGCTCTAGCACTTGCATTACTCAAGTGATAAAGTGCTGTGTGCCATAGTGACAGTGGAAGGATATCTAAAATGGCTTCCGTGATCCAGCCTGTGATGCAAAAAGCTGTCTGTGGGAATGGATAATGCCTACACACAAGCAGAATATCATATTAAACTCTGTATATTTTACAGCATAAAACATGAAATGCACGTGCCCCTGTGTAGACTAAATGAAAAGAGATGTTGCCTGATTTTGCAGACAATTTGATTCCCATTTACTGGTGTCAGATTCATAGATTTAAAAGGCCAGCGGGACCATCATGATTGTTTTGTCTGACCTCTTGTATCACGCAGGCCAGAGAACCTCACCTGCTAATTTCTGCCCCAAGACCGTAACTCCTAGTTGTGTGAATACAGTTCTTTTAGAGACAGACCTTTTCAGTGCCCAGTCCCATGACTGTTAGTAAGCAAGAACTGGGCAATTTTGTGCAAAGGCTGTAACCATATAGTGGGGGATATATTGTTTTTCTGGGCTTTTTAAAAACTTCTGAATGGTTTTGCCATCATCTCTGACAAATGAAGTCCTGCCCGTAGTCTGTCAGCAGTTGAAAGCACAGCAATACTTGTTTCTTCAACACCCACCTAACCCTTGGCCTCTGCCAATGAAGGTGCCAGCTTTGGTGGCAGTTTCTGTAATACGGAGAGTTTTCCGCTCCAAACTGGACAGACAAGTTAATTCCCTTCACATGGTCCACTGAACAGCCATCAGGTGGTGATAAATTTCAGCAGCTGTTCACCTGCACTGGGTTCACTTTTGTAATTGTACGTAACTGAAATATTGTAATGATCTGCTCTGAGCTATGTTATTGGTATTTTATAACATTTCTTTTCCCCTTTTTAAATTGGAAGCATAATTTACCATGCTAGATATTTGTTAAAATAGAAGAAAGAAGTAATTTAGCATATGACACGGTATACTTAGGTTATTTCACAGAAGCATCAAGATAGTTAGCCCCTGTCTTTAAAAGTTTAAAATCTTAACTGTACAGGTTATGACATGGAAAGGAGCTTGTGATATATTACATGGTATAACTTTTAAGATAACTCCTGTCAATACACTTTGATACTTTTCTTGCATTTCCTGTAAATTAATCTTTAGTTTCCAACTGTTAATCTATGGATCTGCAATGTGCGATATAAATGGGACCTTTTAAAAATAGCACAGTAATATAATGAATTAAAATGACAGTAAAGAAAAAAAATCTTATCATTGTGCCAGAGATCAGTTCAATATGCTGGCTTAGTCTTTTTTAAATGAAATTGAATTGATGAAGTTAAATGCAGTTCTTGCACAGAAAAATATGCATGATAAATATTTATGCAGTCAGCACTTTAAAAGTAACATATATTCACCATATATATCCGTAAGATCAAAAGTTGGGATATCTTTATTGTTTTTATGCAGGATGCAAACAAGCATAAGATTATAGTGAACGAAAAATAGAAGAATTTTTTTCCCATATAACACCTTATTTATTAGAAAGTAACAGTATGCTGTTGCCCCTTTTGTCTGAAAGTTTAGTTAATTCTCAAGGATGCAGCTTTATTTAATCAGAACTAGAAATGGTCAGTTGAGTCATTATCTTTGCTGATAGTTTATCATTTGTGTATTTTCCACAAAGAATGCACCATATCCATACATTTGCACGTGGGAGGATTCAAAGAAGTGGTATTTCTTTATGTTCTCAGCCCTCTGCTATTTAGCTCTCAGCCAGAAATCTCTCTGAAGACTTTTCTTTGGGCCAAAGAGCATGTTCCCACTGCTTCTTTAAGCTGTCTCTGTATTTTCTGCTGCTCCTGTTTCAGTTTCTCTTCCTCTCTTTCGCTGAAATGTTACTCAGCAAAATTTTCCTGAACGTTGCTGCTTTTCTTTTGAGGAGTGATCGACAGTAGTATTTTTTTTCAACTTCTTACACTTCAGCTGTTGATTTCCATGCTGGAAAGCAAAGATGTTTTTCAACTGCTGTATGCAATGGCAATGTTACATCCTAACATTTTCAATGAAGCATGAGAGGCTCTATAGTAATATTTAACCTTTGTTCACCATTTTTAACACTCTGCTCATGAAAGACACTAAAGAGAAATGAGAAACAGCTCTTGAAAATATGGCACAAAGCAAATACCAGACAGAACAGAATGCAGCACTTTCTTTCTGTACCTCTTCATGGTTTCACTTTATTCACAACTGCTCCCAATTAATTGTTAGCTTGACAACATTAGCAGAAAAAATTTACTCAGTATCATCTAACATCAATGCTTACGAGCATAGATACTAGCCCTCACAAATCCTTATGAATTCTTGCACAATAAAAGGCCATAGGGTACTGTTTATATGCTTAACTGGGTTTCTTTATTGCAAGAATACTCCAAGAGGTTTTGTTTCCTTCATGTCACAGCTGTCCAGCCCAGATGCAGATGTTGTATCTGGTCTCTGATGCTGCAATGAGTTCAAGCCCACAAGCTCTGGCAGAACTGGGGAACGGTTCTCAGCAAAAAATATGTGTGGGAGGACCTTTCTTTGCTCCTGCGAACGGGTTCAGGGATCTGCCTGTGGTGGGCAGAGAGGATCCATTTGTAGGAATAAATAAGGTAAATCACAGCCCAAAGATGGTGTTCAATGCCTCAATCCAATAAAACTGAGGATCTGCAATCTTCCGTACTTAGAACGGTCTCATCTTGAATCAGTGGCGCAGTGGTAGCTAAATAACTGCTTCTCCTAAAAGTCAGTGTTGGATGGAATTAATCTAAATTGAACTGTCTAAAAATCAACTGTCTATTCCATACCTGGGTTTAACAGAGAGAAAGGATCCCAGCATCTCATTGGACATAGTGCCTGTAACACTCCCTTATAGCCTAGGTGCTTATAAGCTGCATGCTTACCTTTAAGACAATAGAGTTGTATCCCAGCATTGGAGTATATTTACACGGCAGTCACAGAAACAAGCTTCCTTGGGTAGCACATGCAGTTTGCCAGAAGTTTACATGAGATAAACATTTCTGATATTCTGAAATTAAACATTTAGAGGTATAAAATTCTACTTGCCTTGGATCTGAGACTTTGCACAGGAGTATGGTGGCTGTTTGTTGCAATAACAGGGAATGATTCTGCATTCTGTGTCAGTGTGGAAACATTGCTTTGGATTTTAGTTGCTAGTTGCTATATCTGAGGTGACAACTAGCTTAGGAATAACTGGCAACTGTAGGCAAAAGCTAGGAGGAATACTTTACAGTTGAGTAAAGTATTCTTTATTCTTTCCATACTAGTTCATGTGACTGATTGTAAATTTGCCAATATGTTAGGGTTAGCACCTATTAAAATGCTTCATCTACCATAAGGCTTTTCTCCATGTTCTTATAACAGCTCTGAAGTGATTTGTTTGTAATCATAAGAATTGGTAAAAGAAGGAGGAAAGCAGGCATCAGAGCTGATATGTGAAGTGTCAATCAGCTTTTGGATCATCATTTGCTATGACAGCAGTGGTAAGGAAGAAGAATGGCAGTCACAAATTTATTTTAATGTGTCCTGCAACCTTGTGATTGATTAGAGGAAAAACAGATTGTTTCATCCTTTTTCCACAATTGGATTTTCTGGTTAAATCCAGAACTGCCGAAGTGCAATAAAACACTCCCATGAAAGCAGTAATCTCCCTAAATCTTCAAATTCCCCCCACCCCCACACATCGCATTTCATACACAAACACAGAACAAAATGATGCATAAAAGCAGCAAAACTGATTACCATCAGCAGAGTTTCCTTTTTAATGTATTAGACCTTTAATCTTTTCTTAAGTGTTGGCCATTAAAATTATTAAACTACTTCCCCTCCTCCAGCCAATCTATATTTTTTGAATGAATTAACTAAGATATTTAAAAAATCTTACTACATTATTTCCACAGCTCTCCTGGTGTGTTTCCTTAGTGTAAATTTTGCAGTGTTTAATGAAGTAGTCTCATCTCTTTCTGCAAAGCCGGTGGCTCCTGTAAGCTACAGAAGCTGCTTCTCCCCTCAGATCTTCCCCAGAGCCTAGGGGTTCGGGAAGGTCCTATGGGTGGTGATGAGCAGGCAGAAAGACCACACTCTCTGAAGTCATCTGCTGGGAATGGACACGCAGGCTTTCAAGAGCTACGTTTTCCTACTCTTTCAGGCCCATGAATTGAGTGAATATTGGTCTTAAGAATGTCCACAACCATTAGGTTAACTACCGGTTAAATAAACATTATGACAGCTAATAATGCAATTATTTACACACTTCTGAAAGGACTACAGCACTGCAGGCTCCACAGGGGCAGCAGCAAACAGCTGTAGGTTTGGCAGGTCCTTTTCTTTGCAGGATAACTAAAATAACTGGCAAGCTACTCCAAAGTGGTGGAGGGGTCTCAGGAGACCTTCCTGAGGGGTGTCGGGGAGGCACTGCCTTTCGGAAGGGCAGAGGACCCACTCTTCGAAGACCACACTGCCTGGAGTAATCTCCATGATGGAGCTACCCCAAATCATTTGTAACATTTAAAAATACTGATCATTAATAAACTTCATGCCATTGATTGCAAGCTAAGTGGTATCCTGTAGATTGGTGAAGTTGGGGTTCTTGCACTAGACTTAAGAGAAAGTGACAAGCCTTTCTTCAGCTTTTCATTTAGTATAAATCTAATTCCTATGACTGACACAAATTAATAATGCAGTCTTGAAATAAGAATCATGGAAAAAGAGTAAAATAAATTCTTGTACTAAATAGGCCATACTCTGACCACAATGACTTCTGCTCTGTGCTGTCTGCTCTCCCTGGAGAGCAGTGAGCAAGAACTGGGTGCTGTGGGAAAAATGTTTGGGTGTAGCAGCTGAATTTCTGGATTTTGTGATCTGATCTTGTAAACACTTGAGCAAATGAGTAACTTTCCACGTTTAGGCAGTCCCACTGAACAGAAACACTTCTCCCTTATATGTTTGCAAACTCCAGAGCATATAAATAATCAGCTTTCTCTACAAACAAAATTTAGTCATTTACTTTTCATTGTAACAGCCAGTTTATCTTTAATTTCACTCAAAACAAGTAATGTTCTTATTTAAACAGGAACTGAGAGTGTGCCACATCAGTACATTGCCATTAGCCAACCCAGCTAAAGCAGTGTAGGAGTTACAGTAAGCACACATGAAAAGTTGCATCGCTCATTTATTTTGAGCAAGTTTGCCAACTTGGCCCATCTTCCTGAATAGTTCACTTGTTTGATATAAGCAGTGAAAGACATTCCACTTATCTTAATTACTTACTTGTGTCTTCCATATTCCTGTAATGGTTCTTGATCGTTCAGCCTTAGAAATTAAATGTATTGTCTGCTATTATTTCCACAGTTACCAAGTATGAGCAGTTAGGTAGGATCATTGATAGATATATGCTAGCCTTTCAGTTTTAAAAGTCTGAAATTCAGCTTTTCTATTATATTAAAAGTACAAGCAACATTGGCTGGATTAATTTAGCTCCTTGCTGGCTCCTGTAACAAAGTAACCAAACCAAACTGGCAGTGCAATCAGTTATCACTAGCTGTACTGATAACTGTAGCACTTGTGCATAACTTACATGCAGGTAACCTTGTATGTGATCAGAGGAAGTTTACTTTCAGTTGAAGCAGTTGTTTTGTCTTCACAACAGCTCTGGTTCAGACATTTCTACAACAAGCAGACATAGCTGGTAAAATTATGCGAAGGCAAAAAAGACCAGCTGATTTAGCTATAGTTACAAAGGAGCCTCCAGCAGCCCACCTGAAAGCAGGCCATGTTTGCTCAGGCAAACATCAAAAAGCTAGGAAATACCAGAATTAATGTTGTCCATGTAACCTTGATATGATATATGCCTCAACTTGGCCCCTGGTATCTGAGCGGCGCGTGAAGCAGAGTTGGGTAAGACAGGGGAATATTTATTTTAAGACCCTCCTCAAATACAAGGTTGCTAGGACAGTTTTACAGGTTTAAAACAATGCATTGCCATCCCCCTTCTCCCTTGTGTTTGGAGACACCTGCCTTATTTTAGATTAATCATTTCAGAAGAGGCATACTTCCAGCACCTGCAGTTCTGGCCCTGCTTGGTGGAAGCTTGGCGATATTGAAACTCTTCGCTGGATAAAGAACTGGCTGAATGGCGGAGCGCAGAGAGTGGTGGTGAATGCAGTTAAATCCAGCTGGTAGCCGGTCACAAGTGGTGTTCCCCAGGGCTCAGTTTTGGGTCCGGTCTTGTTTAACATCTTCATCAATGATCTGGATGAGGGGATTGAGTGCTCCCTCAGTAAGTCTGCAGATGACACCAAGCTGGGTGGGAGTGTCGATCTGCTGGAGGGTAGGAAGGCTCTGCAGAGGGATCTGGACAGACTGGATCAATGGGCTGAGGCCAACTGTATGAGGTTCAACAAGGCCAAGTGCCGGGTCCTGCACTTGGGTCACAACAACCCCACGCAATACTACAGACTTGGGGAGGAGTGACTGGAAAGCTGCCTGGCAGAGAAGGATCGTGGGGTGCTGGTCGACAGCCGGCTGAACATGAGCAAGCAGTGTGCCCAGGTGGCCAAGAAGGCCAACGGCACTCTGGCTTGCATCAGGAATAGTGTGGCCAGCAGGAGCAGGGAGGTGATGGTGCCCCTTTACTCGGCAGTAGTGAGGCCGCAGCTGGAGTGCTGTGTTCAGTTTTGGGCCCCTCACTACAAGAAGGACATTGAGGTGCTGGAGAATGTCCAGAGAAGGGCAGCGAGGCTGGTGAGGTGTCTGGAGAACAAGTCTTATGAGGAGCGACTGAGAGAACTGGGGTTGATTAGTCTGGAGAAGAGGAGGCTGAGGGGGGACCTTATTGCTCTCTACAACTACCTGAAAGGAGGTTGTAGTGAGGCAGGTGTTGGTCTCTTCTCCCAGGTAACTAGCGATAGGATGAGAGGCAATAGCCTCAAGTTGCATCAAGGGAGGTTTAGATTGGATATTAGGAAAAATTTCTTTACTGAAAGAGTGTTCAGACATCAGAACAGGCTGCCCAGGGAGGTGGTGGAGTCCCCACCCCTGGAGGTGTTCAAAAAACATGCATATGTGGCACTTCAGGATATAGTTTAGTAGGCATGGTGGTGTTTGGTGGATGGTTTGATTTGATGATCTTAGAGGTCTTTTCCAACCTATGATTCTGTGATTCTGAAAAACAACACAATGTTGGGGTTTATAATGGAAAGCGTGTGGCACCCAAGATGACACAATGGTCTGGAGGAATTTCTGTCGGGGCTCCTTGTCATTTGGGTGTTTCTGTTCTACGTTGCTCCAAGAGTGAGGCTCATGGAAGGGTTTTCCAGCTGCTTGCTCTCTTCTGCTTCGCTTGAGCCGTTTTTTTAAGTGCTCCGTTGTTCTCCATATGTGGCCACACTTGAAATTTTTCCTTTTTTTCTGATTCTTTCAATAAAATGGATGATTTTAATAACTGCGTTCAGAGTGCGTCTCCACAAACAGTTGCAGCAGCTTGGCTGAGGGGCTGGTAAATTGTGGTGGTTGTCAACAGTGTGAGTGTGAGACAAGGGAGAGACTAGGAACCTGTTAAGCTGGCTTTTCTGTTGGAGAAATTATAATATGGAACAAACCATTCCTTTTTACTTGTGGTCTCACGGTAACTTGAATTTACATCTCCAAAGATGTAACACTGTCCTGCTATTCAAATAGCAGTCTCTTCTCTAGCTCATGAGCACATTTTACCCAGACCTCACCTTACCTGCAGGCAATCTGGTATTTCTTACCGTTACCCTGCTCTCTCAGAAAGCGGCTGCAAGTGGCGAAGGCAGAGCAAAGGCAGCACATCGCTTCCTGCTGATCAGATCTCGGTAAGAATTAACAGACCTTAGAAGAATTTCCCAGCAGACCTCGGTAGAAATTAATTAAGTACCCCTTCTCCACTGGATTAACCAAAACATACTGTTTCATTTAGTAATGAGAACTGCCTCGATATGCAGACCGGGTGCTGCAGCCCCATCCTTGCCTGACCCTGGTCTCCGCTGAGCCCAGTGCTGTCCTGACCTTGTCCCCATTCCCACCCCCTCCACAATCCACGCCACCCCACCCCACCCCAGGGACTGCCTTCCTGGCCGGGCTGGGCCCCAGGCTGCCTGCAGATGGCCAGGCTGGGGCTGACCATGGTCCCCATCCCATCTCGTCTCATTGGGGTCTGCAGAACGGGGCTGGCTGGGGAGGGAGGGAACCGCACCGCCCTGCTGCCCCGTGGCCCCCGGCCTTGCCTAGGTGCCATGGTGCTGCCTCCCCCTCCAGCTCCACAGCCCCAGGGCAATGCCTTCCACAGAGTGAGCCCTCATATGTCTGATTCGGTGCCCAGTGACAGGATGGGCACAAACTGAAGCACAGGAAGTTCCGTCTGAACATGAGGAAGAACTTCTTCCCTCTGAGGGTGACGGAGCACTGGAACAGGCTGCCCGGGGAGGTTGTGGAGTCT
>Ga0065711_1007843_pt1 | contig 21412 bp, 29 predicted proteins | sample Hoacrofraction12_FD_59098 | JGI IMG/M metagenome (GOLD analysis project Ga0065711, IMG submission 59098) | Hoatzin crop microbial communities from Cojedes, Venezuela - Epithelial fraction 12 v2 (version 2) | ecosystem: Host-associated > Birds > Digestive system > Esophagus > Crop | place... | reverse complement strand
GGCGGTGGGAGCCCGGTGTTAGTCCTTTGTAGTGCAATTCCTGAAAAAATGATAGCTTCAGGATGGAGACCCATCTGTTTTCACCCCCAAATTATTTTAAAAATAACAAGTTCTCCCTGTCCTAGAAACATCGTCCCCTGTCACGCTCTCTTTTGTGTGACGTGTTTGTCCTCCCACTGGCTCTCTCCAGGCTCTTCTTGTGGCAGGCGAACCCTGTGCACCTCCCGGGGTCAGAGCAGGGCTGCTGCGCGTTGCCTTGATAACACAGAGCACACAGCGTGGTCCGTGGGGCGCGGGGAAGAGCCGCGGGACCCCTGACGCTCCGGCAACGCCTGGGCTGTGCTCAGAGTCCTGCGTCCAGAGGAGAGGCTTGCTTTCCTTGGCAGGAGAGCCCAGCTTGTCCTGGAGATGGGGTGGTTTGGCTCTGCTGAGCCAGACCTTGCTGGGAACTGGAGCTCCTGGTGCTAATCTGGGCAGTTTCTCCTCGTGGTCGTGCGCTGTGGCAGCTTGGCTGTGCCCAGCGTGGTGCAGTGGGTGGAGAATGGACCCCTGGGCGGGCAGAGAGGAAGGCTGCGGGCAGCTCGGGGTGTCAGCGGGGCTTTGTGCCAGAAGCTGCCTCGGTTTTTGGTGGAGTTGCTCCCTGCAGGGAGTGGGAGACAATGGGAAGGTGCCTGTGGGCTGCGTGACGCTGTAGATGCGGCGTGCTCAGAGAAAAACTGCAGCCCCAGTGCTGCTCACCACTGCCCGCCCTGTGCCGTGGGGAGTGCGGTCTGTGCGCTGCGGGGACCGTGCCGGCTGCTGCTGTGCTGGGGTGGACCAGGGCTGCTCCAGACCGGTGGCCCATGGAGACTGGCTGCTTCTGGGGAGGGAGGGAGGTCAGCTATGGCAGGGTGCTGCTGGGCCTCGGGGCTGAAGCCTGGTCCCTGGCAGGGCTGGCGAGGCGTGGCAGGCATATTGGGGTTATGCCAGCGCTCCTGGGGGCCAGGAGGGTGCTGGAGGTATGCTGGCTGATGGTCTGCAGGGACTCTTGGGATCCACCTTATATGTTTTTATTAATGGCCTTTACCTACAAAGCAGCAGATGCTGCTGAAACTTGCTGAGGAAGCGGAGGTGAGCAGCTCTGCCAGTGGCTGTAGTTGCCCCACCAAGCAGAGACGGAGAAGTGGGGCATGAGGCTGTGCACGGAAGGACCAAGAGTGAAAAAGCAGCTGACCCTCAGGAGATGACGGGGAGGACGGTCTGGGTGTACTCCTCGGGGACAGAGGGACATGGAGTCACCACTCTTAAATCTTCATCATACTGCCACATCAGACGTGCGAGGACCTGGTGGCCCACCGCTTAGCTCTGGCAATCACCGTGGCAGTCAAACTAGAGCAAATCCCCAGAAAAGTAAGAGAAATGGTCAGCCCTTGTCGTAGGAGGACACGGGGAGTGTGAGTCTAGTGCCTGGGGGCTGGTGGTGTGGTGGGGGGGTGGAGTGGGTCAGGACGGGTACATACCTGTCTGGGATGGAGCCACACAGGGCAATGCGTGGTGCAGTGGTGGGGCTGGGAGATGGGGTCTGCTCCTGGCTGCCATCATGCAGTGAGGAGGTGGGTGGGGACGAGGGCTCTGGGTCCCGGTGAGGTTCAGGGCTCCGTGGGCAGGGAAGGTGCCCTGCACCCAGGGACCAGAGCCTGGGCTGCCCTGCGGGACGGGCTGTGCTTTGCAGGACGCACTGGAGAGGCTGTGATGGGGTCTGTGCTTCACTTTGTTTGTAGGGTGTGTCCAAAAGGGGTCTGCTGCTGGGACTCCTCTGTGGTTCCCGCCGGGCCTTGTGTTAAAGTCAATATTTTGCACGTACGGAGAATTGGCAAGGAGGCAGCTCTGTGACAGATACGGTACAGTTTGGGATCAAGGGTTGTTTCTTTCCACGGTGGGGACCAGAGTCAGAGCCAGGTCTTCCTTGCAACTGTGGAGAGTGCCACCAGATGCTCTGAGCCTCCAGCTGCCCCCTCCTCTTGTACTCCTGCTCGGGGGGTGCAGCCTGCGGAGCCAGGTCTCGCTGGCTCGGAAAGGCATGCGGTCCCCCTTGCTCTGCAGAGCGGGCAAGGCTGTCTGCAGACAAGCAAATCTTCCAGGAGATGTGGAGCTGCCACGTGGCCTCTGTTCCCTGGCTCGCCTGGTGTGCGTGGCATGCATGCTGGTGGGTGAGGAACCAGGGAGCACGGGGCAGCGTGTGTCCAGGCTTACAGATAGCAATGTTTTGCTTTCTTGTTTCTGAAGTTCGATTCTGTCCAGAATAAAGAGTTCTGATGGAAATCCAGCCATGTGTGGCAACGGGCCAGAATCTCTCACCTGGGCAGGAAGCGTGGTGCGAAAAGGCTGTTATTCGTAGACATCACGGACCTTCCCAAAACTCGAGGTGTCTGTTGGGACGGCATTCCTGAATACAAGTGCCTCCATTGACTTCCTTCTGGCCAAAGGACCTTCTCTCAGACCTAGGTACGTTGTGGCAGCTGGTGAGATCTAAGCGTGCAGAGCACACAGGCATTGGTGAGACTCACTTTAGGTGTCTTTATACTGAGCAGGAAAGAAATTACTCTGATGTGGGCTCTTCAGAGACAAACACAAAGCATGTCCCAAGAAGAAAGTGCTGAGTTCTTCAAATGGTGATAACATCGCTGTGAGTCCAAAAATTATCTGCAATAACTGATAATGCTTCTGAAGGACAAAGTTCTTGCAGCAGAAATAAGCATATGTTTGCAGACAACAGAACCAAGATACAATAAAAATAAAATTTTATTGTATGTAGGAGCTGTTAAAAAACAGCAACTCCTGTTGCGCATGGAGCTGTAGGACATTACCTGAGAAGACCTGTGCTACAAATGACAGAAAATAGAAAAACAAAGCTGCCACAGAGAAGAGGGGTGAAGAGGTCACAGACACAGCTGGACTCCTGGGCCTGCAACAGCAGGGAATCCTTCGCCAGAAATGGCCCCAGGAGCCCTGGCAAGGGGCCTTGCTCAATGCTGCAGAGGGATGCAAAAAACCCCCGAGTACTTGTGACAATCTGACCAGGGGAAAAAGCTCCTTGACACCAGAACTGGCTATTGACTGTTCCCTGAGCATGGGAGCAAGACCTGCTGCCCAGCCTGCTGGAGCTGCTGTGGCACCAGGGGACACCAGCACTGCCCAACCCCTTCCCTCCCTTCCCTGGAGGCATCGCAGGGGCTTCCAAGCATGGCAAAATGCTCCAGAAGTGATAGGCCTGGGAGAAAAGGTGTCATTCCCAGTCGCTGCAGGAGACCATTGGGTGCTCCAAAGCACTGAGAGAGTGAACATCTTTGAACAGCTCCACTTCCCATTTCTAATGGGTGCTGCGTCTGGAGACTCAGGAGAGTCCGGCTGTGGGCTGGAGGAGACAGCAAAGGGCCAGGGGTGGGGGCTTGTGGTGGGCAAGTGGGAGGGGGACGAGAAGCAGCCCCCTCTCCCCCTTCTCTCTCTGGTGGCACCCAGGGCTGACTTGGCCAGGGTCAGCAGGCAAGGGGCAACTGGGGTCAGGACAATGCCCATAGAGTGGTGAGGGCGCAGCCGGGGGCTCCGGAGGAGCCAGGAGAGGCCACAGGGGTAGCTGGTGTCCACATGCACCAGGGCCCCTTCCACAGCACGTGAGTGATGGCTGAGGGGACCCTGAGAATGGTGTCATGAGTGTGTCTGTGCTCAGTGATCCACACGGAGAGGCCTCCAGCTGGCATCGTGAGCTGGGACCGGCTTGGGTTGCAGACTGGTATGTCTGGGAGCTGCCCGTGTCACTGGGCATGGCTCAGTGCTCAGACACCTGCCAGATTTCTAGGCAGGCAATACAGAATTATTCACAGCAGCAGAACAGATGCCGACTGTGAAATGTTGCACCTGGATATGATGGACCTGGGTGGCCAGGTGATAAAATGACACAGTTTCAATAAACACAAGCTAATGCTCAGGGGAAAGACACTAATTATACCTACAATGTACTAAATACTTCTATACTTACCACATTACCACTTGGAAAAGATTTTTGGAGTCTCAGCAGAGCATTCAATTAAAATGGGAGCCTGGGGCTCAGCAGCAAGCGGAGAGGTGAATGCAGTGCTAATAACAGCGCTGTCAGCACCGCGCCGTCCCTCAAAAACGGTGCAAGCTCTGGATCCTGATCTGCGCGTGAGCTGCCTGAACCTGGCTGGAAACGTGGCTGAAGTGTCACCGTATGCTTGCCTTGTTCTCGCCTGCTCGTGGCACGTCAGTGCTGTTGGCTGCTGTTAGGGAGGTGGACACGCGGGCTGAACTGCACGGTCCTTTTTCTGGGTTTATAGCCCTTACCTGCAGTGAAAACTTGGTGTTGCACTATTGCAGTTTTAATGCTGTGCAGGGCATGGGGTTAGTAGCCCTGGATTGTTGTCTGCATTTCTCCTGTTGGATTATTTTCCATGTTTCTTCTGTTCAGGAGCAGGGTGGTTTCTCTGGTGGCATGCTCTTGGGCAGTGCTCTCTGTGGGTGATGCTGGAGTCCTGTTTTGCAGACAGCCTGTTGCAGGGCTGATTCCCCCTTCACATTGGAGTTTTTTAGAGATGGGGTGGTATGTTCCTCAGCACCACAACAGTTGCCTCAGGTTTTGATAACCCACTCCTTATTGCCCTCTTCAAGCAGATGCTGAAGATGTTCCTGCACACCTGTGAAGCATGGAGCGTTGTTTTGTTCAGGGAACAGTTTATGAACTGGTTTACTGGGGCATGGACATCAGCTGTCTGACCTTGTATAGGTCAGTGCATTAGCCCTTAGCAGCTAGCAGGGTTTTACAGATGGTCTTGGGTTCAGTTACATCATGTTGTATATGAGCTTATTTCCCTTCCCTAACAGAAAAGAGATTTTGGCCATGACTCCTGCAGGATTGAGCTCTGGATCGGTACCTCTGGATGCCGCTGACGGTGACAAGATCCTGTTGTGTCTCATGAGTTGGTCTGGCAGGGCAGGCTGATGCCTTTCTGCAACCAGCTGGGCCTCAGGTGACTTTCTGAAACATCTCTGTGTGCTTGCTGGGATTCATTCAGGCTGTGGGTAGCCAGACAGCTTCTCCTCCGGTAGCGTCAGCTGAAATCCTACCAAGAACCATTTTCCTTTTGCCTGGTTGACTCTGGGAGCGGAGGAAGGACACCCAGACAGACACTGTGCACTGTGCCCTGCGCTAGGAGGTTGTGGGTGGTTCAGTCAAGCGGAGCACAGCCTGTGCCTCCGAAGGGCCCAGCAGGACCATCAGTGGGGAAATTAGGAGATGTGAAGTGTGCCCGAGGGGATGGCTTCAGATTGCCATCTGTAAGGTCCAAACAAAGCAAAGGCATCTCAGACAAATGGCTGATACTCAGGGATAGGAGCTCTGACAGCCCAGCAAATTCCCTGGTAAAACCAGCCAGACCAGCTGGAAAGCAGTCCCATGGCCATGAAACTGCACATCAGCGTATCTGGAGGGTTTGGAGAAGTTCGAGGCATCCTCTGATGAGGCACATTTGGGAGCCACCCTTCTGCCACCCACCCCATGGCCTGCCTGGCTGGTTGGGGGTCCCCGCTGTGCTGCCCCACGCGCGCAGCATCCCGAGGGCTTGCTTGGGTGCTGTGCAGGCGCTGCTTGCCTGGAGCATAGCCTTGTCCTGCCAGCATCGCTTCCATTTTCTGCTGCTGGAAACCCACAGCAAACGGCTGCGCTGGGTGAGCAGGGGGTTTGGTTTGCTCGTGAGTCAGCTGTGGGAACTGGCCGTCACGGACCTCAGAGTAGGCTGGTTGCCTTCCAGAAGAAAGCCCAGCCTCTGCGTAGGTGACAATATCTTCATTTCAGCTTCCTCTTTGCTCTCCTTGGTGTGGCTCATGTTGTGGTCACAGTGGCATCTCATTTTGGTTTGAACTCACTTAGGTGTAGTTTTACTTTCCCTTCTGACTTGATGCTGAGGGTGTCCTGGGAGTTCCCCCCAGCTCATCCCCCGTCACCTGCTCCTCTTTGGCACTCACCTCCCGCCTCTTTTTGCCAACCTTTGCGTGGTATTTTATTATCTGTTTTACACCGAATTACTGTCCTGTATCACTGGTACCTCAATGGCTTGAGATGCTGATCCAAAGCCATTTAATGCTTCCTGCCCGTTCTGGCAAAGGGCCATACAGCAGTTACTGTATGTGGCTTCTTTGCTGCGTTTTTCCCTGGCGCTCCCAAATCTTCCTCTAAGTTTGTGCACCTTCTTGCATGGAATTTTTTTGCATTTGCTCTTGCATAAATATTGGTGTGCTGCTTTCCCTGGATGCTCTTGTGAGAAGAGCTCTCAGCGCTTCCCTGCTCCATTTAATGTTTTCCATTTGCAAATGACCTTCTTCAGCAGCTCCAAATGCATCTGATCACTCTTCGTAGTCTGCAGGTAAGCTTGTGTGGCTTTTGTCCTGTTAATGGTCGGTCCCAAACTGGTACCCCTCTGATTTGATAATGGCATGTGTCCGCTTTGCACCAGGTGGCAAGGCACTGGACTCTCGTTCCTCTATAGCATGGATTACTTATTGAACAAGCTTTGGGCTTTGATGGCGCTCCTGCAACGCCCCTGGGACTTGGTGGAGGTCATGCCGTGCATGGCAGTAGGGGAATTTGCAGGCACATGGGAAGGAGTGTGCATGTTTTGGAGGGATGTAGCTGAAAACATCTGGGATACATCCGGATATTTTGAGTTGGTGCTTAAATAAAGGGGAGAAATTGCAGTGCTTCACATCTGTCTGCTGGCACTTGTGTATTTTCTTCTCATCGGAATGGTCTTGAGACACTTTCTAAGCTGCAAAAAAATCTACTTTGCCTGTGTTAAAATATCCTTTGGAAATAGTTTTAACTTCCTGCCCGGATTGGAAGGCTTTGTGAGAACCACAATAAATCAGTTGAAGTACAGGTATGAATGGATAAATTAATTAAATGTTCTATTTTAATGCCAGTTGTGTTGCATGAATCTTGGCTGTTTTCAGTCAAGGCATATAACCAAAAAGTTTTATCCTAATCCTTAGTCTGTACCAAATCTGAGAGCACTATCAGCCAAAGCTAATGAGATAAACATAACGTGAACTGGACTGTTTGCCTGTCCTACTTAAACATAAAAAAGTCTTGTCTTAATAGTATAAAAAATTTGGGATTTGTGTGAAATAGCCTGATACTGAAAACCATTTCTTGAATAAATAATTGTTCCAAAGCAAATGGGATTTCTGCAGAAATGAGTATTACTGGAAAGGGGAAACTTGCAGGACCAGTCAGTAAAGTAGATTTCTTTTTTCCATCACCTACCAATAACAGAAAAAAAACCTGACTGAAATGTATTTATGGTTTAATCATTGTACTTGGTCTGCGACCTACGTGCTCAGAGATTTAATTCCCAAAGGGAGGGCTTTGGAAAGTTATTAAAGTCTGAACATAAATGGTATGAGGGTTTTTGTAATTTTAAACTTTGTAAGGATGATTGCATTTATAAACTTCATAACCGCATTTATCTGCAGCTCCCAGCATGGTGACCCTGTGGTCACGTTTTCCCCTTGCCACTTGGGTCGCCGAGGGTGCGTGGGGCTCGGTGCGACTCGCCCCCGTGCTCCGTGCACCCGTTGCGCTTGTGCTGCCCCGCTCCTGCCCGCAGCTGTCGGTGCGGGCAGCAGCGCTGCTCGCCCACTCTCCTTCCCTCCCTGCAGCACCCGCGCTCCTACCAGGACCGCTTCTCACGGAGCTTTTCTATCCCACGCAGGTCGCGAATGACGCCTGGAGCCCGGGACGGCGTGAGCAGGCCGTTTGTCATATGAGGATGTGCCCGTGCCCTCGCTGACTTGCCCGCTGTGCCCGTCCCCGCTGCCAGTCCTGGCCGACGCCATGGGAGGATGCTTCTCCAAGCCCAAACCAGGTGACCGTCCTCCGTCGCCGTGCCCCGTCCCATGGGGAGAAGTAGGTCAGCGGCCGTGGACGCTAGCCGGGGGAATGTTAATTCTTGGCTCCCACAGAGAGGATTACCGGCACATTAATCCCCCCAAATTCCTCGGCGCTCTGGCTCCCAGGCAGGGAGCTGTACCGGGGCTGCAGCGGTGCCAGGGAGCAGTGGGCGGGCGGGCAGAGAGCTCAGCTCACACCCTGCAAACCCATCCAAACACCCGCTGCCAGCTCTTCCCCGTCCCATCTCCTTGTACCCCACCACCCTCCCAGCTTCTGCCTTCCTACTGTCCCTGGGGCCAGAACTGCCCCCCTCGTGCCCCACGGTAGGTCTGCGGGACAGCTGTGTCCGTGTCACGGACGTGTGTGACTCCAGCACTTTCCTTGCTGCTGCGGCTTTGCCCCTCCCTGGCCAGCCCTTAGTTTTGTCTCTGCTGGAAGGTAATGACCAGGGAAGGAGCAGGACCACCTACTGCTTGATTTCTTGATGTTTTCTCAGTCCCACCACCCAGGCCAGGTCCTGGGGCTGCTCCACTCACTGGATTTTTTTTTCTTGGTGAAGCTTGTCCATGCATGCTGCCTCCGGCAGGGAAAGCAGCTGTAGGCACCTGGACATCATGGATGTTCCCCTTCTCTGCACACCTCTGCTGCGGCTGGGCTGGGTGGGCTCCCTGCTCGCTATGGTTTGGCAAAGGTGGGTGTATATAGGAGAGGAAGGGGCTGTGATGCAAGCTGTGTGGGCAGACTGGCTGGTCAAGGGAGGTCTGGTGTGGAAGTGTCAACATTAAGCCTTGTCCTGAGCCCCTGCCAGCAGCGTGGGCATGAGCAGGCACTGCGTCGTCACCCGGGCTTGGCGTACCTAGAAGCACCCACGTGGTCCCGCTGCTGGTCCCCAGGAACTGATGCTGGTGCACGGGGGGCTGGTGCAGTCAGCGTTGCCCAAGCTGCTTCGAGGAGAGCTCCCACCCTGCAGCTTGTTTTGGCCACCTAAGAGGGAGCTGAAGGATGACCCTGTCCTTGTTACCTGCTCATGCCCAGGGGCAAGGGGAATCAAGTAGTAGCGCTGAGCTGTCATACCAGTCAGCATCTACACACGTGGCCTTTGTGGGTGGAAGAATGCCTTTTGGGGACCTTTCATTGGAAATTTGTCTTCATTGCCTCAGGCAGTGGGGATTTCGGGTTGAAGGACTCAAAAGGTCAGAGGGGCAATACAAGTCGTGTCTGCGACCCACAGAGCATCCAGTGAGTGAGGTCCTCTGCCTTTGCTTCGCAAGGCACAAGGAGAAAATAAAGGTGGTTTTCTGCCCTTGGCCTGTACTGTGATTATTTTACAGGTCATTGCAGTGCCAAGGTAATGTGGCATTGGACACTGTGAACTGTGAGGTTTCTTTCGTGAAAACCCACACTGTTTATATCCTTTCTTGAAATGTTTAAGGAGTGAAAACGCGTCCAGGAATGAATGCCTTTGTTGACTAAACTTGTGACAAACTCTGCTGGCAGTTCCACTTTATTTTGTATACCGTCAGCGAAATTGTGGCTCATCTTGGACCGGTGCAGGAATAAAAGCACTCTGCAGGCAAATTTCCTGAACTGCAGATTTTCGTGTAGAGCTGTATTTGCATAGCAGGGCCAAATGACTGAAAATGCCGTCCTGTAACGTAACGGTCTCTCTGCAGCTCTGGTTTTGATTAGCAGTCTTCAAAGGCTCTTGATAAGCCTTTCCCCAGCTCCTGGTTAGCGCACCGCTGACTGCGGTGCTTCATCTCGGAGGTTATAAAACCTGCAAACGCAGTGAGGTGAATAGATGCATTTGCAGATACTGCTTGTTCTGGCAAAGAAGTTTCACGGCCTTTTAATGATATTTGTCTTTCCCATTGCTTGCGGGAACTGTGCATCATCAGAGCTGAGCAGTGGACTTCACTATTTCTAAAAATCCACCTATCCCCTGTACGAACGAGAAGCAAATCGTGCAGGGACAGGACAGAGCTGTTTTCTACATCAGTGCTGTTTTGACATGAAGGGAATATTTCAGATGCAGCCTGAAGTCAACAGAATTTATTTAGATTCTTCTGAAAGATGTATACGAGGTACTTATCTGCTCCATCTTCTTATATCTGAGAGAGACCCTCGGCACCTCCTGAGCACCCTCAGCATTTCTCGAGATAACCTTGGCGTTGCACACACGTTGGTGTGTGCCAGGAAGACCTTTTGCTGTGCAGACCATCGGTACAAGAGAGGAGTGGAGTCCCACAGTAGTAAATAACTGTGCTGGCTGTACCGTAGGCCAGCCCCGAAGCGTGGCTGCTGCTGCAGCACCCTATCCCCTCCTGATATTTAAGCATTTAATTAAGAGCTTATGTGCAAGCGGTGATGTAATCTTCTGTTATCTCTAGTGCTGCAATCCTGTGACACTGGATCCTCTTCTGAAGGCCCAGTTCTCGATCTCTGCATGGTTTTTTTTCTCCATTTTTTCTCCGGGTGCGTGATGCATATGCAATGAGCTGCCAGCTGGCAGTCTGCGTGGGATGTCAGCACCCACTCTGGGAGAGGCAGCCGGGTCAGGATGACGGGTGAAGGGAACCATAGCGTGCCAGCCACTGCTCGGTGTGAGCTACAGCGGCACCGTCTCTGCACCAGGTGCAGGAGAGCGGCTTGCAAGACCTGTAAAGTTATGGTTATTTTTCTTTGCATTTTCTGCTGGGTTCAGTGCCTGATGGTGGGACAGGGCAGCAGCTGCAGCACCGCACGGCGTGTGTGTGGGTGAGCTTTGCTCTCACACAAGGGATGCATCTGGCTTTGAGCAGGGAACATGTCCCCTGTGCAAGGATGCTGTGTACTGCTCGAGTGGGTGCTGTGGGCTGCAAGTCCTTCTGAGCTTGGTTCTGAGGGTGCCTCCAGGCTTGGCTGGCAAGTCCTACCTCCTGGTTTTTGGGAACGTGGCATTTGCTGAACAGGGCATCCAGAGAAGGGGGTAGAACTTGGCACAGCTGACGTGATTCTTTTATCATTAGCTCTCTCATTTGTAATAGAAATCGTTTGGAGTCTCTTTGAGACCACCTAAAGTAGTTGCCATCGAGGTTAGCTGTTAAGAGGCCGCATGGGTGAGCCAGGGGATGCCTGGAGAGCGCAGCACTGGCAGGGCAGAGCGAGACCCCAAACATGTCCTGTGGCGGTGGATTTACTGTGTGCTGGCTGCGGGAAAATAAACCCTGCTGGGGTAGACCAGGCTTTCTGGCTGTGCCCGCTGTACCCTGCTGGTCCCTCCATCATCACTTACCCCTGGTGCTTCTCTGGTTTCCTCTGCTCTCGGAGCTGTCGGCACCGTACAGCCAGCACAAGGCTGTTCCCTGCCCCCAGGGCTCATTTGCCCTGTGTCTGCAGCCCCTAAGCAGCAAGCCCTAAGGCATCTCGGGGTTTTGTGACTGTGGAAGACAGGCAGACAGCTCTGCTCCTCTGCCAGCCCAACTCCTCTGTCCCGTATGGCCAGGCGTCTTCATCTTACCCAGACTCCTCCAGATTCAGGCCAACACTTGCCTCATGCCAGTTCTCTTTTCCCCTGCACTGCCATATTAACTTAGTATTTTCCTTGTTTCTACCATTTTAACTATGATACTTTAAATGACCTGATACCCATAGTTTAAATTTGGCCTCTAGAAGGGCACTGAGCCATACTGAGAACCTAATTCTGGAGTAAAGAAGTCTTGGGTCATTTAATTGCCCTAATTTTTAAAAATAATGACCATGGCTTTGCACTGAAGCCCAGCCATCCTCCACCTGCCAGCACCCTGCCCAGGGGTCAATGCCAACATTTCCAGCCTTGTGTTTCAGGTACCTACCTAAAAGCAGGCAGAGGCTTTGACTTGTCCCCCAAGGCTGTGAATAGTGATGGAGAAGGAATAAATTTGTGGGAGATGTGATGAGGTATTGATGACTGACTGCTAGGTGTTAATGACATGAGGCAAAGCACTAGAACATTGTGGCCACAGTGTGAAAAACCCCCCCTGATAAATGGGATTGGGATGCAATTCCTGGGTGTGTTCATAGGGGTCTTGTCAGTGCTCTGACCAAAAGGCTGAAAACCTGGGAGGAAAAAAAAAAAAAAGGTCAAAACTTATAGTCTTGATAAGAGTCCGTATTGTAAGCAATTCCATGATTCTGGGGAGCTGACTCAGGATTTTTGAATACTAAGAGCTGGCAATGCTGAGGTCTGTATGGATGTGTGGTGTCAGCACTTGCTAATGCTCAACTGTTTCACCTGCTTTTTTGTCTGTTCTTATATGATACTTCCAGCCCTGGCCTCCTGGTCCTTCATATGTGTGTGTGTGTATATAGATAAGAACCACATATATATTAAAACTGTACATGAACACACAAACCCAAGTACATGCACATATGTAGATGTATATCAGCGATGCTGGTGGCACAGGGGAGCAGGCAAATCTATATCTGTATCAATATCGATATATCTATACCTGTATCTGTATCTCCGGACACGTACATATACATGCTTGGAGATCAGCAGTTTCTCTGCCCTGGAAACTACCGCTGTCACCCGTGTTCCCACCAGCGGGGCCGGGGCAGTGCTGCTGTGTGACAGGGGTGGCTTTGGCTGGTCCCCGAGGAGTTTGCCACTGCACGGATTTGTAGGGCACGTGCCTGAAACTTTCCAAACAGTTTGCTTTAATGTCAGGAACCTCTCCTAGCAGTTACAGAAAATGACTGTCAAAGGAATGGAGTGCCCTGGACCTAGCCACACTGCCGGCTGGATTTCAGAATTAAACTTGGGTTTATAAGTATTTCATTTAAATGTCGTTTTCTCTGATGGCAATTGAAGCAGTTTGCTGGATCAGCTCAGGTGCTGCTGAGCCCCAGATTCCTGGAGGGATCATCCCTCGGGAATGCAGATCTCTACCCAGAGAGGCACCCCACACAGGGCTGGGGGGGAGGAAGAGGAGGAGAAGGGTGGACAAAGGGTTGGGGAGAGGCAAGTGGGAGGCAAGCGGTGAAGTGTGGGGCCCAAAACAGGAGGGAGAATGAGTTTATACCTATTTTTCTTTTCTTCTGGACATTAGTCCGGGAGTGTTGGTGAGAGCTGAGTAGGGATGACTGGGAACGCTGTCACATACCAGTACCAGAGACCTGCTGGTTTTTGCGTGTGTTTTTCTGACCCAGAAAGGAGTGAAGAGCTCTTAGCTAAGTTTCCGTCCTCATCCCTGCAGGTTCATATGCCTGTGGATTAGCCAGCACTCCAGGTTCTCACCTGGCCCAAATGTAGTTTTGAAAACAAAGCTCTGGGGCATCGGTCCAAGTGAGAGATGGGGGTTGCTCCCTGTAGGGTGAATTCACTGGTGTCAACAATGTCACTGTTAGGGCTCGGAGCCACCAGCTTCGCCGGTGCCAGCCTGGTCTCGTCCTGCGCTAGCAGCAGCAGCGTGCTGCCCAGCTCTGGGGTCTGGCCGCAGGGATCTGCAGCTGCGTTCACTCCAGATAAATGCCTGATCGACTGCGTAGTCGTGTAAAGTGATCCTCATGTCGCTTTGACTGGAAGTATTTCACAGGGACTGGCATAAATGGGTGTTTGTTATATTTCCTGACTCTGTCCTGGAAAATCCGTGTCTGCTTTTCCAAGTGCCATAGGACAGCAGTGCTTATGGAAAGTGCCTCTTTGCTGGGTATCTGCAGGGAGCTGGGCTGCTTCTGGAGAGGTCCAAGAGCAGAGTTGCTCATAGCAACATTTTTTTTTTTTTGATGTATGGTGCTGGGTCTGTTAGTTTGCAGTAACTCCTGCAGCTGGCAGCTGCAATAACACAACAGAAGTTCACATTTTCTGTTGGTTCAGCATGCGTACGCAGAAAATTGCTTTACTGGATCTGTCTGACAGAGCCCCCAGTGAATCCTGCCCCTGGTGAGTGTGAGGATTTGGTGCTTTGGCGAAAACCTGCCCCATCCCCTGCCCTGCTGAGCTGTCATAAAAAGCAGAAGCTCTCGGGACTCCTGAAACAGCTGCCTGCCTCCAGTGCCTGGATGGCCACGGCCACCGGCTTTTCTGCCTTCCTAAAGGAACAACCTCCCCCCTGACCTTCCATCATCCTCTCGATGGACTTGCAATAAATGGCGTGGGGCGACAGATGAAGCTGGGAAGACCCCACGCCCTTCTCTTGCTGCAGGGCTCGTCCTGCTCTTCTGGGGCATGTAGTTTCCCTCTTTTTGCCTTTCATTAACCTGTTTAGGTCATGAGGTTTAATTTTTATCTGCTGCACGGCTTTTCCTGTTCATGGCATTTGTAAGCTGGGGAAAGCCCAGCAGTCTCCCATTTGCTTGAGACACTGCTTCGGTCTCTGGCACTTAACCCCCAGCTTGCTGTTGAACTCCCCTGGGGTTTATTATAAATATTAATGGCTTTAGTTTTATGAAGTCCCTAGGAGCTAAAGTGATGTTTCTCACTCTATGATGTGAGAGCTCATCACCGGCTTCCTCTGATGCTGCTGTGTCCAGCCTGCTTCCCACAGCACGGGGTGGTGGGTGGGTGCACGGCTGACTGGGTGCTTGGCGAGGCTGGGTGAGCTCTGCCCATTGCAGGGCTCGGATGAGCATCCACGCGTCTTCACCCGGGGGGCCAAGGAGAGCCCCTGTGCTCCCACGCAGGGGGGACCGGCAGCACACCCTGGTTGAGGCCTTGGGAGGGCTGGGGGGATGGAGGGCCAGCGCCCTGGCTGCCCGGTGCCAGGGGCTGCCTTGGTCCATCACAGCACCGTGCTGGGGGCTGCCTTGGTCCATCACTGCCCGGTGCCAGCACCCAGGGTTGCAGTGGGGCCGAGGGGACCTGCTGGCTGTGGTGTCCCCTCTGATGGTCAGGGGTGATGTACTGCGCTGGCACAGGTAGCTCCCGTGTGTCCTTGGGTCCCCAGGCCAGCGATGCTTTTGTTGTCAAACCTGTTCGATGGTGAACACGGAAGTAAAATGGACAATCCTTGCTTTTCTCACTTAATGCTGAAGATTTACTCTACCCTGAAAATCTCATGCAGAAATAATTTTAGATATTTCTAGTTCCTTATTAATTGGTCTCCATCTAATGAAGCAGCTTTATAGACCATGCAGTGTGGCTTTCTCTTTCAGTTAATGTTATCTACAAACAAAGAAGGGTTTTTTTAAAATCTGTCTGAGCCCTAGAGGCCTTGGCATGCCTCACATTTAGCTGCCTGAAGCTGTTTTCCACTAAACAGGACAGGAACTGTGACTGAGGGGCTGTTTTGCGCTGATGACTAATGCCTGCTTGCAAGAATATGTACTTTATGCACGCAAAGGTGCCCGATGGAGAAGGAAAGAAGTGGAATAATGGGCTCAGGTAATCAAGCAGAGTTTGATATGAAATGTTTACTATTCCCAAGAAAGCCAACAAAAAACTTCTGTTCTGATGTCTGTCAGCCGTTTTTGAAGTCCAGGGAAGGAGGGAGAGGCGGAATGGCAGCAAAACCTCCAGCTTAATTTTAGTGACAATTTCTGTTTGTTCCTGTAGTTGAAGTAAAAATTGAAGTTGTGATACCTGAGAAGGAGAGAAGCAAGGAGGAGATGTCGCCCAACGGCAAAGCCAGCCCCCTGATCTACAAAGTCAATGGGACTGCCCGGCATTACCATCTCGAGGAGCATCCCATTGGCAGCAATCCCTACCACAACCCAAAGGATGTGGTGGAAGCATCCGTGTGCCACGTGAAGGACCTGGAGAATGGACAGTAAGTGCCTGAAATTTTTGTAGGTAACACTTGAGAGACCTTATAGCCCAAACTGAATCTCCTATCATGTTCTTTAGAGTTTCTGGAGATGATAATTTAACTTAGTAAAAGAATTTTTTTTTCTTTCATCTTGAAAAGTGACATCACTGCCCACCCTTTCTATCTTTCTGGTACCAAGATGCTCTCAGCAGAACCAGTGAAGGATCCTGGAGGATAAACTCTGGCGCTGCTGTACCCAACCAGCCTCCCAAGCAGGCCAGCTGGGGGAGGTCAATGAGCTGCAGACAGAAAACAGCCCCCAGTACTCCCTCAGCTCCTGAGCAAAGGTCCTTTGCAGGCCAGAGCTGAGTTTTAGCTGGTGCTTCCCAAGTGGGGAGTGGAGTGGCACAACAGGACAAATTCCCAACCAAGTAAATAGCTCAGTGGGGAGCAGTGCAATGTAAATCATCCTCTCGCTCGCTCTGGGGTGAGGGTGGGGCTGGGAGCCTTGCGGGTGGCTGTGTGCTGCCTTGAAGACACCAGGTCTTGTTTTTGACTCTGTGGGATCACACAGTTCCTTGGGTAAGTTGTAAACTCTTTCACTTATCCTATCTTATCTTATCTTCCCATGGAGTTATGGTTGTCATTTAACCACAGGTTTTATCTGAAGTACTGCACAGCTGAGGAATGCAGTAGGACTTGTACCGCTCTATTCCCCTTGTGCTGATGGAAGGACCTCCAAGTGCCAAGTGTCCTACACGGGGAGGAAGCAGAACTGCATCTTTCAGGAGTGGGGCTGCCAATTTACTGTGACAAAACGGCTCCCAGGGGCAGGCATGATGAGCTCTGCTGCGGTTTTCACCCAAGGTGGCAAGGAAACTGAGCATTTGCCGTTACTCCAGTGGGACAGTTGATGCAGGTGGAGCAGGCACCTGCATGAAGACTTGTCCAGGGTGGGTTTGAAGGTGTCACAGAGGTGCTGGTAGACTGAGCCCTGGTCTCATCTGCCTGGCTGTGAGGCAGAGAGCAGGACCCTGGGACCTACCATGCATGAACAACATTCAGGGGTCACACATGGCCAGTTGCTTTCTTGAGCACATGGGAGTTGCTGTGGGCACAGTGGTGCGTTTGGTGCACCAAATGCAATGTGCCAGGCTTGCTGTAGAGATAGACCACTTCATGGGAACAACCAGGATTTCCAGATAAACATCAGGTTGCATGGGGACAGGCTTTCTGGCTGGAAGAGGGGAAGTTTCCAGGGAACAGCAGCTCTGCACTCTGTGCCCAGCTCCCTGCAAAATGAGGGCTCACTCCTCATCTCTCCACTTTCCTCCGTGGTTAGCTGGAAGGCTCTACTGTAGGGAAGCAGCTGCTGATAATTGCACTGGGAAGAGGTTCTGTGCCTCACATGGGGCCGTGGATTGCAAAGAGTGTATCAGGGCTGTTGGTTGGAAAGGGAGCACCTGAGTGGTGAGAAAAGGAGGTGAGGACAGGACATGTTGGGACGAAGATCTGGTGGAGACATAGTGAGAGAAACATCTGCTCAGTGCAGAGCAATGTCGATCTCACTCAACGATGCTTGGGCAGCCTGCACTGCCCCTGTGGCTGGAAAGCCGCAGAAATCCCACTGACAAAGATCTGGGCACGTGGAGGACTGGGGGTCAGCGCTGGAGCCTGCTGCATCCCAATCTCCAGACTCTGCAGAGAGAAGCAGCCTGCTGGAAATCGGGAGTGGTTGAAAGACTCATATTTCGGTGGACAGTACAACTGCCCAGTGTAATGCAACAGCCTAAATGCAGCCCCGTTCTGTATACGGTCTGCACAGCTTGGAAACGCTTGCCAGCCCACAGCGAGCAGAGCAGCGGGGCACAGCCAGCCCGGTGCACTGGGCACTGGTGCCGTTCCAGGGAGATCTGGGCAGCCGGCTGCTGCGGGCAAAGGCACCGGCTGTCTGGGGACACTGCACCCACACTGCGGCTGGTGCGGAGGTGTCTGTTGCTTAGCACAGCCCTGCGGAGCCAAAGGGCTGCGGATCAGCTTGGAGTCCAGCCAAGGGAGTTAGAAAGGATTTTCTGAAATGCTGCTTTCCAGCACTGGTGGCATCATTAGTCAGTCATTCAGCAGATGGGAATGCTCAGTAGCTCTTTCTGTCTTTGCAGACAAGGTGCAGGATGGGCGGTGAGATGCTTTTGGCCAGGACAGGCGTGGCTGGAGCCTCAGCCTGGCTTGGCTGGTCAAGGACCAGGTGACTGCAGCTGGGGAGGCGTGACCCAGAGAGCCTAAAAATTGCAAAGCTTTGTGTGTAAAAGATTCCTGCTTTGCTAATCACACTTTAGTCCAGGGTACCATGCAAGCAGCTGTGGTCTTTCAAAGAGCACCTGAATCTCACCGGGGAGTGGCTCAAGGGTTGAGTTGGCTCCTATGCAAGCACAGGGCTGAATGCCAGCAGCACCAGGGAGGCAAAGCCCCTGCGAGATGCAGAGCTGGAGCCAGCAGCCCAGAGCAGGCGGGCAGGTTGCTACACGAGCTTTGCTCTGCACAAACAGCTGAGACAGACAGCAAAGTGGTCACACGTAGGTGTCTGCTGTCCTGAGAGGGTGTTATCAGGAAAAGGTGACCCATGTTGTCGACCTTGGGATGTGGCCAGGACCAGAGCACGACCCCCTGAGGCGCAGGGAGGCAGACCCCAAGGCTGGAGTACGCAAAGGGTCAAAATCACCTCTCCTGGTTTTCAGGTCTCAGAAATGCTATGTTTGCTTTGAGTGAGCGAACACAAGCTTGGAAGAAACCTGCTGAGCCGCTGGGGCCAGGGACAGAGGTGATGTTGTAGTATAACCAGTTTGGTTTATTGCTCCGACTACATGCTGAACATCTTTATTCTGACCCCATGGGCATGGGTGGAGACCGTCATCTGCTTCCCGAGCAGCTGTGGTGGTGCTTTGGGCTATCTCTTCGCGCGGTGATGGGTGAAGAACCTGCCACTCCATGGCCCAGCTTAGATGTGCCCCAGGCTGGGAGCAGTAGAGCCATCTCCAAAGCTGGCTCGGTGACAGGGTGACCCACACCTGTAAGTCACCTGGAGCAGGTGGTGAGGAAGTTGAAGGAGGGGGGGAGCCTGGTGGGACCAAGGCTGGGGTGCAGGGCAAGGGGGTGGCATCCGCTGCCAGGCAGGTGCTCTGCCATGTGTTTTCCATGTTCCTCCTCCCCAGGATGCGGGAAGTGGACCTAGGCTGCGGGAAGGCTCTGCTCGTCAAGGAGAGCGGCGAGTTCCATGCCGTGGGACACAAGTGTCCTCACTACGGGGCTCCGCTGGTCAAAGGTCAGTCTGCATCACATCCTGGGAGACTAACCAAGGGCATCAAAGTGTTGGCAAAAGACAGCCTGATGTTCATCCGGCTGTGCTTCCGGGCATGGGGCAGTGCTGATGCACACTCAGGATCATCTTGGCTTCTTCTCGCTGGCGTAAAGCATGGTCAGAAAGCTGGCGGTGCAGAAAGCTCCTGGGAGCGCTTCACCACAGGTGTGGTTTGCTGGTGACCCCAGATTGCCACTGCTGGTCACGGGACTGGGGCTTCTTTGGGTGACTTTGAAGAACAAAACAACATGGGCATCATTAAATTCTGCTTCTGCTTCATTCTTCAGCTGGAGCTGAACCTTTTTTGGATGGTGTGAAACAGCTGCAGCTCACTGTCTCCACACAAAGCCCAGTTTTATGGGGCTTTTCATATTGTTCTGGTAAACCATTCCCAGCCGCCGAGGAGTTTAAAAAATGTCTTAAAGGGAAAAAAAAAAAAAAAATCACCTTCTGATTTTTCAGGCCACTGAGTCTTAAAAAACCCCACAAAACCACAGCTTCCTGTAAATCAAAATCCTGTTTGTGGGGGAAGGAGGAAGCTCTTCAGGCTGATGGGATCCTTTCAGTAGCAAAAAGAAGTGTTGATGATGTTTTTCACTGAAGTGGAATGAGGTACAGTGGTTTCCCATCTTGGCACTTAGAAATATAGATCTTGGAATTTTCTCAGCCTGGGCTTCAGACAGGTCCCTACCCAGAGTCTGAGTAATGGCAGCAGGCAGTGCTGGCCCGGCTGTGTGCTGGAGAAGTACGTCACCCAAACTGGGGATGTAGGGCCCTTTGCTGCAGGTGGGATCCTGAGGAAGACAGTGGAGCATCATGCTGAGTGCTCTCAGGGCATCGCTGGCCCAGCAGCAGTGCTGGGAGCAGGCAGCCACGCTCTCAGCCCCTCGCCTGGGGCTGGCAGCCCACTGAGCCGGGCTGAAGACCCCCATTCTGCTCCGGTGGCCAGCGGAGGCGAGAGCCCGCCTGCCTTCCTGACCTGCAGGTGCATCCGTGAGGCTGGCTGCTCACACAGGGATCTTGCTGGGGAACACAGGATTTGATGCAGAAGTAGGGGCGGGGGCTGCCCCTGCGTCCCCGTGCGTGGTGCGTGACAAGATGTGGCACTGCTGTGCCTCGGCAAGCAAAGGCACAAGCTCAGGACCAGTCCGGCAAGGCCAAACTGCAGCCATTTGCTCTGCCTTGCTGTTGTGAGCCAGCTCTTTCAGGCAGGGGAAGCCAAAGTCCTCTGAGCAAATGCTTGTGAGGAGTGAACTCATGGCTTTGGGCATGTCCCGTGCTTTCCTAGCGATACGCAGACTCCTTGCTGTGGCAGGATCTGTTCTGAAACATGCTTGCTCTAAATAAGTGATGCTCTGCTTGAGGCACTGCTTGCTCCGGGTGCTGCTGGGGCTTGTGGAGGTGACTGTGAGACCCTGCAAACTGCAGCCCCAGGCCCTGCTGGAGAGCAGGATTGTATTCCAGGCAGAGCAGACAGCTTTGGAGGTAGACTCAGAGGCGCTGGAAGGGCATTGTCAACGAGGGCATTTTAGTTGGGATCCCTCATACAGCATCCCAGTTGATAACTGTGTTCACCTTCTATCCCAAACGGCTGGAGCAGTCTCACATGCGAGTTAAGAGAACTGCACATCAAGGAGCCAAGATGCTGTTGACCATCCATGTCCACAACAGCTGCCACGTGTCCTGTAGGAGAGCTGACACCTCTGGATAGAGAAGGAGTGTCACAGGGACATGCTCACAGAGTCTGAACTTTGGAGCTGCTCTGCATGGAGCAGCAACAACTCCTGCCACTGCAGAAGGCCCTGGGCAGCAATCTTCAGCCTTCAGGAGGTCAGCCTTGCTCAGCAGAGGCATTCACGTTGTGAAGAAGCTGAGGAGTCAACCATCACCAGGACGGCAGGAGGGAGACCTGGCTTCTGCCATCCCTGCCTGGGCCAGGTCACAGCAGCTTGATCTCAGTGGGCTGCAGGCAGGGCCCAACTCTGCTTTGCCATGTTTCCTGCAGGGGTTTTGTCCAAAGGACGAGTCCGCTGTCCGTGGCACGGAGCTTGCTTTAACATCGGCACAGGTGACATAGAGGATTTTCCTGGCTTGGACAGCTTACCCAGGTTCCAGGTGAGACCTTCATTCTTGCAGCAGCAGGGGAAACCACAAAATTACAGCATGGTTTGGGTTGGAAGAGACCTTTGCCGATCACCAGTCCAATCCCCCTGCTGTGGGCAGGGACATCTTTCACCAGCCCAGGTTGCTCAGAGCTCCATCCAACCTGGCCTTGAACGCTGCCAGGGAGGGGGCAGCCACAGCTTCTCTGGGCAGCCTGGGCCAGGGCCTCACCAGCCTCACAGTAAAACATTTATTCCTTATGTCCAATCTAAATCTCTTTCAGTTTAAAACCGTCACCCCTTGTCC
>Ga0065711_1036124_pt1 | contig 21413 bp, 11 predicted proteins | sample Hoacrofraction12_FD_59098 | JGI IMG/M metagenome (GOLD analysis project Ga0065711, IMG submission 59098) | Hoatzin crop microbial communities from Cojedes, Venezuela - Epithelial fraction 12 v2 (version 2) | ecosystem: Host-associated > Birds > Digestive system > Esophagus > Crop | place... | reverse complement strand
CCTCCCCTCGCCTCCCCTCCCCTCCCCTCCCTTTCCCTTTCATTTCTTTGAACCTCTGATGACCGGCTGAAAACTTTCTTTAAACAGAAGAAACAGTGTGAACATATAAAATGTAATGGCCATATCTGAGCTATAGGAATGCTCCTTGCATCATGGAAAAAGCCTGGATGTTCACTGTCTGCTGTCTCCTTTTCCTCTGTTTCCCACAGGGAAAAAAGCAGAGCAGAGCAGAGAGGGAGCCAGGTCTTCCACATTGGATGAAGTCACCAGCCCTGCAGCTATGGCCTCAGCACTTACCTGCTAAAGTGCTCAATATAGCACCAGGACTTTGAAAACACCAGATCTGCTGACAGCAAGGTGTACTGATGCACTGCTCTCCGGTGGGTTATCAGTCCTCAGCAGACCGGATCCCTATGTGCAAAAGGGCGAACGGCATAAAAAATTTTCCCTGCACTGTTTGCAAACATAATATATGTACATAAACTTTACATAACACTAAATACATAAACTTTAAAAAGCAGCTTTCTTCTAGTTTAACACTCTAAAAGTCTATATTTTTCTTCTATGTGATTAATATATATCCATAAGGAGAAAAAAAAATGCTGTTGGTGAAAAGAAAATAATTAATCTGTAATTCAGTATTTATTTTAAAGCATACCTGAGATAAATGACTAGAAGATTTCATTGTACTGAAAGAAACTTGATTATATTACACTCTCTTCATTTAGGAAGAAAAAATATTTTCTTGGATCCTGCACTATTTGTCCAAAAAGCTGTAAGAAACAGGAGAAAAATAAGGATTTCTAAATATTAGGTTTCAGCAAATCTACACTGCTGCGTCTGATGTTGTTTCTCCAAAATTGCTGTTCTAGCATATTATATACTTGCCAATTGACAACTGAAATACAATATTGCCATTGGGGATACAGACAGGTGAAGCTACCAACAACACAGTAGACTAACTCTTGTAGTTTTAATTATGCCAAAATTTTTGCTATCACCATTACTTTTTGGCAAAGTATAGAAATCCCTTGCTTGCCAAAGTACTCTCAAGGTCAATGACAAAGCATTTGCTGTGAATTCTAGAAGCTGTTTTTACTTTAACAAAATTTCAGAGAAAATAAAGCCTAGTTGCTAAACTTAAAAAACCCACAGAGCCTCTCAGCAGGTGGAAAAGTACAGGACTAATAGTTTGGAGTAAAAATAATAAAATATGTTATGAAACAATAAAGATTTATAGGAAAAGTATTTGGCATTTATGTCTTCACTTGTCATTTGCTCTCTCCACAATTTTATCTGTTCAATTTAAAATCAGCAATATATACTTTTGAAAAGTAAATATTCTTTCCAAAATTTAAACTACACCAAATAAAAAAATCTATTAATAACAGTATAAGACTTCAAGGGAATATCTTCTTACAGCTTAATACACTTCTTGGGACCAAGTCTTGAACCTACCGACACTCCTGAGACGCATGTTAACAACTTCATAAAGCATACCTTGTTGTGTCTTAATGCTGCAGTTACATAGATAATGGAGTACATGTGCTCCTCAGAAGTGGATTAATATCCTGTCCTTGGAAACAGTACTAATCAGTGCTATTGTATTTACATGCAAAAAATAAGAGTTTCTGTAGCCTACTACTTTTCAGAGACTTGTACCTATGAGGAAGTACTCAGACAACACTGTCATGCTTGAAAGACACCTATATGTATAAGTGCTTTGCAGTGAAAAGGTCATTTTTAAAAGCAGAATACACCTCACAGAATACTTAGGGGGCCAACATAACCGACTTCCTAACTCTGCTTTTAGTAGATTCCTGCATCAAACGATGGAATTTTAAGGGCTTGACTTAATTTTGCATGACCATAGCTAACTCTTCTTCGCCTCTCCATTGAGGTTATCGGTCTTTTGAGGGATCGTTTGACTCGAAGTACATGAATGGCATTGCAAGAGCCAGTCTTTCCTTTAGTAGTGCTCAGGGATTAGTTTATAGTAAATCTCTCCGTAGTTTTCAGAATTTTTTTTTGTATGTTCCAAGGTTCTACTGAATGACACAGTAGTAGCAGACTAGCAATAGTTCACGTGTGAGGCCTATGTGCTATTTAGAGAAATATATCTGATGTTATTAATATGTTTATAAAGATATCTATGAAGAACAACCCAACCTGAATTCTGCTTCTTCAGAGACTAGCAGAGAAGATCTGCTGTATTGGTTTTCTGAGTCTGCCGTAGGTTTAACAGAGCTTTCTAAATAGTTAAAAAAAAAATAGATCTGTGTGAGATCACAGAATCACAGAATGTTCGGGGTTCGAAGGGACCTCTGTGGGTCATCTAGTCCAACGCTCCTGCCGAAGCAGGGTCACCTACAGCAGGCTGCACAGCACCTTGTCCAGGCAGGTCTTGAATACTTCCAGAGAAGGAGACTCCACAACCTCCCTGGGCAGCCTGTTCCAGGGCTCCGTGACCCTCAGAGGGAAGAAGTTCTTCCTCATGTTCAGACGGAACTTCCTGTGCTTCAGTTTGTGCCCGTTGACCCTTGTCCTGTGAGGTCCCCTCGCAGCCTTCTCTTCTTCAGGCTGAACAAGCCCAGCTCCGTCAGCCTCTCCTTGTAGGAGTGATGCTCCAGTCCCCTCACCATCCTCGTAGCCCTCCGCTGGACTCTCTCCAGTAGCTCCTCATCTTTCTTGAAGTGGGGAGCCCAGAACTGGACAGAGTACTCCAGACAAGGTCTCACTAGGGCAGTGTAGAGGGGAAGGAGAACTTCCCTCGACCTGCTGGCCACACTCCTCCTAATGCATCCCAGGATGCCATTGGCTTTTTTGGCAACCAGGGCACACTGCTGGCTCATGGTTAACCTGTCATCCATCAGCACTCCCAGGTCCCTCTCCGCAGAGCTGCTCTCCAGCAGGTCCGCCCCGAGCCTGTATTAGTGCATGGGGTTGTTTCTCCCCAGGTGCAGGACCCTGCACTTGCCCTTGTTGAACTTCATCAGGTTCCTCTCTGCCCAACTTTCCAGCCTGTCCAGGTCTTGCTGGATGGCAGCACAGCCTTCTGGTGTATCTACCACTCCTCCCAGTTTTGTGTCATCAGCAAACTTGCTGAGGGTACATTCTAACTCTTCATCCAGGTCATTGATGAAGACGCTGAACAAGACTGGGCCCAGTACTGACCCCTGAGGGACACCACTAGTTACCAGCCTCCAAGTAGACTCAGCGCCGCTGATGACAACCCTCTGAGTTCTGCCATTCAGCCAATTCTCAATCCACCTCACTGACCACTCATCCAGCCCACACTTCCTCAGCTTCCCTAGGAGGATGCTATGGGAGACAGTGTCGAGATCTTTAAGGTCTGTTAGCAACAGGGAATGAGGCGGGTGATACGGCTCCTTAGGCATGAAGAGAACCGAGATGGATGCAGACCTAAGAGACTACCCAGTCTGGATGCTGCAGGAGGGTAGAAAGCTAAAAGTACAATGTTTCTCAGGGACTATAAGAGCAGTTAATTATTCTGAGCTGTTGGTGCGATAGTAAGTTATGACTGATGTTCAAAATAAAGTCAGTGTAGACTGATGCTACACAGCATTGAAAATCCTTTAATTTGTAAGGAACATCTCATATCATCATGAATAATTACATTTGTATAATGGGACTGGATCGTATTTGTTCACACCATGATTTATGCCTTTCTTAACTAGGAATGGTTGACTTTAGCTTCTGATAGAAGGCTGAGGATCTAAGTAAAGAGGCTACATAATAATCTTGGAATGGAACGGACCTTGCAGGTGAGTATGATGTCAAAATACAAACACTAATCAATTCATTTTTCAACAAGGCGATTGTAAACAATCTTACAGACTTCCCTTCCTGTAGTGAATGAGTTACAGATGTACTTAATGGAGTCTGGTGGCATGAATGGTGCTGTAGAAAGCACCCTTGAAATATGTGGTGTTCCTTTGCTCTCAGTTGTGGAGGAGCCAGATACTGTTCTGGGTTTGTGTGTACAAAAGGTAACACACTCTCACTTTTTCTCTTTTGAATACCTTCATTGTTACAGTGGTAGCTCAGTGTACTGTTCTCATTTTACATCACCTTTGTGAGCTAATAAAAGTTGAACATGCATTGAGTTTTAATAATTGGAGCAGGTAGGGATGTGAATGGGATGATCTCAGAGACTGTGACATAGTGACTTCTTGACATCAGGACAATTTGTTTCTGAATTTTATAAGAAAATGCTGCATATATCTTTTTTCTGAGAAAGGAAAATGTAACTCCATCGTTGCATTAAAAAAACCAAACCAAACCAAACCAAACCAAACCAAACCAAACCAAACCAAACCAAACCAAACCAAACCAAACCAGGTTCAGTACCTGCAAAATATGGAAAATTTAAGATATTTCCCTTATAAATCGTTGGGGTTTTTTCTGTACTGCTTCTTAATGTTAAGGCACAATTAACTATATATTTCATTTTGGGCTGCTGTGAGGGATCAGTATGTAGCATGTCTACCTTTCTTTGACTTCTATGTGTATGATCAATAAGCATGAGTGTATACATGTAATCAGTTAGCCATTTCATCAGTCAGAAGTGTTATCAACACAGAAATAGCTAATCTGTCTGCCTGCAGAGATCTTTCAGAATCTGGACTTAAAATTATTGTTGCTTTCTTCTCAGCAGTAAATGTTTTTAAGGAAACACAAAGGAAAAGAAGCCTTCGCCAAGCTACTGCCACTCGTCATGTGCATGCTAGTGTTTTAGGTTCTCCAGTTGGATTCACCTGCCACAGCCTCATAAGACCATCAGCAGTCAAGAACAGCAGCTGCTTTTCCTTGCATGAGCACAGAAGTTGAGAGATTTCAGACATTCTTAACTAGGTGGCATTAATGAATTATCTAAATATGTAGTTCTGGCTGCCCTCTGTTTATCTTTTGATTAGGATAGAAACAGGCAAGTAACCCTGGCTTTTCAAAAACAGATGCATATATAGGAGAGGTTTAAAGATGCCAGGTGAGCAGAAAAGCTTACCTTTCCAAGACAAAAAAGCAACTTTTTCTTAGATTTAGAGAACATTGCCAAAACTGCTCTTTCTCATAACAAATAGCACAATGCTTAACCTTCTCTGTTAATATACTGGCCCACTTGCTTTGTAGGATAAGTACATGTAGATGTGTAAGTCTTCCTACCTGAAGAGAACAAACATTTAATTGTGTCCTTTATCATGAGAGTGTTCTAAATCTTGAATTTATAAGACAATACAGAATGAGATTTCTTATAACTTTTTTTCAGATGAAGCGGTTATATTTTGTATTGATATCACTGGAAAATCTGTGAGAAAGCTGGCCTATTGCATATTTTAAAGAGTTATGAGGAAGAAATAGGGCCTGCAGGTTCCTTGTTCTCTTGGGTACCTCATGCAAAGTTATTTGGATAAAATGGTCTAAAATCTTTAGAAGGAATAGACTTCTTTACAATAGCATGCAGTCAATGAACAGGTTACCTATGTGGAAAATGAAAAGCCTGTCCTAGCTCTAATTAAAAAGAGGTGCCATCTAGAACTGTCTTGTTCTTGGTCCTACAGTGTATGAGGGATAAGCTAGCCAAACTAGCACAGAAATTTTTGTCAGTCTAGCCATGCAACAGGGAAATTCCATTCCTTTGATTGCAGTTTTTAAAGTCATTTCACCTCAAAGCTCATTTCCTCTTCCTCTCTTTCTTTTTTGGTTGCATTTGGCCTCTGAACTGAAAAATCACTTATTTTTATAACTCTAGTTTACTCATCTATAACTTTGTTCAAGGTTCTCTAGAAAGTGCATTGTGGAGACACTTGCTGTCTACAAGGCTTAGCTTTCTTGTAGGATGTGCTTGGAGTAAACAATACATAAAGAGAGATTCATAGCTGTGATACATCAGCCTGTACCAAAGTCATGTTAGTGAAAACAGAACTAAAAAGAATAAACAGCTTAAAAAGGAAAAGGTGTTCTCGGCCTTTCCCCGCTTCCTCCCTGCCCACCCGTCCAGCAAAAAAAGATGAGTGGCTTGTGTTCTTTTTAAGCAATCGTATTCTCTGACTGTGCTGGTTGGCCTGCCAGACACATTTCCTTTCTCAAAACCAGTAGCTGCTGTTTTCCCATAGGCACACATTAAAGCCCTTTCTCCCAGACAGTTTTCTGTAGAAGAGTTACATGAACAACATTACAGGAGATGGTCCAATGAGAAAGTAAGAATTACTTTTCAAGGCTTATCAACGTCTCTCAGAAATTCACTTGGCTTTCAGAAAGCAGCTTTAGTCTGTACTCCCAGTAAACTTCCTCCTCCTCCAAGCAATTTCTTTTTCTTCTTTTGTCTTTGTGATCAACTTATGGGCAAAATCGCATTCTTCTTGTCATAGACACCTCTGGCATCACAGCCTGTGTTTGAACCAAAACCAAATCACCGTACAAGGAAATGTATTGCTCCATATGTCCATCTAACTTAACAGATAATGGCATACTAATTGCATGCTTTTGCTGAAGTCTGTGCAAAACCAAGAACATTACTAAATTTTCTCTTTATTAGTCCTTGTTCTGTGTTGGTCTGTGTTATGGTTTGACCTGGATAAATGCCAGGTGCCCACCAAAGCCACTCCACCACTCCCCCTCCTCAGCTGAACAGAGAAGATAAAAGGCTCATGGGTTGAGATAAGGACAGGGAGAGATCACTCACCAGTTACTGTTACAGACAAAACAGACTGAACTTGGGGAGAAAAAAAAAGTTTAATTTGTCACCAATGAAATTAGAGTAGGATAATGAGAAATAAAAACAAATCTTCAAACACCTTCTCCCCACCCCTCCCTTCTTCCTGGGCTTAACTTCACTCCTGATTTTCTCTACCTCCTCCTGCAGGGGGGATGGGAAATGGGGGTTGTGGTCAGTTGATCACACTTTGTCTCTGCCGCTCCTTCCTTCCTCCTCAGGGAGGACTCCTCACACTCTTCCCCTGCTCCAACATGGGGTCCCTCTCACAGGAGACAGTTCTCCACAAACTTCTCCAATGTGAGTCCTTCCCACGGGCTGCAATTCTTCATGAATTGCCTCAGTGGGGGTCCCTTCCACAGGGTGCAGTCCTTCAGGAACAGACTGCTCCAGCGTGGGTCCCCCACAGGGTCACAAGTCCTGCCAGCAAACCTGCTCCAGTTTGGGCTCCTCTCTCCACAGGTCCACAGGTCCTGCCAGCAAAAATTCCCCATGGGGTCACAGCTTCCTTCAGGCATCCACCTGCTCCGGCGTGTGGTCCCTTCCACGGGCTGCAGGTGGATACCTGCTCCACCATGGACCTCCACGGACTGCAGGCGGACAGCCTACCTCCCCACGAACTTCATCACGGGCTGCAGGGGAAAATCTTTAGTCCAGCGCCTGGAGCACCTGCCTTCACTGACCTTGGTGTCTGCAGAGTTGTTTCTCTCACATAGTCTCACTCCTCTCTTTCGACTGCTGTTACACAGCAAGATTTTCCCCTTCTGAATTATGTTATCATGGAGGCGCTACTACTGTCATTGATTGGCTTGGCCTTGGCCAGCGGCGGGTCTGTCTTAGCGCTGGCTGGCAGTGGCTCTAGAGGACATGGGCGAAGTTTCTAGCAGCTTCTCACAGAAGCCATCCCTATAGCACCCTCCCCCCACCCCTCTCCCCCTGCTACCAAAACCTTGCCACGCAGACCCACAACAGTCTGCTGAGACACTCTGACTGCCTTGGCACTACTTGGGTGAATGCTTGGTGAGACTGAACATGGTCACACCTGACAGAGAGCACTTCTCCTGCACTGCAGCAATTGCATGTGTCTAATTTATTGTACATAGGCTTCCCGCTCACTGACATTTAGCTGTCATTGCTTTGATAAATTGGGATTGTGGGGCGCTCTGAGGGCACCTTAAGATGATACTCATTCGAGTTCTCCTAACATCATATAGTTTCTAATATTATATGCTTTCTAATGCTGGAAGATACGCCTCTATCACAGCTTGCATATGTCTTCTTACTCCATCTACTTGCTCTTAGCTTCTCTGTGCTTGTAGTTAATCAGTGTGTTCCACCACAACTTAGGCCTACTTGGCACTAATACGAAGCTTTACAGGTCTATTTTCACTGGTTTAGATTGAAGACATTGCAAGATCCCTCCAACCTACAAAGGAATTAATTAATATTCTCCATCATTTATGCATCTTACTTCGGTAAGTTAAACGGGTGTCTGCAATCTCGAGGAGACCAGTAGAGCAGTGTCATCAGCGTACAATCAAATAAAAAAGTGACAGTACAACTCTTTGGTTAAGAAAACAACCAATCTTATTTTTGTATTATAAATACTTCTTGCAGTACTTGGCAGTCTGTTATGAATTTAAGCTGTGCCAGACAAAAGTCATAATGAATCCTTTTCCAAGTTGCTGAATTACCTGAATGAATAAACTTATATACTGCTATTTGATATATTGTTCTCTTTTTTCTCACCCCAACCACCAAAAAAACAAAATCCCAGTTTTGGTTTTATCCAACTTGATGCAAGAATTGTGCTCTTGGGTCTGGAGAGCCTGAATTTAATTGTTGTTTTTGTTGAATAGAGTTCACTGAGTTTAAATATCAGGCTTTCTTTCCAATTTTCCTTAGCATGAAAAGCTCATCATAATCCTTCTGGGTGAAACCTGAAAAATGGAAATGAAACAAGTGTTTTGTAGTTTCAGATTGTTATTGATAGAGCTGATCAGTAGAAAAAAACTAGCAAAATTTTAAAGGATTACTTCTTTTCAAAGTTTTGTGGTTTTGGCCAGGGATAGTCATAACTTTTGTTACAAGTTTTCGTGTTGTGAAAAGAGTAGTAGTTATTTTTAAGAGACTCTTTTGCACTGGAGTGTGATTTCTATCATTAAAATAATGTAGTTATTTTTATCAAAACTTCTAATAATATTGTTTTTTGTTCTAATATCTCTGCTAAAAAGTAAGACTGAATTTATCATAATACATGGATATTGTGTCTAAATACAAATCTTAAGATCAGATGCACATCATGAACAGAGAAGAGAGATGTCTGCCAAAACTGTATTAAAAAATTCATAAAGTTTGTTATAATTTTTTTATGTAATACTGACTGTTCACATTGAGAAATGAGAAGTTTCAGGCCTTGAACGTGAAAGTCCATGCCTATATTTCTGATTTATTGGGCTATTCTGGAGTTTACACTAACCTATACTGTGGTCTTCACTCTGTGCAAGGGTTGTATAGTATTAAAGTCAAAACATGTAACATCGAAGAGACACAAAAGAAGTCATATGAAGAAATCTCTATTTTGTCATTCATCTTACTTCAGGCATCCTTCTTCCATGTTTAAACTGAGCAATGCCTTATTTAAATTCGGATTTTATGTCAATTCTTTCATACTACTAAGTTCAGTATATGCTAAAAAGATAAGAAGTGATGCTCAACTGAATTATGCAATAGGGTAACTAACGTTAGTGCTTTGTTCTCCTTCAAAGTAGGCAGAGACTAAGGCAAATGCAAACTAGAATGGATGCAGAAGAACAGGAGCTCTTATGGACTCGACCTTTTCCCCAGATCCCTAGGACTCAGAAGAAATTTCTCTATTCCTTGTGCATGCTTTTATATTTATGCTGTTGACTTTCTTCGCCTATAGATTTTTGGAAGAATAATAGGGGGCTTCTGTTCTCTCATTGCAGAGGGGGGAAAAAATGGGAACAGAAGTATTTCGAATGCCTTTTCATGGAAAACATGACTGAGAAAGTCTTAGAGAGCAATAAAACTAAAAACAGATGTGGGGAAAAACACAATTTTAAAATAATATTTTTAAAATAATTTTATATGAATATCGAATTTACTGGTTCCGAGTTCCTTTTCAAAGGCTGACTTAAAATACGAACATAAACCAATGCTTATGTTCATTTGCTCTGTATCAGCCCAGTGTTATTTAGGTTACACAGTGAAGTGTTTGAAAGTTAACGCCAGGTGGGACTCGCTGTGAAGTCCTAGCTCTGTCATTGCACATAGTCCAAGGACAATCACTAGTTCCCTATCAAAAATTATATTATGCCAAGTAACTAAAGGCTGTACTACCAAGCACTTAGCAAAAGAGATGTCTTGAATCTGAATTCTGATGTTTCCAAATCCACTTTTCAATTCTCTTCCTTCTTCTGCTCTTGCAGTAATACAGTACTTCCAGGCAGCTTGACATGGCTGCTTAATACATTGCTTAGCAGTAGTATAAATCTGGTGTGGGAATGTGCCAGGCTAATTTTGGCACACAGGCAAGATTTCTTCCTGAGGAACAGAAGTTAAGAGAAGAGGCATTTCATTTTTTTGTACCTTCAGTGAAATGTGAATGTGATTCCATGAAAAGACAAAACTCGGTCTTGTCATCTTCACTGATTTCTTCCCTTCAGGCTCCACAGTCTGGAACAAATAGCAGAAATGTGGAAGTTTTGAAAAACTTCTTCAAATTAGAAAGCATTAGACATTTTGAATATTCAAGCTGTAATAAGATACTATTATAGTAGTCAGGAAAGGATTTTCTGAACTCAGGTCTTGGCACAGGAAAGAACCTGCCATTCACCATTAAAAATAAACTAACAAATAAAAAAGCATTGAAAAGCTGAGAAAAAAGTGCCTCATTTACCAATAAATTAAAAGAAGTCTTATTTGGTCCCTTTTTCTGAAAGCATCTCTGTAAAATAGGTTTATTTCTTATGCAAATGTGCAAGGGAATAAACTCCCATAACCTAAAGGGAAATTTTATGAGGTGAAAATCTTCAGTAGCTTCCTACTCATGGGACATAGATGAGGGACTGCACATTTTTCGGCATGTAAATGGAATTATTGTTGTGTACGTTATACATTAGACCCACTCAAAAACCAAAGTCACACACACACTGGTGAGAACAGCATAGGCCTCCAGCTGCAGAGCTTTAATAGAAGGAGGTATGGCAGTGCACTACAGGGCTTTGTAACAACTGTGGAAGAAAGAGAGATACTTTCACCTGCTGCTGTACAGCTGAGGTTTAGTAAGACATGATTGTTAGGAAGGCATTAACATATATAAATATATATACATATATAAATCTATATTTGAGTGCATAGGTTGTTTAAAATGCATAAGCAGAGTGTTTGTAAAAGCACTATATAACTGGTAAATAGAAGAAAAAAGTTGAAGAAACCATAAAAACAATTGTAATAAAAAGAAGAAAACCAGCTTACACAGTATATAAATTATCTGAACTTCATACAAGGCCAGAGAAAAACTAATAAAATGTTGACTCATATGTTGGACCTGCTCATTCAGTCCTATGAAAATCCTAAATTGTGCCTTGTATAGAATGCAGAAAAGTGTGAATAGACTCCTTCCCCCGACACCAGTCTGTGAATACCTCCAAACAAAGCTTCAATATTTATGTTGCTCTGAGGCTCACCTCTTAGATTTTCTGAATATCTGGCTAGTGTCACACGTCAATAACCTTAAATGATCTTTAGTAGTACGCAGAGGAGATCCTCTGCTGCCTCTTCTTAGAGGTTTGATCCAATGACACAGTAGCTGTTGAATCTTTGTTAGACACTGCCTGATTTACAAGGGTCTAGAATGAAAAATGACAGCAATTAAAACATACAGTCCTACGCTCCTCAAAGAGGAACATATACCTCTCCTGCAAAATTTTGAAATGGTGACTTTTCTTTTTTTAACTTCATGTGGAATCATACATTTTTTTGATGATACCTAAGTAGGTTTTATACTTGTATGGTTTTCAGCTGCCATCCTGTGTCATGTGATTATGTGTGCTTTCTTTACCAAAACGTAATTTCATTGGTTTTGTTTTCATAGCGGTAGGGGAAAGATGAAGAACAGACTGCGCAGTTCTCACTCCTGCAGTGACCTAGCTCCCTGTGGATTCATGGAGCTTCCCAGGGGTGTTGTGTCTTCTTCATCGCTGGCTGATTCTGTTGGTCTCATCCAAGATACTTCTCCCCATCTTTCTTAATTTTAAAAAAAAAAAGACACTTCTGCCAGCAGGCAGTAAATGAAACCACTTCCATGAGTTTCCTCTAAATAGGGTATGAGTGAAAACGAAACTTTTTTTTCCATTTCTCTTTATTGTTTGGGATTGTGTGACAGTATGAGGATGCTGTTAGGATGAAGAGAGTGTGTCAAACCTGCATTTAGCATTTATCTACTGTAGACCTAAGTTAGAAGCTTTCATTTTGCAGAGGAGGGAAGATTTCGTTTCAGTTGTCTTTGATATTTGGTTATGAGAATAGATTTTGCTGTAGGCATATTGATCTATAGAAACTACTCTATTACTCACAGTGAGTACTAGACTCCCTAGTAGTGAGTAGTAGAGAATTTGCTGGTTACATTTAAAATTTAAAAAAATCCCATAGTATTTTGGCAAAGTTAGAATGTTTTGATTGTTTCTTAGATATGTTTTTAACTGGAAATTAAATGCAAGACTTAGCTGTAATAATAGTAAAGCTGTATCTAACAATGAAAGTTGATCTACAATTAATACACATTTTTTTGTGTGTGTAGCAAGTAAAACTGTTAGTCTAATATACTAAATGACATTCTCAGACAATTAACATTAAGGGAAATAAGTTATAAAGGATACATTGAAGGAATTTGAAGGTTTTTCTTTAAAGCTTTCACCAAAATTATATTTCTGGGGGTCAAATGACCCTACTTTTCCCAGGCTCCATTAAAGTAGAGAAGGTAAACAAGCAACAGTTTTAATTCTAATAAAAGTGGATGTTAAATTTGCCCCTCAATTTCTGCTTATATGTGTTTCTGCTGTGTCTTTCCTTAATAATCTTAATATGACCAGTCAGAAGTGGAATCAGTAAAACTATGAAGAGTTAATTGGGGTCTCTTCAATGTAATGTAATCTTACTGTTAAGGCTGTTACGTCAACCACATTTAGGGTTGCTCTACTTCCCACCAGGCTCTGAAAACATCACCTACAATCTCCTACCTGTGATTAATATTTATTTTATATAATATATATTATTAATATTATATATATATATATACACATAGGTGAAAGATCGTGAGGGATGGAGTCCAAAAGCCTTGTTTTAAGTTCCTCTTCTTTTTAATCTTGGCAGATGCCTAGCCTTCATTACTATGCTGGTTGTCATTTCAAACAGGCATGGCCTTCACAGAGAATAAAAGAAATATTTTATTTGTAGCAAACAGACATTATTTTTCAAATTAACAAGCTGGAGAGTGTAAAAGAGTATCAAATTTTTATTAATAGATGTTTCCCACCCAAATGTGCCTTCCAGAAAAGGAGCAATTGAAAAAACTCCTGGTCTTAGAGCATGAATTGCAAATTCAGAGGAGAGAAAAAAAAAGAATCTTCAATAAACATAATAACTACTGGAAATCATATAACAGTTTTAATTATCTCATCTTGGAAATGAATAATAATGCTTGCTCCTGATTAAAATAGTCATACTTAAAAGGTAAAACATGGATCTTCTGTGGTAAAAAAAAAAAAAAAAGAAAAATACATGCAGCAACAGCAAATACTAACATTACCTTCTAATAAAAGATGATAGGTACGTAATTGCATATCTGACAGTCACAAATGATCAACTCAAAACTTCTGTCAAATCATTACAGTTGTCTGAAAACACATTTACTGCTCCAAACTGTTAGTTTCATGGAAAGTACTCCTTTCAAATAACTGTCTTTGGAACAAAAGGATGAATTAGATGCCCAGATCCGTATAACTAAATTGAAGCTATTAAAAAAAAAATAAAAAAAAAAATGCAGTCAAGTAAGTCAGACGCTGATGGATTCCTGAGTGATTTTTAAACATCACAAAATGTTTAGCTCCATTTTATAGACATACACAAGAGCTTTACTGCACTGTTAGGGCCTGAAAACAGATAACAGTTCCATCATAAGTTACACTTTGGACACTACATTTATTTGTGCATGAACACATGCTTACATGTACATTTAGAGGCAAACGAATCAGTATTAGTGAATATTTTCTCAATCAGCCTAAAATGTCACACATGTTTTCAAATGCACTAAGAGAGCAATTTTTCAGAGAAAAATTATCTCATCTGGAAAGCCATTTTTGAACCATTTGACCTAGAAAAATGTTCATACACTCAATTTAAAAAAAAAAAAAAAGTCTGTCCATTTTCTATTTTCTCAAGCTGCAGCTTCAACTCTTCTATACAGGAAAAAAAATGCATTAGCCACAAAAAATAGTATTAAGTATTAACCTTAAAAGGTTAAGGATTAGCAACTAGCTACATGCATAATACCTTTATTACTTCTAAAGATTTACAGGAAGTCAGTGATGTAAAGACTGAACCGTTCTGAAAATGTAGTCAGGTAAGATTAAGTAAGTGGCGAAATCACACACACATGTGTTCGGAGATAAGTAGTGGAATATTTATGATTTATATTGTGCATTCCTTGAAGGGATGCCTACCACCCACTCTACCTGATATTGCAAACAATGGAGGATGAGGAATGAAGACTTGTTAACGCATCAAAAACAGCAATATGACACTATGCTCCACTTCCACTGGAAAGCACATGGCTGTGAGGACTGAAATAGGTTTTTCCTCCTGCCACTCCCCACTTGCCCATGCAAAGGAGCCGGGCTGGAATTGCTGGGGTCATGCAGAGTAGAAAAAGTCAGTCCAGGAAGAATGCAGACCACAACCACAATTCTGGAAGACTTTAACAGATTGGTGATGGGTTTCTCACTGAATTTGAAGGCACAGTCACACTAAGGCTTATAAAAATGCAGTATAATCCCCAGCGCTTGGACCCTACCCCATGAAAGTTAGACTTCCCCATGAGCTCAAACTTATGTCTGGGACTCTGTGAGTCCCAGTCTAATCCTGTAAAATTAAAGGTACTGACAGCAGCTGCAGAACGTCTCTGCAAAATTCTGTTTGCTAACATCAGTCCAGATACACCCATGCAACAGTGGAATATGCACCAGTTTGGGGTACAGAGGTCCCAAGATGTTCTCGGATGAACAAAAGTTTATACCTTTGTACGCTCTCCTGGAGGAGGTGCTTGATCCAGTTCTCTAAAGCTTCAGTACATTTTGTGGTAAAGCAAATGTGAGGTATGATGATGAAGTAGTGGGTTTGTGACAGTTACGTCCCCCACTACCATTAGTAATACTATATTCTGAAATATCTGATATCCACCAGGGCCACTATCTGAAATCATGAAGGCATAAATTTTGTTTGTGAGCATGTGGGAAAGTCACGCATCCTTTCTCAAGCTGCAGGGGCTACTCACAGTGTGAGGGGCAGGTGCACTGTCAGTGCAGCTGGATTTAAAACAAACCATCACGTAAGCAAAAACAATGAACTCCAGACTGCTAGGAATTCATGATTTTTCTTCTCTATAGATGTCCTAGCCTCAGTAACCGCAACTCACTTGCTGTCTTCTGCAACCCCTGGACATGAGAAGCTCACACTGTATATAGTCCAGAGCGTGATCATGAGGACTGGCCACAAGATAACAGCAACACTGAATATATGGTAGATGAACTTTATGAGTTTTCTTTTACTGACAGGAGCAGTTGAAGTCTTTGTCCTTTACCTGACATTAGTTTTCACAGAATTTCTAAGCTACTGCTCACCTTTCATTTTTTTTTATTCACATTGGACTGGGTTGTCCACTAGGCTGTGTCAAGCTTCACAAGGATGCTAAGCATGTTCTCAAGGATGGTCCCTACTTGACATCTTTCCCAGTACCCTCCTGCACATCCAAAGCTTTGCTACTTTTGTTATTTCTTTCCCTCAGATCTCAGTGATCTCAGCATTAGCAGCTCCTAGCTAGTCTGGACAATACAAGTTGAGGTACATGTTTCTGGATGGATATTTTTGAGCAATATGGCTGGAAGTTGGATACTGAAACAATGCGGTTCCTGTGTCTTACGGATAGGCTCACCACAACTGTAATAATGAACTGTATTAGTTTACATACAACCACTATGAGTCAACTTTCCCAACAGACAAAATTTAAGGCTAAAAGATTGCCATTTCCTTAAAGTACAGAGTTGCAACAATACAACAAAAATACAGATAAAAAAAATAAGGCAACAAAATGCATGATGAAGACTATATTTAACAATAGTCACATTTTGTTCCTCAGCATCCTGGACAGACTCCACTTCTCTTTCTGTTAGATTTAGCTGGAATCTCCTTTAATTTTAAGACAGATCTCTCTTCCTTCCATTTTATTGGGTTTTTGTTGTCTCCTCCCCATGGATAAATGGGTAAGAAGGGAAAAGGATGGGACAATTATAACACAAAAATAGCTAAACTCAACTGTCCTAGCTTTCACTTGTGTTTTGGAAGACTTTCTTCCTAGTTTGTGAAATTTGGCACTGAGAAACTTCATTGTGTTACAGTCAGCCCCTTTTCTTCTCCTTCTTATGTTTCTTCAGTTAACGTTGCTATGCTACATCTTCATTATCACATTATTGGTTTTAGGTTGCTTTTTTCCTTGTGCGAATTTCTGGAGACATATTCATAAAACCTTATTCTTTATATTAGAAGAAGCATAAAATGAATAGTTCTCTCTCCTATGCTCGTTCTATGTTTCACATGGTTAGTTTGGAAGCAAATTTCTCTTTTTTGAGACTGTATTACAAGACCAGTTTTAAAGGTTACCTGAGAGGATAGAATTGGTGGACCAACAGATAGGTCAATCAAATATCATAATTTCCCTGTGAGAGGGGAGGGAACTATAGAAATCAAATACTCTTAGAATGAATTTGGTAGCTTTTGTTCCACTGTAGTACTTTTCATTAACAGAGGATAATTCTGACAATTTATAGACTAGAAGGTCATAGAAAATATGAAGAAAGGTGGTAAGTAGGTAAAATAGTTTTTTTAATACAGGTTTTCCCATGGTAGAAAACTTTGAAGAATGAGAATTCAAGTTTGTCTCTGATCTTAAATCTACTTTGCTAAGCTTCAGTCTTTGAGTTTTTAAAGATAATTGTAATGGAAAGTAATACTTTCTACACAAAATGTGATTTAATTCCCTAAAAGTTTTCCTGCAACTGTTTCTGAAGATTGTTGGAGTATCACATGTAAAATGCAAAATGTATTATTTTAAATAGAACACTTCTGTGATATTCTTCATGTTTCATGTTTTGAAATTGGCAGAAGTGAGTCAGAAAATTGTTTTTTTTATAGCTATATTTTTTGCAAGGAGATTGGGCTTAATGGGCTCTCTAAGAGATTTAGCTGCCTTAATTCAAAACATTATTTCCCCCATAAGCAGAAGCAAAGTGTCTTACCCTAGGATATCCCATTTCATAGTCAAATATATCAGCCTAAGCCCTTTATGACAAAGCCACTACACATACAATTCTAATATCCCTGCTACAGGGCACTGCTCTCCAAAACCATACTGGGGCAGACATCTAGGAAAGTAATGCCTCAGGCTGGTGCAGCTACCTCGGAGAGAGCACATCTGTCAGGACAAAGCTAGTTTGTCAACACAGATATTGGGGCCCAAGCCATGCCCATGGGATTTCTTGTTTTTGGGCAAATAACAAAAAGCATGAAGTATATTTTGTATCAAAAAGCAGAGTCTCAGGGGAGCTAAGCACCCTATAAACCAGGAGATGTCACTTTTTTACATTTACCTTTCTGACACAGGTCAGAAACAACGGAGTAAGATCTTAGCCTATCTATCTACCCTATATTTGGGGGATGAAAGAATATGCAATACGGGTCTGGATAGTAAGCCAGTAATAAATATGCATGCAGTTTTATGCTGGAACTAATGGCTTTGCTTTTTACAATGTCCATGGAAAACAACAGGTTTTTAATATTGTCTACCTAGGTGATTTATGTTTCATGCTACTTCACAAAGGACTCTGGTTAGTATGTGATTTATGAGTTGGAGCAAAATAATTGTCTGAAGCTTAGCTGAAGGTAGGCTTCCAATGCATTAATAATACATTAGCTAATGTTTCTTTCTTGGCATTGCCTATGCAAATTTCTATTATCATAATAAAAATTACTGTTTATTTTAGATTGAAAACAGCTTTAGGTGAGAATGTGTTTTCTCTCAGATGTCTTGATCAAATACTATCTGCCAGTTCCCTGATTTAACCAGGGGTTCTCCTTTAGACTCAGTTGATATTTGGTCAGGGAAGAAGAGGGATAAACTGCTTGCTTTGCTAAAAACTGAGAGAGGGAGCTTTCTGTGCTCCTTTTTGGCAAGTGTGGTGAAAGTCTGTCCTGTCTGGAAACTTCAAACACCAATAACTGTCACTGGAGAATCATTCATGGACATGAATCATTCACAAATGGGCGACATGTAAAGTCAAATTTTACATATTTGCTGCTAAAATGTGTTCATTTTGTGAATTAATTACTTTCTGACAGAGGTAAATAGCAATACATATTGCCTGTCCAAAATAGTATTAGATTTGATTGAACTTACTTTAGGTAGATTAGAAATTAACTTCTCTGTTTGAAATAATTTGTGACTTGATTACCTGCTGAATAATTTCCCTTTCCGAACAATGATTTCACACCAACAGGCGTATCAGAAATTATATTTTACAAAATATCTAAGGAGCTAGTCCATAGCAATATATTCTTCAGAAGGAATCGTACTATGTCTTTCCCGCCTCCTCCTTTTGGCTCCTTTGAGTTTGCTCCTGTTGGATTTCTGAGAACATTTGCCTTCCTGAGATTTCTGAAGAATAGCAGGGTAAAGCTTTTGAAGTGACTGCTTTGGGGAATCTTCCTTTATAAGTTGTGACTTTCAGGGCAAATAAAATGTATGAATGTGTTATGAACACAAGACCATTTTTGCGGGGAAGTAACAAGATGGTTCGACTGTCTTCCTGTGGTGCCTTGCTGTGCATTTGTGCCACGCGTTGCCCAAGGGACCCATATGCAAATGAGTATTTGATCATTCCCACTGGTGCTATCCAAAGCAGCTGAAAATAAATACCAGACTGATCATCTTAAAAGTTCAGGCTGGCCAGTTTACACTCTGTAGAGTGAAAATGGTTTGCATTTTACACATATTTTACTTATCTCTTCATGTATTTTTGTTGTAATAAAATCAACAGTAAAAATGCAATTCATACACAGGTTTTAAAGACAAAAACAAGAACAGTAACAAATGATTGAGGAAAATCTGTTGAAAATTACTAGCAGAGACATGATTATCTATACTATCAAAACCATTTTCCATGCATCTGGTATGATAAAATAATATACTCAAGAACAAATGGCTGATTAGCTTTGGAAATATATCACCTTCTTCAATTTCACTAGCAGGAAATTTTACGAACAAGACATTAATGTTAGGGAGGTAACACAAGTTCTGCTGTATCATTCTCTCTTACTGCAGAGACTGAAAAACTAAAATCTTCCCAGGAATGCTGCATGTTCTGAAACTGTTGCCCCTTTCATATGACATACAGCAGAATCTTAAAAAAAAATAAAAATCCATTATTTCTATCTCAATTTGAGGACACACACAATTTTTTCTCAGATCCTACAAGTCAATTTTTGTACAGCTGAGAGGTGATGAAAAAGGGTCAGGGATTGCATGTGAAACCAAGTCTACAAACTTAGAAATCTTTCAGGGTTAATCTGTAAGGGAAATGTCTTTTTGTCAGTTAATTGAATAGGATTATGTACATTTCTGGTTGGCAATTGAAAGGAAATGTTCCCCTCCTTTTAGATCCTTCAGGAGCTTTCTGTACTTTAAAAAATTACTAGTCTCATTTTGAACAAAGCTTGTGTGTAACGTATTGTAAAGTGTCTTGAAAGAATTCTCTTGTAGGCATATCTCAGTTTTCTCTCTAAAATCACAGAATATTCTGATTTGACATATCATTAAAACAGAAATTAAGGAAGAAGTAATATTCTACCCAAAGGTGAAGTTCAATGCTATAATACACTCTTGACATTTCACTAGAAAGAGTTAGGAAACCACAACTGTATATATGCTAAGTATTTTTTCTCTATTCCTTTTTATGATCTTATCTTTTATGAACAATTACATCATTATATAGAAGCTTGTGCTTGGATAAAAATAATGCAGAATCTTACTCCTAGAAAATGTTCCAAGGTTTAGATAATCAGGAATCAAGTTGATAGAAAAGGACAGGTAGACTTCCATCTGCCTCACTGTTTACTAATTGACCATGGCAAAAAAATTTGAACAAACGAAGTAATAAGGGTTATTCTTGTAAAAAAGAATTTTCTTGGCCTAGATTTCCATTTCCTGTATTTACTTCTATAGAGTGAAGTTACAATGCTTTTCCTTATAATTCCATCACCCAAGCACTGTAATCAATTTTCCAGGTTGTATCTCTTATTGGGTGCAAGATTAACATCTAGATGCAAGTTCCAAAGAGTTTTAAGCAGAAAGTCTAATTTGAAGAAGGCTGGATGCACAAAACCAACGAAGTTATAAATAACTTCATAATCCATTTGCTAAAAATATTGTCTTTTGATTTCGAAAATCTGAAAGAAGTCTGACAAACTTTCAAGTACAGAAATATGTTTCATTGCCTCAATCTGCTGCAGGCTGTATGCTGCAAATTCCTGATTTATAAAACTTCAGGGCAATGGTGCAGTGGAAAGTAGATAGCTAGGAAAAGAGCTTATGAAGCTTTTATCAAGCTTACCGTAAAATTCGAACTTTTTTCACTGAAAGCGTTTATGAAGTACCTTTTTACAGCACAATAGTAAAGCACTCTCTTGTCAGTCCCATACATCTGTAACTTATTTTTCTCAAGCAGTTTAGGTTCGTTCTTGTCCATCCCTGTTTTCCATATAACTGAAGCAAACACAATTCCAACTTTTTTTCTCTTCCTGATCGCTCCTAAACATTATCTGTTTGTTTTGTCTTGCTTTGTTTTGTTTTGCTTTGTTTTGTTTTGTTTTGCTTTGCTTTGTTTTGCTTTGCTTTGTTTTGCGTTCTTTTTCCCCAGAAGTCATTCTTTTTGCTCGATCCACCCCAGGCACAAGGAGTTACAGACGCGGCCACCAATGCGGCGAGCACCGGATGGCCGCGCGTGACGCCTCATTTTTCAAGTTCACCCGGACTCGCGCGGGTCCGGGGTGGTTTTTCCCCGCTCCCGTAGTTCCGACGTTCACCTCGCTGCGTTCGCGGCACGGACCCGGCGTCCCAGCGCCCAGCGGCGGGGGCCTACGCGGCGCCCCGAAGGCGCGGGCAGAGAGAGGCCCCCCCGGGACGCGCTTCCGCAGGGACCCGCCACCCCACCGGGGGACGCTGCGGCCGCAGCGGCCCCACAGACCGGGCAAAACTCGGTAAAATCGCCAAGGCCGGTGAGAGCACCTGGCCGCAGCTCCGCGCCGCGCCGCGCCGCGCCCGGGGGCGGCG
>Ga0065711_1036122_pt1 | contig 21414 bp, 16 predicted proteins | sample Hoacrofraction12_FD_59098 | JGI IMG/M metagenome (GOLD analysis project Ga0065711, IMG submission 59098) | Hoatzin crop microbial communities from Cojedes, Venezuela - Epithelial fraction 12 v2 (version 2) | ecosystem: Host-associated > Birds > Digestive system > Esophagus > Crop | place... | reverse complement strand
GAAGCACAGGAAGTTCCGTCTGAACATGAGGAAGAACTTCTTCCCTCTGAGGGTGACGGAGCCCTGGAACAGGCTGCCCAGAGGGGTTGTGGAGTCTCCTTCTCTGGAGATATTCAAGACCCACCTGGACGAGGTCCTGTGCAGCTTGCTGTAGGTGACCCTGCTTCGGCAGGGGGGTTGGACTAGATGACCCACAGAGGTCCCTTCCAACCCCTACCATTCTGTGATTCCGTGATTCTGTGATCTTACTAGGTTTGCTGTCTGTCCCTTCAACACACTGACACTGGGACTGTGTTAGCTCCCCAGCTCAGGTTTTGTCTACCCTGGCCTGCAAAAGTACACCCCAAACCCGCAGAAAACCCCTCCATCTGCTGTCCTTCAGCCCCGAGAAGACTCAAACATGCCTTGGTTTTGGCTGGAGATGTGTGCCTTTCTATTGGCTGGAGGTTTTTGTTTGGACTCCAGTAATGAGCACGTGGAGATCTGGACAGTGTGGGGTGTTTGATGTGCTCTGTAAAGCCATAAAGCACTTGAAAAGGGGATGAGGGACCTGCTCTCCTAGGGGAGGGCTCGGCTGGCGCTCCTGGGTGGTAGTGTCTGCTTGCGGTCTGTTGTTCAGACTAAAGCCATCTCTCTGCTGCACAGTTCACTCTGTAGAAGAGGACTTGAAGTGGGGAGCATCCGCCAGGCAGGGGTACCACCTGGCATTTGCTCTGATACAAGCCAATGACTTAGATTTAGTCCAAATTTTGTGTGTGTGTGGGGTTTTTTGGTTGTTGCTTTGGTTTGGTTTGGTTTTTTTAAGATAAGCTCAATACAGATCTTTGTCACTGAGATCTGTAGCAGTAACTGCATGAGGATAAACACAATTCAGACCTTTGCTGTTGTGGCTAGACCAATTTAATGTGGTCTGGTACCTTGATTTAGGAACTCTTCTTGCTTTGAAGTCACTTGGCAAGTAGCAGGTTAGTTTTCCTCATCTTCATTGCGTACATCCAGCGATGCCAAAGACAAGGGTGCGGGTGAGGGAGAGATGTTGCACTGAGATAAGGAGAATCTTTTAATTCATTTTGTATGTGACCTAAATTCAGACCCTGTGGCCATCATGTCAATCCCACAGTCTTGTCTGCTAGATTACTGACGTAAGTAATGGTGACACATGTATATATCGAATATCCTTCTCTGTAGCTTCAGGAAGGACATCTCAGGGGGAAAAAAAAGTCACTCGGAGATTTAATGATGCTCGTCATCAGTTCTGTTGTCCAAAGCCATGAACTCTGGTTTATCTTAGCACTGAGAGAGCATATGACAGTGCATGTCACAAAAACATAATGTATTTATCCTACGAGGGCATCTTATGCTGTAGGAAATCAGACATCTCTTCTGCTGCTGAGGCAGCAAATGTCCAGAATAGGTATCTGACTTAATGAAAATAATGCACAATACAGACGTGGTTCCTGTAAAGAAACTAGAAAGCTAGAATTCCTTTGTGCAGGGTCAGAGCTTTTATTGGTGGGCTGCACAATTTTGTTCTCTCTCTCTCAAGCTTTGGATTTCCTCCCGTGCTGAGGCAGTTTTGGGAGGGGAGGCGGTGTGTCCTAGCTCCCACTCTGAAAGAGGTGTCTGAGCTTCTAGGACACGAGAGAAAAAAATCCATGCAACACGTCCTCCCCTGTGCTTCGTACCTAAGGAAAAGCCAAGACCTAATTTGCAGATCCCAACAGGCATGTACATGACATAGATGCTAACCCACACAGTCCTGCTGAGATGACAGCATTTCTGAATGCACTAGCAAGACTCCAGACAGCTGGGTAATTACAGTGGCAAAAATTATGTGTTTATGGCCCTTCAGGAGCCTCAGGTGATAAATGTTTTGTGGATTGCACTTCTACATTTGAGTGCCCAAACTCTGTCCTGGTCTCCTGCAGTTCCTCGTGCCTTCAGTGGCACCTTGGGCACGGCATGTACAGGCTGCTTTAGTTTTGAATTAACTTCCCTAAAGTAATCCCAGTTTTCCTGTATCCTTTTCACAGGTCGCCCAAGCTCAGCGTGGTGGGAGCACTGTAAGTGGTGACTCAGCAGCCCACCTGCCCTCAAGCACGTGGCTGAACATCTCATGCTGTGTGTTTCATCTCCAGCATTGCTACTTCCTGAAGTTAGAAGCAAATAAAAGTCATGCTTCATGGAAAATAAACCTTTATAATTTAGGTCTCCAGCACCACCTGGTCTTCCATCCTCTCCCTAACCTCTCACTGGATAACATTTCCCATGCTGATTGTATTAGTGAAGCATGGAGTGAAGTATAGTCAAAGGCTAATCTTTTTGTGATTGAATATTAGATTCTTCACTTCAAGAGGCTCTTACAAACAGCTTTTTGTCAGACTGATGGAAGATGGTGCAGACAAAAGAGAACTTGAGGGAAAAGTACGTGTCTCTTCTTCCCAACAGCTTTATTCTCTTTTTCTTCATCGTTTTCGCATTGTGGCAAATGGTATAATTTGGAGTTGTAATTTCAAGAAAGAGGTTCATTACTGAGAAGTCAGCTTGACCAAACCTTCCTCGGCAGGCAATTAATTGACTGTGTTTAGGACTGACAAGACACCTGAGGTGGGTCACCAGCAACTCAGCCTTGGAGCAGATAGAAAGGAAAAACTTGGAGCTGCAGGATCTAAAAGGGAATAAACCTGCAACTGAATAATACCGATCCCATGCCTTTTGTGCTGTCTTTAAAAGTATATAAAATTACATACTAAAAACCATTTATTGTTTTTTTTTGCAGGATGAAGATCTGGGGCAAACACTGTTTCTCCTCAGGCAAAGGCAATCCTCTACTCCTTACGCAGAAGAAGGTAACTTTCCAAGGGACTGGTCCTACGCTACGTATGAACTATTGCAGGACCTGAAAACCAGGTCAGGCCCCAGTACTTCCCATTCCAATCTCAACACAATCTTTTGCTGTTTCTTCTTTTAATGAATTTAAAAAATCTCTACGAATTGCCTTCCTCTTTCTGTCCAAAAAAGAAATCTAACTGAACCAGGTGTTAGCCATGTTTGCATGCAAGAAGTAAGGGTAATGTCCAGAAGGGACCTAGTGGTTAGAGTGAAATGTAACTGACACTGAAGCAAGCACGATGTAATACAACAACACGTAATACCACCACCCAGTTCTGGAGGTCCTTACTTGGATTATCACAGAATCATAGAATGATTTCGGTTGGAAGGAACCGTTAGAGGTCATCTAGCCCAACCCCCCTGCAGTGAGCCGGGACATCTTCAACTAGACCAGGTTTCTCAGAGCCCCATCCAGCCTGGCCTGGAATGTTTCCAGGGATGGAGCCTCCACTGTCTCTCTGGAGAATCTGTTCCAATGTTTCACCACCCTCATGGTAAAAAATTTCTTCCTTAGATCTAGTCTCCTGTAGTTTAAAGCCATTGCTCCTTGCCCTATCGCAACAAGCCCTGCTGACAATATTTTCCCCATCTTTCCTATAGGCCCCTTCAAGTACTGGCAGGCTGCTGTAAGGTCTCCCCACAGCCTTCCCTTCTCCAGGATGAACAGCCCCAACCATCTGAGCCTTTCCTGATAGGAGAGGTGCTCCAATTATGATTAGATTTTGATGATTATTATGATTGAGATTATGGGAGGTGAAGGAAGGAGTGACCAAAAAGCCTGCTTCTGTTGTTTGTGTGCAGGCTGTGTTTGTGTTTAACATAGGTTTTAACACTGAACTTCAGGAGAGAAGAAGGATTCTGTCCAAAGACCCTGAGGACATGGAGCTGCTTCCCTGCAAGCCTGGGTGAGGAGCCTTCAAGAGGATTGAGATTGCAGACGTGTCCCTGTGTGTAGCATCTTCTATGGGCTTCACCTAACATGACTCTCTGCTCTGTGTGTGTCTTTTTTGGGGGGTTTGTTTTCCATTCCCTCTCTAGAGTGCACTGATCTCTCTCTGTCTGTTAGATGCAAAACAGCTTCTGGATTCACTCCCTGCGACACAAAAGTCTCAAAACAAAACACGATGTCACCTGATTATGAGAGCTGAAATTATTTATGGACCTGGCGTTTGGAGTCAGAGCCTCAAACTTCTTTAATTACCTTTGGGGATCTGTGCACAGGATACCATGGTGATGAGAATAATATTTGGAATTCAAGTCTTGTCTACTGTGCTTTAGCAGCTGGAATGGGCAAGCAGCTGATTATGACCATAACAGAAATCATGCCAAAAACCTACATACGCACAGTTTGGAGTGTTGGCTTTTTAATCAGACATATAAAACTCTTGTTATCTTTCTTAAGCCCTGCTGGAAACAAAATCTGGAAAGAAACTCTCGTCCAAAATTCAGTGTCCCTGTGCAATCTGAATCTTTACCTATAAAGCTGCCTTTCAGAAAAAAGTCCTCACCAAAGCAGGAAAGACTAGAATGTAAATTATTTTCTTGATACTGCTATCTGGGGCATTAATGTACATCCACCAAGAATCAAAAACTGAAAATGCAAATTATTCCCACTACAGATCCGTACCAACATTACTGGAGTTGGGCTGAATCTGCCATTGTTTGATTCAGACTTTATAAAATAAGAGCTATGGGAACAACTTAAAAGTCTAGGGTGATTTGTTTCTGGAAGGAAACCATCCAGACTCATTAGCAGACCATGGCAATTGTCAGCGCAGTACTGTTAGAGCAGCATTGATGATATCTGAGGACAGTCGCTGCTTTTCAAACTCACCTGTAAGGACCCTCCAAGGCATAGCTACACTCGCTCACTGCGGACCATGGACTGGTCCTGCAATTGTTCCAAGAGGAACAAGAGGGTCTGGAGGCTCCTGAAGACCTCTTATAGCTAGTGTACTCTTAAAACACAAAGGACCAGATTTCCCAAGGAGGATGAAAGATATCCAAAGATAATGAAAGTGTTTAGAAGGAGTGATCAAACTTCCAGCTGATGAATACTGAACTGGGCAGGAAGGAGGCTGGACGAAGTGGCTTCTAGCCCTACATTCATCGTGCTTCCAATATGCTTTTAGGCAAGCTGCTTTTGCATTTGCTGTTTCTTTTGCTTCCCATGCCCTTCCCATTAATACAGCAACGCTGAAGCAGCAATGGTTTCTTTACTGCATTGAAGGGAGGTGAATGAGTAGGTATATACAGAGCTGATTTCCTCCACCTACTTTTTTATCTGGCCAGATGCAAGACAGCTCTGGTACTGGTGGTATATCATGGAACTAGTGCATAGCTACCCCAGCTAATACATCCAGCTCGCAGGACTCTTTGTAGGATGATGTAAGACTTGGGACCAGAGTCAGTTCACATTCAGCCAGATCGTAGCACAAGTCTGTTAGCCCCAGCCACATGGGATTCATCTGAGCAAATAAACTGGTTGTCTAGTCTTGCTTTGGCACCACAGGGAAATTGGCACATTCAAGGCATGATTCATCTTGCCCTAAAGCCGATATCTAAAATAGGTCAGCTGAGCATGCTGTAAAAGTGCCTGTTTCTCTTCGCGGTTACAAAGGATGGGAGGCTCAGTAAGACACAGATGTCTCCAGCATGGATGTTTTGAATTAGGCCAGAAGAATCCTGTCTATGCTGTATTTTTCAAAAATGCCTTTTGTGATGGATACTCAGGTCTCAAATCGGAAGTACAAGTCCAATTAACAAGTACAGTGTCCTCAAGGGCCCTCAAAGAAATGTGTTCGTCCTGAGCTCAAGTCTGACCCAAAGCCCTGATGTATCTTTTCCTAATATTTAGTGGCTGTAAGTTGCCAGACCCTTCAGTGCCAGTCACTTGGTCCTCCCTATCACTTTTGTTTAACAACTGAATTCAAAGATTTAATGGATGTTTTTAGAGGTTTCTCCCATAACTCTGAAATGATTGGGATCAGGTAGTGTGCACATTTCCCCTTTCCTTCGTGAAGAGCTATAGGACTTGTAACAATGAAAATATGACTTTGCCCCGAATTGCTATATTCTTCCTTTTATTTTTTTCCTTTGTCTTGTATCAATCTGTAACACTGTGATTGTGCCTCAGCTAAAAAGAGAAGATTTTTTGAGTAGCTTGGTACATCTTGAACTTAGATTTCTAATCAATTTGCACTAACAGCTATGGAAACCAATATAACAAGCCAGGCCTTTTCTGTCTCTTTCTCTTTCATACCTTTGAAAAAATAAATCTGAACAGCGGCGTGAGTCTTGTATAATTACTCTTCCATTTGTATTTCTAAACTTGTCAATCTGGCAAGCATCATAGAGTGGGATTAAAAGCTTTCTCCTTCTCTCTCAATCAGACATTTCATTTGCTTCCGTGTTTTACAGTAAATATAATCAGTTCAGCAGGAGATGGTTTTGTTCTCTGCGGTGGTGTCCCTAGTCAAGGGAGTTCTTGTTAACAGCTGGATAGGAAGTTGGTTGACACAAGCCCCCGACGCAGAGTGCTTCTATGGCTTTAGGCAGAGCGCTTGGGCCTGGAGTCCCCATGGGGCATCTGGGAATGTGTTTCCCCAGCAGGAAACCCAAGGACCTCTGCTCCTCATTTTCTGGTTGGGGTTTAGGGACTTCCAACGAGAGTCAGGCTCAACTGCCTTCCAGGTGGGAGCAGGATGATACCATTGGTTGGTAGGGAGATTGCTGGGCCAAGGGTAGAGTGTGCAGATCAACCTTAACTCCCTTTTTGTCCCAAATGTGGGGTCTCTGGGAAGCTCCTCCAGCCAGGCACAGTCCACAGGCAGGGACAGAGGGCGTCCTCCATCTTTTGCCCTGGGCTTGGCCCAAGTTTGGTGGGAAGGGGAGGTGCTGGAGCAGGGCAGGGCTTGGCTGAGGCATGGAGGGGCTCATGCTCAGGTGGGACATGGGCCAAGGGCCCACCAGTGAGGACTGTCAGTGTTTTGGTGCACTGCAGAGGAGAGGAATAAAGGAATTTTCAGTTAATGAAGAATTACACCTTGGGAGCTTAGATATCTCTGAGTTTTGACAGCATCAGAGCAGGGAGTTTTAAATATTGTTTTCTGTGCATTTCAGCACCCGAATTCCACTTGCACCTGATTTAATTTTCCTTTGTCCTTTTTTTCACCCTGACTTGCAGGCTCTGTGCCTCGATTTCCAACACAGAAACACAATACAAAATACAATAAAAAGGAATTGGAAACACTTTGGTTAAGCCTTGATGACAGCTGGTATGTAAATGCAAAGACTTACACTGTCTCCGCACAGAGCAGCCCTTAGCGCTTTGCTGTTGATAACTTCTGCGCGGTCAGACCCACAGATACGCCAACACATCGGTACTTTTACTGATTGCGGTTTCACAATTCTGTGTATGGATCTGAGACATCAAGTTTCATGCAGTAGAAGTCCTTTGCCAATCCTTCGATAAACAAAAAGCAAACCTGCCCCTAAGCCCTGCTGAACTTTTTCTCCATATCTTTCCCAACACGTTTAATCACTGTACGAGGACAAAGTGTAAATTTTTTACCTATTGACTTTGCAAAAGTCAACTTAGGAGCCGATATTTCTGTTCTTTCCTGTTGTCACCACTGATAAATATTCTGTGGTGGGGCCTGAGCTGACAGTTGTGATGGTGAGATGGGGTGGAACAGAAATACCTGATCTTCCGTGGCTGGGCTGACAGCTGGTGTGGGCTGGCACGGCTCCAGTGGAGATGTGGCCCCCGGTCCTGCATTCGCACAGGGAATCTGTCTGCGAAGGGAGAAGCCATTTTACAGCCTGCGTTCACCCGTAGCCTGATGGGGTGTAACAGCTGACATCAGGGTGCTGGTGCATCCCACAAGGCATGGAAGAAACTCATAATTAAGAGCAGCCCCGCTGCGTAAAGCTCTTGATTTACGGGGAATACAGAGAAAATGGACAGGAGAGGATGCAACGTATGGAAAAGCAAACTGGTTTTCAAAGCAGGTGAGTTTTTTAGTGTTACGCTGCTGATGTTCAAAGGAGAAGAGCTAGTAGCTAAAGTGGGGACCTCGGGAGCGCTCGTCTCCTGAAAAGCAAGGCACGGCTACCGAGCCAGCCCAGCCGCGCCGATGGCAGCGAGCATCCCGGCCAGCCAGGCGCGCAAGCTGTTGCACAGCCCCGCACCAGCCAAGAGCGGAGCGAGCCAAGGCGCCAGCCCGGGAGCCAAGCGGCCATCCAGCTGCCGCTTTCGGGGAGGGGAGGACGGGCTCGGCGGCTTCGCCGAGCTTGGCACGGGAGCCCGACAGCCCGGCCAACCGTGCCCCTCGAGTGCGCGTGGCGGTAGGCAGTGCTTCTGAAGCAGATAGATAAAGAGGTTGTACGGGGACCACTTCCCACACAGCAATTAACAGGAAGAGACGGCGCCGAGCGAATATTTCAATTGCGTGTACAGGAGGTGCCAATATGTTTTGCCGTTCTGTGATTGCGTTCTGGAGGCGCCAGCAGGGCTGTTACAGTGAAGGGTCTGTTCAGTTGGCATTTCCACTGTAAACCACGTTTTGGAAAGGCGTTATAATTCGGCCATTTTTAATTAACGAGGGGATTAAACTTGGCACACGGGTACTCAAGGGCTGTTTGTTGCTGGTTTTTTGTTTGTTTTTTTTTTTTCCAATCTGTTAGGCCCATCTCAAATAATATGCTTTGTTTCTGCTTGCTGGAGTCGACTTTAAATATCTCTATGCGTATGTGGGAGATTTATCAAGGTGAAGAACTGCACTGGAGTAGGTGAGCAGGTTGCTGAGAGATCCCACATTCCCAAGGCCACTGTAACTCATACCAAATATGTGCTGAAACAGGGTATGCGGAAGCAGTTGCAAGTTTTTTTGCTGAATCTCTGAGCAGAATTTTGTCCACTTGGGACATGCAGAAAGTTTTTTTCCAGACTTAGGCATCATTCTTGTACACAATGTTTTGATAAATAAACATTAGTAGCCCACAGCTTCAAAAAGAAACAGGTGGCTTGCTAGTAAGTTGCTATTAGAATATATAAAACCTTGTAAATAATATGATACTGTAAATAGTTACGTGTCATAGACTAAATTATTCTAAGCCCCTAAAGTTACAGGGCCATAAACCTCCAGTATTCCTTTGCAGTCTTCCCTTATACAAGTTTTCATTTTTTTGTCTCTGCACTGTGTTTAAAAGCAAGCTTTCAAAAGAACATGTACAATTTGTAACAGGTATTTACACTGACTTACAGAATTATAGTGCTGGAAGGAATGAAAGAGTACCAGCTATGCCAGTAGCACTCTTAAGAGCTGCTTTTTTCTGGACTTGTTTTAAAAATCTGTTTAAAACCTGCTTTTAATGACATAGAGTCCATCTCGTCAAAAAAATTTATTCCAGTTCTCTACTATCCCAACCATGGGAAGGTTTTTCCTCATATCTAAACTGAATCTTCTTCTTCTTAACTTGATTCCATTAATTCTTGTCGTATATGCTCTGGACAAGGAAAACAGATTGTCCCTTGCCTTTTCGCAGTATGCTTTTCATGTGCCAGAGGCTGTTGCTTTTCTCTTGGTAGTGCTTGCTTCTTCGGGCTTTCCAGGTTTCCCAACACACTGTATTTTCAAGGCCTCTGAAAATCTGCCCATCATTTTAAAAATGTGTCGTACCTCTTTCTGCCCAGGTGCAGCCTTTCTGGGAGTGCTGAAGCTTTTGGGTGGTGGTTCAGCAGAGTCCTTGATGCTGCCTCTTCAAGCTCAGCAATATTGCACCTCTCAGACTGTCTGCTCATTCATATCTTCTCTGGAGATACTCAAGTCCTGCCTGGACGCGGTCCTGTGCTGCCTGCTGTAGGTGACCCTGCTTCGGCAGGGCGGTTGGACTAGATGACCCACAGAGGTCCCTTCCAACCCCTACCATTCTGTGATTCTATGATTCATGGATGGCTTCTTAGGCGTCATCTACACATGACCACAACACATGGAGTATGCAACTTGGACTCATCAGGAAGGATGACAGGCATCTCTGGTTTTGTACAAAGTTTTTGTACAGTGCTGGCAAACACCCAGCTGGAAGGATCTGCAAAATGGCTGTGCTTGAACCCTTGAGCTGATGACAGGTGGGTCCTCAGTTGCTCACAAGACCAGAGGTCTGTGGCGAGCAGAGCTGCAAAAGTGAAGTGCAAATCCCTCAGGCTCTATATTGCCCTAGCAAAAAGCCTGCATGCCATGCGAGCCACTTGCACAGTTGACAGGGCCCACTCTTCACAACAGAGGCATCCTTTGGTCTCACCAAAAGTCATGTCCTGCATTGGCAAGTCTACAGCTTTGTCTCAGCCTTGGCCATAGTCTCTGGGCGGTTTCAGGAGTTGCTGAGCTGGTTTGGCATTCGCCATGAACAATTTCCATCTGTCTGTGATGCCAGTCAGTTTGCTGGACTGTGGCCATCCCAGCTCATGTCTGTCTTCATCCCATGGCTGCTCTCCCATCTTTGGGGATGGGCAAAATGGAAATCTGCAATACAAAGCAGGTGGGTAACAAAGGATGTATTGTCTTTTTGTTTCTAGCACTCAGGATGGACTTCAGCCTGAAGGGACACCTACATTAGGTCTCCAAGTGTGTGCTTAAGTTCCCGTTATCTTCAGTGGAGGTGAAGTCAATCTAGAGAGCAGCACAGCAGACCAGGCAGCCAGGGCTTGATTTGTTAGATCAAATACAAATGTCAATCCAGAAGAGCAAAGGTCTTCCTCAGGTCCCGTGTCATATCTGCCAGCCCCCTGCCCCAAGCTCAGCTTTCAGCTGAGCTGACTTGCTTTGCGGGCTCCGCTGGCTCTGATGGGAGCTCGGGCACCGAAATCACACAGTGTTACTTATATCTGGTGCCTCAGACTGAGCTCTGACATTGACCCACCACCTGCTTTGTTTTTCAGGTAAAATGCTCCAAATGTGTGGGGCTTGGAAGATGCTTTGATTAAATCCACAGCGAAAACATTGTAAGTACAATGTAAATGCTGTCTCGTTTTCCAGTGAATTTTATAACCCTGCTCTCCCTGCAGCCCCTCTACCTTGACATGCAACCAAGTGTGTTTACAGACTCAGCTTTCGGCCAGCCGCTGGGCTGCAGTACAAGGGAAAAGCCGTAGGGGTTGGTGAAGAAATCTGTGTATTTATTTTGCTCGAGGCCCTGCACTGCTCCTGGCCACGCTGCAGGCAGCACTGTTCGAGGGCTCAGTTGAACTGGTGGCCTCCAAAGCGGGAAAAGGGTTTTGTGTGAGCAATGAGGTCACCACAGCGACTAGGATTACTTTTGGCATTGCGCACTCCCTCTAGACTCATTTCACTCCGTTCGGAGGTGACACAACACCCAGAAGTCCAGAGGACTGTTCAATAAATGGCATTGAAATAAATGGTATTGGCTGTCTTCTGCTCTCTGGAAGGAAAAACTCCTCAAGGAGGTTGGCTCTTCTCTCCTGGTGGCAATGGGGTGGAAGGCGAAGGGCAAGAGCATGTTGTTCCCCTTCCTGGGAGGGCTGAGGGCTATTCCTGATTTGGGGATTTGTGGAGCGATATTTTTGCAGGGAGCGTGGCAGTTTGCATGGGCTGGGGGTTGGTTGTTTCCTACAAATGGCTTTGCCCCGGAGCGGTGAGAACGCTGTTTGAAGGGGTGCAGCAATCGCTGTTCCCCGGTGTGACGGGTTTGTCGTCTGTGGTAGTGCTGCTCTTGGGGTATGTATGTTTGTCAGCTGAAATTTTTCTGCAATTTCCTTGACAGGAGCAGAGTGACACACATTCCCTCGGGAGATGTTTCCATGTTTTCACTATTCTTCAGGCTTGTGTGACATTTCCCAATTCCAGTTGTTGGAGCCTCAGGTTCGAGCATCTCACAGTGCCCTGGACCACGTCCCAGGAGGGATAATTTGGCCACTCAGCCTTCAGCAGCGAGTACACTGACTTCTGCAGCTCATGGTATGCACAGTTTGGGGGTGGGTTTCTCAGGTAAAACCCACAGTGGTAACCTCCACAATGGGGTGCTTGGTGGCACCATTTTTCATTCCTGTAAATCCCAACGATGACTTTAAAATGAAGATTAAGAAGAAAACCAAAACTGCTTTTGCTTTATTTTAAGATAAAGAAACATACAGGACTGAAATTTTCAGGCTTTCAGTGATACGTAAAATACACGCATACAGCTCCAGGAGTGCTGGCTATTAGGAAAAACACCACTTACTGTTGAGCTTCTTGGTAAAATTGTGGCAGTTGACAGCACTGAGCAGCAAACACAAGCTGCACAAAGCCAGCTGCCTTTCTGAGTGTGTTAGCACTTCCTGCACTTCTCTGGCCCTGAATATTGACGTGTCTTTTCAAAACCTCTCATCGGCTGTGAAAATTCAGACAAAGCAACTCTTACTGTCCCTGGACTTTAGAGGTCTCTGATGACCCTTGCTGAGAGTGAGGGCTGTTGATCAACAGACCATGGAGTCATCTCTCATCATCACAGTGAAAAGAGAGGAGAAGCCACCTTTTGTTTTTCGTTTTTTTTCACTCTGAAGGTGCATCTACACCAATGGCTTGATTTTCTGGTTGCCCCTGGGCCATTTGTGCTTTGTGCATGGGTGTAGGTTCGTTCTCCAGCTTTCAACCAGCTGTGCAACCATGAGGGTAGTTTGCTCCAGGGACCTCTTCTCACCGCTTCTCTTGACTCCACCAAGACTGGTCCTCTCTGCCCTCACATCCCTCTATGTGGCACCCTGAGGTAGGCACCACATATTTTCAGTGAACTGGGATGGGGTTAAACTAAGATATTTCTATTCCTGGCCAAAGTAAGAAGGACTGATATCAGGTGTCTGAGATCTGTCACCAACCTCTATGGAAGCAGGGAAACCTATCCCATCTATTATTGTTGTTGCTCTCATTATTATTATTATTACTGTGCTACTGCTAAGAACCCACCGATACCCTCTCATTATGTTGTTAAAGTCAGCATCTTCCCTGTGCACAGCATTCTGCAACTGGGGGAAGATAAGGGATTTTTGATAAAGATATGCTGATAATGTTGCTAATTAGTTTCTCATCTCTAAAAATACGGCTGCAGGCAACTGGAGCGATCGCTTTGTTGCAGGACATTGTAGGCTGAAATGTGTAGATGCTTGATTTCCTTTGCAGGGATCTCACAATATGCTAATTTGTCCTTGCAGCAGGGTTTGCTTTTTTAGATCTTTGCCACTCTATTTTGCAAATCCATCGTGTCAAAATGTGATCAGTCATACGTGCACAAGAAGCACGCCTCCACTGACACATATAGTTGTGCGTGTGTGTGTGCATGTTCACACATGCATATTTATGTTAAAAAAATTCCACAGATATGTGTGTATGCATCTGTTTATAGACAGACACTGATATATTTGCATTATTTTATATTATTTGATGAAATTAAATGTTTAATGAAATTAAATGTTATTTTTTTTATAATTATCTATAATATGTGCATACACATACATATGAAATTTGACATCCCTTTAGGAACTCAGCATGTGAATGGCTAATTGAACTCATAGGGCTTAGCTCTTGTAGGGAACATTTCACTCATTTAACTTAAAATATATAGTTTATAGTCTCTATTCAACACATAGTTTGCAAGCTTAAGTTGTATGCTTGCATATGCATTTTCCTAACACTTCCATCTGAACTCTCATTATAATTTACTTTCAATGGCTATCATCTGTCATTTTTAAAAGTTGCATAATAATGTGGTTAGTTCATATGGAAAATGATGTTTGCTCTAAATTTGGCTATGATTGTGACATTGCTGTTAATATTTTTGTAAGCTTAACACCCACAAGCTGAAAAGACAGGTGGTAAGTTTACTTTTCAGACTTCCCTTTCAACAACCTCCCCCCCAGTTAGAAAAAAAAAAGTCCCATACAAAATTTTCAACACATTCACTGGACTTTCTGTGTTCAGTTCCAGCAAAATTTCACTGAGACAAAGGCAGAAGGCTGATTTTTTTACACCTTCCAATTAAAAAACTTGCCAGTTTCAGGTGCTGAGAATGAAAAATATTCCTTACCCAGTGGAAACCATCAGCTGATGCTGATGGTGCCCTCTCCTCCGCCAGCACTGCCTTCTGCGTGGAGCCCAAAAAGGCACCAAAGAACATCTTTCTCCATTTCCAAGCTTCCTTAAAGAGGAAAAAAACAGGGAGGAAAGGACAATCCTTGGAGTTTGGTGGAGAACAGTAGTAACTGGCGTGTTGCCTGAAGATACGGGATCAACATAAGTTGGTCCATGGCAGTGCTGTGGCACAGCCAGCTCCATCCTCCCAGCTCACGGTGATGTCCCAGCTCCTTCGTTGTGCTGGGACTGTAAATTACTGTCCAATATCCATTTTTCCCCTCTCTCCTTCTCTGGGTGCTGTGACTGTCGGAGCAAAGCACCAAAAGGGGCTCATGGAGGTGCAGCTTTGCGTGGCTGAGAAATGGGAATGACTTGTCCCAAGCAGTGTCCTGTGGCTCACAGAGCTGCCAGGAGCTAGAAGCTAAATGTCCCAAACATGGAGTTTTGTGCAAAAGTCCTAAGCATGGAGTTCTGTGGCAAAAAATCCATTCCTCTTGAAATGGCAGAACCAGGTGATTTCCTTCTCCAGCTTTTCGAACTTAAAAAATGATACTTGGAAAAAAAGTAGTTTCTAGTGATTGAAAACCTGTTTTTTAGAGCATTTTCAATAAAACATTTTGGAAAAGCAGCCATGATATCTTTCGTTAAAAAAAACTCCAACAACTGCTTTGGCAACTTTTCAAAAACTCTGTTCGTTGCAAGTCTCCTTTCCCTGCGCTGCTTTGGCCTTGGTTACTCTCCTGACGAACCAGCTGTGGAAGAAGGAAAAGTTTTTCGTATCTTTTCCTTCTTGTTTTCCAAAAAACTTGTAAAACCTTTGTGAATCACAATGACAATGATTCTCAGTTTTCAGTAATGGGGCCAAACCAAACAATAATTCTAAATGACAGTATTTCTAGGTCTGTCCTGGGCAAGAACAAACCAGCTTTCCTAACTAGACCACTTCAGTCCCTGCTCAAAAATAGCCTGAGATCACACGGAAGCTTTTTTATCATCCTGGTGGTATTGCTTCTATTTGGAGTCTTAAAATTTTGTACGACAGTGGAAAATTATGAAATCTTAGAAAAGGAAATACTAAACTCTTGTGAGCTTTTGGGGAGTCTCTCTTGCTTGTTTTATTTTTTTTTTCCTTTTCTTTTCTGATTCCAAACTATTTACTGGATGTTATTAAAAAATGGGAAGTGTTGTTTTACCTGTTGCTGCTCTTTGCAGGGAGCCAGCTGTCCCCCCTTCAAGCTGACGGGCTTGTGGTGGGCAAGTCAGGAGGGTATGCGGGCAGGGTTTAGGGCTGGGAGGGGGGTCATTTCTGTGGGGCCAGCGTGAGTTCGGCAAAGGTTGACTGTGACCTAGAGCAGTTGCCAGCTCATCTGTCACGGACGCAGAGAGTCAGTGGTGACATTCTTCATGTGTCAGAAAACACGCTATCCCAAATGTCACAGGTCATTTTAAAAAATATATTTTTTTTTTTGCTAGCTGTTCCCTGTTTGCTGTTGTAACAGCTGGGGATAACGGAGCTCTTGTGCTGTACACACCTCCCCTCTGACCCGAGGCGAGCTGCAAAGGCCATGCAGGTCCCGTGCACACACTGCTTACACCGAGCTGGCTCGGGTTGGTGGTGCCCAGGGACAGCACAAGGAGCCCCAGGCAACCTCATGGAGACTGCCACAGGCCTGTCCCGGACTACACGAGCAAGAGCTGCCTTTAACTTTTCCTTCTGTTTCTTCCTTTGGCAGGAACAGAAAATCAGGTCTTCCTTCTGTGCTTCAGCTCTCACTCTTTCTGCACCCAGTGGAAATGGTGTCGTTACTCCAAATAAACACTCATTTGGCTAAAATAACCTGTCTTCACAGGGAGTTGCTTCTTCCCAAAGCCTAAGCCTCCCTGGATGCCTGGGAGCTGCAGGAACATGTCCCTTATTCAGCGGCATGTTCATATCAGCAGCTCCTTGGTGATGTGGTGAGTGGTACCGCAGTTGCACAGTGGGGAAAAACACGGGAGCACTGGGTTGGCTTCGGATGGGGACGGGACACGACTGCTTATCTGTGAAAAGATACGACTACGACTACTGGATAGAGGGTGAGCTGGGCAGGCTGTGAGGGACTGGAGATGGGAAGGATGACCTTAGGGAAGGAGGAGTTAGATAATAAATTATGAGGCTGCCAGTGGCGAAGGCAAAAGGGGATTCTGGATGAAAAGGCAATTATTTGATCAAAGGGGAAGGGGAGGGGAGTAAATACCAGGAGGAATGACAGACCGGTGCTCTGGAGTTGCCTCCTTATGCTTGATGGGACCACAGCCGCCCACCCTACCTGTCAGCTACTGTGTAATATCAACTTCTCTGCTGCCTTCGCTGCCCAATTGCTCCCACCTTTATTTCACTCAGAGCTTCCTTGTCTTTTGATTGACTGGTTGGTTGTCCGTTCTTCAGATCTCCTCCATCAGTTTCCACCCATCAACCTTCTTGTTGGCACATTCATTTTTTCAGTCCCCACCATTCTGCTGAGACTTTTCACTGGCCCTGGTTGGCCCTGGATTGCCACATCCTGACTCTGCTCTCACCAGACAATGAAATTTAATGTCTTTACCAACTAATCATTTCACTAGACATCCTCTATGGTTGAGGATGGGTAGACAGGCACCGAAGGCCACCCTGGATCCCCATGGGCACAGGGAAGCTGACCAGGCCAGAGACATGCTCGTTGGCTTTCACCACCAGTGCATGTAGAGGTGAAACCCATCCCAACTGTTCATCCTGCCTCTTCATTTTGACTCTGATAAAGCCACAAGGAGAAATCACCGTCTCTTGGCCTCCATCAGTCGGGATCAGCCTCCTAATGGCCAGTTTTTGCACCTGAAAGCCAATTCAATATAAAAGCCTTAGAAATCTAAAAACCACAGTTCTACTTTAACCAAGCAAAGCTTTTCCCTCCCGTTCCAGTCTCACTGACCTGGGAGCTGAGCTCACCTCACTTTCAGGACAGAGGACACAGGCGTCTTCACACTGGTGGGAAGTCTGCTCAAAATCATGGCAAAGCTCTTTTAACAATCATGTGCATTTTTATCAGGTGTGAACACACTGCCATGGTCTTGCAGGGAGCCCACCAGCCCCACGCCTCAGGGAGAAGGCAACTGTGTCCCTCACCACAGTCACTGACCACCATGGGGGTGTTTCCTGGGCTGGGCTGGGTGCCCCAGCACGGCTGGATGCCCGCTCAGGCTCAGCTGAAGAGGGAGATGGGAATATTGTTTTTGCCTCATGTTGAGGAGTCTCTTTTACCTCTGGCTAGTTCCCTTTGGCAGGAGATTTTGTACATGAGACTTCATTGGAGGATAAAAATCGATGCCTTCCAGCGCGTCTCCTGCACATGCCCTATAGACAGCTGACAGCTTCATCGCTGGGTGATGTGGACGGCGCAGAGGAGCCCTTCCCAGAGACGGGGGCCACCCCAGGGACCGCGCAGACACCACAAGCAGCTCAGGGTCCTCTGTGCATGGAGGAGTACATGACCCAGCAAACAACTGTTGCTTGTTGATTGTGCAGCAGGTATTTTTTGCATATCTGTTTAAAGCTAGAGAAAGGCTGGTGGAAGATGTTTTTCTCACTTTAGAGTGATGTGCTGTTTCTCCAGAGGGTTCCCTTGTGCAACACGCAGAGGCTCAGGGTTGGCAGGTGGGTAAGTATTGCCTCCTCAAGCGCCCAGAGTAGGGCATTCAGAGATCCTAGAAACCCTGGCCGAAGGGCTCAAGCTGTGATGTTCAGTTATGTTAAGAGGGATCTTAGCATATTTAAAACTGATCCTGCCATACATGCTGTTCACAGATAAGAGGTCTTCTCCCCGGGCAATGAGTCCATGGGGTGGTCAGGTGTTGCCTGGGCCACTAAAGATGTTTTTGCACAACTGTTTTCAGGCAGGATGAGATCTGCCATCCTGGCTGAAAGCTGCCTAGCAAAGGATGTCTTTAATCTGTGCCACATTAACCATGGCCGTAGGGCTTTGTTTTTTTCAGAGCATGAATGGCATGATATCAGGGCAGCCCGCAGAGCCATGCACTTGGTGGAGCTGGTTATATCTGTGAGGCTGAGGGAGAAACGAGTCCTCCAGCTCCAAGACTTGCATAATGGCTTTTATGTCTTTAAAGAAAATGGGCTCTGTTTGCCAGGAAACTCACCTGAGCTACCTTTTGGGCGACGTAATGAATGTCAAACACATTAAGCACAAATTATTTTCTCATTTATTTTCATCCTAAGCCTGAGCCAATTATAATCATAAAAAAGAATGAAACATCAGGAATTATAACTCTGCCTTCATGTCTGGCCGTGCAAGGTAGTGCAGCTCAATCTGATGAGGCTCCTTCATAAGTAAAAGCATGGAAATAGCAGTAGAAGGTGGGATTCAATAAAAGAGGCACCAGAGTGCGATTTGGGAGGCCTGGATTAGCTATTGGCGTTTGCCATCTCCTTCCACTCTTTGCCTGACTCAACTCTTTGGACTCCAGGTTGTCTGGGACATGGGATATCTCTTCCCACCCATCTGCAGAGTGTCTTGGGGTTCATCTCTGTGCTGTTAGTGTCGTACACAGCATTTCCACTGCACTGAAAACACTGCAAGGCCAAAAGGATTTTCTGAAATGGATCGAATCTAAAACCAAATGGCAACATTTCCCAATAAATAACCTCCTTAAATATTTAATTTCAGCTTGGTGAAAACATTTTCTTTGAACCGTTCCTAACTGGAGGAGGTCAATCCTTTTAAAATGTCTTTTTATATTTTTTTTTAAATTAACATAAGAATATTTTTCAGGTTAGAGAATTTGCTTTTGCTGAATATCAATAACATTTTGCTAGCATTTCTGTTGCTTTACAACCCTGAAACCACCACCCCTGAACTGCTTTTCACTGTGGCTGCAGATGGCTGGGTGGCAGTTGCATTCTCATCCTACAAGCAGCTGAATTTTAGTAGTGGAGTGAGAGATCCCCAGTAGCCATAAAAGTCAACGTTCATCATCAGTTACTTTATTCTAGTGGCTTAGAGAGTGCAATTTTCATTTCTTGAAGAAGAAACTGCTGTAATCCTGTGTCTCCTCTATCATATGAGAGTACACTGGAGCTTCCATTAATCACTGTAAGTTGCGGAAAGATCATAGGCAGAAAAGCACTTGAAAGAGCAAAATACTCTAAATGTTACAAACTTAAACAAGAAAGACTCAAAATTGCTATAAAAATCAACTTCAGAATTGCAAGTTATAATTATTGTATGCTGCTTGCGACTGAGATCTCATGGATGAAAAAGAAGAGCAGATTCAGGCTCTGCTGGCTCACTGTGTTTGCTTGATTGCTCTCTCTTAGCTCAAGTCCATGTCATCTAAGATATATCATCAAGAAGACATTGAAGGTTGCATTCTAGTCCAAAGTGACCAAATCCAAATCTTACATATGAACTAAAATTTTCCAGTTCTGGGCAGCAGTACTGCAAAACACCATGGTGAGGAAAATTTGAAAAACCCTCTAACGCTCTGTTTTCTGGGTGGAAAAGACTTTTTAGAAGTTTCACTTCCATATTGAAGAGATGGGGGGGGAAGATCTGAGTTTGCCTGAATTGCCTACAAATCCTTACTTGGGATTATTTCTCCTTCAGTGTGTGCCTTCTAGTTCCAGAACAGCAACACATGGTAGGGAAAAAGATCAGCAACAGGCTAATGGGAAGCAGCGTTATAGAAACTCTACGCTTTACAACTTACATAAAGACATCCTTTGTGCTACAGTGTCCCTGGAAGGGGGACATGTCATGCCTGTTTTTTATCTGACCAGGACAGTGACCTTCTCATGACAGGAGGCATTTTCAGGTAGTCCCAAAGAAGACGGGAGGCTGTAGGCAGCACGGGAACTCTGGATCTGAGTGGTCTTTTTCCCAGAAGAATACTGAGGATAATATCTGGAGGCTCAATGCCTTCTTTCAAAGCCATGTGGCCAAAATTCATGACCCAGTGGAAGTAGGAGGGCCATTTCTGGTTTGCAAGGGTTGTTTTTTTTTAATTGCTTACCACTTGCTTATGGGCTGATTCTCATTTGAACATGTTTGTTATTCTGAAGAAACTGCTAAATGGGTTTGTGCAAAAAAACCACTTTGGATCCAGCTCCCGTGGTGTTGCTGAGTGCCAGGCCCCAAGTACAAAGCACAACATTTGTGCTGTGTCATCAGCTTCCTCTGTTGCTGGGTGTTATTGCTTCTCCATGGCTGGATGCTTCTAACTTTTAAAGCAGAACAATCAGGAATAAAGAATGTCAAATGAGAAATGAACTATGAAGGACAAATATTTCCATTTCTGCACAAATAACCTGTCCTTCTTAGCCTTGGATAATGGTCTGTGTGCAAAAAAGATGTTTAAAAAAAGCCATTATCCAAGTACCTGGATGAGCAAAATGCTGATTGCATGTTTATTTATGAAAAATGAAGGCAACTCCTGGCCTGCAGTCCCAGAAAGGATCATCGTCTCATCGAATTTGCTCTCCTCTGCAGGAAGCCCATCTTTTCCACCCTGTTTCCTGTCTGAGGTTTTGTCAGGTTTCAACTTCCTTCATGGCTGGCTCAGCCGTGCAAGCAAATTCCTACAACGCTGCGTGACATGTCAGTTAATGAAGATTACACTGGGAGGTCAGAAGAACTTCAAAGGTTATGTTTGTGCCAGGGTGTGAGTCTGAGCACAGCTTTCCTGTGGTCAGCTTGGCGGAGGTGGCCTGTCCTGTACAGATCGCAGCCTTTTCAAATGTTGCAGGTTAGTCAGCCCTGATCATCAAGAACATTAAAAGTCTTTGCCTCTGTGCTTTCGAGTGACTGATGACAGTTAAGTACAGGAGAGAAAAATATCTGTCTGTAGCTCTGACTAATTAAGAATTTATGGCTGCATCTTACGCACCAAGAGCCAATGATGGCAAACACAATATGTGGTTAGTTTATGACGCTGGTTTTCCTTGACATGCATGAATAGCCAGAAAGAAGCTCAAAAAAAGATGAAGCAATTATGCTGGCAATATCTAAATAACACTGAACTAGAAGCCGGTGGCTACGTAACACTGTTTCTGCTGAACTGGGTTTGGTTGTTTATGATTTGTGAATGCAAGTACTGCTGACTCTGCGAATCCTTTGTAAAGAGACCTGTTGCTTTTACTTCTGTCACGGGAAGAATAATATGAATACATTTGGAACAACTGCACTAAACCATGGTTTTTACCTGGCTTCCAGACATGGCATTATGCTTCTGAATGCTGCATTACGTTTCAGAGAATCACAGAATCACAGAATGGTAGGGGTTGGAAGGGACCTCTGTGGGTCATCTAGTCCAACTCTCCTGCCGAAGCAGGGTCACCTACAGCAGGCTGCACAGGACCTTGTCCAGG
>Ga0065711_1036120_pt1 | contig 21414 bp, 12 predicted proteins | sample Hoacrofraction12_FD_59098 | JGI IMG/M metagenome (GOLD analysis project Ga0065711, IMG submission 59098) | Hoatzin crop microbial communities from Cojedes, Venezuela - Epithelial fraction 12 v2 (version 2) | ecosystem: Host-associated > Birds > Digestive system > Esophagus > Crop | place... | reverse complement strand
TCTCTGGAGATATTCAAGACCTGCCTGGACAAGGTCCTGTGCAGCCTGCTGTAGGTGACCCTGCTTCGGCAGGGGAGTTGGACTAGATGACCCACAGAGGTCCCTTCCAATCCCGAACATTCTGTGATTCTGTGATTTTGTAATATGGATTTTGAATATAAAAATGTTACAGCACTTTTAATGTAACTTCTGCTGTTCCTGCTTACACCGTGTTTAGAGAGAGTATAATGTGCTATACATATTTTAATTGAGTGAATTCTGAAACTCATTTGTTGCTTGTATTTCATTAAAAAAGAAAATTTATGCCAATAACTGACATTGTTAACATATGCTTGTGCTGTTTTGCATTTCCCCTCTTTGTTCCTTGGTTTGGTCTGTAGTGATTGTAGATTTGTTTTGTTTTATTTTCTTCTCATATTAGTGAGCCGTTTCTGTTCTTTCTGCAAAGCACCTACTGCTTGTGTATTACAATGCTACGTATTTCCACAATGTCTTTTGGGCTGTCTTCTTAGTCGTAACTGAGAATTCTATGAAATTCCACTCTTGCTTTGAGGGAGATGAAAACTAAATTTCTGGTGTTCTTCCTGCTTGCAGAGGAAGGTTTTAAAATATGACCCTGTCCACTTGAAACACTGAAGTCCACTTTTTGCCAAAGTCCTGTTATAATGTTTCATTATATTTAAGCTGCTTTCATGCTATGCTGTTGGCAATGCCAAAAGATATTTGTTAAAAAGTAAAGTTAGATTATTACTAAGTGTTGACAAGATTTAATAAACCTTTTCCAGAATTCTTACTGGTGGGATTCTACAGCAAAATAACAAAAGCTCTGTGAGCCTTCTGGGGCATCTTACATCATTCAATTGCCCTTTATAGTTAACCAGAGGAAAAAAAGGAGATTTAACCATTTTACCAGATGTCAGACTAGCTTAAAGAGCTATAGCCAGTTAGAAAATTTAGCTTTCACAGTTTGTGATAGATTCAAAGGCCACTTATTTGCAATAATGAGCTAAAATCCTTCAGTGGGTTAGATACAACAATTTAGAAAAAGAGAAAGTCCTGATTAGCAGAACTGTTCTTATTATTTTTCTGTTTTTCAGTTCAGTTGCAACTAATATTTGTGTTGACCATAAATACAATACAGAATATCTGCAACTAAGCTATAGCTAATATCAGTGTTTGACAATCAGTATTACTTAAAACTAGATGTAAAACAAACAATCTATTTCAAATTATAACCCTATTTCACATTGATATTGTTATCATGTCAACACAATTTTGTAGAAAAATAGTTTACTTCAGTTGTTACAGTAGGTCAGAGGCTGAAATCGCTGGCTCTGGTTGTTACTTATGATGAAGGTTTGTTGTTAGTAATAAATTGTCACACATGCTCATGCACACATGCACACACACTGAAAACCCCGCAACACCTTCCTGTTAGTTAAAATTTTGCTATTTCCCAGTATAAAAAATACAGACCTCTCCTGCTGCCCAGTATGAAGGACTTTCTGCTGCTTCTGAGGACATTCTAAAGTGTGTTTCAAGTTTAATCTCCTTTTCTGTCAGATTGTGGCTGAAGAATTGTACACTGTCTCCTAAGATTATTCATTACTTATTCATCCCGAAGACTGCATTTTAAGTAAACTGAAACTTTCTGTGTCTTGCTTTCATGTTGTATTATCCACCCATAATTCATACCAAAGGTGTTTTTAATTAGTAATGTGCATGTTTACTAAGGATGAGGAAGACATACCCATGGAATGATACTAAAATCACTTTTTGCTCTAAGTGATTTTTCACTTCATTGAAGGATTTCTTTTCTTTGAATTACAAGCACGAGACTAGCTGTCAGTGTTGAACTCTATTTGTTATATACTATGAAATGAAAGATTAGTCTGAACTATTTTCCCAAAAAGGGTTTTTCCTGATGTCACATGGCCCTTGGCCACAGAAGCGGACTGAGGTTTACAGATGTAGATACTTACAAAATATTTCTGCTCACAAGGACCTGATACCAAAGCTAGTTTTGCAGCTGCAATTACATGAAGCCCTTCCAGACATATGCAAAATTTTAGCATGGAATGAAGCCCAGGTCAACCCCAGTCAAAATGCTGTGATGGGTATTTGCATATCAGTGCCCTTTCTTTTCTCTGGAAAAGGTTATGTGTTCTGTGACTTTATTGAACTGAAGGAAGAGTTACTCGTAATCCAAATTGCTCTGCACGTCTTTCAACAGAAAAGATTGAAAATACGGAAAAAAGTTAATGTCAGGACACAGGGTCTCTAATCTCTTCCCTCATATACAGTGCCTAAATAAAGTATAAATCACAGGTAAAGCTCTTCCTACATTGTTCTAGATCAACATCAACATTTGATGTAATAGTTGCAGAAGAGAAGTATTCAATCAATAGACAATATTACTTGTCTTGGTAACAGTTATTCTCTGTAAAATTAAGGTAAAAACCCAATATGGATTACATTATATCTGTAAAGATTCTGCTAGAAATACTAACAGGAATGTTTATACCAAGATGTGTTTTAAACTATTTTACATTGATTAACAATTAACAGTGTAGCAGTAGTTGTAACAGTTATGTTTAAAGCTTTTAGCCACTATTTAAAAAAAATGGGTTTAATAAAAAACTTGACATTTGGTTTTGTGTAACAGAATACCTGTAAAATAAAAGATAATTCCAATCGTGGAGAATTTGCCCAGGCATTATGACTGCATTGTAGGTCTTTAATATGAAAACTCAGAAGAGTAGTATATTCACAACATTTTGAAGACTTCCAATACTTAAAATTAATTTGAGCTGAGCAAGGAGAAACTGTTTGAGGCATTAGGCTCTATGTTACACAGTTTTGCATTTGCCCATGATAACTTAACAATCGCATAACTACAACAGCCCTGTTTGTGACTGATCTTTATCTTTCTTTGAATGACTAGATTATCAGGTCTATGATTATTCAGATTTTCCAGTACAGACCTAAGAATTCACTGCCCCGGATCCAAACCAGATCTGTATGCAGGCTTAAAGAAGAGGTCATGAAGAAACCTCATTTCATTTGTGAAGAGGATGTAAGTTAAAATCTAGATGATATGTAGCAATGTATCGGAAAAAGTGTTGGCAAACTGAATTTACAGTAACCATTTTGTTATATTGCAAACACTAAAGAAGTTAATTTATTTCAATATTAAATGCATTTTAGAACACTACTTTTCCAGACCACTAAAGGTGTTAGCAAACATCAGTATATTGTCAATTGAACAGTTACAGAAGAGGACACAGGACTCCAGCTGGGATCTCACCAGAACAGAGTAGAGGGGCAGGATCACCTCCCTCAAGCTGCTGGCCATGCTGCTTTTGATGCAGCCCAAGAGACAGTTGGATTTCTGGGCTGCAAACGTGCACTGCCGGGTCATGTCGAGTTTCTCATGAACCAGCGCCCTGAAGTCCTTCTCGGCAGGGCTGCTCTCGATCCATTCTCTGCTCAGCCTGCATTTGTGCTTGGGATTGTCCTGACCCATGGGGAGCTCCTTGCACTTGGCCTTGTTGAACTTCATGGGCCTTAAGCCTGTCGAGGCCCCGGGGATGGCATCCCTACCCTCAAGTGAATCAACTGCGCCACTCACTGGAGGACAAAAGCTTCTTTTGTACTCCTTAAAAGCAAAACTCAAGTTTATCTTTGCAATACCTCTTATACTGAACAGCAGAGAGCAAGGAAAAACATATTTCTATCCATAGAGTAGTACTTTGGATGTATCTCACTGGGATTGGCACTAAACAGAAGATGGCTTATAGGAATTTGATGCCTGCTTGATGACAGTTTTTGCTAGGTCAGCCACTGGTTTGTCCTGAAACAAACCAAACCAACAAACAAACCAAAAGTATCTGTACTAAAGAAAGTATCTAGAATTTCAGAAACAATACCACTGTTACAAATTGGTATTAAAATTCAGTGAGATTAAAAATAGTAGCCTTACATCTCCTTCTGACCTTTGTCAAGGTTCCCTTTGAAAAAGAAGAATCACACCTGGAAGACAGTAAGCAAGACTAACTTGGTTAAAACATTCAGTAGCAGTCATCTGAATTGAAAAAATAAATGCATTCAAGGATTAAAACTGCGTATTTTCTCATAGGTTCCTCCCTGATGCTTGGTCTGATTGATGGGAAGACTATAATAAAGGGGAGAGCCTGTACAGCAGGCCAATGGCAATCCTTTCTCACAATAGTGTTATCATTTGATTGATAGGAGAGTGCTCAGATGATCAAAGAAGTGGAAGTGGATAAAGTGACAGTGCTGGAAAGAAAACAAATTGAAGCAATCAAGAAGCTGTGGGAAGACCCAGGAATTCAAGAATGCTACGACAGACGGAGGGAGTACCAGCTCTCAGACTCTGCTAAGTAGTAAGTGCACTGTGTAGTTGGACAAGCCAAACAATGAAGTTAATCATAGAGTCATTTAGGTTGGAAAAGACCCCTAAGATCATCAGGTCCAACCATTAACACTGCCAAGTCCGCCACTAAACCATGCCCTGAAGTGCCACATGTACACGTTTTTTGAACACCTCAGGGATGGTGACTCCACCACCTCCCTGGGCAGCCTGCTCCAGTGCTCGACAACCCTTTTGGTGAAGAAATATTTCCTAACATCCAATCTAAACCTCCCCCAGTGCAACATGAAGCTGTTTCCTCTTGCCCTATCACTTGTCACTGGGAAAAGAGACTGACAGCCACCTCAGTACAGCCTCCTTTCAGAGAAGTAGTTGTAGAGAGTGGTAAGGTCTGCCGTCAGCCTCCTCCAGACTCAACAATCCCAATTCCCTCAACCACTCTTCATGGGAGTTATTCTCTAGACCCTTCACCAGCTTCATTGCCCTTCTCTGGACACGCTCCAGCACCTCAATGCCCTTCTTGTACTAAGGGGCCCAAAACTGAACACAGTACTCAAGGTGCAGCCTCACCAGTGCTGAGTACAGGGGCACGATCACCTCCCTACTCCTGCTGGCCACACTATTCCTGATACAAGCCAGGATGTCGTTGGCCGCCTTAGCCACCTGGGCACAGTGCTGGCTTGTAATGAAGAGATAGGTTCACTCTGATTTTATTAGTTATACCTGTGTCTCTGTTGGCCTGTGGTACACAACAAATTTTAAACTGGAAACAAACTAATTTTAGAGTTTCTGAACATACTGGAACCATCATCCCTCCCAGTTCTGAGATCAACACAGCTGGTATATAACTGAATTTCCCATGGGGGAAGTAATGAAAAACAGCTGTACAAAATACATTGACAACAAGTGGGCAGGTTGGACAGTTGAGTTGCATGAAAAGTTTAGGATGTAAGGAAGAATGAAGATAAGTCCCCCAATTTTCAAATAATTTAATTGTGAAAAAAATACTGTTTCATGAGAACAGAAAATTTACATTTCTGTTTCTGCCAAGGCTGTGAAGTAACAGGGTTAAATTTCAGCAACCAGCATTTAGATTATGCATTTATGGTAAACTTTAACTCAGAATGGTTACACACAGGAAATCTCTTCCTGCATGTTGAGCATTATCATTCTTGATGGATGTTTGTCTGCCTTGTTGTTAAATAATCCTACATTAGAGAAGAAGGATGCCACTTAATGGTCTCCTGTACCCTCACTTTATAAGAAAGCAGCCACAATTGAAAATCAGTTTTATTTTTAATTTTATTAAATATTCCTTTTACTGTTAATTACAATTGAGATCTCAATACCAATTTGCTATATTGCTGGAGAGAAGGATTTTTCTTGAGACACGTTTTCTAAGTGAAAGCATTAAGTGTGAGTTTGTTTTTGGAGCCCAGATGGACGGGATATTTAGGCAGGAAGGAGCAAATACGTCGGCACCCTCCCTCTGCCACCCAAGGAAAAGGAAGGGGGGAGGGTAGTACTTAAATGAAGGAGGGTTTGTGTTACAGGCATGTTACGAGATTTGGAATATACCTCAAGCTTTTTGCAGGCCTTGTTAGGATTTTGGATGATATAATGTTGCCTTCTAGTGGTGGGAAGATAGATTGCAGAGAGGAATAGCAGGTATCGGTTCTTTGTGTCTTGCTCACAAATTGCTCATTTATTGAGGCACAGGAAAGTCATCCTAGAATTTAATCCCAGCCATGAAAAGCACAAAAGCCTTCTGAAGCTGAGGAGGGTGAAGTTAAGAATGACTGCATGGGCAGATAAGAAACTAAATGCATCATCTTTAAATTAAAAATATGTAAGTTTGAAGCATTCATGTTTGCAGTGCGTTCCGTTAATTACTTTTCTGAACTCTGTCCAGCAATTAGTGTGCAATATTAGCATCATGTATGAAGTGACAGGGGATAGAGTACTGTTGGTAAACATTATGGCTAGGACTGATATTTATGTTTGTGTTCAGATCTTAATTCTGATGTTTATTTTGGCTAATAGCAAAGGTTACTCAAAATTAATCATTTTGGGTGTGGGCTGATTGTCTGTAGAGCATTCAGGCATCATCTCTTTTGACTAGTATTATTCTGTCTGAAATGTACGTGTAGGTCTCAGTTAAAGGGTTTTATTATTTCATGCCGGCAACAATTGTGCTAAGGCCATGAATTACTGTTTAGCTGCTTTTGTGGGAACACTTCCATGGTTACTGGTTAGTGCTTTGGTTTTGAGTCTGTGTTATTAATTTATGATAGTGCATTAATGTTGTTTCTGTTGTGTATTTAACTTTTCAGTTATCTTACTGACCTTGATCGTATTGCTATGCCCTCATTTGTGCCAAGTCAGCAAGATATTCTTAGAGTCCGCGTGCCAACAACAGGAATTATCGAGTATCCTTTTGATTTAGAAAATATTATATTTAGGTAAGACTGCCTGTCAGATGATTGAGTATACAATGAAGAAAGCAATTGCTGCTACTTTATTTCTAAGGTCCTTTATGCTTTTGCATTCAATGAGTGTTGTATGTGTTTTCAGCCCTTTTAGTCTCCAGAGTTAATACAATAACTTGAGTGGTGTTCCAAAACATCCCTCCTTTTGGAATTTAGATTACATGAAAAAAGCTTTTAAATTCAAGTAGCCCTATTGTTGTGTATTCTGAACTATTAGTTTAATTAAAAGCCTTGGATGAGGGGGTGCAGAGGCAAGGTATTTGTAGTAACATGCACGCATGTATTGGAATGTAGTTTAATTCCATTTAGAGACAACAGTTTCTGCCTCCTGACTGTAACTGGAAGAGAGGTCCCTAACATGTTCTAAAGTCCTGAAGTGAGTTTACAGCTTTCAGCTAGATAAAGTTAGGGGAGTTGAAGACACTGAGGGAAGAAGGAAAAAAAAATGGAGGGTCATAATGGTAGGTACTTGTATTCTTCCTGCCATGCAATATTCAAAAGAAAAAGAAATGGTCCATGGAACTGAGAGAAACAAAGGTACTTGTAAAGTTGAAAGAAATTGTGAGAAGCATCTTAAAATTATCTGCTACTAGACAAGCTATTGCAACAGGCAGGGTTACTGATTTTGTAAAGGGAAGCATTTTTTTTAAATTTCAAAATTGCAGAATTCACACTAGCATGATTATAGATGTTCTTCCAACAAACCACTCATTTCATTATGAACAAACACCTGCCTGCAGTTACAACACAGAACCAGAATCCACTCTGATAACATGTGGTCCAACCAGCCTAACTGTGACTTTGTTGTTTGTTTGCGTTTTCCTGGAAAACTGAATGTTCTAGGGAACACTTTGACCTGGATAAAATGTGAGGGACTTACTTAACTGTCTGCAAAACCATAAGAATTCGATGTGGAACTAAGATGTTTGTGAGCATTTTGATTATTTTGAGTAGTGACATATGACTACCCTAAGGTGTTGGGGGGTGGAGGGCGAGGATTGTGATGGAGATTTTGGAATGTGGGGGGAAACAAACTAAATATTTTCACATTTACCTTTGCTAAAACTTCTGCCAACACAGAAAAAAACCCCAGCATTCTGTTTTCTGTTGTGCTTCAAGTGGTTTATACACGTGTAGTGGACCTGGCTAGGATAAAGTTAATTTTCTTCATAGCAGCTGATAGCACATTGTGCTTTAGATTTGTAACCAAAACATTACTGATAACAGACCAGTCTTCTAGCTTTTGCTGTACAGTGTTTGCACAGCGCCAAGGCCTTCTCTGTTTCTCTGCCCCTCAGTGGATAGGCTGGGGGCTGCACAATAGGTTGGTAGGGGACACAACCAGGCAGATGACCTGCACTAGCCAAAGACATATTTCATGCCATGTCACACCATGCTTAGTGATAAAAGTGAAAAGAGGGGTATTCAGGGAGTTTGGCCATCTTTTTCTCAGGAACTGGTTGGGCAGCAGTCTGTTTATCTCTGCTAAAGCACAGAGAGGTGATGCAAGACAGCCAGCATGGCTTCACCAAGGGCAAGTCGTGCCTGACCAACCTAGTGGCTTTCTATGATGGAGTGACTGCATCAGTGGACAAGGGAAAATCAATGGATGTCATCGCTCTGGATTTCTGTAAAGCCTTTGACACAGTCCCTCACAACATTCTTCTCTCTGAATTGGAGAGATACGGATTTGACGGGTGGACTGTTTAGTGGATAAGGAATTGGTTGGATGGTGGCATCCAGAGGGTTGTGGTCAATGGCTCAATGTCCAAATGGACACTGGTGACAAGTGGTCTCCCTCAGGGGTCCGTACTGGAACCAGTGCTGTTTAATATTTTCATGAGTGACATAGACAGTGGGATTGAGCACACCCTCAGCAGGTTTGTAGATGACACCAAGCTGAGTGATGCAATTGACATACCAGAAAGATGGGACGTCATCCAAAGAGACCTGGACGAGCTGGAGAGGGGGCCTATATGAACCTCATGAGGTTCAACAAGACCAAGTGCAAGGTCCTTCACATTGATCAGGGCAATCCTTGGTATCAGTACAGGCTGGGAGATCAAGAGACTGAGAGCAGCCCTGCCGAGAAGGACTTGGGTGTGCTGGTTCATGAGAAACTCAACATGACCCAGCAGTGTGCGCTTGCAGCCCAGAATGCCAACCACATCCTGGGCTGCACAAAAAGCAGCATGGCCAGCAGGTCAAGGGAGGTGATTCTGCCCCTCTACTCCACTCTGGTGAGACCTCACATGGAGTCCTGTGTCCAGCTCTGGAGCTCTCAGCACAAGAAAGACATGGAACTGTTGGAGCAGGTCCAGAGGAGGGCTGCAAAAATGATTCGAGGGCTGGAACACCTCCTGTGAGGAGGGGCTGAGAGCGCTGCAGTTGTTCAGCCTGAAGAAGAGAAGGTTCCAGGGAGACCTTATAGTGGCCTTTTAGTATTTAAAGGGGGCCTATATGAAAGATGGAGACAGTCTTTTTAGCAAGACCTGTTGTGATAGGACAAGGAGTAATGGTTTTAAACCAAGGAAGGGCAGATTTAGACTGAATATAAGGAAGAAATATTCTACAATGAGGGTGGTGAAACACTGGAACAAGTTGCCCAGAGAGGTGGTGGAGGGCCCATCCCTGGAAACATTCAAGGTCAGGTTAGACGGGGCTCTGAGCAACCTGGTCTAGTTGAAGATGATCCCCCTGCAAGGAGTTTGGGCTAGATGACCTCTACAGGTCCCTTCCAACCCAAAGCTTTCTATGATTCTGCCCATGAGAGGTGGTGAGTGAGTGCTTTTGCATCACTTGGTTTGTTTTCTTTCTCTCTTCTTCCACTTACCCTTTACTTATTAAACAATTCTTATTTACCCTTAACCCCCAGGTTTTCTTGCTTTTACTTTTTCTTTCTTCTCTCCCGTTCGCCCATGGTGTGGGGGAGTAGTGAGCAAGAGGCTGCATTGCACTTAGCTGCCCGCTGGGTTTAACCCACAACAACCCTATGGTACAGTGAAAGTTGTAGCACTACAGCAAGTGAATCAAGTTTAAATATCAAACAGAACATACAATGTTAAGATATACACAGTTCAAACTTATCTCAGGTAGGCAATCTGTTATAAGGCCTTTGGATATACTTAAAGTATCTTATGAAAATGACTAATATGTTGACTGTCTTTCTGTTTAACAGGATGGTGGATGTAGGTGGCCAAAGGTCAGAAAGAAGGAAGTGGATCCATTGTTTTGAAAGTGTTACTTCCATCATTTTCTTAGTTGCATTAAGTGAATATGATCAAGTCTTGGCAGAATGTGACAATGAGGTAAGGAGTGGTGGTATGTAAGCTACAGAAAAAGATGTGTGCTTTTTAAGAAAGATGGCATTCACATGTCTTCATACAAGCATTTGGAGATACTAGAATTACATCAAGAAGATAATCAAGCAGTCCCGAAGTTCTGTTACATTAGCAGCCTGCCTATAACAGTGAACTCTACCTTAAAATACAAAATATTATTTAAAAATTTTTAAAATCGCTTCAGCCATGTCGAATGTTTGAGAATTTGAGTATCAGCAGTATATAAGCAAGTAAAACTACCACTGTCATGTGCGTTTAGGTTTTTTGTTTGTTTGGTTTTGAAGTCTCTGATGTTTCAGAATTGACTTATGCATTAAGGAAAATTAAAACAAAATAACTTAAAATTTACCTCTTTCCCAAGGTTAGAAAACATGATGAGGTCCCCCATCCATTCTAGAGTGCCGCCATCAGCATTAGCCAGATGTTGTAGAGAAGGATGTAAAAAAAAAAAAGTAGGCAATTAGGGAAAAGCATATTACTGGAACTGGATTACTTTTGGTAGTGGTTGCTTTATGTCCTGCAGTATGAGGATTCCTCCAAATGTCCTTCAAGAACGTTTAATACTCTGACGTCCCAAAGCTCTTACAGATCACTTTCTCAAGATCTGTTTGAATTGTGAGAAGCATACCCTACTTCTCTTGCTGGTGTCACAACATCCATTGCAGTTGAGATAGAGTTTTCAAAGTTTCCTGTTATCTTCTGATGCATGAACAACTTCGGTAACTAATTTTATTTTTCCTTTCACTATCTCGAACATTTTGTTCTGTTTCTTGTTCCTTAGACATTAGGAGATACATAACAAACTGACTGCCATCACAAGCTCCTCTCCAGGAACTCCAAACAGCAATCTCTGAATGTGGTGTTCCTTAGACCTCTCTTGAAATGGACAGACTTTATTACCAGTATAGATGACTACTGTACACTCTTGTCCCTTAGCTATGTTACAGCATGTTAATATCAGGTATTTGACCTGATACACCCTGCTCCAGCTCTCACTGTGAGGTCAGAAGAGGCTTTCATGGAGTACCAGTCCATGGCTGCTCGCTAACTCATGCAAGAATTCAAATAATTTCTGTTATTAAGGCTTACTTTGATTTCCCATTCCATCATGCCATTCATAGCGGTGATCCAAAACCCAGTGAATAAAAGGGTATAGAACATGAAGACTAATGATCAACCAGTATGTTGCAGTTATGCTTAATAAAAGTAATACTTTTTAAAAGCTTTAAAAAAAAAAACTTTATGATCCCTGGCTGATGTGATTTGTATATGCTACTATCTAGAGAGTGTAACTTCGTATTAATTTTTGTTGTTGTAGAATCGGATGGAAGAAAGCAAGGCCTTATTTAAAACTATCATTACCTATCCCTGGTTTCTGAATTCCTCAGTCATTTTGTTTTTAAATAAAAAAGATCTTCTAGAAGAGAAAATCATGTATTCCCATCTAATTAGTTACTTTCCAGAATACAGAGGTAAGCATTTATCCCACACTATCTTCCCAAAGCTAAAAGTCATATTTAAACCAGTTAGCTTTACCTCATTAAATTGAACATGGAAACTGGAATTGTACAACGTACTTGATATCTGTGCTTTTCTGCTCTGTTCTTTAAAATAGAAACTTAAGTTACTCAGTTTTAATGGAACTTTGTTTTTCAGTGGAGCATTGTGGGCAGAGTTTTAAGAGATTTCTTGCAGCCATTCTGTTACCATCAGAGTGGCACGATTGCTGTTTATTTATGAGAAGAAGCACCTTTTTCAACTTCGATCTCAAGCGACAAGATACAGGGTGGGGGAGGGGCGGGATTTGGGGAATATGGCTATTAATCCAACTCTTTATATAGTAAAAACCCATAGTACAGTTTTGTGTTCATTATTGTAACTTGTTCTCTGTGTACAAGTCCAAGGCTAAAAGGCAGCCTGAATACCTTTCCTTAACAAATATTACTAATACTTAAAGTCACCAAAAGAATGATGAAAATAATCACAGACATATTCCATTACTTAATACAGTATTAATTCTGCGGGACATGTAGCCCGTTGAATCCTACAACTAATAATGAAATGAGTTACAGTGATTTAATAGCTACAGAGAGAACATACATCCCTCTTGGCTAAAGAGAATCCTGTTCATTCTGAGTGTTTTCGAAAATTTAATTTCTCTCATGGTCTTTGACATACTACAGGAATGTAGCAAACTATTACTATATGCCAAGCAATTTTGGTTGCATAGGTTTTTGTAAAAAATTACTTTGACCTGTAAGGTTTACCTGCGGAAAAAGCACACTCCACGCATTTTAGAAAGCAATGTTGCAACAGCTTTTGCTCCACTAACATGTGAATGACAAAAGGCCAACAAGGCAGTATACCTTTATGGCAATTTGACATTAAAATATGACATTAGCCTGGTGAGATACTGTCCATGTGTTTCTTCCTTGACTCATAGCTTTTAGCTGTTCAAAATCACCGATTGTGCTTTTGATTGACTAGGACCTAAACAAGACGTCAAAGCTGCCAGAGACTTCATTTTGAAGCTGTATCAGGATCAGAATCCAGACAAGGAGAAAGTAATCTATTCCCATTTTACATGTGCCACAGACACAGAAAATATTCGTTTCGTCTTCGCTGCTGTCAAGGACACGATCCTGCAATTAAACCTGAGGGAGTTCAACCTGGTTTAAAGAAAAAATATAGCTGCAGCCATAAAGTGTGGCTTACTCATAGCACAGCCTGTGTTGATTAAAAAAAAAAAGGTGTCTTTTTAAATACCATTTACAGAAATGGGAGGAGGATTTATATTTACTGAAGTATAGATTAAGAGAACTTCAAAGAATGAGTTTCAAAGTTTACTTTTTAAGCTATATATTTAAAATATTGCGTTCATATTTCCCATATTAGATTTGTCTGTGAGTTATTTTTTGACAGCTATAGGGACTAAGTATATTTAGAAGAATGTACATACCTACATTGCTGCACAGCTGGTATTAATTTTTTTTTTTAGCATTTACAATCATAGCTTATAAAATTTCAGATAGTGAGCCTTAAAAGTGACAAGCTAGTGTTTTTTTAGGGTGCTAGACATTTTTATATTCTTGTCCTGAGCAATGTAGTTGAAAGACTAGGGTAAACCTGTTACACTTTTTAGAAGCACCTCTCCGTAGCCTTGATAGGCCAAAGTCATTAATGTTCTAGGAGTCACTACAAAAGATTTATTATTGGTGACCTTGTGTATCACTGCCTTTTTGTTCAAGTGCCTTACAATAATAAAATACCTGTCACAGTCAAGGAAAGATTAAGATCTTGTAAGCAGTCCATGGAATTTACTCTTTTTCTATCGGGGAAAAGCGTTTCTCAAACAGCAAGGCATTTAGCAAATGTTCTCAGCCTTCACTGCCACAGGAGCTCGGAGGCCATCCACAGCTGCCAGCGATAAACTAGGCCTTAAATTCATCCAAGTCACCAACTTAACCTGCTTTTTGCACTTTGCATTTTCCTGCTGTTGTGCTTCCTGGGTAGTTTTACATAGACTAGAGAACAGTAAAGCCTCTCCTCTAGATTTCTAGCCGTTTTCCCCATGTCCTCTACTCCCTGCCCAACTACAAACATCTCTGCTAAAGATGCCAGCACCGCTAATAGCTCAGTCAGTTCTCCTTCACTGGGTCAAAAAGTCTCAGGCAAAATAATAAAGACATTAGGGCAATCTTGAAAACCCTTTTTACCCATGAAAAATTCATGGTAGCCACTGCCACTTGATCAGCTAACCCAGCAACACAGGTAAGGAGAATGTTTTCATAGAACAGTCTGTTATTAGCAGTAATTCAGCCCAAGTTTGCTGCTGAGTTTGTCCTGTATTTAAATACATGAAAATTCTGTTTTTACAAGAAGAAATATTGTAGCAACAGTTTTTATTATCAGCATAAAATAGCAATTTCTGTGCAGCACAGAAAAAGTTCAAGTTTTATTGGTTTTTCAGCTTGAGTAGTGCTTCTGTGTATTCAGCCAGGTTGATAGCTCTTGCAGTTCAGCCCTGTGAAAAGCAGCCCTGACCTTTCACTGCCCATAAAATTGTTTACCGTTTCACATATTAAACAGCACAGGTCCCTTTTGTCCAGTAGCACAGAAAAAGTAAAGCATGTCCAGAGCTGGTTTTGGTTGCTAAGGAGCAAACGGCCTGTAACATTCGATTCATTTTTTCTTTTCTTTAGTGTTGGAACAAGCAGTAGCCTTAACATTTTTCTGTCAGGGAAGGACAGTGACCTGCGTGTCGTGCCCACACTAGTGAGTGGCAGTAATTGACACGGAGGGAGCAGTGCAGCACACCCCGGGATGAGGTACAGGGCACAGTGCCGCTTGCCGAACAAGACGCAGCTGTGGGAGAGTGACAGAAAGCACAGAGCAAAACAGCACGTCTGTGCCTGCGTCGTCCGTGTCCCCAGCGCGTTGTCACCGCCCTCCCTCAGAAGTACTGATGTCATGACAAGTCCCCAGACCTGCTGTCCTAGACTAACCGCTGCTGCTCAGAAAAATAAATCAAAAGCATTTCTTGAATTAAAATCTGTGGATAAAGGAGTTTGATGTTACTTAAATATAAATGGTTGGATTTGATGATCTTAGAGTTCTTTTCCACCCTATGATGCTATGATTAAGAACTTCCAGTCACATGAAAAGATGACGACAAAAGTACTTTTTCCAGAGCAGCAGATATGATGGAGGAAAGTGTACAAAGTGCCCAAATGCTTGAACTGCCTGATCCAGTTTTGAGCCCTCTTAGAGCTTCTGGAAAAACATGTTTAAACTCACAGTGGTTTTGTATCTTGAGTCAAGATTGGCTGTCTACATAAAGAGCACGTTGGCGCCATGAATTTGGGAGCCTGTCTTTGCAGGGGCACAAGCTTTGCGGATTGTCAGACAGTGACCGTTTTACAGGACCCATCAGTGTAAGAATGGTTTTCTTTCACATGTCACAACCAACATTTAAAAACATTCAGAAGGGCAGTTACCAAGACAAACTTCTGCACGTAGTTCTCATTCCTCTTGATGCAACAAGGAATGAAAGCCCACAAAGATAAAAAACTGGGACAGATCCAGCAAAAAGACAATTCACTTTTTCTCCCTTCTTGCCTGTTATGTATCCTACCTCATCATGCCTGTTCCAGCAGTCACATTTGTTTCAGCCTTTGATGTACTGACACGTAGATGATGAGCTAATAAAAATGAATGGTGTGGACGTTCTTTTACTCCTTTTAGGAGAAAACTTAAACACGAATTTACTCCTCCCTTGAAGTATTACAAGAATATTTAGAATTCTTGTTCCAGATTTGCCCTGAAAACAATCAAAACCTCTTTATAAAGATCCTGTGTCTGCTGTGAGTGGAATTTTAGATTCTTAAATCGCACTTGCAGTCACAAAAGCAAAAATTGTGACTAAGAATACTGTTGCATTTCTTCGGTCGAATAACAAAGCTCAGGCTCCTAGGTGATGCATATATGTGCTTGCATATACTGGCCAGAAAATTCCTAACTAATACACTGGTAAGAATAGTAACAGGAAAATCTTGACTGAGGAGTAGAGTTATAGGTGGGAAAAAAAGGTGTCAGCTTTCTGCTAATTTGTTCAGCTTTAGCCAGAAAAGCATAAGGCATTCAAGAAATGCATAACCAAAGTATGACAATCTGCATTTCAAGAGAAGATAATAAAACACAAATGTTTTCTCTATGAAAATGTGAAATGCCTTGTAAAATTTTGATCTGCATAATGAAGCAAGTGTTGTGATACACATGAAAAACAAATCCAAGTCAGAAACACTTTGCATCATATCTAATTACAAATACACAATGCATATTAGCAGTATTTTTCACCAACAGTTCCCACATTTAATAACCCTGTTCTTTTGACATGCACAGTCTCGACTCCCTAAAAACAATCAGAAAAAGCCCCCAAACCTTCCACAGTATAGAATTAGTTTCCATAATAATCTGCACATGGTAGTAAGACAGGCAGCTCCTTTGCCCAAGGTGGCTTTAGTAACACATTGAAGCATAGGACCTGAGACCCTTCCTTGGCAGAAGTTACAGATAAATTGGTCAACACAGGAAAAAAATCCCAACCCCTCCATAATTAACTTTTAGTAACTTCAGCCACCTATGTCCTTGGTTCCTGGGAGGCAAATGTTTCATTGGTGTTGGTTGCTTCTTTAGTTTTTGCTGCATCTTCAGTACAGATTAGTCACTGCAGAGAGAGGGGGATCAACTGGGAGAGTTTAATGCCAGAAAAAGGTACTGTGGAATTGTATAATTTGCTGAAGAAACACTGCACACTCTTGCTTTCTACAATACTTATGTGATTCTAAGCAGTGCAATCTTTAGGCAGGTCTTTTCTGGAATTCAAATGTGAAAGACTCAAGAAGGGGATGAAAAACCCCTTCTGAATAGTTTTGTGGAGTATTCTCATTCTTGAAACTAATACAGCATCAGAAAATACATACAAATCAAATATACACAAATCTATGTAAATGTCACAGAATCACAGAAGCTGGGGGGGATGCATGTTTACAGATTCCTTCTCTGTCTGGGAATCCTCTGAAAATCTTGTGAAGCCAATATATTTTGTCTTTTGTACCAAAGGATTTGGTGGAGATTTTTGCTCACTGTTTCATTATGGATTAAATTTCAAGAAAATCAAACATCCCAGATATTAGTGTGAAGAGATCCTGTGGAGTTTAATGCAGAAGACAACTAATGCACAGAGCTCAAGATGTTTGTCTCTGGAAAGATGCTTTTCCCTCAGTTTTTTCAACCAACACTACAAAAATATATTTTGTGTGTAGATAGCATGCAGTCTTGTATCAAAACTAATTAATGGGAAAAAAAAAGAAGCTATCTAAACGAATACTCAGTTCAACATGTCCGCTGTAGCAACTGGAAAACAGATTTTTATTTTATTTTTAATCTGACAGAAGCATTAACATTTACATAAGTTGGTTTCAAGAGAAGCCTCTGAATCACGTGTTTTTGGCTCATCGTTACACTTTAAGAATAGGATTGCAGAACGCAGTCTTGGACACATAAGGCCCAGCAGAGTATTTATGTCATATGATATAGAGCTATTTACAAACAAGCCACAAGACTTAGCAATCCTATTATGGTAGGTATGTGATGTATTTATTGAAACTGTTTTGCAGCAGCAGAATAATTAGGAAACTTGGGGTTTGTAGTTCAAATTCAAGAATATGCTGTAAGTATTAAATTGCAACTACTAAAACATAGTAATATTAATCTTTTATTGACTAGTGTGTGGTATTTGTTATTTGCAGATAGGTGGCTAAAAATTACTTGGAACAAAAGACTTTCCTGATTTGTTTGATATGAAAGTGTATTTTGTGAAGTGCTAAAGATAATAAATAGCTAATGGCATACATACTGAAATTTTTTTCGGGAAAAAAAGAGGATTTCATAAGAATCTGGTTGTCAACATCATCTGTGGCAACAGGAAAAGAAATACTTTAAAGGGAGCTTATATATGTAAATCCAGTTATTAAAAACTTGTCCTTACAATAAACCAAACGTAAAGACTGAAGTCTGTATTCCGCTGTCATTGAGATGGCTGCAACAGAAGCCTGACATTGTGTTCTCCAAGACAGGATTTGACCTAATTTGTCAATTTCTACCTACAAAATTCTGAGTAATGGTATTACCTGTTAATTAAAGCAGTTTGTGAAGAAAACAAATAATAACCACAGTCCAGTCAAATAAAATTAAGTTTCACTTTATTCAAGGTGAAGCAGAGGTCAGCGGGGGTGTGCGGGGGAGTCTGGAAACCAAAAGAGCCATGCTGCTGAGAGCCATGCAGCTGGACAAAAAGAGGTGCACACAGTTAAGAGTTACAAACGTTTCAGCAATGTGTCCGGCGTCTTTGATTCTATGTTTGGTTTGTCATCGATTGCTTAGAGGTGATTCTAAACCTTAAAAACTACTACTGAGAACCCAAATGACATTTTTCAACGGTATTAAGTTTACGTAACAGTCATCTAGAGGAGAAACTGTTCTTCAGTACTTCAGTAAAGGCCATGATATACTTTTAAACACCACAGTGGACAGACCTAAATGCCTACATTTTAATTTTTATTGAGATCCCCTTGTCTAATTGCATATATATTTTTAATAAAAATTAATATATCTGTTCTGCCTTTGTGCTGAAAAAATATGCGCATTGCAGTAAGGAATGAGGCACAGCAGAGTGAACATCTCAAACAGCTTTCAGCAATCTAGAAAACTACACAATGGCGTTAAGTGTGATACCTTTCTCCTCACCCCAGACTGATGTATAGTTAAAACAGAGAGAACCAGTGTCTGCCAAGAAGTGGCAAAACTCATTCATTACTGTATGGAGAAAGCATAAGGAAGAAAAAAAAAAAAAGGAAAAAGATAAAATTTACTGACTAGAAAAAGGGAACTACAGAAAATCGTATTGTTATTGCAAATGAAGACAAGGAGGGAGGTGGGGGAAAGGTCCCACGTTGGGTTTTGAACACTTCTAGTGTTTTAGTTCCTGTGTTACGGCTTTTGGTTAGCACAGAAGATCAAAATATTTTATACTCTAGGAAAAATGCAATTTGGCAGGAATTGTTACATTTTCCAAAACAAGCTTAACCACAGATATGCGCATTTAAAATAAATCCTTCAACATTAATAGTTAAATTGCTCAAATATTACTGAAGAGCCAGCTGAGATTTGAGAATCAGGAACCTGTTGGCAAAATCAATGTGAGGAAATTAAGAACTGGAGATAATACTAATTGAAATAGAGGCTCTGTGATGAGAAACTATTTAGAATAGGGAAATTGAAAAGCTACACAAATGGGAATGTACAAAGTGTACTTGCAAGAGCTGCTAAAAGTGAAAGTTGCTGCAGATACTCAGTAAATACTGGGGCAGAAAGAGAGAGGAGGAGACACAATAATCAAGAATCAAGATCATGATGAGGCTATTAATTGAACTTTCATGCCTAAGATGAAAATTGATAGATGAAAACCAAATTACAGATACAGAATGGTAGTCAGTGCACCTAATAACACTACTTATCTAAGGCAAAGTATTCTATTATTTTGGCATGATTATAACCTGAGTTAATACTCTTGGTACGTGCTTGGTGTACAAACAAGCAGAGTAACACAGTCATCGTCATAGTTTGGAATTCTCATACAATCTTTTGACTCAGTTAACAATTTATGGGAAAAATTACAACATTACATGTATTTTTGTAACCGGCTAAATGGTTACTGAACTCCAAAGGCAAGACTTAAAGTAAGTTCAAGAACTGCAATTGTAGGTTAGCATGCTAGTCATTTTAGATTTTACAATAATGCAACAATTTGGCTATCTCAAGCACCACCAGCAATGTCAGAATTATGTCCTGTAGCTATAAGTATTCCAAACAATTGTTTGGAAATAATATTTTGGTAGCAGGTACTTACTGTGTGTATCAGATATTTTGAAGACTTTGATATGGGAATTTATGGAAACCTTCATGTAACACTGTACGGTTTCCTGTACTTTTTAATATCAGCTGCAGTAAACACCCATTCAACAATACTATGACTACTACATCTAAGAAATAAGCAGAATTGCATACATTCAGGCTCCCCCTGTAAAAGTTCTGCTGTCTGGATATGAAACAAAAATGTTTCATTGGGTAAGAAAGTTGATAAAAGCAACTGTGAAATACTATTTATTATTTAATATAAATTTGACTTTATTAGTCATTTAGCACACAATATTGCGTAATCCAAGGCATTTATTTTTGGTATGCAACAGTGCACTTATAACCCCATAGACTCCTTCTTGAATTGCAAGACTATTAATAACTTCTATTTAAAATAATAGGCTTTAATTAATATTTTTAGTGCAGAGATATATTAACTCTCCCCATTACACATTTTTGTAAACTGTTATTTTTTTGTAAATATCGATAGAGGTGCTGCAACATTTCCTTGAGCAGAATATAAAAAAGTTTACACTAAAAGTGATACTGTAATTGTAAATTCATTGTGACCAGGTCCATTCATTTACAAAAAGAAAACACTATTGTTAACTTAGCAGCCAGTCCTGTGACCATCTAAATGGGACTTGTCTGGTCAGTAGCCTCCTCCTTAGAATTTGAGTCGTAAGACTGGTGATTAATAAGTTAACATTTCCTTTGATAAAGAAATTTTAATTTCAACACAGCCTCAAGTCATATGAAAACTAAGACAGAAACTAAGTATTGATTTTCAGAATCAAATCAATACTGAAAAATTTGCTCTGAATAGTACCATAAGAATTATTCCAGAGTTCAATTTCAATATCAAATGTAGTTGCTGTATTTATAAAAAAGAAATCTGGAATTCTTATGTTAAAAAAACAAACAAAACAAGCCAGAACTTGGCAGATTCTTTTTCATCACTAGATTATTTTTTTAAATTGTCATCTATTTTTGTGATACAGTCAAGGACTGTTGTGACAATAATAAACAATTTCATAAATCTCCCTTCCCTCCTGTTTTTGCTTTTGTTGCTGATATTCAAATAGTTCTGCTGGTTAAAGAGGAATTAAAAGGTAGTTGTTCAGTGTTCTTCATATCTTGATGCTTCTCCATTCATTACGATTTTGGCTGATTCTCTCTCACTTCTTCCAGCTTAGAAAGGATCCACTGTGAGAAGGAAAAGGGAAAAATAAAAATGTTTCCTTGGTAAAAATCATACAAAGCAGCTGAAAATTAGATTGGGATGGCCAGACACTTCACTACCTGTTCTCTTCCTAACTGAGTTGTAACACAGTGTTCACATGACAATGGACGCATTTAACTACCAATATCTGACATTGAATACCACAGCTAATTAAACTGGCTAGGTTGATATTTCAGTTTCCTGTTGTGTAATTCAATGAATAAGATCTTAAAAAACAAATGGCATCATCATTATTAATTAGTCTACATTAGCATTAGTCTACAACTTTAGACAAATCATAGATGACAATAGAGAAACAAGGATAACAAAGGACAGAAGACAAGAATAAGTTGCAGCAATGTGCTAATACAGTTACTCAGAAAGAAGCTTTCTGTAACTATATTTGGTTTCTTTTCAGGAATCTCAAATCCACACGCTATTTACTGAACATAGAAGGGAAATCAGTTTCCCGAGAGTCAAAAAAAAAGCGGG
>Ga0065711_1008451_pt1 | contig 21414 bp, 10 predicted proteins | sample Hoacrofraction12_FD_59098 | JGI IMG/M metagenome (GOLD analysis project Ga0065711, IMG submission 59098) | Hoatzin crop microbial communities from Cojedes, Venezuela - Epithelial fraction 12 v2 (version 2) | ecosystem: Host-associated > Birds > Digestive system > Esophagus > Crop | place... | reverse complement strand
TTTTTTTTTTTTTTTTTTTTTTTTGTACACTGTAGATTCTTTGAGATAGGATGTGCTTGTATACAGCAGCACAGCAGAACCTTTATCTTGGAAGGGACCTCTGGCTTACAAGAAGATAATTTGTAAAGCACAGTCAGAGTAGTTTCAGTGAAATTCAGTTGGGTCCTATATCATTGTTTCTTGATGTGTTTCTTCTCTACTCAACTCTTCCCAGATTGTTGGCAACTTACTCTATTATCGCTACATGAATCCAGCCATTGTTGCACCAGATGCTTTTGACATCATTGATCTTTCTGCTGGAGGTCAGCTGACCACGGATCAACGCAGAAACCTTGGTTCCATTGCAAAGATGTTGCAGCATGCCGCATCCAATAAGATGTTCATGGGAGACAATGCACATCTAAGCATCATTAATGAATACCTGTCGCAGTCATACCAGAAATTCAGGTAGAAGGCCTTAGCTGATTAAGTTGGGAAGTTTGGCAGAGGGTAACATGATGAGTAAAAAGGGATAATAATAGATTTTAAATATGATAAATTCTGTCTCTGTCAAATATGCAGTCTGTTGAAAATAAGAGATTGCGCTCCAGACTGCCATAAGCATCAGTGACGATGGCAGATAACATGTGTACCTGGAATTTATGAACGATACATTCTATGTTAATGAGATTGCAAAGTCATGTATTTTGACTTGGAGTTTGCAGAAGAAAGGTTGCTTTTGCACACGTTTATCGTGATACTTTGGATATGGACAAGCAGAATGAACATACATTCTTCTGTCCTGTATGAACCCTGGATCCACATGAAAACCCAGTGGTGCTCAGGAGTAAAGCAGGTTGGCATTTAGCTGTTCATACAGTTCAAGTAAGCTTTTGTTCACGAATCAGTGTCTTATACGTCTTGTGTTTTGGAAGAAAGATGAACAGAGATTGCTGGGTGCAAGGGGTGTCACTGCAGTGGAGGCAGGAGGATGTGTGAACAAGGTTACCAGAGCTATAGACCAGTCCTGTGAATGCTGAAAATGAGCCAATGTCAACATGGCCAATATCAATAATTGAATTTACTGGGTCACTTCTGATGTGTTAAACTAAAGCTGACAAACAGTAGTGTGCTGTAATGTGCCACAGTTTAAAGAAGAGAGATTATGCTTGGGATTTTTGTGGGGAGTTAATGCTGTTGATACACTACGTGACTCTGAGCCATATTCATTCTTCTTTTATCCTCCTTTTTTCTGAAGACGTTTTTTTCAGGCTGCCTGTGAGGTTCCTGAATTGCAGGATAAATTCAATATTGATGAATATTCTGACTTGGTGACTCTCACGAAACCAGTTATTTATATTTCTATTGGCGAAATCATCAATACACACACTGTAAGTATACATCAGTCACAATGGCTTCTTATAAGCAGTGCTTACAAAAAAATGCTGCTTCTGGCTGAAACACAAAGTTACCAACTACAAGGCTAAAAATTGTCTTTTGATTGTAGCCTGCAAGAGCTTGTTGGTTTATAGAACAAAGCTTGTGGCTTCTTGAAGTTTCATTTGAAAGTATTTGAGTATGCGATAATGGCACAGCTTTGAATGTTGATATTAGAATCATAGAATCACAGAATCATTCAGGCTGGAAAGGAGTTCAGTGAAATCTTTTTCTAAAAGGTACCAGCTTGAAGTAATGTAAGTTTACTGTCTAGAAAAGGATGTACAATTAACAACATAAATGTGCTTTCTGTTCATCTAGTTGCTCCTAGACCATCAAGATGCAATTGCTCCGGAGCACAATGATCCAATTCATGAGCTGCTGGATGACCTCGGAGAGGTTCCTACAATTGAGTCCTTAATAGGTGGTCTAGTTTATTGTACTTAAGAAATACGTGATATTACCTTAAATGATTTGAAGTGCAGTAAAGAAACTGTCTAAGGAATCATCACAGGTCATTTGGGAGAATGCGCTCTAAAAATAGCAGCAGATTTGTTCCAGTGTATTCTGTCTGACTGCAGAATTTGTTACCCTGGAAAAAAAGGGTTCTTTCCTGTCTCCTCCCCACCCCCCTCACCTTACCCCACTCCAGAAGTTTCTAGAAGACAGATGGGTGTTTTGATGTGTTTTCTTTGTTCCATTACACTGGAGCTGTGTGCATGTGTCTAGTGTGTGGGTCGGGGGGCAAACGAATGCAGTGTTTGGAGAGAATGCTTTGGTAGAAAAATGCTTGTCTTGAAATGGCTTGATGAGAAAAGTTGGAATGTTTTAAAGGAATGATTGCTGGCGTGTTTTCTTCCGAGCACTGGCAAAGAACAGAATGTAAGAAGAGTTGTCTGAGTGAAACTAGACCTTGAGTTTAACTAGAACTTACCCTCCTCCCCCGTTTCATTTCTTCTGTGTGCGTTGTGTTGATGTGGTTAATATGTCAGAGTTTAATCTTTCTGCAGCCGGAAAGAGGGGACGGGAGGGGAAGCATCCTAACAACTGTTCTGATGAAAATTCAGACAGGATAAAAAATTTCCTTTTGACAGTATAGCTTATTTTGTTTAATGGAAGATTACAAGCTCGGTTGCCAACAAGGCTTCGCTTTTAGCTTGGAAAAATCATTCTAATGAGGACACGGACATAGAGGCATGGTCATATTTTTAATTTATAAAGTATTTTTGGCAGGTCAGCTTCTCTTCTCAGTGGAGTGAGGTGCTGAGATACAGTGTGGAATACACGCAGATCTTTAAGGCATACAAACTAGAGATTTTGTGGTGCCTTTCTGGCTGGTGCATTCTCTCAGTTTTGTGAAGAAAAACTCTAACATATTCAAGATGATGCCTTTAAAAGCTGATTTTGGCTTTTAGGGTGTCCTTTTGACAGTACAGGAAACAGTGTGGTTTTCCCGTGGTCTGTTACATAGGGAAAAACTACAAAGCTCTAGGAGCCGAGAATGTAAAAAGAATATGATTTAATCTATAAACTCTTTATGCTTGACAGGGGAAGGGTCTGGCAGTGTTAATGACCCCAACAGGGAAATGCTAGCAAAGACTGAAGTTTCTCTCACGCTCACTAATAAATTTGATGTTCCTGGTGATGAGAATGCAGAGATGGATGCGAGGACGATTCTGTTGAAGTAAGTGAGAGGTAACTACCTGGTATGTTTCTCAAGAGAACAAGGAACATGAATTTTCTCAGTTAATCTGCATGTGAAAATAAGAGAATTGGAGTGTAATTTACACAAATGTGGCACTGTTATTCCAAATACACCAAGCTTGTAGCCATCTCCTTTCAATACTGCATCTTTTAAATTTGCTCCTGTTAGTTCTTTGTCACTGTTGAATTTGGCATTCTTCAGAAGCCTATTTTGGATGGTTCTGGAGGGGAAAACTACCAGAAAAGAAAACTTTCTAGATGTGAGCGAGTGTGACTGCAGCAGTTTCATTTGCCTGCATGTGAATAATTTGTAAAGATCATCTTAATCCGTAGTGTTCATCACAATTGAGTTTTAACTCTGAATTCAATTACTGTAAAATTTAGATGAATCAATATTTGTGTTGCCAATATAATGCCCTGTGTGAATGTTTTCAATAGAGTATGTGTGACATGGAAATTTTAAGGGTAACTAAATGCCTAGCGTATGTGAATAATGCTAAGTTTGCTAGTTCCTGTGGAATTAGCCTCTTTACACAGCCTTTGAGCGGATTATGTCTGTATCCTGTTAGTGAAGCAGGAGATAATGGTAACTTACAGTACTCTCCCTGTAGCTTTCACCTGTCTATGGGAAATACCTCTTCAGGGTATTTTTCCTGTTGCTGCTCTCTTGGTTTATAATGCGATGCCCTTTTCTCTGCACTCGCTATCCCCCAAACCTGAGTCTTAATAGGTGAAGACTAATAGCCTTTTTGGGAAGTAGAGGTGTTATTAGACTGTTAATGATTTAGTTATTGCTGGACTCTTTGTTCCAGAGGACTTAGTACTAATGTTGAGTCTTGGCCAGTTTTAAGCAAATCCCTGTTGCTGAGATGTGTAGAGCAGAGCTACCTGAGATTCAGATGCATATTTACCTGCTCTGATGCATTCCTGCTCAGATGTTAGATAGTTTTAACTGAGATTTCTTCGAGTCGGTTTACACTTGGCCTAGATGGACCAGTGATCTCCCATAAGAAAATCTTGCCTCCAAAAATAAGTTTAAATTAACTGGACTTTTCAAAACATACATGAGTATTTCCCTGCTGCCAGAAGAAGGTGACATTGATTTCAAAAGTAAAAATTTACCAGATGTGCTGGTAGTCGTCGAAGTTGTGGATGATGAGGAAGGTGTGTGCGCGATGCGCTTTGTGTGTTGCCAGAAATCATTCCAGCCTGACTGCTAAGTACTGAAGGTGTTGTTTGATTTCATCATGTGGCTCAAGGACACAATTGCCTGAGTGGGCACTGGCTGCAATTAGATCACAGCTGAGATCAAAGAACGACCCTGTCTGTCACCGAATTGGAGTCAGGGATCTGCTTTGTCTCAGTTACCGTGCACATAAGAAAATAGTCCTGAGGAGTTTTTTTGATACCTGTTTCAAAGGACTGAAGTGCATTTGTGGATGGGTAATATTACAGACTTTCTCTGGCTGCACAAATTCACTGTTGCTGCTAACTGCTTTACCTTTCACCTTGGAATTGCAGCCTCTGCGGTCCACATGGCAGTACTGGGGCTGCATTGGACTACATGGGGTAACATCCTTGCTGTTTGAGGAGGTACTGGGGAGCAAGTCCTATGTACTACATAGATGAACCTTTCAGGGAACCAGTTTGTGATAACACACTGTCAAAAAAGTAAAGTACTTCTCAGGGTTCTGGTCTAGTCTAATCTAGCCTATGACTACCTAAGTGCGTATCCAGTGATAATCTGACTATAGGTAGGCTGGTAACGTTGGTGGTATTGCAGAATAGAACAGTATTGTAAGTCTTTCAGTTTACGTTGTTTGTTTTTTTTTTCTCCTATTCTCCTTAATTTCTTTGCAGCACAAAACGTTTAATTGTTGATGTAATCCGCTTCCAACCAGGGGAAACACTGACTGAAATCTTGGAAACTCAAGCTACTTCAGAGCAAGTATGAAGTTCTTTACCTGCTTTCTTTTTAGACTAGGAAATTGTCATCTATCTAGATATACGTGGGTATATTTAGGAATCTGTATTTATTGCAATTTATTATTATATTGCAGTGAGGCTGTCTCCACTGATGTTGGAGCAGTGTGTAGCAATAATAATGAGAGAATATAATGGAAATAAATTGTATGTGTGAAGCTTACTCCTCTGGTAGTTGCTAGCCACTGTGTATCTAGAAGACAGTTTTAAATGGCAGATAGGCTTTTGCTGATTCCCTTATGTGGAGTGCGTTCATCAATATGTGGATTCATTGGAGTCAGTACAGGAATGACCAAGCAAAACCCTTTATGCTATGTTATGCCGGAGGTCAGACAATCAGTGTCTGGTTCTTTGTCACCTTAAAATTGATCTGCTTATGAACTTCTAATTTTTTTTGTCTTTTCCTAGGAAGCGGAGCATCAAAGAGCTATGCAGAAACGGGCCATTCGTGATGCTAAAACTCCTGATAAGATGAAAAAATCTGTGTCTGTAAAGGAAGATGGCAACTTAAACCTTCAAGAAAAAAAAGATAAAATCAAGACAGGCCTGAAGAAATTGACAGAACTGGGGACAGTGCATGCAAAAAATAAATACCAGGAACTAATCAATGACATCGCAAAGGTATGCCAATCGGCAGTTTCCTAGTAATCGTAGTGGAGTTTTCCCATAGCTTGCAGCGTTGTGAAACTGGCATGAGTTTTCAGGAGAAGTAAGTTTTGTAGTAGTAGTAGTTTTTGTAGCTAATTTACAGACACGAAGCGTACCTTTTGCCGCAGCATTTCCATCTCTTGGCATTTGAGAAGTCCTTTATTTTTATGGGAAGTTTGTGTTTTCTCAAATAACTGTGTTGTCAGAATCTCAGGCACTTCAAGGAAAAGCATTATAACTTGGAGGGGAAGTCCTGATGTGTGATTCTTTTTTTTGCTCCTTGTCACTAATTTAAGTAATGCCTCTACAAACTTACTCACACGAGCAAGTTTTGTGCACAACTTAAAGACATCTTAACTGTTATTTTTATTTAAATGTACCCATTCAGGAATACCTAAATGATAAAGAGGGGAGCTGAGAAAAACTTGGAAAAGTGATCCAGTACTATTGTACGTTGCTACGATGACAATGTATTTTATATCACGTTTACCAACAAAGTATCTGGGAAGTGTTATGTACATAAAGTGAATAAATAATTGCCTTTAGGGATCCAATTAGAATTAATCATAGTGTTGTTAATATGTATCAAAAATGAAAATAGAAGTCAACTTGAACATGTGATATTTTTCTTCAGGTATTAAGGTAACGTATGCTTAAAGACAGTTGACTAACAAAGAAAGATAAGAATGTCCATGCACTGCTATGATTATAGTGCTTCATTTGTAGTACACCTTTCCTGTCCAGCGGTGGCAAAAATTGCAGCCTTCCTTTAGATCACGTACTGTCAGCGCCCACTGTAGTCATTGCAACTAGGACAGCATTGAAGTTTGAGAAAGCAGCAGAAGGTTCAAATGAACTGCTGTATAGAGTTGGTTAGTTCCAAAAATAGTCAACACAGAGAAGAGGTGGTAACGCTTAAAATGGGGCCAGTGCAACTGAGAGTGCCAGCTTGTAGCATGAAGCAAGACTAAGCAAAATCAAACGGTACGTTTCAAATACTCTCTGCTCCGGGCTCCAGCAACTGAAGAGCTCGAATGACTATTAGGTCTTTGCCTGTCTTTCTCTGTGGCATAGGATATCCGAAATCAGCGTAGATACCGTCAGAGAAGAAAGGCGGAGCTGGTGAAGCTACAGCAGACATACAGTGCCTTGAACTCCAAAGCTACTTTTTATGGGGAACAAGTGGATTATTACAAAAGCTACATCAAAACCTGCTTGGATAACCTGGCCAGCAAGGGCAAGTAAGTATCTTGGAACCATGCTGTGGCCCTAGAAGTGCTGCTTACAGAAAGCATGTATAGGTTGTTGCTAAGAAGAATGATAATGCAATCTGCCTAAAGCTCTGTGGCCAAGCTTTTTACTGCAGTGATAGTTCGAGAGTCTCATAAGCGGTGGGAAAATACATGGAGAGCGCCATGCCCCGAATGGAGTAAAAAAGACATACTTGAAAGAATTTTGGTCCCTCTAGGAGAGGGGAGTGTGGAGAGTCCAGTGGGAATGAAGGAGGTTGCCCAGATAATGCACATGCTGCTCAGTCAGTCTGTCCTGTCACCCTTTCTAGGCACAGAGAATGAAAATAACAGTTACCTACAAGGAAAGCACTGATTGCGAATTGTCCTCTTTTTATCCCAAATGGAGTCAGTTGTTGTAGTCCAAGACAATTCACATTTTCCTGTGGAAAAAAAAAAAGTGTCTTTCTCCTCAGTGAGATGTGAGAAGAGCAACTGCCAGTGAAAACTGAGGCTAGAAAGTTACTGAGTAATCTCAGCCTCCTGCGTGTCAGTTGTCACCGGAACCTCTTTTGCCTAATGACGGATTGTACTGCTTTCTATGAAGTACCATGTGGTTATGTTTTGGGGTGGGGTTTTTTTTTGGTTTTGTTTATTTGTTTGTTTTTTTTTCTTCTACTGTAGGGTAAGAGTTATTGGTAAGTAGTAGAAAAGCAAAGATCTGATCTGAGCTGCAGCTGCTTTGTAGATAAACTCATTAGTAGAAGTACATCATCTGTGAGCTGCGTTAGTCACAATTGATTAACTATACTGGTTCTATCCCCTCATCCAAATAGGATTAAATATTTGCTGTCCAAAATATCTTTACTCGTTTGACTGATCATCTTGTTTGGGTGGTTTTTGCTTTTGTTAGTTTTTTTTGTTGTTGTTGTTTTTTTCAGAGTCTCTAAGAAACCTCGGGAGATGAAAGGCAAAAACAGTAAAAAGATATCTTTAAAATATACAGCAGCTCGACTTCATGAGAAGGGAGTACTTTTAGAGATTGAGGACCTGCAAGCTAGCCAGTGAGTATCTTTTTAAAACTCTTTAGAGCTGAATAACCTTCTCAGAGGGAGAGGAAAACAGGCATGTTGAGTTCTTGTCTCTTTGTTCGAACTAGTCTAGGTGCGGTCAGTTGAGGAAAAGAAGCTCTGCGGTTTGTTTGAGATCATGACGGATTGTCATGTTGTTTTGTTCTTGGAATTTAGCATTGCTGGTAGACTTAGGTTTTAAAGCTGAAGAAATTGTTTTGGCGATCTAAGCTGGCATCCTTAAGGCCAAGAAACCTCGCATAGTGATCACTTTTTAGTTCTCTTTCTGGTTGAAACAAAGCAGGTCTTTGATTGAAAAGTGCAACAGGACTTAAACATGACATCCTCTTCCCACCTGCCGCTTCCCTGTCACCCCCACGGTCACAGAAGGGTACCTCCTCGGGTGAATTGCTACTGTGGTTAATAGCTCTCACTTAATGCTCAGCTGGAGTCTTAATGCTAACTTGAGTCTGTCCAGCTGCAGTATGCTAGCTGTGAGAACTTTATATGTATTTTGTGGAATATAGAAAAGCTGCCTGTTACTAGAATTTTTATTCAACCCTGAATCATATTTTGTACTTTGCATACTAAATGAGGCATGGATATGCAGCACAAAAGTAGACTGTTTAGACTGCACGGGCTAAACTACCGTATTTTCAACTATGCCTGTGTGAAGGTGTGATCTACTGGACATAGAATCTGTTAGGTTTCCATTCATTGTTGTATTGAGTCTGGTCGGCTTTTATGGTCTCATTCCGAATAGGGATCTGGAATAAAGAGCTAAGAATAGAATTCTTAGAAATTTATATTCAGATTTCATCTCGTATATTCTCTCCGTGTTTCAGCAGGAAATCTGTGTTCAGTAATGAACTGTGGTTTTTAATTTCTTAAATTTCATAGGTTTAAAAATGTGATATTTGAAATCAGTCCAACCGAAGAAGTAGGAGATTTCGAGGTAAAAGCAAAATTCATGGGGGTACAGATGGAGACCTTTATGTTACATTATCAGGTAAGAACTGTCCTGTTCAGTAGTGGCATATAAGTTGAGCTTGGCAGACTTCATCAAAATAATAATTACATGTTTTCTGCCTGAACAGTCTGAAAAATGCTCTCAAAACCAACCCATTTCTTGCAGGTAAAACAGATGCAATGCAAAAAGGGGATTCAGACTGCTTTTGTTTCTTTACTAACAAAAGCCTGATGTCAGTCTGTGTTCTTAGTTACACTTGCATGTACTCACACAAAATCAGTGCATGTATTTTTGTCAACTTCCTGCTACAGCAGAGAGATCAGGAGTCTGTGGCTGCGGTCAGCTGGGCTTGGGTGTAGTGGCTTCAGCCAGTCATCACATCTTGGTATTCTTTCTGCTGCCCTACACTTTACTGGTTTCTTTAGCCATACAGTTCTTGGGAGTCCTCAACCTTTGGCCAGGCTACCGGAACAGGCATACTGACTGACCTCTTCCCAAACGGTTCCCTGTTCTTCCTCCCGCGCCAGCACTGTTATGCCAGGTGTCTCGGTCCCCTTCTTCCACTTCTGTCCCTGCCCACCCCCCACCCAACTTCAGCAGCATTGGGTTTGTTAATCGTGCATGTCTCAGAAGTCTCAAAACAGATTGCGTGCAGGGCACCTTGCATTGCAGTAAGTCCATGCCACCTAACTGGCTGCTGGGAGGAACAGCTGACTCGCGCATGCTGTTTGTGTGCTCCGAGGACTCCCCCAGTTCATTCTGGTCCTAACCAGTCAGAGCTGGTCATGAACTTCATGGGGCTACCCGAGGTCGCTTGCTCCTCAGGCACTTATGTTCTGTGCCTCTATGCCTTTGTAGCACTGCTTTGCAGGAAAAGCAGATGTTCTGAGAGGACAGCAACAAGGGAACTGCCATTGGTTATCCAAGTATAGCATTAACAGTGGTATCAGTTAAAAAGACTTGCATTGCCAGTGCCAAAATGTTTACAGAAAGCAGCAGAAACAGCTTTATGACTGTTTACTCCAGTGTCTCCCAGGCTGGACAGCTGCAGGAGCCAGATTCAGATTTTGGAACACACACAGTGATTCCCTGCAGTTGCACTACCTGAACGCCTTCTCCAATACGTATTTTTCAACAGCAGGCTTGCTGAAAGAAATTCATTGCTGAGATAAATCAGTGCAGGGAGTCCTATTGCTCTGTCAGATGCATTGCTGACAAGAGCAAAGTGTAACTAGAAACACCACCTACATAAACGCCTGAGAGACCAAATCAGTATCATGTACATAGTCCTAACAGAGATGTCATTTCTTTCTCTGCCCTAGATTGCAGTGCTCTAAACCACCTCCCTGAGACCTCTGGCAACTAAGATTTTTAGAAAGTGGTGCTGTGGAATGTTGTAATATTTCATGGGTACAAAATATAGTGAGGCACATAGGAGAGCCTTTCTAAACGTTAGAACAACTTTATGGCTACTGTGCAAAGGAGAAGCCTGGAGATGGCTAGATCTGAAATTTGGCTTTCTTAGAATGGTCTTCTATTTCTGCCCTCTTTCATAATTTTTTTTTAATAAACACAGATTAAAAAATTAAGATCTTGAATGCCTTAGAGCACCTTTATTTTTCATGCAGTATGAGCGTATCTTTAACAAGTCTCTCGTTTTTCTATCTTATGCCATGTACTTTGTGATAGATATTCCGCAAAAACCTACCGTACCACGGAGTGTTGTATATTCTTCATAAGGTCTTGAGGGTTCCTCACTCATAAAGGTATTCTTTTTGGCAGGATCTTTTGCAGCTGCAGTATGAAGGTGTTGCGGTCATGAAGTTGTTCGACAGAGCAAAAGTGAATGTCAACCTTCTGATCTTTCTTCTGAATAAGAAATTTTATGGGAAGTAACCAACCTCTGCCAGCAAGTCTGTGAAAGGGGAGATGAATAGAAACCTGCATATACAACTTTAATGACATAGCTATGTATCAGAATATGCCTATGCTGTGCTAAAATATATCAAATGTATCACGAAGGAGGACTAAGAACCTCTTGTGAATTGACAACCCTGACTGAGTCTGCAGGGAGTTGGTTTCTTGTTTATTTATGATCTTTATCTTCAACTTTGAAGGTGCCCTGAAAAGCAGTTAATTTAGAATGTATTTTTACATAGCGCTGGGGATTAAACTAATATTAGAGTATACTTAGGGCATCCGGATGCTTTATTTGCCTAATTGTGTGCTTCGTGAAGGTTGAATTCTTGTTGCCTGTGTGAAGAGAAAGCTGGCACTGTACAGCAGTTGGTTTGCCTCTTCCTGAAAGCAAAAAAGAGTTGCAGATTGTATTCGGACTTCCAATTATTCTCTAACAGCAATGACCAAAATAAAAAATGGTCAAGGTCCAGGTTACTCATTTGTTTGCGAGCTTGCGGCAGCAGCAGCGGCCAATTTCCAAGATAGACCTACTACAGTCTGGGGAAATCAGTAAGCATCATAAATGGTTGCTGAACTATTCGTGATCGTGTACTATAGCCACACAGAACAGCTTTAGTATCTCATTTTTCTTGATTTGTTTCTGTTTATCACACTGTAATAATTTACAGATGGCCCCTTAAATAGAGGGACCATGGAATGTATTTACTAGTGCTTACAGATGAAAAGAATCCTTTTAAAAAATTTCTGGAGAATTGTTAACTTTTAATATTGCTTGCAAAGCATTTGAAATGTAAAAATAACTTTTTTCAAGTTTAGAGCAATGTTCTATATATCTGTATCTGATGCAATAAATGTTAGGCTCTACCTGCAGACTTGTCAAAGGAAGAAGACTATCTTAAACAGATTAGCTTTTAAAAAGGTAATTTTTTCTAGCTATACTCAAGTTCCCATTGCTTTTAGTAGTTTGTTGGGGTTTTTTTTCACCATGGTGGTGGTGCTGTCTGTTCTGCCATACCCAATAAAAATGCAGAGACTCTTTAAAAAAAATGTATATGACCTTTAAGTTCAGTGGTTGCTCCACCTCTCCCCCCAATTTTTTTCCGAACATTTTTATTTATAAAAAAAGGGACATATCTTTTAATTGCAAATTTAAAGTTATTCATAGGTCACTTGTGTTGTTCCTTCAGATTACTGAGTTCAGTTAGGCTGCTTTATCTCTGATCTACACTGAGCTAGTTATTTCAGCTTAGATCTTTTTTTCTCATGAAAGACACTCGTAGTATTTGAAATGGCTGCATCCCTGAGGATAACTTTTCTGCAGTCCTCTCGGAAGCAAATATTTACTTCAACCTGCAGGTATGTAGACTATATTTAAACATATTTTAGTGTTGGTGCATGCACCGTCCAACCCAGTAACAAAAATTACTTACCAAACCCAAGAAAGATATTTGTGGTCCAGGTCATCTGAAACAGAGATACCTCAGAACTGGGTTTCCGCTGAAATCTGAAGAGGTCTGAAATGGGATAAAGGTCTTGCCTTGTTTTTTCGTGTTTGTGGTTTTTTTTTTGTTTGTTTTGTTTTCTTCTGGTTGGATTTTTTTCCTGCCTCTGAATTTGCTATATTGCAGAACGACTTGAAAAATTAGTTCCTTTGATTTGGGGATGATGATAATGGTAGAACATTATAAAATGATTGTTAGGAAAATGCAGCTCTGCAAGCTCTCAAGCCACAGGAGTTGATCATCCCCCCCCTCTTTTTCTTCTTTTCCCCCTTTCTCTCCCCTTCCTTTCTCTCCCCTTCCTTTCTCTCCCCTTCCTTTCTCTCCCCTTCCTTTCTCTCCCCTTCCTTTCTCTCCCCTTCCTTTCTCTCCCCTTTTTTTCCTATACTTTCAGTACTTCCAAATGTCTGCCAAATAAATTTCAGCTATAAGCCAGCTGGGATTCAGGGATGAGGTAATGATGTGTTAGATGCCTGTGTAGTACCCATGAGGAAAGCATCCTTACTACGTGATTTACAGTAATTCCTTTGTTGCCTACATCTATTGAAAAAAGTTTTTGTCAAAAATTGAAAAAAAACCCAAATCAGTTCTTTGAAATAATCTTAAAAATGGGAAAGAGTCTACTCATTTTAGCTGAGCAACAGTATGGAACTGTGGAGTTTTTTGGTTTTTTTTTAAAGGAAAAGCTCTATTAAAAGATCTAATCTCAGCACTTAATTATATATATTTTTAAATGTACTGGTGGTTTAGCTTTGCTTAGTTCATTACACTACTGTATTTACCATGGGAGTAGCTGCAAGTACAAAGTGTGTCTTCTTTCTTTCCTGGTAAAATTAGCCTTTGTAACTCATGTCGAAGTAAAAAGTCATTTGTCGCCATGTGCATTGTGTGAACTCCTGACTGCAGGCAGCCACCATGAACAGGAGCTGGGCCCCGGGCACAGTGCTGCAGCAGCAAGCACCGCCATCGGTGAGCACGGTTAGACTGCACTAGCACCAGGGAAACCAGGGTGACTCCAGGTCTCCCACCTCCTCTGCGAGTCAGTCGTGGCCCTTCTCGTGCCTGGGGGCATGGCCATGGTGTGAGAAACACAATGGATGACATGACACAGCTAGGGTGGAGGTGCAGACCTGCTGTGACTGTGTGCCCACTGACCTGGGGACCTCCCGGTGGCCATGCAGCATCCTAAAGGACCCACCCTCCCAGAACACTCTAGCCCCATCCTATTAGGACAAGTACAAGTCAGCCCTCGATGGCGTCTTATTCTCAATTAAGAGAAATGTCTTGACTCAGCTAGGGTAAACAGCAAGGCCCTCATAGATGCTCCTCTATCCTGTCTGGCTTTCTCCAAGCTTTGCAGCGCACTGGGCTTCTCCTTGCCATTTGCTATGTCTCTACACTGTCCTCGTGGCCCCCAGCTATCCCAAACCCTCCCCCAGAGCCAGCAAACACTGCCCTAAAGCTCTGACTGGCCACCAGACCCTGCCCAAGTGTCCCCAAGGCCCTGAAAGTGCCTGGCCCCAGGGCCCTGAAACACCGCAGATCCTGCCTCAAGGTCTCCAGGGCCCATTTCTAAACATCCCCAAATCCTGTGCCAGGGCCCCAGACCTCCCAACATGCAAACTGCCCCTGCCCTGCAGCCCTCAGCCCCTGCCCTGGGGCTGGCACCTGAGAGAGCTTTCAGCAAGCTGCTTTCAGGATCTGGGGTGGACCTCAGCTTCACTAGCAGAGCCGGTTGTCCCCAGTGTGTCGTGTAACACCTCAGCCTCGATGGACAAGACTAAAATGTGTCTTTCCAGCAAAGCCACATCATCGAGCATTTCTTTCTGAGTCTGTGTCAGAGTATAACCCACAAAAGCCGAGTTGTTCGTCATGACTTGTACAAAGATCTCTTTGTCATAGCTCTCCCAGGAAACATCTCTAGTTCTTGCATATAAATTGTAGGACTGTAGTAATCTCTAGAATGAGACTAATGCTGGTGCACGCTAGGTGTAAAGCTCTTCTATAACAATAGGGATTCTCTGTCCCATATGGGAATATATGTAAATCTGAGCCGGAGCGCCTTGAGAAAGGGGACAGATACTGAAATAAGGAACTGTTGCTCCTAAGGATTCCTCTTACGACTGGATAGAAATTTCAGTTGACAACTTTTATCACCTGATACTATGAGGCCAGCCAGGTTCTTTCAGGGACCTTGGCAGAATGATGATGGCACTAAATTGTAGTTACCATTAAAGCTTTATTTTTTTCAAAACATAATTTTATGATTAGCATAGCATAGAACTTTATGATCAGAGTAGTGCAGGATGTCTACAAGCAGAATCAGTGCACCACCTTTTATATTTCATAGCACTGCTTAGCTTGTGGTTTCTAATTGCCTGGACCCTCTGTGGATCAGGCCAAATCCTAATACCTGGCTTGCGGTATCAATATAGCAATCATCACCTGGACTCAAAAAACACGTAAAAGAATAGGAGTCCCTTGCTCTATCCTCGGAGGAAGCGGACACTGCTGGACGCATCCCTGGCTACCAGGGCATTGCAGGTGTTGCCGTCCACAACAGTTCTGGTCCACGTCCCTCCCACTCAGGACCTATAGCTGCCTGGTTTTCTAGACAGTGCTCTGCATGCTGCTGCGCTGCCCTGCCCTCTCCCCTCCTTGGAGAGGGGGTCGTCACAGCCCCCTTGGCTGATGCCTGGGATCTGCAAGGCCAGTGAGGAGGGAAGTCATCAGCCACAAAGAACAGCCATTTGCCTTATGAAACAACATCAGTTCTGCTAAACATATCACCAGGGATCAGGAGCTGGGAGTACTGGTCACAGCTGTATACACTGTTCTGACATTATACTTCATTTTTTGGGGGTGTTACACTTTTCAGAGTGCTCCACTCAGCTATCTCCCTTCTGTACTAAACCTGAACTATCTGTTGTGGGCCCATACTGCTTTCTTCTTTGTGTGCGTGTTGCAATGCCGATAGCACCAGCATCTTTTAGCAGACGAACTTCCCAGTGCTTTGTTGAATACTAAAGCACTTCATTCTGCTGCCTATTCAGTAGCACTCCCAACTGCTTTTCTGCCCTTTCATGCAGCTTTCTTCTCATTTTTTCCTTGTCCCCTTTCTCGCACCTCGTCTCCTGTCTGCCATAGCCTTTCTCTGTTACTGTGACCTGGCGTCTCGCTGTAACCAGTAGATACAAGCATTCTTAAGCAGCAACATCAAAGGGACAACTGAATCCCTTGTACCACGCTGACGCGTGGCGTGCGTTGTCTCTGCGGTTTGCGAGGCCAGGGGAGAGGCCGTGGCTCATCCGGCCCGTAGCCTGCACTGCCTCTTCCCTCCCTGTTTTCCCGCTGGCCAAGCGCTCACCGGCGGGGCCGAGCTCTCCTCGCTGCCTTTTCCCGGGCAGAAGCAGGCTGCAGGTCAGCTCCCCCGAGCCTAAACCAGAGCTGAGCGACTGACAGATGGGACACGGAGGTGCGAGAGGCGCGGAGCGGGTCCCTTTGCCGCCGCTCCTCGCCCGGCCCGGCCCCGCTCTCCCACGCCGCAGCGCCCCGGTGGGTTTCGGGAGCGGCTGACGAACGCGGCTGGCAGACGCGGAGGCCGGAGAGCGCGTAGCGGCGCTTCCCCTCCGGCCGCTCCTCCCGCCCCAGGAGCCCTGGGCGGGCGGGGCCGGGACCAGACTCGCCGTGCTTAGCCGGGGCGGGGCCCAAGGGCGGCGCGGTCCCACCCTCTGGTAAAAGCTGCCGGGCCGGGCCAGGCCGGTAGCTGTTTCTTGGCGGGGTTGTAGCGGGGAGTCGGGCCGTAGGCTCTTTCTCTAAGGGCAGCGGACGCCGCGGGGCCCGGCCGCTCCACCGGTGCCTCCGCCCGAAGCTTTCGGGTCCGCCTCCGCGTACGGGTGAGTAGTTGGGGCTGGGGCTTGTGGGGAGCAGGGGTCGGCTCCGGGGCCGGGGAGCCCTCTCCGGGCTGGCGGCACCCTGCCGCAGCCTGGTCCGCGGGTCCTGCCGGGAACTCCGGGCCGGTTTCCCGCGGCTGTGCCAGGTGCCGTCCGGCACTGGAGTGCCCGGAACTCCAGGCTCCTGGTTGTGCTGGTGCTCAGGGGCTAGATCTCTGCATTTGTGCCCCTCTCGGCCTGTGCACTTGCACTGCAGGGAAGCAGGGCTGGGTCTGGGCTGTCCCTCCAGCTGTGGAGATGTTAGTTCCGAAGCAGAGAGTTGTTCTCGCTCCCTAGCCAGATAAAAAGGAGGTTTTGCTCCATGGCCACTCTGGAGCTATAGCCAGTGTGTGTTACCCATCACAGAGTGTGGCGTGGTCGATGGCTGTGCTGCACAGGGGTGACACCCATGTTTTCTCAGATGGGAATGGAGCTTCACCTATGCCGTGCTGACTAAACACAGGCTAGTTTACTTTCAGGGTGGATGTGAGGCCTCTGTGCCCAATGCTGTGGGCACTTCTGCTGTGGCCTGGATCAACTCAGATGTCAGCGGTGGTGTGTCAGAGGCGGAAGGTGGCCAATGGCAGGTAATCACACCGCAGCACCTGCTGGACCCTTCCTTCTGCTAAGAACAACTGCACCCTGCCCCAGACAGGCCTGGTGGCACACTCGGGTGTGGCGGGACTAACAGCTTGGCCAGATGCTGCTCTTCTGCGGATGCCAGCACTAGAGACCAGAAATAAACTGGTCAGGGAAAAAAAACCAAAGCGTGACTTGAAAGCTAAACCCTTCTGATTGTTACCTACAGGTCAGAGCTGGGAGCTGAGCCTGCAGTGGTGCTGTTGCTGCCTGGCTCGGCTGGAGGTGGGTGGTGTCTTTGGGGCCAGCCCTGTTCCCAGCACAACTAGGGTGTTTGCAGTGGCTGGGGTGAGCAGAGGGGGACCCGCCTGCCTTCCCGTGGTCCTGAGCGTAGCTCTCTGGTCAGACTTGAGGTAATGAATTTTGTGGTTGAGAGGTGTTGCATGCTTTGTGTTAAAGAAATGTTCTTGACCCGAGGTTTTCTGTAACATGGTCTCAGATGTCTGTGCTTATAATGTAATTAAAGAAACAGATTGAAAGGTATAGAAAATAAATGGTCCAGACCAGCTGCCTCTTTGAGAGGGACACAGAACAAAGAAATCCCTGGGTATTTATACACTTACAGTCTATGCTTGCGCTGTTCGTGTGCCTTGCACATGCCTCTTGGTCCAATGGTAATTCTTGATCTGGCGTCTTTTGTTCCTTATTGGAGCCTTCCTCTGTCTCCAGGTAGGCCATTATGTTAGCAGTTCTTATCTGAAAGAGTTACAGCTTCCTCTCACAGCAGTAGCCTCCTTATCTCCCAATTCACACTGGTGCCAGGGCCTGCCTTCCTGTATCCCAGCAAGTGGGCCAGGATGAGCTCATGACAAGAGACCTGCAGTTCCAGGGACCTCACAGTCTCCTGCTAATTCATGCTAAGCAAAACTTTTAAAACATAAAGATACAGCTAAAAGGATAGAATACGTTTGAAGAATTTAGTTGATTATTCTGAAACACTTTGGGTCAGTATCTGGTATTGGCCTTTGAAGCTCCTCTTCAAGGCAGAGCACAGTTCTGACAAGCTGCATGTGTAGTTGATGCGTACTATCTTGTGTTCTTGCCTCTTTGCAAGACCTGGTGTCCCCAGTTTGTGCCAGAACCTTGAGTGAGAGCCTGGCCCTGCTGCAGTTTCTGCATTGATCTGGAGACCTTGTCCTGTGGGTCAAGGGTGGGGCAAACTGCTGGAAGACAAAAAACTTGTGCTGCTGAGCCAGCCATTGTTCTCTGGATACTTTGGACGCTGCTTTAGGAGCAAGTGGTAAAGCATGTGCTGCCACTGGCTCGTAGGGGGTGTGGGGTGACAGTCGCTGTTGGCACAAGAGAGATAAAGCCTGAATGGCCAGAGGTCAGTGATACCCCTGACCTGCCCTGCAGCACCATGCCTGTGTCCTGTGAGGCTTGCCCCTAGTGCCCGTTGCCAAGCGCTTCCCCACAGGGTCTCAAAGGCACAGGGCTGGGGGGAGGTGGTTCTTCGTTGCCCCTGTCCACCAAACATTTTATGCAGGGCTGGGTTAGAGAGGTGTCTCTGAGCCTTAAGAAACAGTTTAAGTGCAGTGTTTTCTGGGTTTGAAACAAGCTCAGTGGGTTTGGCTGGGGGCTCCAAACCAGAGCCTACATGCTGTGGTTCTGAAGCTCTTCATAAACTATGTCCTGCATTTTCAGTGCTTGGAAATAGAGGCTAGTCCTTTGTATTTTGGGGCTCAAAAAAAGACTAAGTGCTCCATTTTCAGAGCTTGAAAAGGGAGGCCGAGTAATTTCTTTCTGAGGCTCAGAAAAAGACTAAGTGCTGCATTTTTGGGGCTCAGAAATAAATTAAGCCCTTTGTTTTTCAGTGTGCGAGATGGAGACCAAGTGCTGTAGTTTTGGGGCTCAAAAGCGGAGGGTGAGCACTGTCTTTCTCAAGCTCAGAAAAAGACCAAGTCATGGGTTTTCAGCGCTTGAAAATGCAGGTTGCGTCCTGTGTTTCTGGGACTCAGAAAGAACGAAGCGCTGTGGTTTTGGGTCTTGAAAATGGAGGCTCAGTTGACTGTTTTCAACCCTCAGAGCAGGGGCTTCGGGTGGGAGCTTTGGGTTGGTGGAAGACAGGGGAGTCAGGGGAGGGTGTTGGGGTTTGGCTGAGAAGGGAGGGGGTTGGGCAGGGTGCGTGGGTCTCTGCCAGAGGTGGGGTCTGGTTGCATTGGTCCCTGAAGTTACGGAGGCTGGTGTGCACCAGGCAGAATGAAACATCTGTGAGAGTCTCTAGGGCAAAAGGCACTTTTCACACTGTCTTTGCTCATCCAACTCTTTATTCAAGGTGTGTACAACCACCAGACTTATTCAATATTTAGATGACATACAAATATGACAGTTCATATTCATATACAAGTGATGACAGTGATTGATTTACAACCTTGCTAAGAGCTGAGATTGCTTTAATTGGCTTGTAACAAGAAGGAGCATTTATTAAGCCAGAGCTGGTAACAAGAAGCAGCGTCACTTCCCCAGCTGGAGCATCTGTTACCAGAGCCGTATGAAGCAGGAGCACCTCGGAACCAGAGCTGGAGGTGAAACAAACTGGAGCATCCATCAGCAGAAGCATCTCATAGCCAAAGCTGGAGCTTCAACAAGCTGGACCTGAAATTACGCTAAACTGAAACAAGCCAGAGCTACAAGAAGCTGGAGTGTCCAGTACCTAGAACTGAAATTACCTGAAACCAAAACAATCACCAGGAATTGAAATTACCTGGGGCTTCAGAGGCCCTGAGCAGTAACATGGAGAGCCTGTCAGCAGGCACATCTCTTATCCGAAGCGTCCAGTTGCTGGAGCTGCCATACGACTGGAGTGCCCGTTATTAGCTGGAGCTGTAACAAGCCATGACATCTGTCAGCCAGGGCTGCGCTCCCAGCATGGCTGAACAGGGGAGCATGTGCTCCCCGTAGCCCCTGTTAGGGAGACCTGAGCTTACCTGCAGCTATACCGGGAAGGAGTGACTGGTAGCAGAAACATCTCATGGCTGAAGCTGAAATTACCTGGAGCTGTGGCAAACTAGGGTGTCCATCACCTGGATCCGTACTCTAAGGCAGACACGGGCAGGGATGTACCCAGCAAGGAGCTCTGAGCAGTGAGGAGGTGAGTCGTGCTTCTGCTGCTGGGGAGCCCGGCCTCTTCCCCCCGGGATTAACTCCACACCACGCGCCTGTGTGTGTGGAGGGTTTCCCCTGGTCCCGAGGGCTGAAGTGAGGTGGGGGTCCCCTGGCTCTACTGGGGCAGCCCTGCTGCGAAGGGCAGGGCAGCAGCACGAGGCAGCAGCGTCTCCCCGGTACCTGGCAAAGGGCAGAACAGCTGGCCGGTCAGAGCTCCTGGGATGCACGGTCCCTCCGGCAGAATTGTCCTGTTGTTTCACTGTTGGCTGGGCTTGACAAACAGGTTTGTTTTCTGCCTCATCTTTTCCCAGTGTCACCTTCCACGTCGTGAAGAAAATCCTGCATGGTTGACTCTACTTGCTGCTCAGGTAACTGCACGTGTGGGGCTGGGGGAGTGGGGAGAAATGTTTGTGAGTTTAGAGATGCAACAGATACTCCACATCAAACAGACAGAAAAGGCAAATTTGCTGCCAGTGCAGAAAAGCTGGTGAAAAATTGCAGTTAACAGAGCATGCCTCATGCCTGAATTGGTCCCTTGCTAGTTCCAAGAGTTTTCCTTTTGGGTAAAAGAATGAACTTTCATCTATGATGAATTAAGAGTTGCCTGTTACCTTCTTTAGGGTGAAGTGTTTCTCTTCTGTTTGTTCATAGTAATTTTATGGGCAAGTAAGAAGTAGCCTTTTATTTTTATATGTGTAACTAAATTTTTAGTAATATGTGGTGTCAGCATAGTTAATTTTTGAGCACCTAGATACCAGTAGAAAGGTATTGAACAAAAGATGACGGAAGCTGATGTTTAAACTTGATTTTTACTCAATATTTTTTTATTAGTGTTGATGGCATGTTGTCCTGTGGCTCAAAGCACATTCTGTTCCGTGGAGCCTTCAATGTAGGACTTTTACGTAAAAAAGTTTGTCCTTTAAAAAAAGACTAGTCATTATAGGATTGAGGTGAGGACTTGGAGAGTCACTTAAGTACATGATCAGAATTAAAGCCAAATTTCACTTAATGTTGCTGCTGTTGGTTTTCACTTTCATTAATTTCCCCACCGCTCCATCATGGCTGGGAGCTCTGAACTATGTTTTTTTTCAGTCTCAAACACCTTCCCCCCCCTCACCCCCCCAAAATATCGCTACATTTAAAAGTTAGTTTCCTCACAAATGTGTCAGCCAATAAAATTCAGTTATGATTATGATAACTGTAAATGTAACAAATGTAACATGTAGGGGATGTTATCACTTCAGGTGGTCAGAAACAAGTCTTGGTTCTTTGTGAATAATTGGGATGGTTGCAAGACAA
>Ga0065711_1036123_pt1 | contig 21415 bp, 10 predicted proteins | sample Hoacrofraction12_FD_59098 | JGI IMG/M metagenome (GOLD analysis project Ga0065711, IMG submission 59098) | Hoatzin crop microbial communities from Cojedes, Venezuela - Epithelial fraction 12 v2 (version 2) | ecosystem: Host-associated > Birds > Digestive system > Esophagus > Crop | place... | reverse complement strand
CGCCCGGCGCCGCGGTAGCGTTTGTGGAGTCTCCCTCTCTGGAGATGTTCAAGACCCGCCTGGACGCTGTCCTGTGCAGGCTGCTGTAGGTGACCCTGCTTCGGCAGGAGGGTTGGACCAGATGACCCACAGAGGTCCCTTCCAGCCCCCGCCATCCTGTGATTCTGCTTGGCTGAAGGCAGCGTGCCGGCGTTTCGGTAACAACACGATTTGCTTTGATTGCCCGGAAATTCGGGTTCGTGACTGAAGGCAGCGTAAACTCCGTTTTACTCTGCTCAGTATTGCTTTAATCAAAGCAAGGAACTCATTTACACGAGCAGCTGCTAGGCGGCACGCTGGTTTGTTTCTGTATGCTTGAAATCACTTGGATTTCTGTATTTTCTCATCTAGCAAAAAGTCCTCCTGATGGTACTCCAAGAAGACCTGTTTTATCTGTCAGTGCAAGAAGAATCAAAGATAACGCAGCAGACTGGCACAATTTAATGATGAAATGGGAGAGACTGAATGATAGTGGATTTACTGCGGCAAACAAAATCGTCAACGTGAAGATCAGTGAGCAGTAAGTATGTTAATACATACAAGTAAAGGCAGCGTAAAGATTGCCTTTACTGAGAAATTAATCCGTTTTCTTCACTAGAAAGTTCTTCTGGGAGATGGGGGACAGAACATGTCAGAGCAGATAAACCAGCGCTTGGATCAAACTCAGCAGTTGCACTTTTTTTTGCGTAAACTATTTATGTTCAAATCATAAATGTCTCGTAAAGATTAAAATAATCTCATAAAGTAATGATATTTGCACGAAATGGAAAATCTTTATTATACAGTCAAGCATAACATATTTAAAATACTTACATAATTTACAAAGTTATAATCTAATCCTATAGATCTCAGCCCCTGTGAGTTCCCTTACTCTCTTGCATATTTATGCTGAGGCCAGTATTACCTAATTTCACTAAAGTCAAAATGTCATCAGATTTTAAGAAAGAATCAGTTATTTATGTAGAGAAAAAAGTTACAACAGTGAAAATTTAAAAAAACAACAACAACAACAAACCAAACCACTTTGCTAGAGCTGTTATCTTCATGCTGTAAAGAAAAACTTATAACTAAAAAGGTTTTGAGAAGAAACTTTTCTGGAGTCCTGGTAGCTGAACAGGGTTTGTCTGACAGGGTTCTGACAGGCACAAGCGCAGGAATATTTTGCTGTGATGGTGTCAGATGTCGCTTTTGCTCTCTAGCAATTCCCTCTCCCCTGTCTGAGTTTAGGGCTTCTGTGGGAAAGTCAGCAAGACGGGGTCTGTGTCTGCATATCAGCTGCTCTGGGCTCACAGTTAAATGTCCTGGCTTAAATTGTGCATGAAGGCGAGTTTGTGGTGATGCACCAGAAGGTCAGCTGGAGCAGCTGAAGCCTGGGCATACCTTGTCCGTTATGAGAGTATAACCTCCAACACAGGGGTGAGGTAAAGTGGGAAGAGGTGTTATCTTAATACCTGCAAATGTTTTTTCAAGCACGTGCTCTAAGGTAGAGTCCTTCTGTGTTCCTCTGAAGATTATGATACCAGCCCCAACTGCTCGCGTGGCTAGCTATGTCTCTTACTATTTTTATTTAGGAATTCTCGTGAACAGCCTGTGAGAGAGAGATTTTGTAGGATCAGACCACACGGGTTTTAAATCTGCACAGCTCAAGTAAGCCTGTATGCAGTTGCTTACTCTGCCTTGCGTTTCTATTTTAGATTTCAAGACAACAAACTGGAGATAGCATGTGATAACAGTGCCACAGAATCTGAAAAGCCAACTCCGAAATACAATAAAGAACTGGACAATTGCTGTGCAGAACTACTTGAGACCTTAAAGCAAATGGTAATGCTCGTTTTTCAGTCTTAGTCAATATGAATCAATTCCACGTGTGTTCAAGTATGATATAAGGAAATGTCCTCAAGTATTTGTTGTAAATGAATTCTAAGATTCTAAACAGAAGATTGGGATATTTATTCATAGTTCTTTGGCTTCAAACCTAAGTGATCATAAATCCAGTGTGCACCATTTATTTGCTTGGTTGGTGAATTTGAAAGTTGGTTTTACATCTGCCTTCTGCTTTTAATTCTACTCCTCGCTTTATAAAGTGGTCTTCTGAATGTGAGTCATACAAAAAGTGCATTCTAAAACTGCACCTCTCTTCTGTTTTCTCATCCTGAATATTCCCTCTGTTTAGAACAAAACAAACAACAAAGCATAAAGCAGTGCTTTACTTGCCATCATATCCTTGCAGCTATCTTTGATCAGACATAATGCAGTTTTATTTTTAGTCTGCCTACCTGCAGTTCGCGTGCACAACTCCTCCTCTAGAGAGTAGAATAAGAGAATTATTGTGTAACCCACCTTTTTTCTGGATGCATTGCTAGAAATTAATGTCACCTGTCAGTTTGACAGGAAACAAAAAGATATTTTTTTTTGCCTGATACTGTAATTTAAAATTCTTACTGAAAAGAACTTTCACAGCCTTCTGCCATAGTAGAGGCCCATGTAAAAGATTATAGAATAGTTTGGGTTAGAAGGGACCTTTAAAGGCCATCTAGTCCAACGCCCCTGCAGTGAGCAGGGACATCTTCAACTCGATCAGGTTGCTCAAAGCCCCATCCAACCTGGCCTTGAATGCTTCCGGCGATGGAGCATCTACCGGCCCTCTGGGCAACCCATTCCAGTGTTTCACCACCCTCCTTGTAAAAAAATTCTTCCTTATATCCAGTCTAAATCTACCCTCCTTTAGTTTAAAACCATTACTCCTTGTCCTGTCACAACAGGCCCTGCTAAAAAGCCTGTCCCCATCTTTCTTATAAGCCCTCTTCAGGTACTGGAAGGCTGCTCTAAGGTCTCCCCGGAGCCTTCTCTTCTCCAGGCTGAACAACCCCAACTCTCTCATCCTTTCCTCATAGGAGGAGTGCTCCAGCTCTCTGATCATCTTTATGGCCCTCCTCTGACCTCCAGCAGGTCCATGTCTTTCCTGTGCAGGGGGCTCTACAGCTGGACGCTGGACTCCAGGTGGGGTCTCACCAGAGCAGAGCAAAGGGGCAGAATCACCTCCCTCAGCCTGCTGGCCACGCTTCTCTGGATGCAGCCCAGGATATGGTTGGCTGTCTGAGCTGTGAGCGCACGTTGTTGGCTCATGTCCAGCTTTTCATCCACCAGTACCCCCAAGTCCTTCTCGGCAGGGCTGCTCTCAATCCCCTCATCCCCCAGCCTGTACTGATAGCACGGGTTGCCCCGACCCAGGTGCAGGACCCTGCACTCGCAAACTTGTTGAGGGTGCACTCGATCACACTGTCCATGTCATTGATGAAGATACTGAACAGCATCGGTCCCAAAATGAACCACTGAGGGCCACCACTTGTTACCGATCTCCATCTGGACATCGAACCGTTGACCACTACCTCCTGGATGTGACCATCCAACGAATTCCTCGGAACCAAACAGTCCACCCGTAAAATCCCTGTCTCTCCAATTTAGAGAGAAGGATGTTGTGGGGGACCATGTCAAAGGCCTTACAGAAGACCAGATAGACATATCTTTAGCTCTTCCCTTGCCAATGATGTAGTCAGTAACTCTGTTAAAGATAGATATAAGATTTTATAGATATGATAGATGTATTTTTTTATGTAGACACAATACCAGTCCAGTGTTTAGAGTGAAGTAGGAAAGCAGATAGGTTTTTCTCAAATTTTGTTCTGTGGCAAAAAGTAGCAGTAATTTTTTTTTTTCTTTTTTTTTCCCTGAGGTAGTTTTGTGTACAGACTACTAAGTGTGCTGATGCAATTTTTTATTACTCCAGAGTAATAGGAGTCTAAGCAGCCAGTGTTAGATTGGATACTAAACATAGCTACTACAGACATACTTTATTTTTCATTCCCTAGGAGTTTGTACCAGCTTACAAGTTTATAGAAATATCTGTATTTTAGCTTTTTGACTTACAAAAACTGCCTGCAAGCTCCATTTTGTTGTAAATATTAGTCGCCATCAGTAGTGCACAGTCAGGTGCAAACAAAGGAAGTGGATGGAATGACCTGTTTTTCGAAGCAAGCTGTTAGATCAGCCTAGATACATTGTCAGTTGTAGCTTGAGCTGCTTTTCTCACCTGCCGCTGGTCTTTTGAAATCAAATTTAAGTCATCTTGACATAATAATGTAAGAAAGCGTGTGTTTATAGGGCTTGCATCACACTTGTTCACAGACAGTCTGATGTTTTTCCCCAATACTAAATTGCTATAGGAAAAACCCAGAGAGAGGTGAAAAAAATGAGTGCTTTAATATATAGCCACATGGGGGAAACATAAGAATTACGCAAAATCAGAGTCAGTAAGTCATATCTACAGTGTTCATAATTTTAGGGTATCTCATATTAAATACGTATATAAATTCCAGCTTTGATTCCTGTTTGGAGTCCAGAAAAGTGAGTTAGAAAGGTTAAGACTAAATCGTCTTCAGAAATAGTGTGTTTTTAAAAAATGTTTAAGAATATAGTAGCCTGATGTTCATTCACATTACATGTTCATGATTTTCAGACAAAAATACAACTGAAAATGGAAAAGCTTACTTCGACTACTAAAGCAATCTGTGACTTGGAAACGTTCCACTGTGGAGCTGGGAATTGCACAGCACCCTTCTTTCATACATGGCCCACACCATACTTCTGTAAGTAAAATATTGATTATCTTAGCTAATTGCATTGTGTCATTGATGTCATCGAATTAAGGACTGGAAAAGAAACCCTTTTATCTGGATGTCTTGCCTTAGAGACAGAGCGAGCCTGTCTGTCTCCTTTGTAATTGACTGATCAATAAACACGTGAATGCACCACTTGGTGTAGCGTTACTGCTGCTGACAGCTTGTATGAATTGCCAGGCGTGTCTGACACACAACAATTACAGCGTAAAACAAAGCTTGTCAGCAGCTTACAGTGTCCGAGCTGCCACAGCCGTATCCTTTGTAGAGAGACATACTTGCAGCTTGGTAGTGTTAAGCCATAGGCTTAACTGGCTTGACTTGTTACTTGATGCTGAAATGAAATCCTTGAATGCAAAGAAGCAGCTATGCCTCGGTTAACTGTCATGCAGCCAAAGAAAAATTCCTCTGATCTCAATGTCAGTCAAGACAAGTAAAGAAATGTTCAGTTACCATTAATATCAATCCTTTTAGCATTCACTGGATGGCAGAAGGCACTGCCTCCCAACTGGTATTACCACAGTTTTAAAAAAAGTTCAAGAGAAGCCTGATTCACTCCACAAAGAAGGCAGTTAAATTTGCAGGCAAAGTCACACCTTTGTGAAGCCCTGCTTTACTTTATTACCACAAGTTGGAGGGAATTTTATGTGTTAGTTTCTGCCAGCTTAAAAGGGTAAGAATGACAAAGACAACTGCTGTCAAAATGCTTGCTGTGACTGAATCATTTAGTGACGCTCTCTACTCCATGAAAGTCTAAATTCTCCTGAAAGTAGTAGTAGTTCAGGCTAAGTCAGAAATGCGAGATCAGTGTCTCTTTAAAAGTGATTTCTGTGGTTATTTTTTAAAGTCAAACAATTAAAGATTATTACATAGATACATTTTAAACCCCCTACCATTATTACTAACATAACTTGTAACTATTAATTTTTACATTACACACTCTAGTTTCGGTCTGTTGTTTTGTTGTACCATTATTTTTCACTATTGGTATCACTCATTGGTGATCACACATCATGGAAGTGCCTGACTGCATGTGAGGGCATCCTTTAGATCAGCTGAAATCAACAGTGACTCTAAAACGTGAAGCTTGTATTTCAGGATAGCATTACCAAATTTTAAAATAAAATTTCAGTTATTTGAAAGAATAGGTATAATTGATAATTTTACAGTGGGTCCTGAGAATCACTACCACTGCTTATTCTAGAATGAAACGGGGATTCATGTCAAAATCACAAGTGTAGAAAATATATTGAACAGCTGAGGAGATTGTTTAATGGTTTATATTCTAGTGTACAAACATTATGAATGCTATAAAAAACAAAATGTCTAAACGTGGGGAGTAGTTTGTGTAAGGCAGGGGTTTTTAATGATCAGCTTATTACAAGTGTAATGTAACTTTCAGAGAATTGCTGAAATGTTCTGGTCAATGTGCTTGGTTTTCCAACCCATTTCAGATGAGGTTTCTCTGAAGCTCTCTGAAATGTACAGGAAGGAACTACAACTCAAGCAAACAATTGTACAAGAAATTGCTCATTCTGCTGACCAGGATCTGATGATGGTCTATTTATCATCATGGTTGTACCAGCCTTATATTGAGAACAGCAGCAAACTACTGCTTGAAGCCATGCTGCTGGAAACAGGACACAGACAGTGCTAGCATTTCAAATGTCACATGGATTGCTTCTAATGATGCTTACATGAAACTGAAATGGCAAGTTGCAAGGCTTACCAAGTAAGTTGAATTTTTGTAAAACTTATTAAAAATATTTTTTGCTATTTGTATTTATTATTTTGTCTCAGCTGGTACTCCTTTTTCTTTATGTGAGAACCTGGGTTTTGTTGCTTTATCCATTTTAAGTGCAATAGAGAGGCTCCAGGTAGGAGGCCAAGTCCTGTATAATCAAAAAGAGGTCAGCACTACTTGGTGGTCTGGGGGGATTCAGTGCACACGGACACCTACAGCCAAGAACTTAACTACTGTCCAAGTCTCGGCAGTCTAAAATACCTACGTTGTCCCTTTCACCATAGAAATTCAGCACTTCTTGATCTTTCATGGGGGTATTTGTGCATGACTTGACAGATGTAGTGCTTTTGTACTTGCTTTATAAATGGGGAAAAGGCAATGAAAGCACAAAAGGATCCGAAAGGATCCACATAGTTTGGTATGTGGTTCTGAAATGCTGTCGCAGACGCTAGTACAAATTGTGGCTTGGTTTTGGTTATAGTGTGGTTAGGTACGTCACCCTCAAAGAGTGATCCAAGCCTGTCCTAGCACGCTGGGAAGGCTTAGTACAACTCACCATTCCAGAGTCACTGTATGAAAAGCTCTTGTCTCTTTTAATTCATTGTAACTTTTTTCTTTTTGAGATGTTTCATGAAGTGTCTGTGGAATAAAAACAAGACCTGCTTCAGTCACGTCCTTATCCCTGTGTTGTTTGCTCCCTGTCACAGGGCTCAGTGAGTTTTTCCTTGGATTACTGCTGCTGACGTCAAGTGGGTCTGGTCTGAAGGTGTGCCCCCTCTGTTTTTGATCAGCAGTTCACATGACAAGAATCAGTGGCTCAGATTCTTGCTTTTCTTTTTCATGCTGTTTTCTTGGAAAAGAGAGCAAACCACGTGTTCAGGAGAAGCAGTTAATGCAAAAGCTGAATGCTGAAGTGGAATTCAGTACCCTTGTTTGCTTTGACTCCTAAAGGTGTAATAATCGCTAGCGTACCGTTCTGTCAGACCTGGGCAGCTTGGAGAAGCTGCAACGCTTACCCAGCCTGTAATAACTGTTAGCTGCTATTGCAAATTAGCACTTCTCAGAAAAGTGTATTACAGCGTGGAAACTACGCAGCTGTGTCATCACATTTTTAGTTAAACCCCTAACACGTAGCGAATTCAGGCCTTCTGCTTACTTCATTATGATTAATAATCTAAATTCCTCCTACTTACTGATTGCATGTATGATCTGCTCCTATATAAACTGTTGATGTGGAGCTCCGATTTCACACAATTACATAGTGTTTCCAAGTGCTGTTGACTTACTGTTGTACCCTGACAGATGTTTACCCTTGATTCTCCTTGAAACAACTGTTTGAACTAAAAGACAGTAACACGAAATGCCCACTGCTATGAAATGACCATAATGGCTGTGGTTTGACACCAGAAAAATCTGATTAAAACACTGAGAGATTCTGGAACAAATTTCTGGCGGAAGGAGGGTCATTTAACTAGTTCGAAGCTGAAACCCCACAAGCTTGGTAAGGGAAATAGTACATGAGTTGCCTGCGATAACAGAATGCAGACATGAATTGGAAAAGTTTTCTCGATATGTTGCTCTGTTCAACAGTGAGGTTGTTTCTGACAGCTTAACAGGGTTCTATTCTTACCCCAAATTTCTACCGTCTAAAAAGAAATTCTGCTGTAGCTCAAGAAGAATACAATTGGTTATGAAAAGCTTTGTTGTGTTTTATTATTCTTCTGTGGCAAGTGTTCCGCCAAGTTTAACCGCCACCTCAATTTATCCGGGTAGGGCGAGACCCTTGTCACTATGGAAACACCTTCATACTTGAAAATTGTTTTCCAAGGAGGAAAGGTTGGTTCACTTATAGAACTGTTCTTTTAAGATGAGAGTGGGTGTATTGTATTTCCCAGCATGTGCAAATCAATAGGGAAGGCAGAATTGAAGCAAATTTTCATTTTCTGCACAGGTGTAAATTGTGGTTTGTTCTTGTTTGTTAGAGGAAAGAAGCTCTTCAGGAAGGAGTGTTCATATTCACAGACCCCCTTGCTCGTTGACTGCTGTCAGACGCAGGAAGATTACTGCAAAATCGTTGCAGAGATGTTTTGTCATTATAGCTCCAAGCAGTTGATTGTTGTATTTTAAGTCCTCAGATATAGTTATTAGACTGTTGGTACAAAAGTGTAATAAAAAATTGCCCACTGCAATCAAAGGCTGTGAAAGACCAGCAGAACATTGCTTTGTATGGTATCTTTATTGATAAGGTAAGCCTGGATCCTCTGACCATTACCACCTCATAAAAAAAAGGGGGAAAAAAAACCCCGAACCAAAAACTACACCATAAACCCAACCACCAGACAGGACCTCACTAACATGTGATGACATCTTTCACATCCACACATGAAATGCAGTGTTTTGGCTAATCAAATTAATCTTCTATGTAGGCAACCAGGAAAAAAATCCAGAATAATGACCAAAAAAAATTCAAGCCCAGCTATGTCAAAGAGTAGAGCAGATCGTTTCATCTCTGAAATTGTCCTCTCTCGTTTAGATTCAATTTTAGTTTAAGTTTTTCCTCAGTAACATAGACCATGAAAAATTAGTGTTCACACTTAAGAACAGTTCTGCATGTTACAGGTCCTGTTAGCCAATTTGTCCAGCTATCTCAGTAGCCTCATGTATTTAGCAATGAGGTGACACACATTGCAAAGATATGTTACCAGTTTTCAGTAACGTCTACAATCGCTCAGGAACAAAATAAAGAGACTGGCCATTTCAGGCTGTTCTTTTTCACCTCCTAAGCTTCTTGAAAGACAAGACAGTGCCCTGGACAGGAAGCTTCTAGGAGGTCTCCACAAAAATATTATCATCTAAGCAACATACTGAAGGTATGACAAAAATATAAGATAGCAGTAGATAGGCAATTTGGTAAGTTTTCTGTCTGCACAGAGACATGGGGATTATAGTCAAGGATACCTTTTTATTATGATTAAGTATCACAGAGTAGTGTGGAGCTACTAGGAAGGTCAAAGCTTCAAACTGATAAAGGATGCATCATCTGAAAGAAAAAAAAAGTACAAGAAATACAAGTCTAAGAAAAATAGACCATCACAGACTAAGGTAAGAAAAGAATCTGGTGTCTGCTTAAGGAAAATCAGATCACTGCTTACACACCTTCCCATTTCTGTCTAAGTAACAGCAATTTTTAAAGGTGTGGCTGAACATCAGACCAGCACACTTGAATACATTTCCAACAGTTCAGTACAAATCAGATCTTGTTTGAGGCTATTTTTGTCTCTAACTCAGTGGATGCTTATTTAAGCAAGGATCAGCTTGGCTGTCACACTGTTCTCGGAATGCACAAGTGTGGATTATATTTAAAACTGCCCGTTTTTCCAGGCAGATTTATGCGCATCAAGTCTAGATGCTAATGAATATCAAGCTAGTGCACATCAAGAAAGCGCAATAACAAAGTGTTTTGTAATCTCAATGGCACAGAAAAGGCACATTTTTAATATAGTTTTTATTCTACCCATATACAGCTTGCCAGTACACAGCACATCACTGCTGAACCGCAGTACAACTTACTGCATTTTTAGATCGCTAGAGAGAAGAGGAATTATGTAACAAAAGGGCATAGTGCAACAGTTTTAGGGTTGACAGATTTCCACTCCCCCCCCACCCCCAACATATAAAGCAAATAGAACGATGTTAATTCTAGAATTTTTGGTTGCAATGCTGCTAGATTCATATAAACATAAGTTATAAAAAGTACAGGGCATAGAAACAGTTTACAAATAAGTTAAATTTCAATTATTTCAGTATTCACATTAGAAAAATATACATTTTATAGAGTCTTTTCCAGAAGAAAACATACATAGTTTTCTAATTTATGGCTCCAATTCACTTTGCGAGAGCAAAATATCTTCACTTTGGCCATTTGCTTCCATTGCCAGTAATGCTTCCACAGTTTCCAAAGGTATCCCCTCAGGTGTGCGAATGTGCATTGTAGTACCATTGGAATCGGTTACAATAACGATGCCTTCTGCCTGAGACAAAACGGCAGTATCTGGGTGAGACAGGATAAGCCCATCTGAAGTCTGAATAAAAATCTGTTCATGTCCCTGAGACAAAAAATCATGGCTCTCATCAGTAATCTCAAAGGCTACAGTTTCATCTACAGTAACTGTATTCTCCAGCTCTTGTGGTTCCTCTGTCCCACAAGGAAACTCATTCATGTCCTTAAAAGAGTTTTCATGGCTCACATGGGCAGACAGGGAGGCTTCCTGGACGGGGTTCGGGTGTGACTCAGCCTGAGCACTGTGCGGGTAGCTTATTGGCACAATGTTTGCCGAAAGAACTTTTTCAAGTTCCTGCATCTCATCAGTCATATCAGCCTTATGAAGTTGTTCGGAATGTTCTTTAATTGCAAAATTACAGTTTTCTTCTTGCGGTTTCTGATCTTCCTGATTGTGACCATTTGGTAAGTTAGTGTTCTGACTGCCCACCGCACTCTCTGACGCAGAGTTGGAAAGTTCAGGAGCTGCCAGTCCACCTGCCGTATTCTCACTCACAAAGTGTGCCTGAACTAATCCAGGGGAGCCACCTGCTTCAAGAGGCAACACAACTTCAGCATGTAGCAGAGATGCGTCACCTGCCATATGTGGTCCCTGTATGTTCACAGGTTGACAATACTCCATGCTCATTTTCACAGCCTGGGAGAAGGTACCTGAATTTTCAGCATCAATTCTAACTCTTGAATCAACAAGTGAGTTATGTTCCTCTGCTGTTGGTGATGTACTTCCAGTTGTGCAGCAAGTGATATGTCTGTCTTCTGAAAGCAGGATTTCTCCATTTAATGGATTAAAACCTGAAAAGGTGAAAGAAATACCATTTTGTTGGGCAATCTAATACTGCATGTCCAGAAAAATTACTTTTCAGCAGTAATTTTCCAGGAAAAGCTAGACTACTTCCCTGCTTTCTTCCCCCAAATTAGCAAACCTGAAGCGCCTTACAAGAGTTTCATAGCACTTCCCAATGAGAAAGCCAGTATAAAAATACATAAGGAATTTTTGGATAGTGAAATATTGTTGAATATTTCCATACCAAGGAAACTTAGATTAGAAGCAACGTTTTTTTTCCTAATCCTGAAAACAACCTAGGCTGAAAGTCAAACTCAATTTTTTCCATCTGGCATACAGCTGGTAACACTGAAAGACAAAGAATATACCAGGCACAAAGCTGTCAGCTGCTCATCCCCATTATCGTTAATAAACTGACAGAAGCATTTAAACTTTGATAAAGTTTCTGTGGATAATCAAGCTCATCCTGGACTCAGACATGTCATCAAGTTACTGCACTTTCGCCCTGTGACAGGAAAGGTAAAAAGCACTGGAAATGTAGTGTATGTTACCAGTCATCTGACCCGGACCAAGAGCCAGGTCACAAACCCAGCAGGCAGCTGAACAGTAACTACCAAGCTGCAGTAGCATGAGCTGCCAGGTTTTATGAGTGACCATCAAAAGACACAAGTAGGCTGTGGAGTGGTTGTTATGAAAGATACCACTGCATAACAAGAGGCCTATCACTGCAGAAGGGACCACTTTTATCTTTTCATACTGCAGACTAGCAAAAGCCCTACTAGCAGGTGCAAGTGAAATGAAATTTTAAAAACTCATAGCCCAGAAGAAAATTGTAATACAGCAAGAAATAAGCACGGTCATGCAGAGAGCCTTTCAGAGAAAGAAAAACAGACTAAGCGGGAAAACAAAAACACAACCATTGACAGAAAGAAGTGCAAAGGGCAAAAGCAAAGCAGCTTACAGCAACATCAACAAAAGGTATTTACACAGCAAGAGGATGGTACTGATACACACATCTCCCTAGAGATGGGTAAGGGCTGGAATCTCACAACAGCGATCATAATGCCTCCGAATTACTGCAACACTTTCGCACAAAGACCAGGGGAGTTTGGGGAAATTACAGGGTGTACCCATCTCACTTTTGCTTTCTAATCCACTGTTACCCTGCCAATCTGAGGGGCAGGGGGAATAAAGGCCAAGATGGGATAAAAAGAAAGGCAACCACCCAAAGACTGTGGTGCTGAACGGTGCCTCAGTTCCAGTCTTCGGGTCCCGCATGTCCCCTGGGGCATGGGACAGCCTGCACCAGCTCTCCCCCTCCCCCAGGACCCACAAAGCTCTGACGACTCTGCTGTTGTGGCCTGCTGGGGCCAAGAGGAAGGACGCGCACACTGCTCCCTCTTCCTCTGCTCTCCCTCTGCCCCCTCTGCTCAAAGGCCTGCACCATCTCCACTACAGGGACAGGGCGGACAGAAGCGTTTGGGAAGCACACGGCAGAGGATGGTACTATGCTCACAGTACTGCAGCAGTATCAATAACCGGATTATCATGCATTCAGAATTGAGCTACTGCTGCAGTCTGCATCATCCGCAACTTTTTCCCTCCCGATGAGGCCTTTCCAGTTAAACAGCTGCTTTTGAAGGACCTGGGAAGCAAGTTAAGAAATGAAGCCTTAACACAAAAACCACAGTAGCTTGAAGAACAAAGATTTGTTCAGCTCCTCCACGAACAGGACAGAATTGGAAAATCTGAAGAGGTTACCATCTTTTTCAAACAGCGTACACAAATTCCCACTCTTTTCTTTCACTTCATCTTGACTGGCATAAGCATTATTCACATTCTCCATAACGTCTTCTAACTTGGTCCTTTTGGCTGATGGCAACAGTTCCTCCCCTGAGCTCTGTCAATACAAGAGATAATTAACTGGCTGCCACCATAACAGCTGACAATATTGGAAAAGATCACAAACTAACCGTGGGCAGTGAACTGACACTCTCCTTGAAAACAGGATTTTATGCTACAGTTTTCCTAAAAGGTCAGGATTTAAGCACAGCCCTCACACTTCACAAAAATGCCACCGATTACTTTCAGTGTTTGGTTGAAACAATCTGCCTTTGCTTCAACAGACCAGCTTCTCTCTGAGCCTTTGTGATTAGCTGTACAGCATGAAACCTGCTACAAGGTCTCTCTCCGGCTTCAGTAAAGGGGTGTGAACAGCCTGTTTGGTAAATGAAGAAAGACTGATCAGCTCTTTAAATTTAACCACCGGCAGAAAATGGAAAAGCACTAGTCTTACTTATCCACTGCCAGAAACAACTCTGGATTAAATAAAAAGTAGAACAGTTAAAGGGACAGACCGCAGCGATGTGACTTTCAAGAACAGCAAACATGGCTCCCTGCTACAGCTGTAAAGAGACTAAATCTGGTCACCTGACTTGTTAGAAAGAAAGGAACTGTTCTGCGGCACCTCTGCCAACCGCCAATTAGCAGAGCAACCACTTCTCCAACGTCTGAGCCTGCTGTAGGTTAGCCAATCTACTCCAGCACAAGTTACTGGAATCTGAGGGTCCTTCTCACTGTGGGCCCCTTGTTTACTAGTGCCTCAACAAAATTCTTTCTTCCTTGTATCATGAGATTACCGGTTAGCCTTTGAGATTCTGTCCTGAATGGTACCAAGTGTGTTCACAAAGTACATCTTTAGCGTGCTAGTTCATATGCTCTGCTACGATACCACAGTACAGAGTACTTCTTTAAGTATTTCCAAACTCCAAACACCATGAAAGCCTTACTTTAACATGAGTCAGATAATACTAGTATGATTTTATAAGGAATAATTATCTGTTTTAACAAGGTTTAATTTGTCTTAGTTTCATTTTTAATTTTTACAAAGGTATTCCATACCTCAGGTAACCGTTTTTGTCCCAGTATCTCCACAGGCACTTGCTCACTAACCATTTTAGTTACACATAGTGAACAAGAGTCTACACCTTGCGTCTTTCGTTCTCCAGTGAGTATTTCTGTAATTCCTAGTGATTCAGCAACCTTTAAAAAACAGTTGTAGGAAAAAAGTAAAAGTTAGTCTCTCCAATCTGAATACATAAATGCTGAAATACTGATTTGTTCTCTTGAAGCTGAACTAGAACTACACAGGGTCTAATCTGACAATCGTCACAGACTCCCATGTTTTCTACTACTCTCCATATTAATAGAACACGACCTTCACTGAAGGTGAGTATTAACAGGCAAACTCAAAAGAATTAGGAGTACAATGGTTTTATATAGAATCCAGAGACAGTTAGCAGAGTTTAATAAAGAACACTGTCAAGGCTCTCCATTATTTAAAAAACATTTAAGTCTTCCTGTTCAAAAGTATCTCTTAATAGTTAAGGATCCCCTCCCCCCCTTCCATTCCTGTGCTTCATCCTCATGTAGGTGTGCTCCTACACAACTTCTCAAGGCTGGGTTGGGTTTTTTTCATTTGCTTGCTTGGGGTTTTGGTTTGGGTTTGGTGTGGGGGTTTTTGTTTGGTTTTTTTGGGTTTCCTTTTGGGGGGCGTGTTGGGGTTTTTTTGTTCTTGTTTTGTTTTTAAGAGCATAATTCTATATTAAGAAGGCACATTAGAACTGAAGTGAAGCAAGAAAGGTTCCATTTTGGGACTGCCAGTATCAATGGCATCCTTTTACTTGGTGTAACTTCAAGTTGCCTCCAAAGGGAAAACATCAGTGTTAATCACAAAATAGCCAGATGAGCACACAGTAATTGTAGAAAATTTTTTAGTACGTACAGTGAACATCATGATTTATTCTGAAAAATAAATATTTAACCACTCCTACCAACCTATACGAGACTTCATTTTTTAAACCAGGATTATTATAAGAACCAAAATCTTATCTCCACCATCCCTACTCCGAGTTTTCCAGTATGCTCCCCTCTCATAGTAGTTTTAAGTTCAGTGCTGATGTACCTTAATGAGCACATCGTTTAGAAATTTTGTTGGAGGTAGTATATAAAATAGTGCTTGCACTACTGGAAACAGAGAAGGGAAAACCAAAAATATGTTATGTAGAAAGAGCTGTTTTATTCTAAGCAAGGGGAACATAGATTGATAGGATAAACGGACCCACATAAAAACAAACAAACAAAAAAACCCCCACAACTAGAAAACCAAACCAACATTGTCTTTCTAGATGCAGCTGCAGAAACAATGAATCTGAAGAGTCACTGAAATAATAGTTCACAGTTTTATTAATGAATTCTCTACCTTTCATATTTGTTAGTATGACTGTGAACTGCATAAATGCAGTTAGTTTATCCTTACTTTGCAGTGAAACCACTTATCCCTTTAAATCAAGGCCGCTCATTTTAAATCTAGACCCCTCCTTCCTAATCAAACACCAAGATGTACTTTGATTAGCAGTTAATGCTAAGTAGACCTTGCAGTAACATGCAGCTTCATACAACCCTAGACACACAAGACAAATGTGAGTGCTGCTAGAATTTTTTTTTTTTGTATTTCTAGTTGTATCTACTTCCATAAACTAGAATTGTAGTTTTATACTTAATTTCTTTTTCTCTTTGGTTAGTTGTTGAATTTTTCACGATAATGTCTATTTTTGCTCATCAAAAAACATGTTTTCTTCAAATAACTTTCCCAGCATGACAAAGCTTATCAGAGAAAAATAAAAATGCAAAGCATCTAAAATAAATAAAACAAACAAAAAAATCACAGTTCCAAATAGAGTGCTTTATTACCTTAGCATCTTTTATTTCAACGGGCTGCTGGCAACTCAGCAAATCAGAATTACTGAGGTGATCATAAGCCATTTTCTTTACCATACTATGCAAGTCTTCAAATTCCCTGTACACATCTGGGAAGTAAGCTTTGGCTGGATACCCTTTTTCAACCTAGAAATAAGAGGAGAAAAATAGGGTTTGTTTCCCCTCCCTGTATTTTAAAAACAATTAAATTAAAACCTGTCTGTTTGTTTTGTTCAGCATTTTAAAAACAGAAGCGTTCAAGTCAAAAGACTATGGAATATTCAAAAATGCCACTGAACCAGGCAGCAAAAAGCAAGTCTTTCCATCAAGAGACCTACCAGAGTTTTGCCTGTGTAAGACTGAGGTGATGTGTAGAAGATCTACATTCTGCACAATTCTAATTTAGGAAATTCAGATGCATCTCTAAAGGAACCTTTTTATGTATACTAATGGAAGCCTCCCTAAAATAGTTTAGCATTTTAACATAAAAAAAACTCACCTTCATCAACAGAAATTCATATACTGTAACAAGCTTTGTAAGACGTGGGAGAGCCAGCTCCATTAAGTCTTCATTATTGCATTGTTGTATTAGCTGTCAAAAGCCGGAATGAGTTTATTAGAGCAAAGCAGCCTACAGAGGTTATGCATCCCACATTCCGAACATAAAATTCCACTACTTTTTTTGAAAGATACACTGTATGTTTAAGCAGCTTTGAGAATAGATGCAAATGTAACACCAAAAGAGGAGATAAATTAGAAAACCTCTAAACAGTTACCACCCATGTACAGACAAAACTCAGTCCCACAAATGTTGCCAATTCATAGAAAGAGCAGCAACATCAGTAGATTTAGTAGCCATAAAGGATCTTCCATAACACACAGGAAACAAACAAAAAAATGTGTTAGTTGCATGGATTTTAATCCCCATTCTATCTTCCCCCAAGAGCTTCTTTGTTCATTGGTTGGTTGTTTTTTTTTTTCAATGTTGCCCAACTTCAGTTATTTCTTTTTACTGTGTTGGAGGAGATACATAATAGTAGCTAGTAACTGTCCTTCTCCAGAAAAAGGATAGCAAGAGGATATCTACATGTCAAAAATCCCTCTACAGACTGAGTTCCCATTTTCCCTTTGTCCAGTGTTCTGCTGGAAGTACTTTTTCCTTAAAAGACAACTTAGTATTTTCTTCTTAGAAGATGCCTTAGGCTTTCATCTTGTCAGTAAACAAGGATGTAAAAAAAAAAATAAAGAAGAGAGAAAATCAATCGTTTTGAAAATGATTTCTTGAAAATAAGTGATCAAAAAAAAAAAAAGGGCAGGGGGAAGATACTTGTGAAGTAATTGCAGAAGAGAACCATACCTCTTTTAACCTAGCTTTTCTTCTGAATACATTGTGCTCTGCTGACACACTACCTAGTGACTTTGAAGGGGACTGACCAGGTCTGCTAAGCCTTCCAGAACACCTAGATCTTCCACCCATCCTTGGTCGACCACGTCTCTTTGGTCGTCTGGGTCTTCCAGGTCCTTTTGGTGTTATGGGTCCCCGGTGTCCTGAACTGGTTTCATTTTGTTGTTCTGCCAACAAGTGTCTGCCTTCTGCAGACTTACAAGTCTTAATTAAAAGAAAGAGAAAAGTATTTATTCACCATTCTAAACAGTGTTTTGAGGAAGACAATTTATAATAAGGTTCTTCATCTATGCAAACGATAGATAACATATTAAATAAATGCAAGGCTGGATACAAGCATAACTGCAAAGAAAGTTGTGGAATAAATCCAACACATTAGTAAGACCACTACTTCTGCAACACATGTATGCTGTAATTTGCAAAGTTAGCATATTTGATTCAAAAAATGTCATACAAAGATTAAAGGAACACAATTAAAGAGCTGTTTTATGTCAGTTAAATATGTTTAATATTTTTGAAGTAAAATATGACCTCTTCAAATAAAGAGGCTGTAGAAGTAATTAGCAGTAAAACAGCCCAATGAAAAATCTGGATTTTATTATAACTATGTCAAAGCATGAAGACTTTATATGAAAAACAAAAACTCTGAACAGCCATGAACAGTGACAAGCCCAGTTACTACAAATCAAAATGCACTGCCCAGTTTCCACATCTCAAACTCACTAGTCTTCCCTAAGAACACAGCTAAGAAGTAGCTTCTGTTATTAGACCACATGGCAAACTCAAAGTATTTTCTATTAAGTTACCATTGCGATTTCAATGCAAAATTTTTTTACTGATCAAAGCAGCAACTTCTTACTGAACATGTCTTGTCTTCTTTTCCAAGTTAGAATTTCTAAGAATGTCCTAGAATTTTTTAACAGAGGAGTTACAACAGTACTGACGTGTACCAGGCTTCTTTTCATCATCAGTACATTTTTATCCTGATGTTCAGTAGCTCCCTGCTGTTCTAGTGATTAGGAAAGCTCTAAAAAGGGAAAATTTATGTCAGTTCTACCCAGGGATTAAATCACTAAATTAGTTCTAAATGTGACATAAGGACTAGGTTGAGTATGGGGATCTTTATTACCTTCCAGTCTGCATCAATGTACCAGTTTTAATGATCCTGCTATTCTTTCTCGAAAGTATTTACCTGGTCAAAAACCGTAACAAATCAGTAAGTCAAAAGTGCAAATTTGTAGAATCTGTATTTGCTAGTTAAAAGTAGCAGCTACAACAGCAAACGAGGAGTCAGCAGTATTACATACGAGACTGACTGAAATTTTTCTAAATTCCCATCATCCGGGGTAAAACAAGTGCTGCGCAGGGAAGTAACAACTACATAATGATACAGAGAGCAGACCTCAGTATTCTGCATTCTCTTTTTCCACAGATGATAGGAGAGTGTAGAGGATGGGGGAGGTTTGTTAACTGCACTGGCATCCTAAGCTGTACATTTTCACGTTTCTGAGAATAACTTCACATTCACAAATGGAGTAATAAATGTGACACTGCTACATATAAACGAGTATTTTTTCCTAGACAGCAACTGTACTAGCTCTTGCTGCAACATGTTAGAGTCATTTTAATACTAAAAGAGAACCTTTACTTTGAAGTGACCAGCTTAAAACATCACAGAAAAAAACATATGTGGCTAAAGCAGCTTCCAACTCAGAGTCAAGTTTCACCAACGCTTGGTTTGCAGGGGTAGCTAAGCCACACTTTCAAAACTTGCTCTAGGAAAAGCTGCGGTCCACTGTTGCATTCCGAACAAGTGTCATCACAGAAAAACCTCTATTTCAGTAACAGAAACTGATAAAGCAGATGATGTCTTGCTGTCCGTCATGCTAAAGCTGTAACTGAACACCACAGTATTCTTACCCTAATGCAGAGAAGGACGCTATTTACGCATTTTCAAGCCGAAAACCGTATGTAAGAAACCCAGTAACAAACGAACACTCGGTGAACTTTCTACATGCCTGTGCAAGAATACTATTCCTGCAACACTGCAAGAGACAGTAATTTCATTTTTAAAGCACTCCAATGGGAAGTTTGTTTAATTTCGGGTATCAGTGGGATATTTCTGAGCAGCACGAGACTATGCTGCTACAAAACTGCCACTCTACTTTCCACAGAACTGACAGCTTTTCTAAGTCACACACTTTACCTGTTCTCCAGCCTTTGAATCAACAGTTTCTTCCAGATTGGTAGCTAGTGCATTTTCATTATTTAAAGTGACAGCAGCTGAATCCAAATGTGCTGGACTCATCGTTTCCTCTGTGATTCCACAGGCACTGTCCACAAATATACTTCCATTAGGCTTATTTAAAGGTATTTTTTGAGGTGCACACTCCAGCTGTCCATGGCCTGGGTTAAGCTTATAATGTCTTGCTAATCCTCCTTTTCCTATATAGGATTTTTCACAAGTCTGACATTTAAACATTTTGGGTTTCAGATTATAATTTGAAGAACTGAATAACGCATCCTTTCCCTTCACCTTTCCTTCTTCATCATCTTCTATACTCAGCTCAGAATAGTCATCAGAATCAGACTGATGACCATCAGCCAAATCCTCCATTTTAATGAACTTATAATCTTTAGCTTTGTATTTTGGGGGGCGTGAAATCCGTCCGGAGCGAGTTTTCACTTTCAAGGATTTTTTTAACTTGTCATCTTTTTGGTTCTTTTCAAGGCATGGTACCAGAGTATTTGCTGAGCTTGCTGCAGCCATGGTACTATTTGGAGACCTCATAGCCGACACTGTGGCACGTGTAGCTTTCTGTCCATTTAGCATCTTAGATGTGGGAATCTTGTTCACAGACACTGATTCATGAGATGGTAAAGGTCTCTGCATAAGCAACTGAATTGGAGACTCGGAAGAACTATGCAGGAATAGCTGCTGCTGCTCAGTTCCTGTAACAGGCTGTATCCTAATTATCTGGGGATTAATAATGTCAAGTCCCGGTACGCTAGAATTTCTACCAACCGACTGACTCAGCATTATAGTTTTGGACTGGATTGGTGCCAACGATGGCATTGGCCGTTCAGTTTCCTTCATCTGTCCTGGCTGAACTTGGACACAAATGGCTTCCAGCTGCTTTTGTGGAAAAAAGGAAGAGTTGAGATTACACAAACATAGAATTTATAAATAAAGACAATACTTATCAAGACGATACACATGTGCCCTTAAAGCAAGCACAGAGAAACCAACGCACATCATTAGTTTTCTATTTTAATGCATCAAAGCACAGATTTAACATCAAAGCACAGGCTCCCTTCCTTCAAGCTACAGGCTTTCCTGCGCATTTACCGATGTGACTGCTGTTCAGCTAAAGCACGTACAGTTTGCTCTTCGGCCACGCCAGAGCACTGCTTCCTGCGAGCGGGCCTGTTCTGGAACAGCAGAGTCAGCGCCATCACCAAGGCAGATCCGTAACCTTCAGCAACTCGGACGCAGAGCTACAGCCTGCCGAGTGACACGGGCCCAACACCAGACCCGGGACACGCTGCGGTAAGCGCTCAGATCAGGAAAACCTTTGTGACGATGATGAAGAGCAGCGGTGTGTTATTACTCCTTCCCCTCACGGCCTCCCCTCCTCAGCTGGAAGCAACTACTCGACCACCCTGGCACCCCAAACCGTGGGCTGAAAGCCCAGGTCCTGTCACCTTCGGCGAGGGGGGCCCACGTCGCTGCGAAACACCTCTGCCAAGCGGTCTGAGCTGCACGCGTGGCGGGGGCCCAAACACTGACCCCGGCAGCTCGCACCCACAGCCGCCCGCGGAATTGTTCCACACCGCGCTGAAAGCTCTGTCTTCCAGCTGCGAGACCCGAGTGGGAGCGAGGAGGGAAGGGGAAAGAGCAGCATCCCCCGCTTCCAGCCCCCCCGGCGGATCCCGCCGCCCGCCGGGC